>OLWL01001522.1_pt1 | contig 12665 bp, 8 predicted proteins | sample 1674151 | NCBI WGS metagenome assembly OLWL01 (sample SAMEA103958148, study PRJEB25191) | human gut metagenome
CCGGCTGGACCTCATGTCCGCAGCGGGGGCAGATCAGATGGATGATGGGTTCTCCCTCCAACTCCCGGAGCCGGGCCTTGAGCTCATCGATCTCCCGCATTTTTTCCAGCAGCAGCTCGGAATCCGTAGGAGTGCCGGTGTGGGTGGCATACAGCAGCTCGCCCAGTTCCCGGAGACCGACGTTGACGCCGGCGCGGAGATCCGCGATCTCTAACTGCCGTTTGGCGGCGTCCGTCAACCGTTTGGCGCCCAACCCCATGGTACAGATGGCGTCCCGCGCCAGTCCTTCCGCCTTGGTCCAATACGCTTCACAGCTATGTTCCATGAATGACCCTCCTTACGGCCGTGGCCGCCCGTTTAAGTTTCGGGAACGTATTTTTGATAAAACTCCGCGAAAGCGGCCTGGTTGGCCAGAACCTTTTCCGGCCGCTCCGTGTATTCCTTGGGATATTTCACATTAAAGACCCGCTCGATGTGGTTGGTGCCGGGTTCCACCATTTTGGTGGACCCGCCTGCGCCGAAGGACAGGATGGAGCAAAGCTCCGACATGATGTCCACGTTGTACCAGCACTCGCCGCCGCTGCGGCACCAGCCGATGTTCTCAAAGCTGCCGGACATGTACTTCTGGCGGTAGAGATAATAGGGGGCAAAACCATGTTTACGCAGCGTGGGGTCGGCATAGTCCAGCATTTGCGCGACCTCGTCCGCGCCGGGGATGCGGCTGCCTTCGAGCATGATGCGGCTGCCCTTTTTGAGCGACAGCGTGTGCACCGTGATGTTGTCCGCGCCCATCGAGATGACCTCGTCGAGACTCCTTGCAAAGCCCTCGGGCGTGTCCTCGGGCAGGCCCGCGATGAGGTCCATGTTGACGTGCGGGAAGTTGGCGGCGCGCACCTGCTCCATCGCGCGGCGGATGTCGTCCGCCGTGTGGCGGCGGCCGATGGCCGCGAGGACGTTGTCCTCCATCGTCTGGGGGTTGATGGAAACGCGCGTGGTGTTGTGCGCGCGCAGCACGCGCAGCTTTTCTTCGTCGATCGTATCGGGGCGGCCCGCCTCGATCGTCAGCTCGGCGAGACCGTTAAAGTCAAAATTCTGCTCCAATTTTGAGAGCAGACGGTCCATCTGGTCGGCGGTCAGCGTGGTCGGCGTGCCGCCGCCCATGTAGAACGACTTGACGTTCAGCCCCAACTCGTGCACGAGCTGCCCCGCGGCGGTGATCTCGTCAAAGAGCGCTTCGAGGTACGGATCGACGAGCGAGAACGACTTTTCTACGCTCTGCGCCACGAAGCTGCAATACGCGCACCGCGTCGGGCAGAACGGGATGCCGACATAGAGCGAGATATCGTTCGGCTCCAGCTCCGCCGCGGCGCGGATGCCGGCGTCCGCCGCCTCAATGGCGAGGCGGGCGCGCGCGGGCGTGACGCAGTAGAGTTCCTGCAATTCCTTTTCCGCACGTTTTTTGCCGCCCTCGCGGATGAGCGAGAGCGCGACCTTGCTGGGCCGCACGCCGGTCAGGCTCCCCCACGCGGGGGAGATGCCGAGCAGGTCCTTCGCCGCGCCGAAAAAGCTGATGCCGACGGCGTGACGGCGCTGTCCTTCTTTTTCATACTCCGTGCCGGAGAGGGGATAGTCGTAGCTGTGGGCGGCGGACTTGCCGTCCACGCCCAGCTCCGTCGTCACCTGCACGCGCTCATCCTCTTCGGTGAGCGTCACGCGCGCCCAGCGCGTGTCGGCGGTTTTGTCGACCGTGCCGTAAACGGGCTTTTCGCCGGGGAAGAGCGTGAGTAAGCTCTGCTCCAGCGCGTATTTTTCATCATGCCCAATGAGCTCAAGTTTCATGTGGTTTCGTGTCCTTTATCGCAGCGCATGGCGCAGATACGGGTTCATCGCCTTTTCACGCGCGAGCGTTGTGGAATTCATGTGGCCGGGGTAAACAGTGTAGTCGCCTTCGATCTGGGCGAGACGGCGCAGCGAGGCGAGCATCTGCGCGTCGTTGCCGCCGGGGAGGTCGGTGCGGCCCATCGAGCCTGCAAACAGCGTGTCGCCGGGGAACATCGCGTCGCCGACCAGCAGCGTCACGCCGCCGAGCGTATGGCCCGGCGTGGCGAGCACCTTGATCGTCAGCGAGCCGAGCGGCAGCGTATCGCCCTCGCCATAGTATTTGAGATCGGGGACGAGATCGGCCATCGGGTAGTGGTAGATGCCGGTGGAGTGGGCGTCGGCCTCGCCGATGTAGACGGGCACGTCCGGCAGCGCCTTTTTGAGCGCAGGCACGGCAAGCGTGTGGTCGCGGTGTCCGTGGGTCAGCAGAATATATTTGAGCGTGACGCCCTCGCTTTTGACGAGCGCGAGCAGTCTTTCCGCCTCGTCGCCCGGGTCAATGAGCGCGGCGGACTTCGTTTCCTCGTCGATGAGCAGGTAGCAATTCGTCTGCAAAGAGCCGACGACAGTGGTGATGACTTTCATGAAGAAATAACCCCTTTCTTTACTGCTTTTTCGGTGCGTCTAAGTCGGCGGAGTCCACGATCAGCGTGAACGGCCCGTCGTTGAGCGATTCGACCTCCATGTAGGCGCCGAATTCGCCGGTTTCAACATGGTAGCCCTTTTCGCGGCAGATGGCCACGAACTTTTCATACATCGGGATGGCGATCTCCGGCCGCGCGGCGCTTAAAAATTCGGGACGGCGGCCCTTGCGGCAGTTGCCGTAGAGCGTGAACTGCGAGACGATAAGAAGCTCGCCGCCAACATCGTCGAGGGAGAGGTTGATCTTGTCGTTCTCGTCGTCAAAAATGCGCAGCGAGCAGAGCTTGTCCGCCATCTTGCGGCATTTTTCTTCCGTGTCGTCAGGCGCAACGCCCAGCAGGATCAAAAAGCCCCTGCCGATCTTGCCCTTGAGCTCTCCGTCGATCGTAACGGAGGCGTGTTTAACCTTAGTCAATACTGCTCGCATGATGATTCTCCTTTTTATCCCCAAAGGGGGAGTGTTTTGATCCCCACTGCCGTGGGGAGCGCGGGTCAAGGGGGGTATTCTCTTCTCGAAGAGAATACCCCCCTTTGTATCCCCCAGAGAAGGACGAGGGGAGTCCCCCTCGACCCCCGACATTGTGAGTTTGTAGCTTGAAGAAGTGCACAGCCTGCGGAATCGGGTGCCTGCCAAGTGATGAATCTAAACGACTTGGTGTGCTTCTATCTTCGCTGCCGCTTTGCCTGCGATTCGTTACCCTTTAGCAATCTCCGTCTACTTCGGATTGGTGCAATCTTGTGTTTGCCTGCCAAGGCGGCATTGCTGACGCTCGCCGCGATATCGTATTATCGGTAGACGGCGATTAGGCTGCACTTGCGCAAGATCAGCAGAGCGGCACCCGCAAGGGGTGTGCCGCATCCGTAAGGCGGCAGAGCCGCCAACGGCTGCGCAACAGCGGATAATAGAAGCAGAGGCAAGTCGTGTAGCAGCTCTAAACGCGGCAACGCTGCGCGCAAGCATTTCCATTCCGGAGGCAAAAAGGTCATTCGAGATTGAGATTGCCAATCTAAAACCTTTCTCTTGGGGGATTTAAAGGGGGATATTCTCTTTTGTGAAAGAGAATATCCCCCTTTGACTGCGTGCCGCAGAGGCTGCGGCATTCCTCCGTGAACCACGGAATTGTTACTGAAATGATCAGTGAATATTCAAAACGCCGTCTTCGTTTTGGAAGAGGACAAAATAATCCTGCACGCGCTCGAACGGTGCGTTGTAGAGGAGGGGCCTGTTGACGTTGAAGTCCTGATAATCGCGCGCGGTCTTCACGGGGTACTGGAAGCGGCCGTTCTGGTGGACATAATAGAATAGTCCCTCGAATTTGGTGAACTCGTCGATGTTGTTGGAGAGGGCGCAGGCGACGTAGCCGCGCTGGTTCGTGCCATCGTTCGGGAAAGAGGCGTCGGCGCAGTAGATCTGCTTGAAGCAATTCTCGTACCAGTTGCTGAGGTTGGCTTGCTCCGTACCGGGATCAATGTAAGGGGCGGTGTAGGTCGCGCCGTCCGGACCGTCATAGAGCACCTGACCGGAGAAATCTTCGGCAAACCAGGAGTTGCTGTCGTGGTGTGGCTCAAAGGCAAGGCTCTCCGTGCCGTAAAAGCGCATGCCTTCGTCCCAGCGGAAATGGCAGGCGACGAACAGCCGGTCAAAGGGCCGTTGGACGGCAACGATGGTCAGGTGGAAGGCGTCATTCGTCTGCGGCTTATTGGAGTAGTTGATATAAGCGCTGCCTGTGCACCCTTTGATGACCACACGCTCGGCGCGGAGGCAGGTGAGAAGGTCCTCGTCGGAGAGGTCGTTGAGCTCGGATTCGGGATAGCCGAGGGCAAGGAGCCTTTCATGGGCTTCGATCACCTGTGCGTCGGTGCTGGCCTCTTTGGGCGTCCAGTCCATGCGGTAGGAGCCGAAAAACAGGATGCCACAGGCAATGACGACAGCGAGGATGGTGAGCAGCGAGCCGACGAGCTTGTGATTTGAGAAGTGCTCCTTGATCGGCTTGATGGCGCAGCCCTGCGCGGCCATCGACTTCGAGAGCTTTTTGAGGCGGACGACCAGGTAGAAATACCAGACGAGGTAAGCGCCGAGCAACAGGGAAAGCGAGGCAAACAATGCCGCTGCGACATAGAGCAGAATGTACCAGAGCAATAGAGCACCCGCGGCGGGGGCGGCAGGCGGCGTTATGCCTGCGTCGCGCTGCATATCGAGCAGGCCCTGCCAAAGGCAGAAGAGCAGCACGAGCTGCACGGCGGCGGCAACGACGGTGAAAAATGCCGCCAGGCCGGTGTCCGCACGGTAGATCACGGCATCCTGCCCAAGCTCAACAAAAAGGAGCAGCATGTGCAGGCAGGCGCAGACATAGCCCGCGCGCAGGAAGCCGTTGACCCGCCGCAGGGCGCGGAAGCCGACGAGCAGGCAGAATGTGCCGACCAGCGGCAGCAGCACGTCGAGGTTCCAGAAATTCAGCGTCACGCCGGTGACGGCGAGGCCGCCGGCGATCAAGCCCATCGCGCGGCAGAAGGGCGAATCGCTCACATCGGCCATCTCCTGCGCGGGCGTGAGGGCCTCGGACAGTTCCTCCTGTGCGGGAGGATCGGCGGGCGGTTCGGGCGGGGGAGTTTGCGGCAGATCAGGAAAGACTTGGTCGGTCATGCGAATTCCTCCTTGGCGTTATGTGAACAGAATCATAAGATCGAGACAACGAGCCGCCAGACAGGCTCGGCCAGATAATAGCCGAGAACAGCGGAAGCCAGATTGGCCGTGATCGCATAGGCCGCGGCGCGGCCCTTGCTGTGGCCGGTGAGAAGGCCGCAGCCGGCGTAGAGATACAACTCGACAAGCAAAATGATGAGTTCCGCCGGAAGCAGGAAGAAAAAGAGATACCAAGCGCTCACGCCGTTGTGTGCGGTGACATATACAGATGCAACGGCTAAAAAGCCCTGTGTCAGAACGTTGACCAGTAAAAACGTTTCCCAGTTTTTCTTCCACGAATAGCGGAACAGAAGCAGCAGCGCGCCCTCGATGAGAAGCGTCGGCACGAGCGTTGCGACAAATTGCAGCAAGTAGCCGGGGATGGTTGAGGGAACGGAAACGGTGACCGCCGACGTATCGTCCGACCAGTTGACCGTGACGGACGATTGCAGAACGCGGCGATTGAGTATATCGGAGACCCAGACCTTGCCGGATTCGGTGACGAGGATGATGCGGTAGGTGCTCGGCACACCGACGTAGCCGAACCAGTGCAGTGCATTGCCAGAGGCGTCCGTCCCTTCCGCGTACAGCTCGCCCCACATCGGTGCGCCGGTCGTGCCCTGCGCCACGCAGGCGTGCCAACCGGCGGGAACATTGTCGCGCAGAAGTGCTAAGAGGTCGGGGTCGAGCGTATCCTCTTTGCCGTCGTAGTTCCAGTCGATGCCGTCGATACGGTTTCCATCTTCCGCGTCCCAATCACCCTTGGCGAGCAGGTCGAGATAGTAGGGCTCCTGCGGCGCGTTTTTGACGCGCACGATGAGTTGGGGCTTCGGCCCGTTGTCGGCAAAGGCAAAGGTTGTGAGCGCAAGAGACGCTAGGAGCGCGCAAACAAGCGTGCGAAGAGATTTTCGTTTCATCCAAATTTCCTCCTTTTGTGTGTGGGGTGTTCCATCTTCCAACCATATAGACGCAAAAGATAACAAAAAAGTTCACGCTTTTACAAATTTTATCATAAAATATTGCGCTGCGGGAAAAAGTTCTGGCGGGGCGTTGTACTTTTTTCATATTCTGCTACAATGGGGGAGAGAAAGAAGCGCATTGGGGGAACGGGTATGAAATGGTATGCGATCGGCAAGACGCTGACGCCGCTGGACCGCGCGCCGGAGAGCGGCGCGGCGGTGGTGCTGCTGAATTCGGACGAGTTGGCGCACGAAACGGCGCTGCCGGGACTCGAAGCGGTGCTGCACCATACGCCGAGCGCGCGGGACGCGCACGTCTGCAAGGCGGAGGTGCGCTCCAACTGTCTGAGCGGAACGCTCGCACTGCCGCGCGGCCGCAGGGACGGCACGCGCCTTTGCTGCGGCTATCTCGTGACGAAGGACCGCGTGGTGCTGGTGGACGACGGAGAGATGGCCGAGCCTTATTTGAAGCACATCGTCAAGGAAAAACGCCTGATAGAAAACAGCGTCGGACGATTTCTCTACGACTTCTTCGAACTGCTGATCGCCAAGGATCTGCACCGCCTCGAGGAGATCGAAGACCGCGCGACGGCGCTGGAAGAACGCGTGCTCGCGGGCGAGCTGGAGGAATTCAGCACCCCGATGAGCGAGCTGCGCAAGGAGACGATGGCCTGGTACCGCTACTACTCCCAGCTCGACGACGTGGCGTGTGAGCTGCGGGAAAATGAGAACGGCTACTTTTCGGATGAGGAGTGCAGACTGTTCCGATTATTTGAAGAGCGCGTCATCCGCCTGCGCGAGGAATCGCAGCTGCTGCGCGAATACTGCACGCAGATCCAGTCGCTGTTTCAGTCGGAGATCGACATCCGGCAGAACCGCATCATGCAGATCCTGACCATCGTGACGACGATCTTCCTGCCGCTGACACTGCTTGTCGGCTGGTACGGTATGAACTTTTCCGGCATGCCGGAGCTGCACTGGAAATACGGCTACCCCGCGATCATTCTTGTGAGCGTCGCCGTGGTGGTGCTGAGCCTGTGGGTGTGCAAAAAGAAAAAATTCTGGTAAGAAAAAGGAACGGCACGAGCCGTTCCTTTTTCTTTTGACAGGAGTCACTTTTTATCGAAGTAGTAGTCGCGGAAGTTGTGGTATTGCGCGGCGTAGTAGCGCAGCAGGCGATAGAGTCGAGAGAGCGGCAGATCACCCTTGCAGAAGAGCGTGTGCGTGCCCTTGAACTGCTTGAGCTCGTCGGAGAGCTCCCGATCCTTGACATAGCGGCGCAGAATGCCGGTCGGCACGTTCTGCCAGAGGGCGACGGTGTGGTTGTAGACGCAGTCCTCGCGCTTGCCGTAGACGACATCGTTAGTCAGGAGCTTCATCATGTTCAGCCCCGCGGCACGGCAGAAATAGCTGCTGCGGCCAAGGCGCGGGTTGATCTCGAAGAGCACGTAGCGGCCCGTGCGGGAATCGTACTTCATGTCGATGTTCGAAAAACCGACGTAGCCGAGCTTTTCGAGAAACTCCTGCATTTTGTCATACAACGACTGATCGCCGCGCGAGATGATGGCGGCATAGTTGCCGACAGACTTGGGGTCGTAGTATTCGAGCACCGGCTGGCCGAGGCACATCGCGCGCACATGGCCGTCAAGGTCCGAATAGCTGTTGAGCACGCGCATCGCGTCGTCGCCGCCGGGGATAAACTCCTGCAAAATGAGCTTGCCGCGGTAGTCCGACTGGTTCATGCTGTGGACCATCGTGAGGTACTGCTCGCGCGTGTCGAAGAAGAAGACCTTTTTCTGCCCCTCAAAATGGCAGCGGAGATAGTCGAGTGCATTGGAATTCTCGGGCTTGACGACGATGGGAAAGTCGAACGGAAGGCGGTCGACGACGCTCTCGCGCTCCTCAGGAGAGGCGACGACGGTCTTGGGATAGTCCATGCCGTACTGCTCGCAGAGGGCGTAGAACTTGTCTTTCGTGTCGAACGTTTCAAGCAGCTCGTCCGAGATGAAGCGGTTGGCGATGAGCCCCTCGAAATGGTCGTAGTGGCGGCAGAGAAGACCCGTGTAATAGTCCGAGCAGGGGATGACGAGCAGCTTTTCATAGTCCTGTGCGCACTGTTTCAGCACGCCGAGCAGCGCGCCGGGGAAGACCTCCTCGCGCTCAAAATCCGGGATAATGCGGCAGAGAAACAGGTGTGAGCTGCGCGTGGGCACGAGCTGCTGCGTGCACAGCAGCAGCGGTGTGACGTGATAGGCCTCCTGGAAGAGACGCGCCGTGCCGTAGGCGTTTTCGTCGCTGCCGAGGATGATGGGCAAAAAGTCCTTTTTTGCCTTTTTGGCGCTGCTCGCCGGCGCGGCAGGATGGACCTTGTCGTATTCGGCGAGGTATTTGAGTGTGAGCTCGACGTCGCTCGGGTAGGGGACGAAGACGCTGCCGCGCTTCATCGTTGTCTCTTCTCCCTTGCCGGTCAGCAGAATGACGCGCGCGTCCTTGCCGTCCAGAATTGCGCGGCGGATGCACTCGGCGCGGTCCTCGAGCACAAGGTGCGGGCAGGCAACGTGCTTTTCAATGTCGGCGGCGATCTGCGCGAACGGCTCTTCGCCGGAGTCCTCCTCGGTGATGAAGACGAAGTCGCAGTTCTGCCCGCTCAGCTCGCCGAGGTCTTTTCTGCGCTGGAGCGCGTGGGAGCCGGGGCAGCCGAAGACGGAGATCATCTGGCGGCCGGGGTATTCGATCTTCGTCGAGCGGTAGAGCGCGTCAAAGCTCATGCGGTTGTGCGCGTAGTCGACGATGACGGTGACGTTCTTGTCGCGGCTCTCGTAGATCTGCATGCGGCCCGCGGCGCGCGCCTTGCGAAGGCCCGAGCGCACATACTCCTCCGGCACGTCAAGCACCATACAGATGGCCATGGCAGCGAGGGCATTGGAGATGTTGAAAAGGCCGGGCATCGTGATGGAAAATTCACCGTTGTACTTGGGCGAGGAAACCGTGAAGTAGAGCCCGTCGCTGCGCTTTTCCACATGCTGGCAGGAGACAGTGTCGCTCTCATGCGAGCCAAACGTGATGAGGTTGCAGCGGTCCTTGGCGTATTCGATGACGCGATCCGAGTACTTGGCGTCGGTATTGACGCAGCCGAAGCGGCAGGAGTCGAAAATTTTGAGCTTGGAGTTGAAGTAATCCTCGAAGTCCGGGTGCTCGATGGGGCTGATGTGGTCGCTGCCGATGTTCAAAAATGCAGCGACGTCGTACGTGATACCGCGCACGCGGCCGTATTTGAGCGCCTGGGACGAGGCCTCCATCACAAGATGCGAAATGCCGCTTTCATAGGCATTTTCAAAGTGCTGGTAGAGCTCAAGCACCTCGGGCGTGGTGATGTGGGACTCCTCGGTGCTCTTGCCGTCGTAGTTGTCGATAGAGGAGAGAATGGCGCACTCGGGCATCGACTGCGCGCGCAGCCAGTCATTTAAGATGTAGCGCACGTAGTAGGCTGTGGTGCTCTTGCCCTTTGTGCCCGTGATGCCGACGCTTGTGAGCTTGTCCGTCACATGGTTGTAAAAGAGCTGACCGAGCACGACGAGGGAATAGCGAATGTCGTTGACAAGAAGACAGGGCGCGTCCACATTGTGCTTTTTCTCGGCGACGTAGGCGATCGCGCCGCGCGAGAGTGCGTCGCACAGGTACTCTTCCTTGAAGTGTGCGCCCTTGCAGATGAAAAGCGCGTCCTCGCTCAGTGCGCGCGTATCGTAGGTGAGGCAGTGGATCTCACGCGCGGCGAGCTCGTCGCTCACGGTGCTTTCGACCAGAATGCCCACGTCGCGCAGCGCATCGACATATTCTCTCAGTGTGTGAACGGTATTCATAAATAGCTCCTTTGGGTCTTGCTTTTTCGGCAGGACGGGATAAAATATAGGCGATATCGCGTCGGATCGACACGATATTGGCAAGCAAACTCATTTCCGAAGGGGGAACCAACATGACTTATCAGCAAGTGCTGGAAAACGCAAGGACCTGCATCGGCCCTTACTGCAAGGCGTGCAATGACTGCAACGGCAAGGTCTGCCGCAACACGATGCCCGGCCCCGGCGCCAAGGGCGAGGGCACGGGCTTTATCCGCAACGCAGAAAAGTGGCGTGAGATCTGCGTCAACATGGACACCATCTGCGAAAATTCGCCGGTGGACACCTCATTCACGCTCTTTGGCCGGACGTTTGAGATTCCGGCGTTCGCCGCGCCGGTGGGCGCGATGCGTCTTCACTACGGGGACAAATACGACGATCTTACATACAATGATATCCTTGTGCGCGCGTGCGCAAACGCGGGCATTCTCGCTTTTACCGGCGACGGCACCGACCCGAAGGTGGTCGAGGGCGCGGCTGAGGCGCTCAAGGCGAACGGCGGCTGCGGCGTGCCGACCATCAAGCCGTGGGATATGGACACGATCCGCGAAAAATTCGCGCTCGTGCAGGAATCCGAGCCCTTCGCCATCGCGATGGACATCGACGCGGCGGGTCTGCCGCTGCTGGGCGTGATCCCCGAGGACGAGGGCATCCCCATCGCGCTGGGGCGCAGCGCCCTGACCGTATTCTCCCGCGAGAGCAGCGCCGAGATCGCCTGCCGCAACATCGCGCGCCGTCTCACCGGCGAGCGCGTGCCGCTGATGAAGCTGCCGCGGCGATAAAACAGAAAATCATAAATTTACGATAGAAAGGGGCGCGGTTATATGAATATCGCTCTCATGGCACACGACAACAAAAAAGACCTGATGGTGCAGTTCTGCACAGCCTATGCAGGCATCCTCTCCAAGCACACCATCTGCGCGACCAACATTACCGGCAAGATGGTCGCCGAGGCGACGTGTCTGCCCATCCACCTCTTCCTCGCGCGCGTACACGGCGGCGCGGAGCAGATCGGCGCGCGCATCGCCTACAACGAGATCGACATGGTGCTCTTCTTCAACGATCCGCGCGATGAAAAGTCCTGCGAGAGCGTGAGCTATATTTCCCGCCTGTGCGACCAGAATAACATCCCCTTTGCCAGCAATGTGGCGACGGCGGAAATGCTCGTCCTCGGCCTCAGCCGCGGCGACCTCGACTGGCGCGACATCGTGAACCCGAAAACCAAGCCGTTTACGGCGTGATTTTGAATACAAACCGTATTATTTCAGCTTGAAATTACAGATAGGAGTTGTTATTGTCTTATGATGCAGTCCCGTACACACAACTGTAACCAGCTTCGCATCGAGAATGTGGGCGAGAAGGTCAAGCTCGTCGGCTGGATGGAAAACGTCCGCGAGGTCGGCGGCAATCTGGCGTTCGTCGTGCTGCGCGATTTCTACGGCACGACGCAGGTCGTCGTCGAGGACGAGGCCGACCTGAAGGTCATCAAGGGGATCAACAAGGAGAGCACCATCTCCGTCGAGGGCACCGTGCGCGAGCGCGCGAGCAAGAACAGCAAGCAGGCCACCGGCGAGATCGAGGTCGTGCCCGAGAAGATCGAGGTGCTCGGCCGCTGCCGCTACAATTCCCTGCCCTTTGAGATCAACCGCAGCCGCGAGGCCGACGAAACGCAGCGCCTGAAGTACCGCTACCTCGACCTGCGCAATCCCGCGGTGAAGAAGAACATCATCCTGCGCTGCCAGGTGATCGCCGCGCTGCGTCAGGCGATGATGGCGCACGACTTCCTGGAAATCACGACGCCGATTCTGACCGCCTCCTCCCCCGAGGGCGCGCGCGACTATCTCGTGCCCGCGCGCAAGCACCCGGGCAAGTTCTACGCGCTGCCGCAGGCGCCGCAGCAGTTCAAGCAGCTGCTGATGACGAGCGGCTTCGACCGCTACTTCCAGATCGCGCCCTGCTTCCGTGATGAGGACGCGCGCGGCGATCGCTCCCCCGGCGAGTTCTATCAGTTGGATATGGAGATGTCGTTCGCGACGCAGGAGGACGTGTTCGCCATCTGCGAGGACGTGCTGCCCCCCATCTTCGCGAAGTTCGGCACCTATGATATTGCATCCCAGCCGCCGTTCCGCCGCATCGCGTACAACGACGCGCTGGCGGTCTACGGCAGCGACAAGCCCGATCTGCGCATTGACCTGACTGCGACCGACGTGACGGAGCTGTTCGCCGAGAACGAATTTGAGGCGCTGCGCGGTCAGACGGTCAAGGCCGTGCCCATCACGGACTGCAGGCTGACGCGCAAGCAGATCGACAAGCTGCTCGGTGACTGCGAGGTGCAGAGCGGCACGAAGAGCTATTGGTTCAAGGTCGATGAGAACGGCGAGCTCGCCGGCGGCATCGGCAAGTTCGTCGCCCCCATCAAGGCCGAGCTGACCGAGAAGCTGGGGCTCAAGCCCGATACGATGGTCATCGTGTGCGCGGGCAAGCTCGCGACCAAGGCCGTGGGCGTCGCTATCAAGACCTTCGGCCCCGCCTGCGAGGGTCACATGGACAAGGAGCGCTACGAGTTCTGCTGGATCGTCGATTTCCCGATGTACGAGATCGGCG
>OLWL01001539.1_pt1 | contig 12536 bp, 9 predicted proteins | sample 1674151 | NCBI WGS metagenome assembly OLWL01 (sample SAMEA103958148, study PRJEB25191) | human gut metagenome
CAGGTGCCAAGGGCATGGTGGGAACCGCCCTGTGCAACAACCTGAAAAACATCCGGGATGGGAAAAACAAGACTCGCCCGGCATTGGATATTAAAGAAATCTACGAGTATGATCTGGATTCCACCCCGGCGGAGCTGGACGAGTACTGCCAGAAAGCAGACTTCGTGTTCAATCTGGCAGGCGTGAACCGCCCGGAGAACCCGGAAGACTTCATGAAGGGCAACTTCGGCTTTGCATCTGATCTGCTGAACTGCCTGAAAAAGCACAACAACAAGGCAACCATCATGCTGTCCTCTTCCATTCAAGCCACGCTGGCTGGTCGCTTCGGCAACAGCGAGTACGGACGCAGCAAAAAGGCTGGCGAGGAACTGTTCTTCCAGTATGCTCAGGAGACCGGGGCAAAGGTGGCCGTCTACCGCTTCGTGAATCTAATGGGACATAGCCGCCCCAAGTACAACAGTGCCGTCAGCACCTTCTGCTGGGCAGTGGCCAACGATGAACCCTTCACCGTCAACGACCGCAGCACCGAGTTGGAACTGCTGTACATCGATGATCTGGTAGAAGGGATGTTTGACCTGCTGGAAGGCAAAGAACAGCACTGTGAGTTTGACGGTGTGGAGACTGTCCTGAAAGAAGATGGCCGCTATTGTTGTGTTCCTGTGACCCACAAGGTCACGCTGGGCGAAATCGTGGATCTGTTGCAGGAGTTCAAGGCGCAGCCCACGACCCTCATGATGCCGAAGATGCCGGATGGCTCCTTTGCAAAGAAGCTGTACTCCCTGTATCTGACCTATCTGCCGACGGACAGGTTCAAGTATGCCCTTAAGATGAATGTGGACAACCGTGGTTCCTTTACCGAGCTGGTTCATACCGCCGACTGTGGACAGGTGAGCATCAACATCAGCCGTCCCGGAATCACCAAGGGGCAGCACTGGCACAACTCCAAGTGGGAGCTTTTCATTGTGGTTGCTGGTCATGGCTTGATTCAGGAACGGAACATTAACACCGGGGAAACGGTAGAGTTTGAAGTTTCCGGGGACAAGATTGAGGCTGTCCACATGATTCCCGGCTGGACGCACAATATCATCAACCTGTCGGAGACGGAAAATCTGGTGACGGTGATGACCTGCAACGAGATTTTCAACCCGAATCACCCGGACACCTTCTTCGAGCCGGTGTAAGAGAAGATACTGGTTGACGTTAGGAGAAATTTTATGGAACACAATTTTACATGGAAAAACGACGGGCGCACCAAGGTCATGATTGGCTGCGGCACCCGTCCGGAGATCATCCGACTGGCTGCCGTTATCAAGCGCTGCCGGGAGTATTTTGACTGCTGCGTGGTCTATTACAATCAGAACTGGGACAGAAATCTTTCCACCGTTTTCTGGGAGGATTTTGAACTGAAGAACACCTTTGGGGAATATGGCCCGGACATTCTGGTTCCTGTGGTGGGCGAGAATCTGGGTGTGACCTGCGGCAACATTCTGGGCCGTAGCTATGAGCTTCTGTCCGAGTTGCAGCCGGAGGGCTATCTGGTGCTGGGCGATACCAACTCTTGCCTGTCTGCTATCTCCGCTAAGCGGCTACACATTCCTCTGTTTCATATGGAGGCTGGCAACCGCTGCAAGGATGAGTGCTTGCCCGAGGAGACCAACCGCCGCATCGTGGATGTAATCTCTGACGTGAATATGTGCTATTCCGAATTCGCCCGGAAGTACCTGGCGGATACGGGTCTGCCCAAGGAGCGTACCTACCAGACAGGTTCTCCCATGGCAGAGGTGCTGCACATGAATCTGGAGAAGATCCGGAAAAGCGATGTGCTGGAGCGTCTGGGGCTGGAAAAGGATAAGTATATTCTGCTGTCCGCCCACCGTGAGGAGAACATCGATTCTGAAAAGAACTTCCTGAGCCTGTTTACTGCTATCAACGCACTGGCAGAGAAGTACGATATGCCCATCCTGTACTCCTGCCACCCCAGAAGCAAGCACCGTCTGGAAAAGAGCGGCTTCCAACTGGATCCTCGTGTCCGGGTCAATGAGCCGCTGGGCTTCAACGATTACAACAAGCTGCAAATGAATGCGCTGGCTATCGTTTCTGACTCCGGAACCCTGCCCGAGGAGAGCAGCTTCTATCTGTCCATCGGTCATCCCATCGCTGCCGTGTGCATCCGTACCAGTACGGAACGTCCTGAGGCACTGGAAGCCGGCGACTTCATTCTGGCTGGTATTACCACACGGGAGCTGCTCAACGCCACCGATATGGCCATTAAGATGAAGCAGAAGGGCGTTCTGGGCAAGCCCTGCCCCGACTATGTGGACGAGACCGTGTCCATGAAGGTGGTTCGCATCATTCAGGGTTATGTAAATGTCGTTAATAAGATGGTGTGGAGAAAAGGGTAAGGGTGATAAAAATGGGTAAAACAGTATTCATTACCGGTGCATCCGGTTTTATCGGCTCCAACCTTGCCAAACGTATCCTGACCACTGAGCCGGATACCAAGGTCATTGGTCTGGACAACATGAACGATTATTATGACGTCCGCATCAAGGAGGCTCGTCTGGCGGAGCTTCAGAAGTTCGAGAACTACACCTTTATCAAGGGTAACCTTGCGGATAAGGCACTTATCAACAGCATTTTTGAGCAGTACCATCCGGATATTGTGGTTAATCTGGGTGCTCAGGCTGGTGTTCGCTACTCCATCACAAACCCGGATGCCTACATCGAGAGCAACATGATTGGCTTCTACAACATTCTGGAGGCCTGCCGTCATTATCCGGTGGAGCATTTGGTGTATGCATCTTCCAGCTCTGTCTACGGCAGCAACAAGAAGGTGCCCTACTCCACCGATGACAAGGTGGACAATCCGGTTTCTCTGTATGCGGCTACCAAGAAGTCCAACGAGCTGATGGCACATGCTTACTCCAAACTCTACAATATCCCCTCTACTGGTCTGCGGTTCTTCACGGTCTATGGCCCTGCTGGTCGTCCGGATATGGCATATTTTGGCTTTACCAATAAGCTGGTGAACGGCGAAACTATCAAAATCTTCAACTACGGCAACTGCAAGCGGGACTTTACTTATGTGGATGACATCGTGGAAGGCGTTGTCCGTGTGATGGCGAAAGCTCCTGAAAAGAAGAATGGCGAGGATGGTTTGCCCATTCCGCCCTATGCAGTCTACAATATCGGCAACTCCAACCCGGAGAACCTGCTGGACTTTGTGCAGATCCTGTCGGAGGAGCTGGTGCGTGCCGGTGTACTCCCTGCGGACTATGACTTTGAGGCTCACAAGGAACTGGTTCCCATGCAGCCCGGTGACGTGCCTGTGACCTTTGCTGACACTGAGCCGTTGGAGCGTGACTTCGGTTTTAAGCCCCATACCCCACTGCGTGAAGGCCTGCGGAAGTTTGCTGAGTGGTATAAAGAGTTTTATATGGAATAAGAAGAGAGGGGAAGACTATGAAAATCGCAGTTGCTGGTACCGGCTATGTCGGTTTGTCCATTGCTACGCTGCTATCGCAGCATCATGAGGTCATGGCAGTGGATATTATCCCGGAAAAAGTTGACCTTATCAATCACAAGAAGTCTCCGATTCGGGACGAGTACATTGAAAAGTATCTCGCCGAAAAAGATCTGAATCTGACTGCCACACTTGATGCTGAAGCCGCCTACAAAGATGCGGATTTTGTTGTCATTGCAGCACCTACCAACTATGACAGCAAGAAAAACTTCTTTGATACTTCTGCAGTAGAAGCTGTCATCAAGCTGGTGATCCAGTATAATCCTGATGCCATCATGGTCATCAAGTCCACGATTCCGGTCGGATTCACGGCTTCTGTGCGTGAAAAGTACCACTGCGACAACATAATTTTCAGCCCGGAGTTCCTACGGGAGTCTAAAGCTCTGTACGACAATTTGTACCCGAGCCGTATCATTGTTGGCACTGACGTGGACAATGCCCGTCTGGTGAAAGCCGCCAACACATTTGCGGGTTTGCTGCAGGAGGGTGCTATTAAGGAGAACATCGACACGCTGATCATGGGCTTCACGGAGGCAGAAGCTGTTAAGTTGTTTGCCAACACCTATCTGGCCCTGCGTGTCAGCTATTTCAACGAGTTGGATACCTATGCAGAGATGAAGGGGCTGAACACCCAGCAGATTATCGAGGGCGTCTGTTTGGATCCTCGCATTGGCAGCCACTACAACAACCCTAGCTTTGGTTATGGCGGTTACTGCCTGCCCAAGGACACCAAGCAGTTGTTGGCCAACTATGCTGATGTTCCGGAGAATCTGATTGAGGCCATTGTGGAATCCAACCGTACTCGTAAAGACTACATTGCCGACCGTGTGCTGGAAATTGCGGGCGCATACGAAGCAAACGAGGCTTATGATCCCAGTAAGGAACACAATGTGGTGGTTGGTGTATATCGCCTGACCATGAAGTCGAACTCCGATAACTTCCGTCAGTCTTCCATTCAGGGCGTTATGAAGCGCATCAAGGCAAAGGGCGCAACGGTCATCATCTATGAGCCGACGCTGGAGAATGGTTCTACCTTCTTTGGCAGTGAAGTCGTGAATGATCTGGCGGAATTCAAGAAGCGCAGTCAAGCCATTATTGCCAACCGCTACGATAGCTGTTTGGACGATGTTCAGGAGAACGTATACACGCGCGATCTGTTTCGCAGAGACTAGTTTAGCGCTGAGGCATCTTAGTCGGCATGTACTATTAAATTTGCAGAAAAATGGTTTTTGCAGACAAAGCGAAAGTTGATTTCCTCATTTCCACATATATTTTCCTACTATAAAACCAGCATTTCAAGGTTGTACTTGTTTGACGAATTAAGATGGCATGAAGGAAGGAATAATCCAAAATCTCCGAAATGACCTGAAGGAGTACATTTTATATGGTGGATATTAAACGAAAACTTCAAAAGATGTCAGAGAGTGCGAAGTCGGCGATTGTCTATACACTGTCTACAGTCTTTTCAAGAGGATTGGCGATTATAACAGTTCCAATCTTCACCAGACTGATGACAACAGATCAAATTGGCGAAGTTAACCTGTACAATTCATGGTATTCCCTGATAAGTGTTGTTACAACGCTCTCGTTGACATCGGGTGGCTATTCAGTGGCAATGAAGGAGTATCCGGATAAGAGAGACCAGTACCAATCTTCTGTGCTGTCACTGACATCTTTGATTGCTCTTATTATTGCCATCATATATTTTATTACTCCTGATATTTGGAGTAGATTGTTGGGACTGCCAAATGGATTGATGGTTTTGATGTTGATTGGATTCCTAGTGGCCCCGGCTCGTGATTTTTGGCTGGCACGTCAAAGATACGAATATAAATATAAGTTATCAGGATGCGTAACGATAGGATCTGCGATATTGGCATCAGTATTGTCAGTTGTTGCAGTGCTTGGCGCAAATAGCGTTGGACATGAGAATATTGCAGAGGTACGACTTTACGCAAACTATCTCGTTGTATATGGTGTGGCTGCAGTAATTTGGGTGTGCCTGTTTTGGAAGGGAAAGACACTGTACAATAAAGAATATTGGAAGTTGTCTTTATCTCTAAGCATTCCGCTTATTGGATATTCAATAGCCGCACAAATTCTAAGTGTATCTGACCGAATGATGATTAGTCAGATGGTAAATAATAGTGCAGTTGGAATTTATAGTACCTTGTATACAGTGAGTTCGCTGTCCTTGATGCTTTGGCAGGCAATTCACGCTTCTTTTGTTCCGTATCTATTTCAGAATATAGAGAGCAATGTAAAAGGTATAAAGAGGATATCGTCTCAAATTATGCTTTTGTATGCAGTGATGGCAGTGATGATGACCTATATGGCACCGGAAATTGTTAGAATACTCGCAACAGAAGAATATTATGAGGCTATCTATATTATGCCGCCGATTGCTGCGGGAGTCTTCTTCACGGCATTTGCCAATATTTATTCGGATATAGCTGTGTACTACAAGAAAACACAGTATGTGATGTATCCGGCAGTGATTGCAGCTGTGGCAAATCTTGTGTTAAACTACATCTTTATCAATGCTTATGGATATATGGCTGCGGCATATACAACGCTGTTCTCTTATATTCTGATGGCACTCTTCCAAGGAATTTGGGCTAGAAAATTGTGCAAAGAGAATGGTATTGCGGAATCTTCTGTTTTTGAAGATAGAAAACTAATATTACTCGCATGTGTAACAACGGTTCTGTGTTTGCTTGGTATAGCTTTGTATAATTTCTATATTATCCGGTATTTGATTATTGTACTTATGGCAGTGCTGAGTATAGTTTTTTATAAGAAATACAAAACAGCCAAGAAAAACTGATGTAAAATAGGCCATGTGTCCTCAAGCACATGGCTGTGCTGCTCAAGTGTGCCACCTCTCCATGGTGAGCAGCAGGCAACGGATAATTATCCGGCTAAAGCATATATACGTAAATTCACTCTTTGGATGAGGAAAAAACTATAATGGGAAAGTATTTTGGAACCGATGGCTTCCGTGGAGAAGCTGGTATTGACCTGACCGCCGACCATGCCTACAAGGTTGGCCGCTTCCTTGGCTGGTATTATAACGCACTGCGCGAGCGCAACGGCAACAACGAGCCTGCACGAATCGTCATTGGTAAAGACACTCGTCGCAGCTCCTATATGTTCGAGTATAGCTTGGTTGCTGGTCTGACTGCTTCCGGCGCAGACGCCTATCTGCTGCACGTCACTACTACGCCCAGTGTGGCCTACATCGCCCGCGTGGACGACTTCGACTGTGGCATCATGATTTCTGCCAGCCATAATCCCTACTACGATAACGGCATCAAACTGATCGACTGCTATGGCGAGAAAATGCCCGAGGAAATCCTGTTGCTGGTAGAGGACTACATCGACGGAAAGCTCCATGTGTTCGACAAGGACTGGCCGGAGCTGCCCTTTGCTCACCGTGAGCACATTGGCTGCACTGTGGACTATGTTTCTGGTCGTAACCGCTACATGGGCTATCTGATCAGCCTCGGTATCTACTCCTTTAAGGGTGTCAAGGTCGGTCTGGACTGTGCCAACGGCTCCAGCTGGAACATTGCCAAGTCTGTGTTTGATGCTCTGGGAGCAGATACCTACGTCATCAATGCACAGCCCAACGGCACCAACATCAACAACAATGCGGGCTCCACCCACATTGAGGGTCTGCAGAAGTTCGTGGTGGAGAACGGTCTGGACGTTGGTTTCGCTTATGACGGTGATGCGGACCGTTGCCTGTGTGTGGATGAAAAGGGTAATGTGATCACTGGCGACCATATCCTGTACATCTACGGCTGCTACATGAAGGAGCGCGGCAAGCTGCTGACCAATACAGTCGTTACCACGGTCATGTCCAACTTTGGCCTGTATAAGGCTTTTGATGAGCAGGGCATCGGCTACGCAAAAACCGCTGTGGGCGACAAGTACGTCTATGAGTATATGGCTAAGAACGGCTGCCGTATCGGCGGTGAGCAGAGTGGTCATATTATTTTCAGCAAGTATGCCAGTACCGGTGACGGCATCCTGACCAGCCTGAAGATGATGGAGGTTATGCTGGCCAAAAAGCTGCCCATGAGCAAGCTGGCTGAGCCGCTGAAGATCTACCCGCAGGTGCTGGAGAACGTTCGTGTGACTGACAAGAAGGCCGCACAGGATGACGAAGCAGTGCAGGCAGCAGTCAAGGCCGTAGCCGAGGCACTAGGCGACACTGGCCGTATCCTTGTCCGTGAGTCCGGCACTGAACCGGTCGTGCGTGTGATGGTGGAAGCACCTGACCACGACACCTGCCAGAAGTATGTAGATGAAGTTGTGGAGACCATCAAGAGCCGGGGTTACGGAGTTTGTGAGAACTGCTGAGCCAGATCCACTACGCCACATCTGCAAACCTGTCGCCCTCGGAGCTTGTGCTTCTGGTACTACTGGGTACGATTGCGTGGCACAACCGCAAAGATAAGCAATGGCTCCCAGTTGTGTACTGTGTCTTTCTGATCCTCTATATCACGCTGCTACGCCGTGCGCCGGGATATAACGAGAGCATTCGACTCAGGCTTAAGCTATGGCCGAATGCGGGTGTATGGGCAGGCAACTTGCTCAATTTGATTCTCTATGTGCCGTATGGGGTAACAAGCTGGCAGTGGAAGCGGGAAGGCAAGAAGATCGTCGTTGCCGGGTTTGCCTTATCTGTGTTCTGCGAAGTGCTCCAGTACTTGACTGGGCGTGGAATGGCAGATGTCAACGACGTGTTGTTCAACACGTTGGGGGCGGCTGTGGGAGTATGGTTGGCCAGGAGAATAGCTTAGTAGTCACTGTCGTCGTTATCCTCCTCATCTTCATCGTCCTCTGGTTCTATGCCATTCCATCCGATGAATTCTTCTGTGGAGGACGGACGGGATAGTCCATTTCGCCCTCGTCCTCGTCGATGATAGAATTGTTGATGTCGGATTTGTAGAAATCTGTGTTCATTTTAAGTCACCTCTATGGATAAGCATAAAGGCGAAATTGGAACATTATGATGTATATATGCTTGATATCGTAAGTTGACCTTGAAAACAATGGACTGAAAGTATAATATTGAGCTGTGAGGACCTGTGTCTCACAGCTTTGCCGCTCGAAACTTTGCACACCTCTACGCGGTGAGCGGCAGGCAACACAAATGATTGTGGCTAAGAATGCAAAGTTTTTAGCAATTCAAAATATTTAGGCAGGTGAATTCGACTATGGCAGAATACAGAATGACCTATTTGGATGCAAAAAAATTTATTGATGATTGTGCCGATAAATCTAGCACGCCTGAACTTATTAAATCACATTCACCGGAAATACTTGCGGCTTTAACGGCGAAAACAAGTGTGGATTGCGGGATGAATGAGAAATCTCTAGATGAAACAGTAACACTGTGGAAAAACCAAATAGGAAATCCCAGCGAATTATTACTTGGAACAAAGTATTTTTCAATTAAGAGTAGTATGATAGAACTGGTTGAAGGAATGGCTGGATCGGGAATACTGGACTTAATTATTTCGAATTGCGTAGCAGGTGTCCCGTTTAGTTTTCAGGGGATTACGGTGGGGGCAATTGCTAATTTGGTAATCACCTTAGAACATATTTTCAAGGCAGCCAGTGATTTGGTAGATCATGATTTTTGTGTCTACATGCAAGCAACAACACACTTTAGAGAATATAGAGAATTTACGCATGATGATTTGGTTCATTGGTTCCCTGATGAACCGGACAACATCTGTAATATGCACAATTCAACATGGGATTGCGAGTATTACATAAATGATGATAAGTGTGATATGCTGAAAAACGGCCACCTTGATTGTGCTTTGGCATCTTTGAAAGGAAAAGGAATCCTGTCTTTAAAACGAAAAAATGGTAAGGATTACTATTCATTTGTGTGGTAAATATGGTGTAAATATGAATGACGAAAAAGAAAAGTACACAGCAGATGATTATAGGGAAACTTCGTTTTTAGTTATTGACGATGAAGATTCCTCGAAGGTGATTCACGATTTTTGTGATGCTGTATTCGCCCAACAGTTGCCAAGTGAAAATGATAAGAATGAAGATGTTAAAGAGCAACATGATGCGGAAGAGCTCATTCTTTCTGGAAAAGAATTTCTGGCACATTTTATAATTGATTTACCAAAACCAATTACAATTGTCCAGGAAGTCTACCATATAGATCGGAGCTTTAGAGATACATACTATATGTATTTCTCAAATCAACATTTTCAAGTTGAACGGTATTCGCGACGCTTATCATTCTTTTTTGGATCATACGGCAGAAAGAAATTCTTGGGTAATAGTAGTAAAATACAGACAGAACTGGAGAATAATTTCATTGGATGTTGTGTCATAAATCCTCTGGTAGCAGGCGGTTTGGGAAGAACACTGATAAATCCAAAGTATGTCCTTCCAAAGAAAGAACTGCCGGTGTATATGAGACTGTCTGATTTCTGTGTTCATATTTATGGAAGAACATTGAAGGTAAGAGCATTTCCGTACAGAATGCAAGATCAGGAAACTATGCGTTGTGCGGAAGTGACTCTTATGAATATATTGGAATATTATTCGAATGGCTACAACGACTATAAGAGTGCTCTTCCCAGCGAAATTATTGAAAAAGAAAGAGAGTGTGCTTATGAGCGTGTGCTTCCGTCAAGAGGAATTACATACACGGTCTTGACAAAGGTTCTTTCTGAATTTGGATTTTCTCCAAGGCTATATCATATTTCTGCTATTGATGACTTTGAGTACTCATCGATACGGCGAGAAAACGAATTGAGAAGATGGTTGCACTATTACATTGAATCTGGCATTCCTGTGGCAATAGGACTTGGTTCAGTGGAGGGAAATGAATCGGGCCATTCTATGGTTTGTATTGGACATGGAAAAGCAAAAGATACATTGAAGAATCAGGCGTACAGAAACAGATGGATCTCGTGGGAAAATCGAAATCAAGCCCATCCTATTATCAATTCAGCGGATTTTTATGAGGATTACGTTGTGGTAGACGATAACCAGCCAGTTTATCAGGTTAGAAGCTTTGACAATCTTTCCCTCTATCCCAATATGAGAGTTGAGAATTTAGCTGGTCCACTGTATAAACGTATGTTTTTAGATGCACCGGATGCGACATCAACTATTAGATCACTGTTAAACGATGAGAGATTAGGTCTGAATGTGTGGGCAAAGGATTGTCTTCATGAAGGTGAAAGTGTTGTAGTCAGAATGTTTATGGCTTCTTCACGCAGTTATAAAGCTTTTAGGGCGAAAACACTGTCAGGTGTGCTTGTAAAAGAACTTTATACACTTATCCCTATGCCACGATTTATTTGGGTCTGTGAATTATATAGGATTGGCGATTATGACAACTTAATGGCTTTTGGGGAAATCGTTATAGATGCAACATCTGCGCCTAATCGTAGTCATCAAAGCCTTATTTTAATGCATTATCCAAAATTGATTGCATATCGCGAACCGGACCAGAATGAAGCTGGATTTAGTAAAATGGCAGAATTGCAAAGTGATCAATTGATTCCAGGATATAGACGAAATCTGGACGAGATCACTTTGGAATGATGCGTATTTATGTCGAAGCGAACTATAATGGCGTTTGAAATGATAATTTGCACTCCTACGAAAAAAAGATTGACGTGACCCGGAGAATGTGCTATAATAGTACAGCGTTTATTTGAAGCGTCGGAGATTTTTGATCGTTAGAACGACGAGGTGATTTCATGAAGACTAGTAGTATGATTGAGCGAGAAATGAGACGCAGCGGCGGGCGGGTTAAGATTATCTCGGTTCCTGCTAGTATGCGACCGACTAAGGCATCATTGAAAAAACTTGACAGAGAAATTTCGGCGCAGGTGCGTGCAAATGAAGCGATGAGTACGAGAAGCATTTTGTACTCGTCTCAGTCTTCTTTGAAGTGACAGGTGCGGGGATTGGAGTGCTAGTAGCATAAATGATGGTGATATGGCATTTTGCTGTTGCGCTATCAGCACCTCGATCGTTTTTTTGGTGCTGATTAGTGGCATGAATGCAGACGAGATTCTCGCCAAGTTGAAGTTAGCATAGTAGCCGTGTGAACTCCAGAAGTTCACACGGTCATTTTTAGAGGTATCTATATAGTTAGTGATGGAAATAAAAGGAAGAGATATCCTGTGGCTAAGACGCGCAAGCCCGGCGGTGGGCGGAAGCCATCAAAGCCAGAGTACAGTGCAGCCAAGAACTTAACACAGCAGATGAAAGCAGCTACTGAACTTTATACGGAAAAAATGAGCCTGCAAGCCATTGCAGACGCCCTGTCCCTCAACCCCATCAAGGCTCGGAAGTTGCTCATCACAGCCGGGGTCTACAAGTCGGACACGGCAAAGCTCGTCCAGCAGACGTTCGGTTCTTTCAGAAGTACGCAGAGTTATTCTGCTGCTGTCACCTCCACCATGTCGGCTTTGCAGTTGTCCCGTCCCTCTGTGACCTCTTATCTGCCGTATGAGAAAGGCGTGTACTTCCCGGAGGAAGCTGAAGCGGCGAATATCAGTGCCGGGGCAGAGAGGCAGCGACACTACCGAGCTGTGGCTGCGCTGAAGAAGAACCCTTGCGAAGAGAACCTCTGGAAGTGCGTGGTGGCTTTTCGGGGATACAAGTTCAAGACGATGTCCGGCTTGCCCTTTACATATACGCTGAAAAAGGGCAGGGGAGATGAATTCACCAAGGAGCTGTGGATCGACCGCAGAGAGGACAGCAAGAGTCTTGCGTGGAGCTCCGTGATGCTGGCGTATCACAATATCGGTAAAATCGGAGAGGTAGTGGACAGACCCAAGGCTCTGGGAGATATCCGGGGTGTGTCGTATATCTATGGGCTGTTCTACCGATTTGGCCTGATCGACGTGCCGGACAAGGCTAAGGAGAAGATGGCGAAGCAATAAGAAAACGAGACATATTTTGTTTTAAGATGGAATGTGATATAATAAAACTGGCGGTTTACCGT
>OLWL01001570.1_pt1 | contig 12351 bp, 9 predicted proteins | sample 1674151 | NCBI WGS metagenome assembly OLWL01 (sample SAMEA103958148, study PRJEB25191) | human gut metagenome
TGGGCTGGCCGTACTCCAGCATGACGTAGTTGGTGATATCCACGATGTTGTTGATGGGACGCACGCCGTTGGCGCGCAGACGGCGGCGCAGCCACTTGGGAGAGGGGGCGATCTTTACGTTGGCAACCATCCGGGAGGTGTAGCGGTTGCACAGCTTCGTTGCGGGGACGTCCACGTCCAGATGGTCGTAAATATCCCCGGCGTCGGAGCCGTGAACCACAGGCTCGTGGTGACGCATGGGCTTGCCGAAGGCGGCGGCAGCTTCCCGGGCAAGGCCGATGATGCTGTAGCAGTCGGGGCGGTTGTTGGTGATCTCAAAGTCCACCACGGTGTCGTCGTTGCCGATGACGAGGTTGATGTCCTCGCCAACCGTGCAGTCCTCGTCATTGAGGATCCAGATGCCGTCGGCGAACACGCCGGGCAGGTCGTTCTGGGTCAGACCCAGCTCGGCGAAGGAGCAGAGCATACCGTTGGACGGTTCGCCCCGGAGCTTGCCCTTGGTGATGTGAACGCCGCCGGGGAGCCATGAGTTATGCAGTGCCGCGGGAACCAGATCGCCCTCGTGGACGTTCTGTGCGCCGGTGACGATCTGCACGGGGGCGTCGCCGCCCACGTCCACCTGACAGATCCACATATGATCGGAGTTGGGATGGCGCACCATGGACAGAACCTTGCCCACGACCACGTTTTTGATCTCCGCGTCCAGCCGCTCCCAGGTTTCCACCTTCTGACCGAAGACGGTCAGGGTTTCCACGAATTCCTTATCGGAGACGTTAGACAGGTCTACGAATTCCTCGTTCAGCCATTTTCTGTTGAGTTTCATTGTTTTTCCCTCCTTAGAACTGGTTCAGGAACCGGATGTCGTTGTCGAAAATCAGTCTCAGGTCGTTGATCTTCATGCGACCCATGGCCATACGCTCCAGACCGATGCCGAAGGCAAAGCCGGAATAGATCTCCGGATCGATGCCGCAGCCGGCCAGCACCTTCGGGTGCACCATACCGGCACCCAGCAGCTCGATCCAGCCCTCGCCCTTGCAGGTCGAGCAGCCCTTGCCGCGGCAGTTGAAGCACTGCACGTCGACCTCACAGCTCGGCTCGGTGAACGGGAAGTGGTGCGGGCGGAAGCGGACAACGGAATCCTGGCCGTACATGGCCTTGATGAGCGTCTCAAGCGTGCCCTTGAGATCGGCCATCGTGATCCCCTTGTCGATGACAAGGCCCTCGATCTGGTGGAACATGGGGGAGTGCGTCGCGTCGACCTCGTCCTTGCGATACACGCGGCCGGGGGCCAGAATGCGGATGGGCGGCTGGCCGATGGCCTCCATGGCGCGGATCTGCATGGGGCTGGTCTGCGTGCGCAGAAGGACTTCCTCGTCGTCCGTCACATAGAACGTGTCGCTGCGGTCGCGGGAGGGGTGGTTCTCGGCGATATTCAGCTTGGTGAAGTTATAGTCGGCAAGCTCGACCTCCGGGCCGTCGAGGATCTTGAAGCCCATGGAGATAAAAATATCCTTGGCCTCGTCGAGCGCCTTGTTCATCGGATGCCGGTGACCCAGCTGGACAGGGGTTCCGGGGATGGTCACGTCGATGGCCTCGGCCTCCAGTCTGGCCTCCATGGCCTTTTCTTTCAGTTCGGCGCGGACGGTTTCGATTTTTTCCTCAATGGCGGCGCGGACGTTGTTCGCGGCCTGACCCATGACGGGGCGCTCCTCTGCGGACAGCTTGCCCATCGTCTTCAAAACGCCGGTCAGCTCGCCCTTCTTGCCGAGAAAGCGCACGCGCAGCGCGTCCAGCTCCCCGGCGTCCTTGACGCTTTCCAGCGCGCCGAGCGCTTCCTGCCGGATTTTTTCGAGTTGTTCCTTCATAAACGAATGCTCCTTTTCGTGATAATACAAAAAAATAAGCCCTCCGCCCGGAATCGGGACGAAAGACCATGCTTCCGCGGTACCACCCGCTGTTCGCAGAGAATCTGCGCTGCTTTCTGCCCGGTAACGGCGGCAATAACCGGCGCGTCCTAGTAGGGGAGCGACCCCCGTTCAAACGGCAGCTCACGAGAGAAAGCCCTGCGGCCCAACCGGGAGGCGGCTTCCAGCAAAACCCGCCCTCTCTGTACCCGGCCCTATCGGACAGGACAGCTCGATCCTCGCTTTTTCCAGATATCAGATGCATTTTAGCACAACAACCGCCGTTTGGCAACAGCTTTTTCGGAAAAAGCACAGAAAACCCGGCGGCTGCGCGCCGCCGGGAGAAATTTCTTATTGCAGTCCCTTGCCCGCTTTGACCTTGTCGAATTCCGCCTCGATCTGTGCGTCAGGCTCTGCCGTGAGCAGGGAGACGGCGACGATCACGATCACGCTGAAGACGAACGCGGGCAGCAGCTCATAGATGCCGAACATCCCGCCGAGGGGCTTCAGAACGAGCTTCCAGAAGAAGACCATTGCGCCGCCCGCGACCATACCCGCGATTGCGCCCTGATATGTCGTGCGCTTCCAGAACAGGCACAGGAGCATCAGCGGGCCGAAGGCCGCGCCGAAGCCCGCCCACGCAAACGACGTGATGCCGAAGATGGTCGAGTTGGAGTTCCAGGCGATCGCCATGGCGACGATGGTGATGAGCACCAGCGTGATGCGCGAGCACCACATGACCTGCTTCTCCGTCGCATCCTTCTTGAACACGCCGCGATACAGGTTCTGGCTGACGGCGCTGGCCGAGATCAGCAGATACGAATCAGAGGACGAGATCGCCGCGGCCAGCACGCCCGCGCAGGCGAAGCCCGCGAGGATCGGCGGCAGATAGGACGTCGCCGCGTCAATGAAGATATTTTCCGCATCGTTGTTGGACAGATAATCAAGCCCCGCGACGCTGCGGCCCACGACGCCGATGAACACGGCGGCGGCCATCGAGATCACGACCCAGATGATCGCCACACGGCGGGAGCGGCCCAGCTCATGCTCGGAGCGGATGCCCATGAACCGCAGCAGCACTTGCGGCATACCGAAATAGCCAAGACCCCACGCAAGGCAGGACGCAATGGACAGCGCGCCGTAAGGACGGCCTGCACCAAAAACGTTGACCTCTGTGGTCGAGGGCGTCGCCGTGCGCACCATGGAGAAGAAGCCGTCAATGCTCTTCGCGTTTTCGATGACTGTGTTCAGTCCACCTGCGGAAACGACCGACAGGATCAGGATCAGCACCAGCACCGTGACCATCACAACGCCCTGCATGAAATCGGACGCGCTCTCGGCCAGATATCCGCCGAGGAACGTGTAGGCCAGCACGAACACGGCAGCGACGATCATCATGCCGCCGTAGGAGAAGCCGAACAGATTTGCGAACAGCTTGCCGCACGTGGACAGGCACTGCGCCGCGTAGACGCTGAAGAAAATGATGATAATGAGTGAGCAGATCGTCATGATGATCTTTTTCTTCTCATGGAAACGGTTCGAGAAGAAGTCCGGCAGCGTGAATGCGTTCACGGCGATGGAATACCGGCGCAGCCGCTTCGAAACGATCAGGAAGTTGAGGTACGTGCCGATGGCAAGCCCGATGCATGTCCAGCCCGCGTCCGCAAGGCCCGTCCAATACGCAAGGCCGGGCAGCCCCATCAGCAGATAGCCGGACATATCGGACGCCTCCGCGCTGAACGCCGTGACCCACGGGCCGAGGCTGCGTCCGCCGAGAAAATACGACTCGGCATCCTTATTCGCGCGTCCGGCAAAATAAATGCCGATGCCGACGACAGCGGCCATATACAAAATCATGGCCAGCAGATGCTGCAGATTTGCTCCACTCATAACGCATTTCTCCGTTTCTTTCTCTTGACACATTACAAATATTCATGTATAATATCAAGGAACTTCATAATATGCGCGTATGATAACACGTTAAAGTGAAAAAAGCAAGAGGTTTTTCAGTATGGATACGAAAAAATATGAGGCTTTTGAAAAAACAGTGGAGCTGCAGTCTCTGACAAAGGCCGCGCAGGAGCTGGGCCTTACGCAGTCCGGCGTCAGCCATATGCTCTCCGCCATCGAGGCGGAGCTTCAGCTGCCGCTTTTGAAGCGCACGCGCACCGGCGCACGCCTCACGCCGGAGGGCGAGCAGATGATGCCCTATATTCACGAGATCGTGCGGCAGGAAAGGCTGCTGCGGCAGGCGGCGGAACGCCTGCATACGCTCGTTACCGGCAAGATCCGCATCGGTACGTTCACCAGTGTCGCCACGCACTGGCTGCCCGCCATGATGATGCAGTTCCAGAAGGAGCACCCGCAGGTGGATTTCCAGCTTTTCAACGGCGACTATCATGATATCGACACCTGGCTCGGCGACGGCAGCGTCGATCTTGCGTTTACAACGCTTCCCGCCCGTCCTGGCTGCCGCTGCACACCGCTGTACGAGGATGCGCTGGCCGCCGTCCTGCCGAAGGGGCATCCATTGGGGCAAAGTCCGGTCTGCCGGGTCGAGGAGCTGGCAAAGGAGCCGTTTATTTCGCTCCTGGAATCCTCCAATCATGACGTGCGCCGTGCGTTTCATGCAGTCAAGGCCCGGCCAAACATCCGCTTTGAGACGAAGGATGATTATGCCGTTATCGCCATGGTCCGGCAGGGACTGGGCGTGAGCATCATGCCGTCCCTGCTGCTGCGCGGCAACACAGACGGCGTGGAGATCCGCCCCATCGACCCGCCCGCCAGCCGCACCATTGCTCTTGCCGCTGCGACCGATGCCCCTGCCGCCACCCGCTTCGCGGACTTCGCAGTCCACTGGGTCAGAGAGAACACATAAAAAACCGGGCCGCTGCGGATTTGCAGCGGCCCGGAGCATTTATTTCCGGCTCAGTCGGGCTTCCATATAGTTGTGCGCGGCAGTTTCAAACTCGTCGGCAAGGGGCGGAAGCTCCACTTTGCCATATTTGCGTTCGAGCGCAAGCTTGAGGATCAGATCGGCCAGCTTCGGGTTTTTGGGCAGCAGACAGCCGTGGGAATAGGACGCGAAGACGTTTTTGTAGCGTGCGCCCTCCGTCCCGTCCTCGCCGTTGTTGCCGTATCCCTCGAGGACTTTGCCGAGCGGCTTCACGCCGGAGCCGAGATACGTCTTGCCGGAGTGGTTTTCAAAGCCGACAATTTTACAGTCCGCCTCGTCGCACGTGAACATATAATTGCCGATCATACGCTGCTCGGAGCCGACGGTGTAAAGATCGAGCGCGCCGGTAAAGTCACACTGCTTGCCGTCCCAGGTCTTGTAATACTGGCCCAGCATCTGATACCCGCCGCAGATGGCGAGCACGGGCACGCCGTCCTCGATGGCGGCTTTCAGCTCTGCCGTCTTTTCGCCCTTCAGATCGTGCATCAGGATCTCCTGCTCAAAGTCCTGTCCGCCGCCGATGAAGAGCAGATCGCAGTCCTTCGCGGCAAGTTTCACCCCGATGGGGACCGGGACAATGTTTGCCTGCATCCCGCGCCATTCCAGCCGCCGCTGCATACACAGGACATTTCCGCGGTCGCCGTAGAGGTTCAGAACGTCGGGATATAAATGATAGATGTTCAGTTCCATAGCTTACTCCCAGAATTGCTTGTAGCCATACGTTTTGCTGATCGTGCTGCGCAGAGCCAGCATGGCCGTGTACGTCGGCATGACGAAGACCGGCAGCTTATGCGCCGTCGCCTCCTCCATCAGCGCGCCGTAGTCCTTCTGCACGTGCAGCTTTTCCTTCGGGAATCCGGCGTAGAGGAAGCGCAGGGCCATATCCTCCGCACGCGTGCCGGACAGATAGACCTCACGGAGCGTATCGCCCATATCCGTCAGACGTTCAAAGGCCACGTCCCAGATCCAGCTGACGTCGCGGCCGTCCTGCGTCCGGTCGTTGAGACAGGCGGCAAAGACAAACGGCTCGGTCCGCTGCGTCAGGAAGCTCAGCACCTGGTTGCAGCCCGCCGGATTCTTGATCAAAATCATGCGCACGTCCGTGCCATTGATCTCGAATTTCTCCATGCGCCCAAAGCCGCAGGCAAAGCGGGACAGCGACTGCGCCGCCTTCGGAAGCTCCAGCCCCATGGCCTTTGCTGCCGCCATGGCCGCGCAGGCGTTATAAATATTGTATCCGCCCGGCAGATTGACCGTTGCGGGGATCTCCGTTTCGCCGTCGCGGAAGACAACCTCGGAGCGCTCCTCGTCGCTCAGAATGACCTTGCTGACGCAGATATCCGGCTTCGGACGGGCATAGCCGCAGCGCGGGCAGCGGTAGCCGCCCAGATGGCCGTAGGTCACAAAGTCGTATTGATATTCGCTCTTGCACTTGATGCAGTACGGCGCGTCGGAGAGGTCCGAAACCTGCTCCTCATAGAGCGGCGTGCTGATGCCGTAGAAAATAACGGGGTTCGGCACGTCGTCGTGCAGGCTGGTAATGAGCGAATCGTCCGCGTTCAGGCACAGAACGGCGTTCGGACTGTTCTGCGCGCCGACGCGCAGCTTGCTGAGCGTATGCGTGACCTCACCGTAGCGGTCGAGCTGGTCGCGGAAGACGTTCGTGTAGACGATCACCTTCGCGTCGACATATTTGCTGATGAATTTCAGCGCCGCCTCGTCCGACTCAATGAGCGCGTGCGAATATCTGCAGCGGCCCGTGAGCGTGGAGTGGACGGCGAATTCCGCCGTGACGCCGGACAGGAGGTTTGCGCCGGATTTATTTGCAAAGTAAGAGATTCCAGCGTCCTGCCACGACTGCTCGATCATGCGCGAGGTCGTGGTCTTGCCGTTGGTGCCCGTGACGATCACGGTCGTCACGTTCCTTGCAAGTTCACCCAGCAGATTCGGGCAGAGCTTGAGCGCCACGCGCCCGGGAAAATCCGTGCCGCCTCTGCCCAGCAGGCGGATCAGGGCTCGGCAGAGCTTGCAGGCAAGCACTGCGGTCATCACTCGTAACTTCATATCACACTTATATCATATTTTTTCGCAAAACTCAACTGGTTACGAAAGATTTACAAAATTGTACTTGTATTGGTTGTCATAATCTGATATAATGCTGTCGAATTGTTTTGAAAACACACCGTTCCAGTCAGAGAACGCGAAAAAGGAGTCTGTAAAACCATGCGAAAGGGAAGAAAATTTCTGTGCCTGCTGCTGTGTGCCGTGCTGCTTCTGTCCATGAGCGCTGCTGCGCTTGGTGCGAACAACAAATACAGCAGCTGGTTCCAAACAAACTATGATGAGATCAACAAGCTTGGTCTGATGCCGGAGTCGTTCAATGGTCTTGACTTGACAAAGAACATCACACGCGGCGAGATGTGTGAACTGGCCGTTTATGCGTTTGAAAAGGCCACCGGCAACGACATCGATATGTCAAACGAAACCTTCAGCGGCTTTACGGATACGTCGGACCAAAACATCATTAAGGCGCATCTGTACGGCATTGTCAACGGCTATGAGGACGGCTCGTTCCGCCCAAATCAGCTTCTGACGCGGCAGGAGTTTTTCAAACTCATCGAGAACTTCTGCACGGCTGCGGCATTTTCTCCCAAGGCGACCGACGGTGCACTGAGCGGATTTGCTGATGCTGGTTCGATTTCTGCATGGGCAAAGGAAGCTGCGCAGATCTGCGTAAGCTATTCCTATGTACAGGGCACAAAACTTGGAAATGGTACTTATCTGAACCCTAAGAGCAACGCCAGTCGGCAGGAAGCCATGACGATGTTTCTGCGCTGCTATAAGACTATCCAGTGGTTCTATGATGAGAATGTCAAAAGCGCGACGGTCGTTGTCGATCAGATCAATCTGAATGTTACCGTTACAAGCATCAACAAAACCATGTATGTCTGCCAGACAGGATATATCAACGTCCGCGATTCCTGGACGACTGGCAGTACGAAGGTCGGCGAGTTGAGTTATAACGCTGCCGTCACCGTCACCGGTATTACGACCACGACCTCCGATGGCCACCAGTGGTATCGCATCAAGTATAACGGTATCACGGCCTACGTCCGTGCGGATTTGCTCTCGGACGAGAAGGACAGTACCGTCACACCGGGCAGCGGCTCCGGTTCCGGCAGCGGAGGAACCGTCTCCGGTTCCGGTAAGGCGAGCGAGATTGCGAATTTTGCCATGGGCTTCGTTGGCTACAGCTATGTCTGGGGCGGCTCGAGTCCGTCAACTGGCTTTGACTGCTCCGGCCTCATGTACTATGTCCTGACGCAGTACGGATACTCCATGAAGCGCGTTGCCAACGACCAGATGACGCAGGGTACTTATGTTTCCCGCAGCGACCTGCAGGTCGGCGACCTCGTCTTCTTCGGCTACAGTGGTTATGCGAACCATGTCGGCATGTATATCGGCGGCGGCAACTTCGTTCACGCTTCTACGCCGTCCACGGGCGTCCGCGTCAACTCGCTTGACGAATCGTATTACAAGACCCGCTTCCTTTGCGGGCGGCGCATCATCTGACGATCAAATCATGACATACCGGCCCCCGGTCTGCTAAAAAAGCGCCGGGGGCTGCGCATATCAAAGGGAGAATGTATGGAGCGAAATGAATTGGTGCTTCTGCGCCTGTCCAATCAATATCTGCTGCGCACAGGAGAGCGGATGGAGGTGCTCCGCGCTATGAACGGCTTTCAGGCGCAGTTCCTTTCCAACGCACTGCACGCCATGCGGCTGCGCTGCGCAGCGTATGACAATGCGCATGCGGCTGACGGCCTCGTGAAAGGCTGGACACTTCGCGGCACAATGCACATCTTTGCCGAAGCCGACCTTCCGTTGTTCCTGCACACTGGCTGCCGGTACCGGAGTCGGGACTGGACTGTTCCGTCATTCTGGAACCAGCGCCCGAACTGGGCGCTTACACCGAAGCGGCAGGCATACTTTTCGGACCTGATCATCGATGCACTTGCGCAAGGGCCAATGACGCGCGAGGCCCTGAAAGCCCGCTGCCGCGCTGCTGGAATGACGCAGGCGGAGGAGGGCAGCATATTCCATCCCTGGGGCGGCGGGATCCGGGAGCTCTGCGAGCGCGGCTTTCTCTGCGGCACGGTCAGCGAGGAAAAGGCGTTCCGCCTCTGTCCGGCATTCACACCGATGGAGGAGCAGGACGCACTGCTGGAACAGACGCGCCGGTATTTCACGAATTACGGCCCGGCCTCCATCCGGGACGCAGCCTATTATTTCGGTACCTCGCAGGCGGAGATCAAAAAGCGGCTGGCCCGGCTTCCCGTGGAGGTAGCCGAATACGAGGGGCAGCAGCTGTTCAGTCTGGATTCCGGAAGAGCACCAGGACAGGCGCTTCCAGACTGCCTGCTGCTGGCGGGCTTCGACCCGCTGATGCTGGGCTATGAGAAAAAGCAGAGCGTATTTTTCCCGCCGGAGTATCTGCGCGGCATTTTCAGTCTGTCCGGCATCGTCATGCCGCCGGTGCTGCTGCACGGCAGCGTAGCGGGCCGCTGGAAGCACAGCGGAAAGCGCCTGCTTATCACGCAGTTCCGCCCATTTTCGCAGGAGGAGCGTGGTTTTGCAGAGGCAGCCGCGGCGCAGCTTTGGGGCGAAGCCGTACAGCCTGTCTTTCAGGACGCATAATCGACCTTTTCAAACCGAAAAATCCATGCTATACTTTTCTTGTCCCTCATACGCTTGTATGGGGTGATCATATGAAAAAATGGGTAGAGATCATGATGCCGGTCATGCTGTTTGCGACCGTTCTGTATTTCTGCGTCTTCGCCGTTCTGACACATCGAAGCGCGCAGACGGCGGCCATGCAGCCCGGCGGAACGACCGTCGTGCTCGACGCGGGGCACGGCGGGGAGGACGGCGGCGCGACCGGCGTTTCCGGCACGTCGGAGGCGGCGCTGAATCTGGATATTTCGCTGCGCCTGCGCGACCTTCTGCGCCTGTGCGGCGTGCGGGTCAGCATGATCCGCGAGACTGATACGGCTGTCTATTCAGACGGCTGCCGCACGATCTCGGAGAAGAAAGTTTCGGACATCAAAAACCGGACCGAGACGGTGAACCAGACGGAAAACGCGCTGCTTCTGAGCGTGCACCAGAACTTCTTCACCGAGGGCAAGTACCACGGCGCACAGGTCTTCTACGCGAAAACGCCCGGCAGTCAGGCGCTGGCCGAGCAGCTGCAGGCCAATCTGGCCCTGGGCCTCGAGCCGGGCAACCGCCGTCAGTGCAAAAAATCGGACGGCGTGTATCTCATGGAGCATATCGGCTGCACCGGCGTGCTGGTCGAATGCGGATTTTTATCCAATTACGAGGAAGAACAGCGGCTCTTGCAGCCGGAGTATCAGAAAAAGCTGGCCGCCGTGATCGCGGGAACGCTGTCCGTGTGGCTGTCAGAGGAGCATCCGAATGAAATCTAAATCTGTTTTTGTCTGCAAGCAATGCGGCAACGAAACGCCGCGCTGGCAGGGCCAGTGCCCCGCCTGCGGGGCATGGAACTCCATCGTGGAGTTTGAGGACAAAAAAGCGCCTGCCGCGAAGGCGGCAGGCCGGGCAGGCATCGCGCGTGCCGTCCCGAAAAAGCTCAAAGAGGTGACAGGGGAGCAGGAGATCCGCTTCTCCACCGGTATGCAGGAGCTTGACCGCGTTCTGGGCGGCGGCGGCGTGCGCGGGTCGCTGATTCTGGTGGGCGGTGCGCCCGGCATCGGCAAATCGACGCTTCTGCTGCAAATTTGCGCCTATCTCGGAAAAACGCTCCGCATCCTCTATGTTTCCGGCGAGGAATCGGAAAAGCAGATCAAAATGCGTGCCGACCGGCTGCAAGTCGCGTCGGACGAATTATATATCCTCTCGGAGACGGATCTTTCCGAGATTTTGAGCGCCGTTGACGAGGTGCAGCCGGATATTCTCATTGCCGACTCCATCCAGACGCTCTACAGCCCGGAAAATACCTCTGCCCCTGGCAGCATTTCACAGGTCAAGGACTGCACGATGGCGCTCATGCAGCTGGCCAAGAGCAGCGGCGTGACCGTCTTCGTCGTCGGCCATGTCAATAAGGAGGGGGCGATCGCTGGCCCGAAGGTGCTCGAACACATGGTTGACTGTGAACTTTTTTTTGAGGGCGAGCACGCCAGCAGCTACCGCATTCTGCGCGCGGCTAAAAACCGCTTTGGCTCGACAAACGAGATCGGCGTGTTCGAGATGGAGGGCAGAGGACTGCTCGAGGTTCCGAACCCCTCGGAAATGCTGCTTGCTGGGCGGCCACTGAACGCACCCGGAACCTGCGTGGCTTGCGTGATGGAAGGCACGCGTCCGGTTCTTGCTGAAATTCAGGCGCTTGTCGCGCGGACGAACTTCAACGTGCCCCGCCGAACGGCGGACGGCTTTGATTTTAACCGGGCGAATCTGATGCTGGCAGTGCTTGAAAAGCGCGGCGGCATCAATCTCGGAATGTCGGATGCGTATGTAAACGTCATCGGAGGATTGCAGTTGGACGAGCCTGCTGCTGACCTTGCCCTCGTGCTTGCAGCCGCGTCTAGCTTCCGTGACAAGCCCATCGACCCGGCGACCGCGGCCATCGGCGAGGTCGGTCTGACAGGTGAGATTCGCGCCGTGACAGGATTGCAGCAGCGCCTGTCCGAGGCGTCCCGTACAGGCTTTAAGACCTGCATTATCCCGCGCCACGGTACCGGCAATCTTACAGCGCCCGACGGCATGGAACTGCTGCGTGTGCGCAACATCCGCGAAGCAATCGAACTGGTTCTGTCTTAAATCAGAAAAGGAGAATAGATATGGAAGTGCGTGAATTACTAAATGTGCTGCATATTGCTGAGCGCCTTAAGGACGAACTGCGCCACTGCGAGACAAGCAAGGGCCGACGTGAGAGCGTTGCCGAACACAGTTGGCGGCTTGCGCTGATGGCATTTTTTATGAAAGACGAGTTCCCGACGCTCAATATGGATAAGGTCATTAAAATGTGCCTGATCCACGATCTCGGTGAGTGCTTTACCGGCGATATCCCGACATTTATGAAGTCCGCAAGTGACGAAAAGAAGGAGGATACTGCGCTTTTTGACTGGGTTGCGTCGCTTCCGCTCCCTTATGATACGGAACTGGCTGCGCTCTATACCGAGATGAGTGCGCGACAGACGGACGAAGCGAAACTTTATAAGGCGCTGGACAAGCTTGAGGCTGTCATCCAGCATAACGAGTCTGATATCCGATCGTGGGAGCCGCTGGAGTATGATCTCAACCGGACATACGCCTATGACGCTGTTGCGTTTTCTCCCTATCTGACGAAGCTGCGCGAGGCTGTCCGCGAGGATACGGAGGAAAAGATCAAAGCAGCGGAAAAATAAGCGATTTATTGCAAAAAGTATTTGACACGGAGAAAAATCTCTGGTATAATCCATAAGCCGCATTAAA
>OLWL01001572.1_pt1 | contig 12344 bp, 7 predicted proteins | sample 1674151 | NCBI WGS metagenome assembly OLWL01 (sample SAMEA103958148, study PRJEB25191) | human gut metagenome
GTGTATCCAGTATGGCACTGATGGCTTTTCTTTCTGAACGCCCTCAGATTACTTCGGTTTTCCTGTGCCTGGATAATGACCATGCAGGGAATGAAGCCAGTGAGAAATTGGCAATAGAAATCCCGGACGGATACAGTGTCATCCGTCTGAAACCGTCCCGAAAGGACTGGAATGAAATCCTCTGTGATAAAAATGCAGACAGGAAGAAATCAATCATTGAAACAGTTACAATGAAAGTACCGGAGAAGGAAGAACTGGTGCCGATGTTGTGTTATGAAGACATTGAACAGACCAGTGTAGAATGGCTGTGGTTTCCCTATCTGCCATTTGGAAAACTGACGATTATTCAGGGCAATCCAGGAGAGGGAAAAACTTATTTTGCCATGATGCTGACCGCAGCCTGCACGAACCGTAAGACTTTCCCGAACATGGAAGAGATTGAACCTTTTAATGTGATCTATCAGACTGCAGAAGACGGTATGGGAGATACGATTAAGCCGAGGCTGGTGGAAGCAGGAGCAGACCTGAGTCGGGTGATGGTCATTGATGATACAGAGGAAGCATTGACGTTATCCGATGACCGTATTGAAAAAGCAATCCGTCAGAATCAGGTCAGACTTTTAATCATTGATCCGGTACAGGCTTTTATCGGTGCCGATGTGGATATGAACCGGGCAAATGAAGTCCGTCCGGTATTCCGGAAACTGGGAATGATCGCTGAAAAGACCGGAATTGCCGAAAAAGGCTTCCGCGTTGTTATCAACACCGGCGATGAAGGCGGTCAGACAGTAAAACATTTACACATTCACGTAATTGGCGGCAAAGCTTTGGGTTGGCCCCCATGCTAAACCTTGACAATGCTTGTCTTTTCTTGTATAATTAATCAGTAAGTGTTTTTAGCTGGCAACAGCTGAAAACTTAATTTGCATATACACTTCCCTAAGTGTGTGGAGGGAGGGAGAACAGATGGCAGAAATTAAAGTTGGCAAGAATGAAACTTTAGACAGCGCACTGCGCAGATTTAAAAGAGCAACCCAAAAGGCAGGCATTCTTTCTGAGGTAAGAAAACGCGAGCACTATGAAAAGCCGAGCGTTGCACGTAAGAAAAAATCCGAAGCAGCCAGAAAACGTAAAACCAGATAATTGGAGGCGGGCTGTATGTCTATAAAAGACCAATTGACTGCTGATATGAAGCAGGCCATGAAGGACAGAGAAGCAGGTAAGCTGCGTTTGTCTGTTATCCGCATGGTGCGTGCTAATATTAAAAATGTTGAAATCAATGACAAAAAGGAACTTACAGATGATGAGGTTCTGGCTGTCTTGATGAAAGAGGTCAAAATGCGTCAGGATTCTGTTGAGGAATTCCAAAAAGCAGGTCGTGACGAATTGGTTGCCCAAGCTAAGGAAGAAATTGCTATACTGAAAAAATATCTTCCGGAAGCTCTCAGCGATGACGAGCTGAAGGCTATCGTGGCAGAAGTTATTGCTGCTGTTGGCGCTACAAGTCCCAAAGATATGGGCAAGGTAATGCCGGCAGTTATGGCAAAAACCAAAGGCCGTGCAGATGGCAAACGTATTAACGTTATGGTTCGTGAATTGCTCAAATAACAACTGATAACCGTGCCAAGAGAAATCTTGGCGCGGTTATTTTACTTTATAGCGATTAGCGGACCGAAGGACTGCCTGCTTTCTTCGTACAGGAGGGCAGGCAGCTTTTTTTATTACAGCGGTATTGCCTTTTGCGAAAACATATTCAGCAGGTAAATTTTATTTCAAGGCGAATATAAATATATTATTATCTTTTTTACAGCTCAAAGGAGGCCGTTTTTATGGCATCTGGCTTCAGCTTTTTACGCACACAATTTCCCGGTCTGGAAAAAACAGGCGAGTTCGCGGAGCGCTATCTGTACAGCGATTCCAACTCCTGCCTTTTTAAGCTGGGCCTGCTGTGCGAAGATATCGTTAATAAAATGTTTGACTTTGACAATATAGCAATGCCTTATCAGATGAAGGATACACTGGTAAACAAAATCCGCCTGCTGGAAAACGAAGAGTATATCACCGAGGATTTGGCACGCATTATGCACCGTCTGCGCTTGGGCGGCAACGAAGCGCGCCATGAGGGTACGGATTCGCTGCAGAAGGCTAAGCTGCTGCTGCCGCAGGCGTACAGTCTTTGCGAATGGTTCATGCAGGTGTACGGTGATTATACCTATCAGCATCAGGAATATCATTTACCGGCGGAGCAGGCAGAGGCAGCTTTTGTCGAAACAGCTAAGGACAAGGCGGAGGAAGCGCGCCTGCGTAAGCAGGATAACGAAAAGGCGCAGCAGGCCGTGCCGCTGCCGCACAAGGAACGCAGTCAGGCGAATCTGCAGGCTGCCAACAGACGACCGAAGACAGAAGCGGAAACACGCTGCCTGATTGACGAGCAGCTGCGTCAGGTTGGCTGGGAGGCGGACACCACTGCTTTGCGTTACAGCAAGGGCTGCCGTCCTGTGAAGGGACGCAATCTGGCGATTGCCGAATGGCCTACGGACAAGGTTCCGGGCAACGAGGAAAAGGGCTACGCCGATTACGCGCTCTTTATCGGCACGGAGCTTGTGGGCATTATCGAAGCGAAAAAGTGGGACACGGATATTTCCAGCGTCATCAGCTACCAATGCAAGGATTATGCGCGCGCTGTGAGAAAATGCGATGCGGAATATTTGCTGGGACAGTGGCAGGATTTTAAGGTGCCCTTTGTTTTTGCTGCCAACGGCAGGCCGTATGTGCAGCAGCTGCAGATAAAATCCGGTATCTGGTTTGTGGATTTGCGCAAAGCGGCAATATGCCGCGCGCTATGGCAGGCTGGCCTTCTCCCTTAGGTTTAAAAGAAATGCTGCAGGAAAATACTGCGGAGGGCAACGCTGCCTTAGATGCGCTGCCGTATGATTTTTTGCAGGATGAAAACGGCCTGCATCTGCGTGATTATCAGCTGAAGGCTGTGCAGGCGGTGGATAATGCAGTGTGCTGCGGCAAACGGACGGCGCTGCTGGCGATGGCCACGGGCACCGGCAAAACACGCACGGTTTTGGGCATGATTAACCGCTTTTTGAAAGCGAAACGCTTTAAACGCATTTTATTTCTTGTTGACCGTAACGCCTTGGGCGTGCAGGCGCAGGATGTCTTTAAAGAGGTGAAGCTGGAAAGCCTGCAGACGCTGGACCAGATTTACAATATCAAGGAGCTTACCGATAAGCTGATTGATGCGGAAACCGCCGTACACGTTGCTACCGTACAGGGTATGATGAAGCGCATTATGTACGCCGAAAGCGAGGAGCGTATTCCCGCAGTCAGCGATTACGATTTAATCATTATCGACGAGGCGCACCGCGGTTATATTCTGGATAAGGAAATGGCAGAGGCGGAGCAGTTGTATCGCGACCAGCGCGATTACCAGAGCAAGTATCGCTATGTGCTGGATTATTTTAACGCGGTAAAAATTGCGCTCACTGCAACGCCTGCCTTGCAGACGACGGAAATTTTCGGCGAGCCTGTTTATACCTACACCTATCGTGAGGCTGTGCTGGACGGTTATCTGATTGACCATGACGCACCGCATCAGCTGACAACTAAGCTCAGCGAAGAGGGAATTCAGCTCAAAATGGGCGATACTGTTAAATATATCAACAAGCAGACCGGCGAGCTTGATACGGCTTATTTGGACGATGATGTCGATTTTGATGTCGACCAGTTCAACCGCCGTGTTATCGTGCCGGAATTCAACAGGGCAGTGCTGGCGGAGATTGCCAAAAATCTTTATCCCGATGCGCCGGAAACCTACGGCAAAACGCTGATTTACGCTGCTACCGATACGCATGCCGATATGATTGTGAGCATACTGCAGGAGCTTTATGCCAAGGATAATCTGGACAGCGATGCGATTATGAAGATTACCGGCAGCGTGGCTAACGGTGACCAGAAAAAGATTCAGGAAAAAATTAAGCGCTTTAAGAATGAACGCTTCCCGAGCATTGTGGTGACGGTGGATTTGCTGACTACCGGCATCGACGTGCCGGAGATTACGACGCTGGTGTTTATGCGCTGCGTGAAATCACGTATTTTGTTTGAGCAGATGCTGGGACGTGCGACACGCCGATGCGATAAAATCGGCAAGGATCATTTTGAGATTTATGACCCGGTGGGCGTATATAACAGCCTGCAGCCGGTGGTGACGATGCCTGCGGTTGCCAATCCGCAGATTTCCGTGCAGGATTTGCTCAAGCAGCTTGATGAAGCGGAGGCAGCGGAGGCGATTACCGATATTGCCAAGCAGGTGGCCTTAAAGCTGCGCCGCAAGGTGAACAAGCTGGACGAGCAGACGAAGAAGGAATTTGTGCTGGCGACGGGCAAGGATGTGGCAGCCTTTGCCGGCGAGCTGCAGCAGGCGGACGCGGCCAAGGCCAAGGAGCTTTTGCTGCATCATAAGGAGGCGCTGGTGCAGTTGGAAAAATACCGTGCCGGAGGTAATATGGGCGGTATGATTTATGACGGCAAGGATGAGCTTACCGGTCATACGCGCGGTTACGGTGCGCACAAAACCAAGCCCGGAGATTATCTGAACGATTTTGCGGCGTATTTAAAGAGCCACGCCAACGAAATTGCTGCCCTGCATATTATTTGCACCCGTCCGAAGGATTTGACGAAGGCGCAGCTGAAGGAGCTGCTGCTGACGCTGGATGCCAACGGCTTTACGGCGCTGCAGCTGAACGATGCCTATTCGGAATACACGAACAGCACGATGGTGGCAGGCATTATCAGCCTTATCAGGCGCTATATGCTGGGAACGGAGCTGGTGAGCAAAAACTCGCAGCTGAGCCGTGCTTTTGACAAGCTGAACAAAAACCACAAATTTACGCCTGCCCAGCAGAAGTGGCTGGATATTATCCGCAGCTATATGCAGCAGCAGGATATTTTGAGCGTGGAGGCCTTTAAGGAGGACAAACGATTGCAGCGCTTGGGCGGTTATGCGCGGGCACAAAAAATATTCGCCAACGATTTGGATAATATCGTGAGCGAATTCAACGGTTATTTATATGAAGATGGAGGCAAAACTGCGTGAATACACAGGAGATTGTAGCAAAGCTCTGGAATTTGTGTAACGTGCTGCGTGATGACGGCATTACCTATCATCAGTACGTTACGGAGCTGACATATATTTTATTTTTGAAAATGGCCAAGGAAACCGGCAGCGAGGAAAATATCCCGGAGGGCTATCGCTGGGATGATTTGCTGGCGCGCAAGGGATTGGAGCTGAAGAGCTTTTACAAGGAGCTGCTTGATTATTTGGGCGAGCGGTGCACGGGACGTATTCAGGAGATTTACAAGGGCGCGGCGACCAACATCGACGAGCCGAAGAATCTGGAAAAGATTATCAGGACGATTGACGAGCTGGACTGGTTCAGCGCGAAGGAGGAGGGCCTGGGTAATCTTTACGAGGGACTGCTGGAGAAAAACGCTAACGAAAAGAAGAGCGGCGCCGGGCAGTACTTTACTCCGCGTGTGCTGATTGACGTAATGACGCGCCTAGTGGCACCCAAGGCCGGCGAGTGCTGTAACGATCCTGCTTGCGGTACCTTCGGTTTTATGATTGCGGCAAGCAATTTTGTGCGTGAGCAGACGAACGATTTCTTTGATTTGGATGAGGAAACGGCAGATTTTGAATATACGCAGGCCTTCACCGGCTGCGAGCTGGTGCATGATACGCACCGCTTGGCGCTGATGAACGCCATGCTGCATGACATCCAGAGCAAAATTATTTTGGGTGATACGCTTTCCAACGTGGGCAAGGAAATGCAAGGCTATGACGTTGTGCTGACCAATCCTCCCTTTGGTACGAAAAAAGGCGGCGAGCGCGCAACGCGCGACGACTTTACCTATCCCACGAGCAACAAGCAGCTGAACTTCCTGCAGCATATCTACCGCAGCCTGAAGGCTGACGGCAAGGCGCGCGCTGCCGTGGTGCTGCCGGACAATGTGCTTTTTGCCGACGGTGACGGCGAAAGGATTCGTGTCGACTTAATGGATAAGTGCAATCTGCACACTATTCTGCGCTTGCCGACAGGCATTTTTTACGCGCAGGGTGTCAAGACCAACGTACTTTTCTTTACGCGCGAAAAAACGGATAAGGACAGCACCAAGGCTGTGTGGTTTTATGATTTGCGCACCAACATGCCCTCCTTCGGCAAGACGAACCCGCTGAAGGCGAGTGACTTTGCCGACTTTGAGGCGGCCTACGGCGCGGAGGACAGAAGCAAGGTGGCAGACGAGCGCTGGCAGTGCTTTACGCGTGAGGAAATCGCGCAGAAGGGCAACAGTCTGGATTTGGGCCTGATTAAGGACGACAGTGTGCTGGATTACGAGGATTTGCCGGACCCGGCTGAAAGCGCGGCGGAGGCTGCGGAAAAGCTGGCGGAGGCCGTGGATTTGCTGCAGAGTGTGGCGCAGGAGCTGAGGAGCTTGCAAAGATAAAGGTAGAGATTGAAGGATGAAGGAAGAAAGAGAAGAGCCTCTCCTTGGGGAGAGGTGGCATCGCGTAGCGATGACGGAGAGGGGTTCACTATAAGAAAGCATAAAGACAGCAGACCTCTCTCAGTCGCCCTGCGGGCGCCAGCTCCCCCCGAGGGGAGCCTTTCACTACATTCTGCACAATTCAAAACTTGCAAAGCTATGGATTCTGTGGTATATTAAATATAGAAAAAGACAACCGCCCACAAGGTGGGTTGCCGAGTTAGTTAAGAAAAATCCGCTCCGCGCTCGTCAAAGTTTTGGGGCGGTTTTTCTATGTCCGTAACTTTTTTACTTTTTGTTCTTAAAAATGAACGTAAGTAATGCTACGATAAAAACTCCAAAGGACATTAAATCCTGAAAGCTGAAATATACCATAGACATCACCTCCATTCGTAGAGAATGAAGGCAACACCACCCTGCAACATGGTTGTCAAAAACATTTTATCATAAATTATACATTAAAGCAATAGCATGTTTGTTTATAAAGGAGATCTTGCAATGCCAAAGAAAAAGACAGCATTGACAATAGAAGAACGCTTGCAGCAGGCGCTGGTACCTGCGGAGGAACAGCCTTATGAGGTGCCGGAGAATTGGGTGTGGGTGAGGCTGGAGAGCGTCGCTTCTTGGGGTTCTGGTGGTACTCCGTCAAGAAAGCATGAAGAATATTATAATGGCGATATTTTATGGATAAAGACTGGCGAATTAAATAATGGTTGGATTTACGATACAGAAGAAAAAATAACTGATGAAGGATTGAAAAAATCTAGTGCAAAATTGTTTCCGCCATATTCAGTTCTAATTGCCATGTATGGTGCGACGATTGGTAAAGTTGCAATTTTAGGTGTTCCTGCTACAACAAACCAAGCCTGTGCTTGTGCTGTTTGCAATCAATCTTTGTTGTATATGTATTTGTTCTATTATTGCATATCTCAAAAAAACGTATTTATAGAAAAAGGTAAAGGCGGAGCACAACCTAACATATCTCAGATTATTTTAAAACAACATCCCATCCCTCTCCCTCCACTCTCTGAACAGCAACGCATTGTTGAGCGCATCGAAGAGCTTTTTGCCAAGCTCGATGAAGCTAAGGAGCGACTGCAGGAGGTTGCCGACAGCTTTGCCGTGCGCAAGGCAGCAATTCTGCATAAGGCATTTACGGGCGAGCTGACAAAGCAGTGGCGTCGGGAAAAAGGTGTGAGCGATGAAAGTTGGGAAGAGAAAACTATTGGTGAGATTTGCAGTTCGCTGAAATATGGAACTTCTAAAAAATCTAGCGATGATGGAGAAGTTGTAGTTTTGCGAATGGGAAATTTGCAAAATGGAGAAATAGATTGGAGCAATCTAGCTTATACAAGTGATGAAGAAGATATAAAAAAATATTTATTAAAATCAGGTGACGTATTGTTCAAGAGAACTAATAGTCCTGAACTTGTAGGAAAAACTTCAATATATAGAGGTGAAATGCCTGCAATATATGCTGGGTACTTGATTAAGTTAGATTATGAAAAAAATATAGTTGTTGGCGACTATTTAAATTACTATCTTAATTCTTCTAAAGCAAAAGAGTATTATATGCAAGTTAAAACTGATGGGGTCAGTCAGTCTAATATAAATGCAAAAAAATAGGAGAGTTTGAGATTCCTCTCTCCACCCTCCCCGAACAGCACGAAATCGTGCGCCTCATCGACGACCTGCTGGCGCGCGAGCGCTCTGCACAGCAGGCAACGGAGCAGGCCTTGGCAAGCATCGACCTGATGAAGAAATCCATCCTCGCGCGTGCCTTCCGCGGTGAGCTGGGCACGAACAAAGCGAGCGAAGCGAGCGCGCTGGAGCTTTTGCGGCAGGTGCTGGCGGAAAACTGAGCATAAGCAAAGAAGAGCATGTTATTATAGGAAAAGAGTGATATTATGCGTATTGTGGCTTGTGATGATGATGTAAGCGAGCTGGAAGAGCTTAAACGGCAACTGCAGGAAATAGGCAGGAAGTATCAGCTGCTTTTTGATATACGTACCTTTACTGAAGGGGAGCAGTGCGGTGAATACTTGTGTTTAAATAGCGCTGACATTGTCTTTATGGATATCTATTTGAAGCCTGGTAATGGCGTGGAGTTTGTGCGGCGTTTGCGCCAGCACAGGCTTAACTTTAAGCTGGTCTTTCTCACTTCGAGTAATGACTTTGCCATTGAAAGCTATGAGCTGGATGCGGCGTACTATTTGCTGAAGCCTCTGCAGCCGGAAAGGCTGGAGCAGGCGTTGAAGCGCTGCGGTGTTTTTGACAAGGAAGAGTATGTTACTTTTGATACTGCGGTGGAGACGGTAAAAATAAAACCCAAGGACATTATCGTTGTAGAGGTGCAGGATAAATACTGCTATATTCACACAGCACAACGCACCTATAAGGTGTACAGCTCCATCAACAAGGTGCGGGAAAAGCTGACACAGGATTATTTTCTGCTGACCTATCGCAGCGTGCTGATTAACATGCATTATGTAGAGGGTGTCTACAGCAATTATTTTTTGCTGGGCAATGGCTTTAAGGCACCCATCAGGGTGCGCGACAGCGCAGCTGTGCGCAACGCCTATATGCAGTGGGCGATGCTGCAGGATTAAGGATACTTTGTTATAAAGAAATGGAACCTCCGTTACGGTCATGAAGGCCGTTGCGGAGGTTTTTTTTTAGTGGTTAGTGGTTAGTGTGTAGTGGATAGTGATTAGTTTTTAGTGGAAAATGCTTTAACTATTGTTTTATTTGTTACAGTTTTTAACAAAAAATAATCAAGTAAAGTTGGCAAAATGCGTTTTACGATGAGAATTTGCGCTTTACGATACAAGACGTTGAGTTCACTGAATTTTATGAGATAATGAGCATGATAAGAGTTGTGCGGAATGCGTCGGATGGTGATAGTTGCATAAGACGCACGCATGGTTTTGGTTTATACTTTAAGGAGGATGATGATTATGACTAGGAAAAAGAGTAATGTCAAGGCGTTGGCCCTTGCCGTAACGTGCGCAATTCTCGCAGGGGGGGGCATAGGTCTTGAACCGGTGCATGCTGCGGATGTGACTTATGATGTTGGTTCAAATCAATTGAAAAATGGCACTACAGCAATTGATACGCTTACTGTTGGTGGTGTGACTATCGGTGGTAGCGGAACTGATTATGGAATTACTATTGGTGACGTTAACAAACATGTTATGATTTCTGATCATGATATTTCTGCAACTGGTTCTGTACATGCTTCAATTATTTCGTCTGGCATCAATGCACGTATGTCAGATGGTAAGGTTGTAGCGCAAAATGGCTTGTATATTGGTTATGACGGTACAGATATTACTAATGCTACGTATGACAATAGCAAATTCGCTGTTAAGGGTGATGACGGTTCTTTTAAAGCAGCTAATGGCAAGTTCACTGTTTCTGGTAGCGGCGCAATTACAGCTGACAGCTTGGCGCTGACAGGAACAGATGGAACTACAAATGTTGGTGCGGCTATTAAGGATAATGCAAATAATATTCAGGCCGTCAATGGTAAGGTAACTAACATTCAAACTGATGTGACTAGTCTGCAAACAACTACAGGTCAGTTACAAACCAAAGTAGGTGAGCTGACAGCTAGTGATACTGCAGCTAGAAATGATATTATATCTTTGCAAAAGAAAACAGCTGGCATTAGCGAAGATGGTAGCGAAATTACAACTAAATCCCTGAAATTGCGTGAGAGTGGTTCTTTAGAAGAGCAGGAAATCACTGCTGCCAAAGTAAAGGGCTATGATGAGGTGGTTGTAGCTGTAGGCGATACTTCTACTGAAGGAACATTAGCTTATAATACGCAAAAAATCAAATTCAAGAAAGATAATAAGATTACGTCTGAGGATGCTACTTATATAGAAGGTATTACTCATGCTGGCGACGTAAGGCTGGCTAACGGCGAAGTAAGAGCAAAAAGCATAGTTCTTGAAGAAGTCTTTGATGATGGCACTTCCGGGCAAGCAACACTGACTCGTGAAAGCATAGTAAATCTTCACGGCATGATTGACGGTAAAACTAAAATCAAAGTTGCTGATGGCTCTGAGGTTGGCGGCGTAACGTTTGACCAGGGTAAAGTTACTAATGTAGTAAGCATTAATGATAACTTGAAATTTGAGTCTGACGGAATTTATCTTAATAAAGGTGATCAAGCAAAACAAATAAAAATCGGCACTGACGGAAAAATCATCATCGGTACTTCCTCTAGTGCTTATGATACCAATGGTTTCTATGCTGGCGGTGATGATTACACTGAAGCAAAAGCAGCTATTGATGGTATTAATGGCAAAATTAAAGGTGCTAATGGTGCATTTGGCGTTGACGATAATGGCAATGTAACGACAACCGGCGATATCAAGGGTAAGGATATTACTGCTAGTGGTAAGCTTACTGTAGATAGCGATGCAACTGTTGGTGGCAACCTTGGCGTAACTGGTGACACTACATTGAAAGGCAATCTGGACGTAACTGGTGACACTACATTGAAAGGCAAGCTGGATGTAACTGGTGACACTACATTGAAAGGCAAGCTGGATGTAACTGGTGACACAACTGTAGGCGGCGATTTGACCGTAACAAAGAAGATCAAAGGTGAATCCTTGAATATTGGTTCTACTGGCAATGAATTTACTGTTGATGCAAATGGCAATACAACTGTTGGCGGCATTCTCGGCGTAACCGGCAAAACTACCTTGAGCGATGAGCTGCAGGTGGATAAAACAGCAACCTTCGGCACTGCGGTAGGTTCGCAGACTGTTATTAAGGGCGATCAGGTTGCAACCGGCAGAATTGAAACTGACGCTACTCAGGCAAGTAAAATTGGTGGAGTTACCCTCCAGAATGGCAAAGTAACTGCTACAGATATGACGGTTACTGGAACCATTGATTTTAAAAACCTGAAGGTTAATGATACACTGACTGTTGGTACTAATACTAAAATTACTGAAGGAACATTGCAGCTTGGCACTGCCGAAGATAATAAGCTGACTGCTGAGAAGCTTGCTAATATTAATCAGACCATCAAGGCGAACAGGGTAATTGATGCTACTTCTGCAACTATTGGCGGAGTAGAAATTAATGGTGGCAATGTAACAGCAACAGGCACTGTTCAAGGAAAAACTATTTATGACGGAGTAGGCGCTAAGTTAGAGAATGGCAAGATTACTGCAAAAGAAGGTCAAATTGGTAATGTTACAATTAGCGCAGCCGGTGAGGTAACTGGTGTCAAGAGCATAGAAGCTAGTACCTTTAAGGTTGATGAAGATAACTACCTGAATAACAATGGTATTACTGCTAAAGGCGGCCACATTGGCGGAGCTGTTATCGATGCAACAACTTTAACTGTTGGCGTTACGAAATTAGACAGTACTGAAGGCATTACCACTAATAAATTAAAGATTGGTGACATGGCCTTAACTGGTACAGGATTAAATACTGGCACTAATGATTTCCAGGTTAATGGTGTTACCTTTAACCAAGGTAAAGTAACTGCTCAGGCTGACAAAGGCTTTGTTGCCGGCACCTCTTCCTTTAAAGAGGGCTCCTTAATTGTCGATGCAAATAACAAATTAGAAGCAACCCATGGCTTAACCACTGAAAAAGCAACTGTTAATGGTACTTTGGATGTTACCGGTAAGGCTACCTTTGGTACTGCCGGCAAGCAAACTACTATTGATGGCGATGCCATTACAACTGATACTCTTAAAGCTAACAAGCTTATCTTAGGTGCTTCCGGTAATGCTACTGTTGAAGTTGATAAAGATGGT
>OLWL01001573.1_pt1 | contig 12343 bp, 16 predicted proteins | sample 1674151 | NCBI WGS metagenome assembly OLWL01 (sample SAMEA103958148, study PRJEB25191) | human gut metagenome
TGTGCAGCGGTCGGACAGGCGAGACTGATGATGATCTACCAGAAGCTGTTTGCTGTCACAACCAGTCACCGTTTCTGTTCCATCCATTCCGAACACTACACTCAGACCACTCATTCCAATAATCAAAAGTGCAAATATCGCAGCAGCTCCATAGACAATTATCAATGCCACTTTGTTTTTACCGAATTGTATGGATAATGCCTGGCAATTGTGTCTGTATAAACTCACGATCCCCCAGATCAAAAGAACCGCCAGACTGATTGTAATAACAGTAATCGATATTTCTGCGAAACGATATCTCACTTCATATCCCATATCACGTTTTATACCATACCACAATCCATAGAAGAAGGTACTATACGCAAGAACCAAAGTAATGATACTGATCCGTATCGGATGCTCTTTTTTATCCGGCACTGCCTTCTTCAGTGCCTCTGCCATCTGCGCTGCCGCTCTCTGCTCTATCCACATAGCAAGCTCTGCTTTTGACGGATATGTGCATTTAGTATCCGGAATCCCTGCGTAACACATCTGGCTCTCTTGAATCCCTGTCGCATCTCCTGCTGCCATTGCTGTAACCACTTTCAGGTAATAATACAACTTCAACTGTGCTGGATTGAATTTATCTATACGAATATCTGCCAGCTCCTGTGCAGCCCGTTCATAATTGTTAAGGAGTACACTCATCCGTGCCATAACCAAAAGCATCTGATTCGCTACAGCAGGGTAACGGTGATATTGCTTCTCATATAAATACCGTGCATACTCATGTCGTTCTTCCGGTGTTAACCGATAGGACTTCTTTCTATTCTGTGCCAGCATCGCAATTCGCAGACCATAAGCCAATTCCAAAATTGCAATCAGCTGGCAGATAAATGCACCAAATCCCCAGATATCCGTTGTATACCGCACATAGGTCACCAACACAATGCCTAGCATTGCCGGAATCACGATCAACCATTTTGTCCAACCTGATCTTCTCATAAAAATCTCCTGAATTGTTTTTCTGAATATAGTATATTACCGCACACACCAATCGACCATATACATATTGTGACGATGCTGTTACTTACCATAACAGTTGCTGTTTCTAAGGTCATCTATTTATAGCCTGAGAAATAACTGGTTTCCCATCTCTGTCCAACAATGGAGTCAGTCCACCTGAATACCCACATGCATGATATAAATAATTCACACCAGTTTCCTTATCCACCCATATCTCAGTAGTAGTTAATGCTCCCTGAGAATATATTTTTTCAAATCTCTCTTCTTTCGCCATTTTCAATTTCCTCCCATAATCAATTTTTCGGTTTTATAAAAAATGTTTCTCTGTTACTTTCTCGATTGTATCATGACATACAGTTCCATCTTCGGCAATCGTCGATTTTCTGATAAATCTCGAATGATGCTTTAATACTCCATAAGCATACCAGTCATGGTTGCAAAATACTTTGCAGAACTCTGCATAGCCATGTTCCTTACAGGTATCGAAATACAGACACCTGCTGATTTCATAAGTAAATCCACTATCATCATCCTGCAAAATTTCTGTCTCCCAACATACCTTTTTTTCGCCCTCCAGATCATCTACCAGAGACTGTCTCACAATCTTATAGCCATTCGGCAATAAATCGACATGCTTTTTTCTCTTTTTCCGTTACCATATTTTCTCCCAACTTGCACACTAAGTCATAATTTTCCAAACACTAAAACTTGAATTTCTATTTCTGCTGCCATGCCATTACATAGTCTTTTTCTCCAGTAGCTTCATCCAAACCGCTATACTGAATCTCAAATCCTTCTCTTTGATAAAAGGATATTGCCCGTGTATTTTTTTGATATACGTTCAAAAGTAATTTGCTTCGTTTGTCCTTTGCATAATTCAGCAGAACTTTACCTATACCCTGCGACTGCATTTCGTCAGAAACAAAAATACCCTCAACATATTCATCGTTTAGTCCTATAAACCCTTGTATTTCTTGATTGTGTTCATAGACATAGACGGTTGCCTGTAATAGCAGTTCTTTCACTAATTCAAAATTATTTTGCCAATATTGCGCAGGAATAAAATAATGTGCGGTTATATTGGTATCCAACCATATATTTGCAACTTTATTTATATCTGCTTTTCGTAATTCTCTAATCATAACGGTGACTCTCCTGCAAATCCCGATTTATCGAACGAAAGCATAGCACAAAAATACAAGCCTGTCCACCTGTTTTCCTCAAAGCGTCCGCGCACGGTGTATATTCTTCGCACCTCGGCGCAAACTATCCTCTGCGCGAGGCCCGAACGTTCGCTTCGCGCGAATTTTGCAAGGAGGAATTTCTTCATGTCCGATCATACCAACAGCGGCTGCGCCTGCACCCCCAACAGAGCCATCAAATGCGAGGTCACTTCCTGCGCGAACCATTGCCAGAGTCAGTCCTACTGCGGTCTGAACGCCATTCAGGTCGGCACCCATGAGACCAATCCCACCATGGATCAGTGCACCGACTGCCAGAGCTTCCGCAAGAAGTAAGCAAAGAAGCGGCACAGCCGCTTCTTACATAGGGAGTGGGGGACATGGAGAAGAAAACGAAGTACCGCCTCAGCGGCGTCGCCGCAGGACTTACGAACGGCATTTTCGGCGGGGGCGGCGGCATTCCGCTGCTCGTGCTGCTGACGAAATGGGCGGGCGTGGAGGAAAAGAAGGCATTCGCCACCTGCGTGGCGGTCATTTTTCCGATGTGCGCGGTGTCGGCGGCGCTGTGGTATTGGCGCGCAGAGCTGTCCCTGACGGCGGCGCTGCCGTATCTCCTCGGCGGCTTCGCGGGCGGACTGGTCGGCGGGAAGCTGTTCAAAAAGGTGCCGAACCTCTGGCTGCGGCGCATTTTCGCGCTCTTTCTGCTCTATGGCGGCTGGCGCTATCTTTTCACGGGAGGCTGAGCGATGACGGACTGGCTTCTGCCCGCGCTCGCGGGCTTCGGCACGGGCATCCTCTCGGCGTGGGGCGTCGGCGGCGGGACGCTGCTGCTCCTGCTCATGACGCTCTTTCTCGGCGTCGACCAGACGCAGGCACAGGGCATCAACCTCCTCTACTTCCTGCCGACGGCGGGAATGTCGCTCCTTGAGCACAGGAAAAACGGCTATCTCGACCGCGAGGTGATGCGCGCGGCGATCCCGCTCGGGACGCTCGCGGCGCTTGCCGCGGCGTGGGCGGCGACCTCGGTCGACATCACGGTATTCCGCAAGCCGTTCGGCGTTTTCCTGCTTTGGGCGGGTGCCAATATGCTGCTGCAAAAAAAGAAATGAGACAATGCCGAACGCATTGCCTCATTTTTCATACAAAGCAGGTCTGCACGAGCAGCATATAGAGCGCCGTGCCGGCGAACAGGCTCAAAAGCATATTCCTTTTCCACCGTTGCAGCGCGGCGGTCACGGTGATGGCAATGAGCTCTGGCAGCGCGTGGTACGAGGCGAACACCGCGTCCTTGAGGCAGTAGACGAGCAGCAGCCCGATGACCGCGAAGGGCAGGACGGCGCCGAGGTAACGGATGAACGCGGGCGGCTCGCGCCCCTCGGGGAAGATGAGAAAGGGGAGAAAGCGCGTCGTCATCGTGCCGAGCACGACGGCCACGATGGTGATCACGCTCTGCGTGACGGTCATGGTCATAGGGCGGGCTCCTCCTTTTTCTGCGATTTGCTGCTCACGAGGAAGCAGACGATGATGAGCGCCATCGCGGGCAGCATGAAGCCGTCGCTGCCGAACACGGCTAGACAAAGCGCCGCGCAGCCGAGGCCGGTGAGGGCGGGGCGGTGGTCCTTGGCCTCCTCCCATTGATTGACGAACATCACGGTGAACAGCGCCGTCATGACGAATTCGATGCCGGTGGTGTCAAAGTGCAGGACCGAGCCGAGCAGCGCGCCGAGCGTCGCGCCCGCGACCCAGTAGGTCTGGTTGAGCAGGGTGACGAAGAACATGAGCCAGCCGCGGTCCACGCCCTCCGGCGGGGTGACGGTGCAGTTGATGGAGAAGGTCTCGTCGCACATGCCGAAGATCAGGTAGGGCTTTTTCCAGCCCATGCCCTTGTACTTTTCCAGCATGGAGATGCCGTAGAACAGATGCCGCGCATTGACCATCAGCGTCAGAAGAAAGGCGTGCAGCGGCGCATAGGCCGAGAGCAGCAGCTCCACCGCGACGAACTCCATCGAGCCGGCGAAGATGAAGGCGCTCATGGCCATCGGGTAAAAGACGGAAAAGCCGCGGCTGCGCATCAGAAAGCCATAGGACATGGCGATGAACAAAAAGCCGATGCAGATGGGCAGGGAATAGGGCAGCGCGGCGCGGAATGCTTTCTTTTTCATGGGTGCTCCTTTGTGAAAATCCTATAAACGCGATAGGTAATAAGGCGACGATGGCATTTTACGCCTGCGTAAAAATTTTGTCAAGCCATTCGTGCAATTTGACGAAAGAGAAGGGAGAAGTCTCATTTCTGAGACTTCTCCTTCTTGGCTTTCAGCTTGTTTTCGATGGCGCGCATCCCCTTGTAGCACACCGCCGAGACGACGGCAAGCAGGATCATCGCCGCGGAAAATTGCTTGTTCTTTTTCATGCTCTCCTCATCTTTTCGCTTCGAGTGTGACGGAAACGGTCAGGTATTCCCCGCCGCGGCAGACCTTGAGGATCATTTCCTCGCCTGCGGCGTGGCGGTGGCGCACGCGCAGCAGATCGTTGGAGGTCTCGACGCGCACGCCGTCGGCCTCGTAAATGAGGTCGTCTACCTCCAGTCCGGCCTTGTCGCCGGGACCGTTGAGATCGACCGTGTAAACACGGGCGGCCTGCTGCCCATCGGGCAGATAGGCGGGCGTGCGGTCAACCGAGATGCCGAGCACCGGCTCGCCCTGCACCTCGCCGCAGCGGAGGATGTCGTTGACGATGTAGGCGCTTGAGGCGATGGGAATGGCGAAGCCAAGCCCCTCGACGCTCGCGGTGGACCAGCGGTCCATGCCCATCTTCATCACGTTGATGCCGATGACCTGCCCGTATTGGTTGATGAGCGGGCCGCCGGAGTTGCCGTTGTTGAGCGCGGCGTTGGTCTGGATGAGCGTCATGGTCACGCCGTCTACATCCACGTCGCGATTGATGGCGGACACGATGCCGTCGGTCAGCGTGCCGCGCAGCTCCACGCCGAGCGGGTTGCCGATGGCGTAGACCGGGTCGCCGACGCTCAGAGCGTCGGAGTCGCCGAACTCCGCGGCGGGAAGCCCCTGTGCCGCGCGGCCGTCGGTGTCCTGCGCCTTGATGACGGCAAGATCCTGCTCCGCATCGTAGCCGACGAGGGCGGCGTCGAAGATCGAGCCGTCCGCAAGGGCGACGTAGCAGCTCGTGCCGCCGGCAATGACGTGCGCGTTGGTGATGATGTAGCCGTCCTCCGTCAGGATGACGCCGGTGCCGACGGACGCGCCGCGCGGCAGCTCGGTCACCACCGTGACGGTGGAGGGATTGACCCTCCGGTAGATCTCCTGAATGGCCAGCGCGTCGCCGTGACCGTCCGCGTAGACAAGGCGTACGCCGTCGTCCGCCGATACGACCGGCAGCTCCGGCTCGGCGCTCTCGTCAAGCTCGCCATAGTAATAATAGTAGTCGGGATTGTCATAGTAGTCGCCGTGATCGCCGCCGTAGAAGCGGTCCGGCAGCAGGCCGAACCACCAGGCGGCGTACAGCCCGCCGGCGAGAACGAGGACCGCGGCCAGACAGATAAGGAAAATTTTCAGCCCACGGTGTCCCTTGCGGCGCGTTTTGGCGGGCGGCTCCTGCGCGGCGGTTTCCGGCTTTCTGCCGGGCAGCGGGCGGTCCTGCACATAGTAAGCAACGTAGGGCTTCGGCTCGGCGACGTACTCGAGCGTGACCTCATTGGGCTCGCGCTGCGGAATGAAGTTGTCAGACGGATACTGCTCCATGTAAAAGCTCCTGTGTTACGGCTGTGGGGCAAGCGAATTGGCGAGCGAGAGCGTGAAGGCGAAGGTCGTCAGGCCGTTTTCGCTCGTGACGGCGATGTGCTCGTGGTGCTGCTCCAAAATGGTCTTGACGATGTAGAGCCCGAGGCCCACGCCGTCCTTATCCTCGCTGCGGGACTTGTCGCTCTTGTGGAAGCGCTCGAAGAGCAGCGGGATCTCCTCGGCGGGGATGGTGTCGCCCTCGTTGCGCACGGAGACGACGGCCCTGCCGTTCGTCACCGCGAGACCGAGGTAGAGCGTCGAGCCCGCGCGGGCGAACTTTGTCGCGTTCTCCAGCAGGTTGTAGATGACCTGCGTGATGAGGTCGTTGTCGCCGAGCACGGTGACCGGCTCGTCGGGGATGTCGGCCTCCACGTCCAGCCCACGGTCGGTGATCTTCTTTTCCATTGAAATAAGCACCCGCCGCATACTCTCGCACACGTCGAAGGGCGCCTTGCTGCGCATCACGTCGCGCGACTGAAGCTGCGAGACCTCGAGCATCCGACGCACGAGGCGGCTCAGCCGCCGGCTCTCGTCGGAGATGATGTGCAGGTATTCCTTTTCCTTCTCCGGCGGGATGGTCCCGTCGAGGATGCCGTCGGTGTAGCCCGCAATGCTCGTCATCGGCGTTTTCAGCTCATGCGAGATGTTCGCGATGAACTCGCGGCGCTGGCGCTCGGTCTCCTGCAAAGAGTCCGCCATCGCGTTGAAGGCGCTTGCCAGCTCGCCGATCTCGCCCGCGCCGTAGTCGTGCATCCGGGTGTCGAAATTGCCCTCGGCAAAGGCGCGCGTAGCGGCCGCCATTTCGCGGATGGGGCGCGACTGGCGCATACTCACCCACGCCGAAGCGACGAAGGAGAGCAGCAGCACGATGACGCTCGTCATCAGGAACATGGCGAAAAACGCGCGCCACATCGTCGTCAGCCGGCCTGTCTCGGCCACGGCGAACACCGCGCCGACCGTCCAGATGTCGGACTCGATCGGCACGCCGACAACGAAGCGCTTGCTCTCGTAGATGTCGCCGAGCGTCGTGCGCGCGCTGTAACGCTCGCCGGAGAGCGCAGTCTCCATCACGTCGGACGGCACGGTGAGCACATGGTCGACCAGATTTTCGTCCGTCGTCAGCAGGACGCTGCCCTCGGTGCTGCACACGAGGAAGTCCACGTCGGTCATCGACGCGGCAACGCCCGCCATCTCGCGCATATCGCGCACATCGCCGCTCGAGGCGTAGGACGCGACCAGCCGCGCGACAACGCTTGCCTTCTGCGCCATCTCGTCGCTGCGCTCATCCGCCGCGTAGGCGTAGCTGAGCGCGAAGAACGACGCGCCGAGCAGCGCGAGCGTCAGCATGACGATGCTCGCGGTCAGGGCGAAATTCTGCCAGTAGATCGTCCGGAACTTCTGCGGAAGTTCCCATCTCTTGCCCTTCATTACTTCTTTACTTCAAACTTGTAGCCCACGCCCCAGACGGTCTTGAGCTCCCATTGGTCGGAGACGTTCTCCACCTTTTCGCGCAGACGCTTGATGTGAACGTCCACGGTGCGGCTGTCGCCGAAGTAGTCGAAGCCCCACACCTCGTCGAGCAGCTGATTGCGCGTGTAGACGCGGTTGGGCGTTGCGGCCAGATGATAGAGCAGCTCCAGCTCCTTGGGCGGTGTGTCGATCTTCTTGCCGTCCACGATCAGCTCGTAGGAGTCAAGGTCGATGATGAGCTTATCGAACACGAGACGCTTTTTCGTGTCCTCGGGGATCTCCGTGCGGCGGAGCACGGCGTTGATGCGCGCGATGAGCTCCTTCATCTCAAAGGGCTTGACGAGGTAATCGTCCGCGCCCATCTCGAGACCGTGGATGCGGTCGTTGACCTCTCCCTTGGCGGTGAGCATAATGATGGGGCACTTTGAGGTCTCGCGGATCTTGGCGCACACGCCCCAGCCGTCGAGCACGGGCAGCATCACGTCAAGCAGCACGAGGTCAGGCTCTCTGGCCTTGAATTCCTCCACGGCCTTGCCGCCGTCCGCGGCGATGCGGACCTCAAAGCCCTCCTTTTCAAGATACATCCGAATGAGGTCGGAAATGTTGTTGTCGTCTTCTACCACAAGGATGTTGCGCGCCATGGCAGATCCCTCCGTTTATCAGTTATCTTTGGAATGTTCTTATTATAATCGGTTTTCCGCGCTTTTCCTGAACATTTTGTAAAGGTTTGATCAGGCCGTGACCTCGTTCAGCGCCGCGATCGTGCAGTTCTCCGCACGCAGGCGGCTGAGCGCCGTGCCGAGCGCGGAGGACACCCCGCTCTCCGCGCCGAGGTAGAGCCGCACGCTGGTGGAGCGGCCGGCCCATTTGAGCGCGGTGTCTGCCCAGTGTGTGCCGCTGCGCGTAAAGTCGGACGTGTTGATCGTGATGGGACAGTAGCCTGCCCCGACGACCGCCGCGCGCAGCGTCTTGTCCGCGCTTTCGAGATAGACGAGCCGCGTGCGCAGGCTTGCGGCGCGCCACAGCGCGTCGTTGCCCCGTTCGATCTGTGCGAGCGCCTCATCGGCGGTCTCCGCGCTAATGCATAGCGCGACGGCGTTTCCCGTTGCGGCAGCGCGGCGCACGCCGTCGCCCGCGCTTTCCAGCAGCTCGGGCGTGAGGAGCAGCGTCGCATGGCTCTGATAATTTTCAAGCGTGGAGAGAAGCTGCGTGAGCGCCGCTTCCTCCGCCGCGGGGAGCAGCAGATAGACCGTCAGATCGTCGCGCCGCGTGGGCGTATCGACCGGCGGGGGCGTTTCGGGCTGCTCCGACTCCGCCGCCGCGTGCGCGCGCTCGTACTGCGCGTAGCGCTTCTGAATGGGGTCGGTCGCCGCGTCGATGAAGTATTCGTCCGAAAGCACGGCGTTGTCGTCGCGGATGCGCAGCAGATAGCCGTAGGCGATCTTCGTGCTGGAATATTTGAGGTCAAACATCTTGGCGAGCGCCGTGATGGGGAAGAACACCATGCCGCTGCGGACGATGGGCGAGCCGGCGTATTGCTCGCCGGTGCGGTTATTCTCCATCGTGCCGGCGGTCAGGTCGCAGTAGAGCACGCGCTGCCCCTTGTAGAGGATAGCGACGGACTTTTCCTGGTTGTACGAGTAGCGGATGCCGAGATCGTCCGGCCCGTCCACCGTCGCACCGGCAACATAGAGCAAGCCGTTCTGCCAGAACGGCATCGTTTCGTCGCTCAGGTCGCACATACGGTCGTTCACGGCGGTGAAGTACAGCGTCGGCGCGGCAGAGGCGCGCGGCGGCAGCAGCGTGCAGAGCATCAGCACGCTGAGCAGCAGGCTCAGCAGCCGTTTTCCTCGCGTCATCTATCGCACCTCCCATGACTCAATAATCTTCTATATTATAGTATAACAAATCCGCGCGGCCTTTGCAATCCCTTATCCCGCCCACTGTACGACCTGCGCGCCGGTAAAGTAGTGCTCTAAGATCTCCTCGCAGGAATAGCCCTCCTTCGCCATCGCGTTCGCGCCGTACTGGCTCATGCCGACGCCGTGACCGTAGCCGGTGACGTGGAAGGTCAGCGTGTCGCCGCTGACCTCGACCGTGAAGGACGGCGAGCGCAGGCCGAGGATGGTGCGCAGCTCGTTGCCGCGCACCGTCACGCCGCCGACACGCAGCGTGGAGACAAAGCCCGCGTCGTTGCGCGTGATGTCCGTGAGGAAGCTGCCCACGTCCCCGTCGAGCTTTGCCGCAGGGTAGATCGCAAGAAAGCGGTCGCGGAATTCCTGCGCGGTAAAGGTCACAACGGAGTAGTAATTCGGCACGAGGGAATCGTCCTCGGGGCTGTCCACGCTCTGAAGATAGGGCAGGTCGGTCTGCCAGACCTCGCCCGCGCCCTGCGTGTGTCCGGCGGCGGAGGAGAAAAAAACCGCCAGCACCGGCTCGCCGTCGTAGACGATCACCTCACCGTCCGTCTCCGCCACGGCCCGCGCGAGCTTTTCCTCGTAGTAGAGCGCTCCAGCGCCCCATCCGGCCGCCGCGTCCTCGGCGGTCTCGTAGGCCTTGCAGCAGGTGATGTCGTCGCAGGCGTCCGCGTCGGGATGGCGCGCAATGGCGCCCTGCGCCATCTTGTGCAGCGTGTAGGTCCGCGCGGCGACCGCCTGCGCCTTGAGCGCCTCAAGCTCGAACGAGGCAGGCATCTCCGCGCGCAGCACGCCGAGGAGGTATTCGTCCATCGTCATCTCCTCGACCGCGCCGCCGTGCAGCACGCGCAGCGTGCGCGTATGGTCGGGCACCGCGGCATCGGGACGCCGCACCTCGCCGGACGGCTCCGGCTCGTCCGACGCTTGCCGCGCGGGCGCGAAGCGCCACGCGAGGAGAAAGAGAAGGGCGATCAGCAATAGGCTGATGCGCAGGGCGTTTTTCATGTTGAAGCTCCTCCTTTGCAGGCTGTTTCTCATTTACTATATGAGGGGCTGTCCCAAGGATAGACCGCGGCGCGAAATGCGTGGACAAATCGCCTCCGCCGTGCTACAATAGCGTCGATCGGATATTTTACCGGAAAGGACGATGCCCTGTATGAAGACCTCCGACCGCCTTGCGACGATCCTTTTTCTCCTTGCCGCGCCCGCCGCGCGGCTTTTGGAGCTGAAAAACAATTATGACCCGGCCGGTCTGCCGACCGGTGGCTTCCCGTATCTGCCCGCCGTGCTGGCTGCGGCGGCGGTCGTGTTCCTGCTTTCGGCGCGCGGACTGCCCGCGCGGGACGCGGTCACGGCGGACTTCGGCGGTATTTTCCGCTTTGACGGTCAGCTCACGCTGACCGCTGCGGTCCTGGGCGGTTTTCTGCTGCTGGCCGCCGCGGCGCTGCGGCTCGTGAGCGGGGGAATGGCGGGATTGGAGCTGATTCTTTCCGTGTTCCTCGCCTGCTCCGGCGCGGCGCTGCTCTACGCGCTCATCGCCCAGCGGCGCTCCGGTGCGTTTGCGCCGACCGCGCTGCTCATGCCGGTGTGCTTCCTCGTCGTGCAGCTCATCGTCACCTACCGCGCCAACGCGCGCGACAGCGTGCTGGGGCATTTCTATGTGGAGCTTCTGCTCCTCGCGACGCTCTGCCTCGCCTCTCTCTATCTCGCGGCGTTCGCCTATCGCTGCGGCGCTCCGCGCAGCTTTGCGCCCGCCGCACATCTGGCGCTCACGCTGGCGACGGCCTGCTGCGTGGATATGGCGCTCGCGCGCCGGCTCGACGGCCTTGCCGCCTGCCTCGGCGCGGCGCTGCTGCTCCTTGCCTATCTGGAGGCGGCGGGGGATTTCGAGGGGTAACAACGGAACCATGCCAAAAACGGAAAAACGGCTGCTCTCGCAGCCGTTTTTCCTATTGATTGGAAGATTGGATGAAAAGAAGCTATTGTCTCTTGCAAGTATTAAGATAACGGCTGAGTTTTAATAAAGTTCGGGTCAGTTGTTACAAAAGTATTAAATCGAATAAAAATTATGGTAACTTGTCCGCCCGTATGCCGCGGAAGAAACTCTCCAGCACCGCGCGGCACTCGTCCGCGAGGATGCCGCCAACGAGCGCGGGGGTGAGCGCGAACGGCTCCATGTAGAGATTCAGCACGCCGCCGCAGGCGCCCATCGCGCGGTCGCGCGCGCCGTAGTAGACGCGCGGGATGCGGGCGTTGAGGATCGCGCCGGCGCACATCGGACAGGGCTCGAGCGTGACATAGAGCGTGCAGTCGTCCAGCCGCCACGAGCCGGTGACCTCATTCGCCATCGCGATGGCTTCCATCTCGGCGTGCGAGGCGGTGGACTGCTTCTCCTCACGGCGGTTGCGCCCGCGGCCGACGATCTCGCCACCGCGCACGATCACGCAGCCGACCGGCACCTCGCCCGCCGCAGCGGCCTCGCGCGCCAGCGCGAGCGCCTGCGCCATGTAATTTTCCTGCTCGGTCATGCGCGTTCCTCCCACGGTTTAAGTTTAGGCATAATTGTCCATACTCTCCGTAAAATGGTAGAGGGAGTTGAAACATATGCGTAAGATCAATCTATTGCAGCAGCCGGTCTCGAGCGATCCGCGGCTGCAGGAGCTTTTCACCGAGCTGAGCGACACGCGCTTCGCGCTCGCGCAGGCTTATGTCCGCTTCGACAACACCACCGAGCCGGAGCTGGTGGACGCCTGCATCTTCGAGCTCAACGCGCTCCAGTCGCGCTACAACTATCTGCTGCGGCTCGTCAAAGAGAGCGGCGGCATCGCCGCGTCCAGGATCTACTCGGAGGGGGCGGTCACATGGGTCTGACGGACAAAATAGGCATTGCGATCCTCTGCGCCTTCGTGCTTTTTTCGGTGGTGCGGCTGTTCGCCGCACCGCTGAAGCTGGCGGCGAAGGTGCTGCTCAACAC
>OLWL01001587.1_pt1 | contig 12232 bp, 8 predicted proteins | sample 1674151 | NCBI WGS metagenome assembly OLWL01 (sample SAMEA103958148, study PRJEB25191) | human gut metagenome
AGAGCGCGACCACCGCGCCCCGGTCATCGCCCGGCGTCTCATGGAGCGGGCGGACAGCCTGCCGGGCATGGATCTGTTCCTGCAGCCCGTGCAGGACCTGACCGTGGAGGACCGCGTCTCGCGCACCCAGTACCAGCTTTCGGTGGAGGCCCTCAGCGACGCCCAGCTGGAAGGGCGCATCCCGGACATCCTGGCGGCGTTGCGGGCGCGGCCGGAGCTGAGCCATGTGACCAGCGACCTGCTGGGCCGGGGCCGCATGCTCTGGCTGGACATCGACCGCGATGCGGCCAGCCGTCTGGGCGTGAGCATGGACGTCATCGACAATGCCCTTTATGACGCGCTGGGGCAGCGCCTGATCTCCACCATCTTCACCCAGACCAACCAGTACAAGGTGGTGCTGGAGAGCGCTCCGCAGTTCCGGCGCGGCCCGGACGACATCGAAAAGATCTACGTCAAGGGCAGCGAGGGCAAGCCCATCCCGCTCTCGGCCCTAGTGCGCATGGAAGAACGCTCCGCGCGCCCTGCCACCATGCGGCAGGGCCAGTTCCCGGTGGCCACCATCTCCTTCAACGTGGCCGAAGGCTCCTCCCTGGGGGCGGCCGTGAGTGCGGTGGAGGAGACCCTTGCTTCCCTGGAGCTGCCTTCGTCCCTGCGCTGCCAGTTCCAGGGGGCGGCCCATGCCTTTGCCTCGTCCACGGACAATCAGGTCTGGCTGCTGCTGGCCGCCGTGGTCACCATGTACATCGTGCTGGGCGTGCTCTACGAAAGCTACATCCATCCCGTGACCATCCTGTCCACCCTGCCGTCGGCGGGCATCGGCGCCACGCTGGCCCTCATGCTCTGCGGCATGGAACTGGGCGTGGTGGGCATCATCGGCATCATCCTGCTCATCGGCATCGTCAAAAAGAACGCCATCATGATGATCGACTTTGCCCTGGAGGCCGAGCGGCAGGAAGGCAAGGATCCGCAGGCCGCCATCCGGCAGGCCTGTCTGCTGCGTCTGCGGCCCATCCTCATGACCACCATGGCGGCCCTGCTGGGGGCCCTGCCGCTGATGATCGGCTGGGGCATGGGCGCGGAACTGCGCCGTCCGCTGGGCGTGACCATGGTGGGCGGCCTCATCGTCAGCCAGGTGCTGACCCTGTTCACCACGCCTGTCATCTATATCTGGTTCGCGCGTCTGGCCGAGAAGCTGGGCCGCCGTGGCGGGGAGGCCGGTCATGAGCAGGCCTGAGGAGACGCCCCGGGCCGCCGCATCCGGCCGGGAGAGCGGCCACGCTCATGAAGGGCAGGATCTGGCTCTGGCCGGGGAACGGCGCAAGCGCTTCGGGCCGGAATTCATCCCCCTGAACCTTTCCGCGCCCTTCATCCGCCGGCCCGTGGCCACCACGCTGCTGACCATCGCCGTGACCCTGGCGGGCATGGTGGCTTTTTTCCTGCTGCCCGTGGCGCCCCTGCCCGAAGTGGACTTCCCCGTGGTCAGGGTGCAGGCCAACATGCCCGGAGCCAGCCCCGAGACCATGGCCTCCACCGTGGCCACGCCGCTGGAACGGGCCCTGGGCCGCATCGCCGGGGTGACCGAGATGACCTCCAGCAGCAGCCTGGGCTCCACGCGCGTCATCCTCCAGTTCGACCTGGACAGGGACATCAACGGCGCGGCCCGTGACGTGCAGGCGGCCATCAACGCCGCCCGTTCCACCCTGCCCACCATGCCGTCCAACCCCACCTACCGCAAGGTGAACCCGTCGGGCGCGCCCATCCTCATCCTGTCCGTCACCTCGGACGTCCTGAGCCGCACCCAGCTCTACGATGCCGCGTCCACGGTGCTGGCCCAGAAGATCAGCCAGATCGCCGGGGTGGGCGAAGTGACCGTGGGCGGCGGCGCCCTGCCTGCCGTGCGCGTGGACATCTCGCCCGATGCCCTGCACCGCACGGGCCTGAGCATGGAAGACGTGCGTACGGCCCTGGCCGGGGCCAATGCCTTTTTGCCCAAGGGGCATCTGGAGAACGAAAGTACCTCCTGGACCGTGGTGGCCAGCGACCAGCTGCGCACCGCTGCCCAGTACCGCAAGGTCATCGTGGCCGAGCGCGGCGGTGTCGTCATCCGTCTGGGTGACGTGGCCACGGTGACGGATTCCAGCCAGGACATCCGCCAGATGGCCCTTTCCAACGGCAAGCCCTCCATCCTGCTCATCGTGTTCCGTTCGCCCGGGGCCAACATCATCGAGACCGTGGACAGGGTGAAGGCCATGATCCCGCAGCTGCGCTCCTGGCTGCCCGAAAGCGCGGATCTTTCCGTGCGCATGGACCGCTCCCAGACCATCCGGGCCTCGCTGCACGAGGTGGAGAAGAGCCTGTTGCTGTCCATGGCCCTGGTGGTGCTGGTGGTCTTCCTCTTTTTGCGCAACGGCCGCGCCACCAGCATCCCGGCCGTGGCCGCGCCGGTATCGCTTATCGGCACCTTCGGGGTCATGTATCTGTGCGGCTACACCCTGGACAACCTTTCGCTCATGGCCCTGACCGTGGCCACGGGCTTTGTGGTGGACGACGCCATCGTGGTGCTGGAGAACATCGTGCGCCGTCTGGAGATGGGCGAAAAGCCCCTGCGGGCCGCCCTGCGCGGTGCGCGCGAGGTGGGCTTTACGGTCATCTCCATTTCCCTGTCGCTGGTGGCGGTCTTCATCCCCATCCTGTTCATGGGCGGCGTGGTGGGACGCCTGTTCCGCGAGTTCTCTGTGGTTCTGGCCACGGCCGTGCTGGTCTCCATGGTGGTCTCCCTGACCACCACGCCCATGATGTGCGCCACGTTGCTGCGGCCTTTCGATGAAGAGCTCGCCCGCCGCAGTGCCCGCCTGCGGGCGGAAGAGGGCGGACGGCAGGGGATATTCACTCATGTGGGGCGGTTGTGGGGCCGCTTCCTGTCCGCCATGCAGGAGGGCTATTCCCGCAGCCTCTATGTGGTGCTGGATCACTGGAAGCTGACCCTGACCGTGCTCCTGCTGGTGGTGGCGGCCAATGTCTGGATGTACGTCGTAGTGCCCAAGGGCTTCTTTCCCCAGCAGGATACGGGCGTCATCATGGGCGGCATCCGCGCTGACCAGAGCGCCTCGTTTCAGGACATGGAAGTCAAGCTGGCCCGGCTGGTGCGCATCCTCAACGCCGATCCGGCCGTGGACCAGGTCTCGGCCCACATCTCGGGCGGCCGCGGCGGCGGGGGCGTGTTCATCTCCCTCAAGCCGCTGGAGGAACGCGGCATCAGCGCCCAGCAGGTCATCGGCCGTCTGCGCGGCAAGATGTCCTCGGAACCGGGGCTCCAGATCTTTTTGCAGGCCGCGCAGGACATCATGATGGGCGGGCGCAGCTCCCGCTCCCAGTACCAGTATACCTTGCAGGCCGACGACCTGGACAGCCTGCGCCGCTGGGGACGGCGTTTGCAGCAGGAGTTCGCGGGCATCCGCATCCTCAAGGACGTGGACAGCGACATCGAGGAACGGGGCCTGCAGACCCTGCTGACCATCAACCGTGACGCTCTGGCCCGGCTGGGCCTGACCATGAAGGACGTGGACGCGGCCCTGAACAATGCCTTCGGCCAGCGTCAGGTCAGCACCATCTATGAGGAAAAGAACCAGTACCGCGTGGTGCTGGAATATGCCCTGCCCTGGCTGGAAGGCGAGGATTCGCTGGGCAAGGTCTGGCTGCCGGGCAAGGACGGGGCCGTGCCCCTGCTGGGCGTGGCCGAGGTCTCTCCGGCCTTCGCGCCCCTTTCCGTGGCCCATCAGGGCCAGTTCGCGGCCGTGACCCTGTCCTTCAACCTGGCGGAGGGCGCGTCTCTTTCACAGGCGCAGGCGGCCATCGACGAGGCGCGCGTGCGCATCGGCATGCCGTCCACCATCGTGGGCAGCTTCCAGGGCACGGCCAAGATGTACAGCGATACGGTCAGGGAGCAGGCGCTGCTCATCCTGGCGGCCCTGGCCGCGCTCTATATCGTGCTGGGCGTGCTTTACGAGAGCCTCATCCATCCGCTGACCATCCTCTCCACCCTGCCGTCGGCGGGCATCGGGGCCCTGCTGGCCCTGCGGGCCTGCGGCATGGAGTTCAGCGTCATCGCCCTTATCGGCGTGCTGCTGCTTTGCGGCATCGTCAAAAAGAACGCCATCATGATGATCGACTTTGCCATCGAGGCCGCGCGCACCCGCAACCTGCCCCCGCGCGAGGCCATCCACGAGGCCTGCCGCCTGCGCTTTCGTCCCATCATGATGACCACGGCCGCCGCCATCCTGGGGGCCGTACCGCTGGCTCTGGGGCAGGGCGACGGCGCCGAGATCCGCCAGCCCCTGGGCATCACCATCGTGGGCGGCCTGCTGGTGAGCCAGCTGCTCACCCTGTACACTACGCCCGTGGTCTACCTCTGCCTCGACCGGGCCCGTCTGCGCTGGCGCCGGCGCTGGTGGCGGCTGCGCTACGGCGAACGCAAGGCGGCCCTGCTGACGGCGCTTTGCCGTCAGGGCTAGGGACTGTCTTTCAGCAGGAGGGGGGCCGGGCCATGTCGCGGCCTTCCGGGGGGCATGGCCCTTGCGGCCGTCATCCTTGCGGCCTTCCTGCCGGCGTGTTTTGTACGGAAAGGGCGGCGCTGTGGAAGGCCCCACCTCCCTTGATGATTCCCTGTCCGGAGGGCTCCTGTCCTCCTGATTCGGACAGGAGCTTTGTCTGCGCCCTGTTTCTGCCTCCGCAAGTCCTTTATTTTCACTCCGCAGATTGACGGCCCGCATGGGGCCTCCTATGCTGGGACGGCGACAGTGTCGCCAAAGAGACAGCCTGTGGAGGGAACATGAAAATCAGGGACTTCGGACTGGAGATCTTTTTTGGACGGTATGAATTCAGCGCGCCGTATCTGCTGGCGCAGTCGGACTGCGAGTCCCTGAGCATCCGCGAGTTGCTGGCTCTGGAGCCGGGCGCGCAGGAAGGCTTTCTGGACACCTGGCTGGGCTACAGCGAGAACGACGGTGCTCCGGCCCTGCGGGAGGCGGTCTCCGGCCTGTACACGCAGTGCGGTCCGGAAAACGTGCTGCTGCATGTGGGCGCGCAGGAGGCCATCTTCGGGGCGCTCAACGTGCTGGTGGAGCCGGGCGAGCATGTGATCTGCCAGTTCCCCACCTACCAGTCCCTGTACGAGGTGGCGCGGGCCGCGGGCTGCGAGCTCTCCCTCTGGCCCCTGCATCAGGGCGAGGACGGCTGGTATTGCGACCTTGACGAGCTGGAGCGGCTCATCACGCCCAAGACGCGCCTGCTGGTGCTGAACACGCCCAACAATCCCACCGGCTACGCTCTGTCCGCCGACGAGCGGCAGCGCATCTGCGAGCTGGCCCGCCGCCACGGCCTGCGCATCCTGGCCGATGAGGTCTACCGGGGCCTGGAAGCGCCGGATGCCGTGCCCCCGGCCTTTTGCGACATCTACGAACGGGCCTTTTCCGTGGGCGTGCTCTCCAAGGCCTACGGCCTGCCCGGCCTGCGCGTGGGCTGGATCGCCTCGCAGGAACGGGACGCCATCGGCGCCCTGAGCCGCTACAAGAATTATCTCAGCATCTGCTGCCCCACGCCTTCCGAAGCCCTGGCCCGCATCGCGCTGAAGCACGGCCCGGCCGTCCTGGCCCGCAACCGGGAGATCATCGCCCGCAATCGCCGGATCGCCGCCGACTTCTTTGCCCGTTACGACCACGTGTTCCTCCACAATCCGCCCCAGGCCGGTCCCATCGCCTTCCATGGCCTGCGGCCGGACTTCGTGGCCCGCTTCGGTTCCGCACTGGCTTTTTGCGAACACCTGGCCCAGTCGGCCGGTGTGCTGCTCCTGCCCGGCAATGTCTATGACATGGACGCGCCCTATGTGCGCATGGGCTACGGCCGCGCCAACTTTGCCGAGAACCTGGCCGTGCTGGACGGGTGGTTGCAGCAAAACGGTTAAGCTCAGGGAGGGAGTTTCCGGGAGGGAAGTCTCTTTCCCGCACCGTAAGGGGATCGCTTCCCCACCGCGCATTATGAAAAAAGGACGCCATGGCGGCGTCCTTTTTTTACGGGGGCTCCAAGGGAGGAAGCGATCTGGATGGGGCCCCCGTCAGGCCGGGATGTCCCTAACTACGAGGCAGCGACGGGGACCTGTGCCCGTACCTGAAAGTTTTTGGGGAGAAGGGCCCGGGGGAGAGAGCTTTTGTCTGCAAAGAGTCTCTCCCCCGGAGTGTCTGTCATTCCTACAAGGGCGGCATCTCGCCTGCCTGGCCGCGTGCGGCTTTGTCCAGCCAGTCGGCCCAGCGGCAGCCGGTCTCGATGAGCCTGTCCTGCGACAGCCGGGTGCTGTCATACAGGATGAGGGCCGAACCGCTCAGGGGGTTGAGCTCTATGTCCCGCACACCGTCCACACGCAGGAGGGCGGCGCGGGCCTTGCCGGCGATGGCGGCGTCACGCAGGGCAGGGTGCCGGACGCGCACGCGTCCGTCCATGAAGCTGCGGACGTATTTCACGAAGCGCAGGCTGTCGAGCATCAGGCGGCCTCCAGCTGACGGGCATGGCGACCGGGCAGATGCGGCCGCATGGCATTGAGGGTCACGCCCAGGGTCGTCAGGTTATGCAACAGAGCCGAGACGCCGGGCGTCAGGATCATGAACAGGCCCCCGGCCAGGAACATGCTGTTGAGCAGCATGGTGGCCGCAAAGTTGATGTGGATGCGCCGCAGGGTGGCCCTGCCCAGCAGCCGGGCCGTGATGAGCCCGCTGAGGTCCGGCCGGGTGAGCAGCACATTGGCCACTTCGCGGGCCAGGTCGGCGCCGTCGCACATGGCCACGCCCACATGGGAGGCGGACAGGGCAGGCGCGTCGTTGATGCCGTCGCCCACCATGAGGACCTTGCAGCCCTGGGCGGTGAGGTCGGCGATGACGTCTGCCTTGTCGGCGGGCAGGACCTGCGAACGGTATTCCTTGAGGCCCAGCTTGCCGGCCACGGCACGGGCGGTACGCTCGTCGTCGCCGGTGAGCATGAGGATGCGGCGGAAGCCCAGCTCTTCGAGCTGCTTGAGGACCTGCGGGCATTCGGGACGCAGGGGGTCCTCGATGGCCAGGAAGCCGGCCAGCTTGCCGTCGATGGCCAGATAGAGCAGCGAGCGTCCCATCCGGGCCTGGGCGTCGATCTCCGCCTCCAGGGGCGAAAGGTCGATGCCTTCGTCGCACTCGATGTAGTGGCGGCTGCCCACACGCACGGCCTTGCCGTACAGGGTGGAGGCGATGCCGTGGGCCACCACATATTCCACCTGGGCGTGCTCTTCCTCATGCTGCAGGCCTTCTTCCTGCGCGCAGCGGACAACGGCGCGGGCCACAGGATGGGGGAAGTGTTCCTCAAGGCAGGCCGCAAGGCGCAGGACCTCGTCCCGGTCATGACCGGCGGCGGGGATGACCTCCACCACATGGGGGCTGGCGTTGGTGAGGGTGCCCGTTTTGTCGAAGACCACGGTATCGGCTTCGGAAAGGGCCTCCAGGAAACGGCCGCCCTTGATGACCACGCCGTGACGCGCGCCTTCGCGCATGGCGGCCAGCACGGCCAGCGGGGTGGCAAGACGCAGGGCGCAGGAGTAGTCCACCAGCAGCACGGAAGCCGCCTGCATGGGGTTGCGGGTGATGAGCCACACAAGGCCCGCCAGGGCGAAGGTGAAGGGCACGGCCATGTCGGCCATGCGTTCGAATTTGCCCTGGATGCCTGCCTTGAGGGCCTCGGATTCTTCGATGAAGCGCACCACCTGCTTGAGGCGGGTGCCGTCGCCCACATGGGTGGCGCGGATGACGAGATGTCCCTGCTCCACCACCGTGCCCGAGTAGACGGCAGCGCCCTTGCTGCGGGCCACGCCCAGGGGCTCGCCGGTCATGCTGGCCTGGTTGACCACGGCCTCGCCGTCCTCGACGATACCGTCCACAGGGATGGAGCCGCCGTCGCGGACCACGACCAGATCGCCTTCACGCACATCGGAGAGCGGGACGCTGGTCTCCACACCATCGGCCAGTACCCAGACGGTATCCACGTTGAGCGCCAGGCTCTCGGTCAGGCTGTCCATGGAGCGGCGGCGCGTCCAGTATTCCAGGGCCTCGCCCAGTCCCAACAGCAGGGTCAGCACAGTGACGGTACGGAAGTCGCGCCGCAGCAGGGAAACACCGATGGCCGCGGCATCCAGTACGTCGACATTGAGCTTGCCCTGGAGGAGCGAGGCGAGGCCCTTTCGCAAAAAGGGAAGGGCTCCCATGACACTGCTGGCCACACGCAGCTTGAACGGCAGGAAAGGACGGACGAAGAGGAAGCGCATCAGGGGGCCGAAACCGTGGGCCCCCATCTCGTCCTCATCATGGGCCGGCAGGCGGCTGCCGGAAGCGTGCCGTTCGAGGCTGCTTTCCAGCTCCTGGGTCAGGGTGGCCAGGACGCTGCCGTCATTGAGGGCACCGGCGTCCTGGGCAGCCAGGGAGCGGAGCACGTCCTGCCGGGCCTGCGCATGCCGGTAGAGCACGAGGACGCTGGGCACGCGCGGATTGACCCGCACGCCTTCCACGCCGTCGATGGCATCCAGAGTATCGGCCAGGATCTCGGCCTGCACCTGTGTCATGGGGCGGCAGGCACGCGCACGCAGCCGTCCGGCCCCGTTGGAGCAGCTCAGTTCATGAACCAGAAAAAAGCGCATGCGCGTGCCCTCATTAGGCCTGAGGATCGGCAGCTTCGGCCTTGCGCTTGTCAGCGGCCTGACGGGCTTCGGCGGCCAGATCTTCCATATCTTCCTTGACGGCTTCCACCTTGCTCATGATGGCGTCTTTCATGTCCATGCCGCGGCTCACCAGATCGGTGGCCAGGGGTTTGAGATCGAGCTTGCCGCGGGTGACGGCAACGGTGCCCACGACGCCCAGCGCCAGACCGCCCAGGAAAAAGAGACCGTATTTCAGACCGTTGTTCATGTTTGTGCCTCCGTTTGCACAGGTAAAAGGATACAGAGGGCCATCCGGGCCATGTTCTGGCACGGCCCGGACAGCAAAAGACGCACGATTGGGAGAAGAGAGGGGCTAGTTGGAGACGTCGACGGTGATGTGGTCGGCTTCGCTGTTGCGCAGGGTGACGGTCACGCCGGAAAGGCGCAGCGCAACGGGGTCTTTGAGGGGCGCGCGGCCCACGACGGAAACGGTGGTCCCGGGGATCAGGCCCATGTCCCGGATGCGGCGGCCCATTTCTCCAAGGGCTTCCACCGTGGCGATCCTGCCGCTCTGGCCGATCTGCATCTGACGAAGGCTGATGATGTCGCTCATGATCTTCTCCTTTGCTGGTACGGGCCCGGAGCAGGGACCGGCATACCTGCGCAGTGCGATCCGGCCGGGACGATCCCGACCGGGCTTGGGGGGCGGCTGATCCGGCATGTCGAACCGCTACTCCGGGCTTGCAAAGAAGCATGGCGTAAACTAGGATGAGTGTCAAGAAAAAAGAAAATCACTTTCATTTTTCTTTTGACCTGTATGTAAAATTTTTTATCTTTTCATTTTAACCTTTTACCCCAGGAGTGCTCTTATGGAAGAAGCCTGTCTCGCTACAGGGAACCTGGCTGTCCCCGCACGGCCCGCGACCAAAAAGCTCAGCGGGCGCAAACTGGCCATGCGCATCATGCTCGGTGCGCTGGGGGCATCGGTGGTGCTGGGCTTTGCCGGCAACAAAACGGCCCATGTGCTGACCGGCGCCGTGTTCAGCGCCCTGCTGGCCGACCACGTCTGGAAGCGCCGCAAGGCCCTGTAAGGATCGTCACATGGAGCGTCCTTCCGACGGGAATGCGGCTTTGCCCGCTGCTTCGGGGGCGGCCGTCCCCCGGTGGAAAGCCCTGCTGGCCACGGGTATCCGGCGGCTGGCGGTCTGGGGAACGGGTCTGCTGGCGGCCCTGGTCGCCCTGCTGGTCCTGGCCCAGATCGTCTGCCTGGCCCTGTGTCTGCTGGCTCTGGTGGTCCTGGCCCTGTGTTTCCTGATGGCTTCCTATCCCGAGGAATGCCGCCAGTTCTGGCGCATGCTGCGGGAGACGCGTGCGGAGGGACGCGGCAACGATTCCTGAACCTTGGGGGCGGCCGTTGCGGCCTGGGGGGCCGGCCGCTCCGCAAGGGAAAGGAGCCCGCAGGAGGCTGCGGACAAAAAAAGACCACCCGTCGGCGGGTGGTCTTTTTTCGTATCAGGGAGCGGGGGAGAGCCTATTCCTTGGGCTGGTCCTCGTCGGGCAGGTTGGCCGTCTCGTGCTGGCCCTGCAGCAGGTTGCGGTGACCGACGATGATGTGGTCGAGCACTTCGGGCTTGGCCAGGGCCGTGGTATCGCCCAGGTCGTCATAGACGTTGCCCGCGATCTTGCGCAGCATGCGGCGGATGACCTTGCCGGAGCAGGTCTTGGGCATGGCTTCCACGAACTGGATGTATTCGGGGGAGGCCAGGGCGCCGATGTCGCGGCGCACGGTGTCGCGCAGCTTTTTGCGCACGTCGTCGCTCCAGGGCACTTCGTCACGGGTGACGACATAGGCGTAGATGCCTTCGCCCTTGAGGGCATGGGGCATGGGCACCACGGCGGCTTCCGCCACTTCGGGGCAGGAGGCCAGCACGGCCTCGATCTCGGCGGTGGAGAGACGGTGGCCGGAAACGTTGATGGAATCGTCCACGCGGCCCAGGATCCAGAAGTAGCCGTCCTCGTCCACTTCGGCGCCGTCGCCGGACTCGTAGCAGCCGAAGCGCGAGAAGTAGGACTGGTACTTTTCTTCGTCGTTGTACACGCCCTGCATCATGCCGGGCCAGGGCTTGCGGATGACCAGATGGCCGCTGCGGGTGGAGCCGTCGCCGTCTTCCTCGTCACGGGTGGCGCTGCCGCCCATGACGGCCGCGTCGATGCCGGGCAGGGGCCGCGAGGCCGAGCCGGGCTTGAGCTTGGTGGCGTAGGGCAGGGGGCTGATCATGGCGCCGCCGGTCTCGGTCTGCCACCAGGTATCCACGATGGGCAGCTCGCTGCCGCCGATGTTCTTGTGGTACCAGTGCCAGGCTTCGGGGTTGATGGGTTCGCCCACGGAGCCCAGGATGCGCAGGGTGCGCAGGTCATAGCGTTCGGCCCAGGCTTCGCCCAGACGCATGAGGGAACGGATGACCGTGGGGGCCGTGTAGAGGATGTTGACGCGGAATTTTTCCACGATGCGCCAGTAGCGGTCCGGCTTTGGCCATGTGGGCACGCCTTCGAACATCACCACGGTGGCGCCCAGGGCCAGCGGCCCGTACACGCCGTAGGTATGGCCGGTGATCCAGCCCATATCGGCCGTGCACCAGTAGACGTCGTCGTCGCGCATGTCGAAGACCCATTGCGTGGTATGCGCCGCATAGGTCAGGTAGCCGCCCGTGGAGTGCATGATGCCCGTAGGCTTGCCGGTGCTGCCGCTGGTATGCAGCAGGAAGAGCGTGTCGTTGGCGTCCATGGGCTCGCAGGGGAAGTCCACGTCCAGGGTGAAGTCCTCGATGAGGTCATGCCACCAGATGTCGCGGTTGGGGGTCATCTTCACGTCGTAGAGGTCGGCGTGGTTCACCACCACCACGTGGGCCACGGAGGGGCACTTTTCCAGGATGGGGTCCAGGTTGGCCTTGAGGGGCTTGATCTTGCCGGCGCGGATGGCGGCATCGGCGGTGATGACGACCTTGGCCTTGGAGCCCTGGATACGGCTGCGCACGCCGCCTTCGGCATAGCCGGAGAAGATGGCCGTATGGATGGCGCCGATGCGGGCACAGGCCAGCATGGCGATGACCAGCTCGGGGATCATGGGCATGTACAGGGCCACACGGTCTCCCTTGTTGATGTGCAGGGAGCTCAGGGCGTGGGCCACACGGCAGACCTCGGTATAGAGCATCTGGTAGGTGAAGCAGCGCACGTCCATTTCCTTTTCGCCCTGCCAGATGAGGGCGGCCTTGTTGCGGCGGCCGGAGATCAGGTGGCGGTCGATGCAGTTGAAGGCGGCGTTGAGCTTGGCGCCGGTGAACCATCTGTACTTGTGCCGCGCTTCGTCGGCCTCCAGTACCTTGTCCCAGCGCTTGAACCAGTGGATCAGCTGCGATGCGCGTGCACCCCAGAAGTCATTGGGGTCTTCCAGAGCTCGCCGGCAGATGGCGTCGGCTTCGTCCTGACCGCAGATCCACGCGGACGACTTGCCGTGCTCGGGGGGGAGGT
>OLWL01001596.1_pt1 | contig 12172 bp, 11 predicted proteins | sample 1674151 | NCBI WGS metagenome assembly OLWL01 (sample SAMEA103958148, study PRJEB25191) | human gut metagenome
ACGCAAAAATCCCTCGCTGCCGGTCACATCATGAGTTTTCAGATACACCCTAGGCAAGATAGCCCTCGCCCCGTTCGCTTGTTGCGTAGAGGATCCCGCCCCGCAGTGCCATGCGCACGTAGCCGCAGATGAAGGCCGCCGCTGCGTCCCGGCTCGGGAACGCGTCGATCAGGCCGTGTTCCTGGCCGTAATCGTAATAACCGAACGCGTGTCCGATGTCCTGAATGACTTGCTCGTCCAGATTTGTAACTCTCATGCCGGTTCCTCCCGTTTCTGAAGCACGGCCACCGCGCACGGGATCCGCCCCTCGCAGAGCGTATATTCCGCGTCCGGATATCCGGCTTCCGCGAAGAACTGCCGGTAGGTGTCCGGCGTGAACTCGCGCTTGAAGTCCGCGCCCGCCTTCCCGATCGCGCCGGAGACGCGGTTCGTCGTGCCCTTGTCCGTCCGGTTCATGTAGGTGGGGATGATGAGCCTGCCGCCGGGGCGGCAGACCCGCTCCAGTTCCTGCAGCGCCCGGTACGGCTCGTCCAGCAGGTGGATGACGTTCGCGGCCACGACCGCGTCAAAGCTTTCGTCCGGGTAATCCAGATGGAGAATGTCAGCCTGCGCAAGCTGCACATTGCCGAATTTGGCGCACTTTTTCTTTGCCCGGCGCAGCATCGCTGCAGAAAAATCCGTGGCGGTCAGGCGCTTGCAGCGGGGTGCGATGACGGTGGTGAGCAGCCCCGTGCCGCAGGCGCATTCCAGCACGTCGTCAGCCGGAGAGATCAGCTCCCCGACCGCGGCGCACAGCGCCCGGTTCGCTTTTCGGTTAATGCCGCCGGCAAAAATGTCGTAGAGCCACGCAACGTTGTCCCAGAACATGAAGGCTTCCTCCGTCCGTCTTATTTGTCTCTGAGCTTCAGGCAGAAATCGCAGCAGTCGCCCCCGCGTCCAAGCGTCTTGGTGCGGTGCCAGTAGAGCTTGGGGTGCAGGCCGTCGTAGGTGATATCGTCGCTGTCGCAGAAGCAGTGGCACAGCTCCGGACAGCCGTAGTGCACACTGGCGTCGTGGTACGGGCATTTCGTCATATCGATGCGCCAGACGCCGCCGGTGGTCTGGATATCCCGCGACGCAAAGCCCGCCGTCACGCCGAACAGCTTCGGCGTCTGCTCCGAGAAGATTCCCGGCACCTTTTTATAAAGGCCGGGAATGCGCATGAGGCGAAGTCGTGTTAATTACCAACTGCCCCCCGGTGCTTTACCGGCCCACGCCCTTCAGCAGGCCTGCTTTCGCCCGCTCCGGCGTGTCGTCGGACTCGTCGTAAGCGTCGTAGGGGGCGGCTGGGTCGTGGACGCGTTTTTTGAACGGGGAGCAGAGCTGGTCCTTGTGGGCGAAGGCGAATTCGAAATTGTCCGTCCAGCCGGTCGTAGTGATACCCGACGTCGATCATGATGGGAACATCGCCCTTCCGATAAAAGAAGATGTTCGCCACCCACTCCCGGACGCAGGCAACATTCTCGTCGATCCAGCCGGTATTCGGCGGCTTGAAGATCTCCTTGCCCCGGTACATCCTGCTCATTTCCTTCTTCTGAAATTCCGTTGCTTTCCTTGACATACGCTCCCCCAGTTCCGGGCCGTCCCAGAAACAGCCCTGTGTTTTTTCTGTCAGGCGCACTAGGTTAGATGCGTCTAACTCATGCGTATACCCAACTGTGCCTCCTGATTCAGTTTAGCACGCGGCTCCGGCAGTTTCAGGCCGGAGCCGCTGCTTTTTGCGTGAAATACCGGTCAGCTGCAAAGCTTCTCTGCGGCGGTGCGGGCGAGGGTGATGCAGGTCCGGATCGCAGTTTGGTAATCTGCGGGATCGTTGCAGATGATGCAGAGCAGGAAATCCGTCTGCGGGGTAAAGACGATGCCCACGTCCGCGCAGCACAGGCCGAGCAGATCGCCGGTTTTATGGGCGCACTGCGTGCCTTCCGGCAGGCCCTGCGGGATGCGGTCGTTCACCTGCTGGGCAAGCAGGTGCGCAAGCATCTGCTCCGAGGCCTCCTGCGAAACGCACTGCCGGTTGTAGACCAGCCGTAAAAACGCCGCGCAGTCCTCCGCGCTGACGTAGTTCTGCGTCCCGTTTTCCACGAGCATCAGGCGGTTATAGCGCACGGCGGTGCAGTCGATGGAAGCGGCGAAGCGCTCCACGGCGGCGCGGCCGTCCGCTTCGCTGCCTCCGCCGAGCAGGCAGGTCAGCTCATTTGCGGCGGCATTGTCGCTGACGCTGATCATCTGGCAAATAGCGTCCTCCTGCGCGCCGGGCGTCAGGGTCCCGCTGCGCTCCGCGTCATAGACCGCACCCATGATAAACAGCTTGATGAGGCTTGCCGACACCATCTGCGGCGCGTCAGGGTCGATATTTTCCTGCACATGGGCATACGTGCCCTCCTGCAGCCGCTCTGCCCAGATATCCCATTTGTCGCTGCTTCCCTGCAGCTGCTCCCGCAGCGCCTCGGCCAGCACCGCGTCCTCCGTCAGGGACTGCCTTTGCAGCCTTCTAAAGTAAGCGTCAACGCCGTCGGCGATCCCGGCTGCGATCTTTGCCCGGTACGCATCCGTCGCCATTGCCTCGTCCTCGGCCGGGTTGGTCATAAAGCCCATTTCCACGATGGTGACCGGGACCTCGCTGTAATTGATGCCGGTCATGGTGTCCGTCTGCCAGAGCGTCCGCTCGTTCTGCGGCTTGTCAAGCGCTGCGCCAAGCCGCTCGAGCACGCAGTCGGACAGGGCGCGGCTTTTTTCATATAACGCGCCGTTATACGGGTTCGACGGCGTCATGCAGATGGTCATGATCCCGCTGGCGGCGGCGCTTTCGCTTGCGTTGGCATGGACGCGGATGAACGCGCCGGCCTGCTGCGTGTTCGCGATCTGCGCGCGCTCGGCGTTGGATATGGAAACGTCGTTCTCCGTCCGCGTCATGACGACCGTATAGCCGCGCGCCGTAAGCTCCTGCTGCAAAAGCAGCGAGACGGCCAGATTCAGCTCGTATTCCGGGATCCCGGTCGACACGCCGGTCGTTCCGGCGGAAACGCGGGTTTTCAGCTCCGTGCTTCCCGGGCCGACCGGCTCCTTGCCGTAATCGGCATTCAGCTGGTGTCCGGCGTCAATGACAATACACGGCTTTTCGGTCTGCACGGCCTCCGGCACGGGGGTCTGTGTCTGCACGGGCTCCGCCTCCTCCGGTTCCTTCTCCGGCTGCTCCGGAACGGAAGGCTCCTCCGGCTCGGCGGGCTGGACCTCCTCCGGTGCGGCAGGCTCCGGCCCGGCGGAGATCGTCGTTTCCCCGATCCTATGCAGTCCGAAAAGCAGACCGCCCGCTGCAAGCAGCACGGCTGCCGCCAGAGCCGCCGCAATGATCTTCTTTTTCATATCCTGATCTCAGACTCCATTTCCAAATTCCTTAATAGTATGATTTTCCGAATTTCCGCTTCTCATATCCGAGCATGAAGGTCGCGTTATAGAGCTCATCCTCGGATAAGTAGCTGTTCTGGTTCGCGTCAAATACGGATGCATCGATGGACGGGTAGTACCAGTCCTTTTCCGCAAAATACGCGGCGATGTCTTTATTCTTAAAGCGCCGTCCGTGGCGGGCATAGATCTCGTTGCGCGCAAGGCAGAGCTGCTGATGGGAAAGGCCCTCCAGATCCGCCTCGGTCAGCCGGCGCTCCGCGCTCTGCGGGAGAATATACGCACTGACGGGCTGTGTCAGCACATTGTTGCAGGACGCACGCGAAAGGAACGCCGAGGCGAGGTCCTCATAGGCCGACGTATGCAGCATGGAGCTGTCCGGATATTCGAACATGAAGTAATACGCATACAGATCACCCCACGTCTCATAGACGGACATCCGCCTGCCGCTTCCGGTGCAGGTATAGCGGCGGCTGTTTTCCGTCTCCTGCATGGAAGCCTCGTCCACGTAAAAGCCATAGGCAGTGCACAGGCGGCTGCTGCCGGGATCGCCGGCCATGTCGACCGGCGCTTCCCAGACGCGGACGAGCATATCGAGCGTCTGCGCATAATAGCAGTAGATGTTTCCGTTCACGGAGAAGCCGATTGGCGTTTCCACAAATCCCTCCGGCACGGAAAAATACAAATCATAATCGCCGGTCACGACCACCCAGTTCAGCTGACCGGGCTGAAGCTCCAGAATACGATCCGGCTGGTACGCCCCGGCATCCTCCTCCGGCTCCTCCTGCGCGGGTGCTTCCTGCATGGGCGCTTCGGGCGCGGTATCCTGCGGCGCAGGCTGTTCAGGGGTATCCTGCGGCGCGGCTTCCGCTATGGTTTCCGTATATGCCGGTTCCTGCACGGCGTCCTTTTCCCCGCGCAGCTCCAGGATCAGCTTGACCGCCAGCGCCACGCCAACCAGCAGGACCAGGCTTGCAGCCACAGCAAGCAGCACGGTCTTTCCATTGCCCGGCTTTTTCTGTCTGGGTCTGACAGGGCCGCCGGCAGCGCCTCTGCCGCTGTTCATATCCCCATAGTGATAGCTGTCAACCGTCGGCTCGGCGGAACCGAACATATCCTCACCGCTGCCGACAGGCATCCCGCACTTGCCGCAGAAATTCCCCGACGGCGGGAGCTGCGCCCCGCAGTATTTGCAATATCGTTCCATTTCTTTTCCTCCCATTCGTTCTGTCTGTCCCGGCTCTTATAACCGCGGCGTCCCCGCCTGGTTCATGAGGGAAAATTCAGGCAAATCCTACTTATCATTAACTTTAACACGCCGTCCCGGAAAAGTCCACGCCTTTCGGTGAGAAATTCCAGAACTGGTATATCCGCGCCAAACCGAAACGCCGCATTCCGGCTTTCATCGGAATGCGGCGCATTTGTTTTCCAGCCGGTCCCCGGCTTTATTTTCGCGTCTCGTCATGGCCCTCGGCGGCGATCATGTGCATGGCGTGCTCCAGCGCACCGATGACGGCGGCAAGGTTTTCCCGCACGGCATCAAGGCGGCTGGTGCAGATATCGTCGCCTGCCGGGCGCGATGTTCCTGCTCGGCTATTTTGAGGACGGCACGCCCGTCATGGGCCTGCCCGGCTGCGTCATGTACGCGGGCGCGACGGTCTTCGATCTGATGCTGCCCAAAATCGCGGCGGATGTACCCGTCACGCGCGCCGACATCGCCGCGCTGGGTGAAGGCGGATTGTGCCTCGGCTGCGCAGAATGCCATTATGTGTCTTAACGGCACATACCCTTTTTGTCAGCAACCCTTGTTCGGCAACTGCCATATTATTTGTTTCGTGAAACCTGTTTTATGGACAGCTACCTCCGGGGAGGATTTTTATATTTTACGCCTCAAGGCTCGACGGATACTGCTCCAGCAGAGAGACGTTCGGGAGTTCTGCGCCGAAGCGGGCCATGCTGCGTTCGCATTTGCGGCGGATGCCGCAGACGTCCTTTTCGTCGACCGGAATGTGATAAATATAGTTTTTCACTGCCGCCTCCAGCAGCAGCTCCCGCGTCTCGGGATGGGACAGATACTGCCCGTTCCAGAACGCCGCGTCCGCCCGGCGGCCATGCAGAATGGCGCGGTGGCGTTCCGTGTCGATCTGCGCGTCGGCAGTCACATAAATGCTTTTTCCGGCAGCGGAGATCCAGTATACAGCGTGCGGGGCTTCGGCCATACCCGGAACGGGGATGTGCGGAAAGCGGCTGCATTCGACCGTAAACGGGCCAAGCTGCATCATCAGGCGCTCCGGCGTGTTCGGCTGCAGAAGGAAAACCGGCGCGCCGCAGGCCGCGCGGAGCTGCTCCGCGCGGCTGGCGCTGTAATGGTCGGGGTGCGCGTGGGTAAACAGGACGCCGCAGACGGCGTCATAGGGCGGCTCGCCTGCCAGCATTTTCGCAAAGACTTCAGGCGGCAGGCCGTAATAGCAGCGGAACTGCTTGTTGAGCGCGTCGATCAGGAGCGCGCTCCCATCCTGCTCCAGCACAAGGCCGCAGCTGCTGACGAGTGTGATCCTCATTGCAGCAGCTCCAGAAATTCCTGCTCGGACAGGACCGGGATGCCCAGCTCGTTGGCCTTTTTCAGCTTGCTGCCCGCGTTTTCGCCCGCGACGACATACGTCGTCTTTTTCGAGACGGACGAGGCGGCCTTGCCGCCGAGGCTTTCGATCTTCTCCGTCGCCTCCTCGCGCGTAAAGAGGCTCAGCGCGCCGGTCAGCACGAAGGTCTTTCCCGCAAAGCGGGTGTCCGTGATCCGGTTGGTCGACAGGAAGTTCACGCCAGCCTCGCGCAGACGCTCAATGAGGTCCTGCGACTGCGGGCTTGCAAAATAGTCGAGAATGTTCTGCGCCGTCGTCTCGCCGATATCAGGCACGGCAGTCAGGTCTTCAAGCGCCGCGTTCTGCAGCGCGTCGAGGCTGCCGAATGTAGCAGCCAGCACCTTGGCCGCCTTGCTGCCGACCTGCCGGATACCGAGGGCGCACAGAAGGCGGGACAGATCGTTCTGCTTGCTGGCTTCGATGGCCGCCTCCAGATTCGCGGCGGATTTTTTGCCCTGACCGGGAAGCTCGGCAAACGCGGCGTAGTCCAGCCGGTAGAGGTCGGCGGGATTGGATACCATCTTCTGCTCGATCAGCTGATCGAGGATCGCGCTGCCGAGGCCGTCGATGTTCATGGCCTCGCGCGAAACGAAATGCGCAAGATTGCGCGACAGCTGCGCGGGGCACTCCGCGCCGGTGCAGCGCAGAGCCGCGCCGTCCTCATCGCGCACGACGGGCGCGCCGCAGACGGGGCATTTGTCCGGCAGGTGATAGGGCTTCGCGCCCTCCGGGCGCCTGGCGAGCACGACCTCGAGAATTTCCGGGATGATCTCGCCTGCTTTCCGGATCTTGACGGTATCGCCGATGCGGATGTCCTTATCCGTAATAAAATCCTGATTGTGAAGCGTCGCGGCGGTGACGGTCGTCCCGGCCAGATGCACGGGAGCGACGATGGCGCGGGGCGTGAGAACGCCCGTGCGGCCCACCTGCACGACGATATCCTCCAATACCGTCTCCTTGACCTCGGGCGGGTATTTGAAGGCTGCGGCCCAGCGCGGGAATTTGGCCGTGCTGCCGAGACGGGCGCGGCCCGCAAGGCTGTTGAGCTTCATAACGGCCCCGTCGATATCATACGGCAGGTCATAGCGCGTTTCGCCAAGCTCGGCGATCAACTGCTCCGCTTTGTCCATATCGCGGCAGAGTGTATAGGGAATGACCTTGAATTTCAAATTTCGCAGATAGTCCAGCGTCTCGCTGTGGGTCTGAAATTCCGCGCCCTCTGCCAGCTGCAGATTGAAAACCAGAATGTCCAGCCTGCGCTTTGCAGCGATACCGGGGTCGAGCTGGCGCAAAGAACCCGCCGCCGCGTTGCGCGGGTTGGCAAAGAGCGGCTTTCCGAGCTTTTCCTGCTCGGCGTTGAGCGCCTCGAAGCTGGCGCGGGGCATAAAGACCTCGCCGCGCACGATCAGACGGGCGGGCGCGTGCTCCAGCGTCATGGGGATGGAGCGGATGGTCTTGAGATTTTCCGTTACATCCTCGCCGATCAGGCCGTCGCCGCGCGTTGCGCCGCGGACGAACTGTCCGTCGACATATTCCAGCGCGACGGAGAGACCGTCGACCTTCGGCTCGACGGAGTATTCCGCGTCCGGCTCCTCCTCGCGCACGTGCGCGTCAAAGTCGCGCAGCTCGTCATAGGAAAACACGTCCTGCAGGCTTTCCAGCGGGACGGCGTGGCGCACCTTGACAAATTCGCTCAGCGCCTGCCCGCCGACGCGGCGCGTCGGACTGAGGGGCGAGGCGTACTGCGGGTACTGCGCCTCCAGTTCTTCCAATCTGCGCAGCTTGTGGTCATAGTCATAATCGCTCATTTCGGGGTTGTCGAGCACGTAATAAAGATATCCGGCGTGTTCCAGCTCCCGTGTGAGCTGTTCAATTTCCTGTTTCGGTTCCATATTGTTCCCAGCCTTCCGTTGTAGTCAGATGTCCCAGGTTTACGTACGTTTCAGGCACTGTGCCGACGATCACGGTCTGCGCGAGCATGACGTCGCTGTCCACGTCGACCGTCTCATAGCCGACGGTCGTCAGGATGGTCAGGCTGATGGTGAATTTCACCTTCAGCGTCTGCAGCGTCTGGTTGATCCCGGCTGCGGTAAAATCCGAAAAAAGTCAGCGTTCGACATGGTGAGGCTGACGGCCTTGACCGGCAGCTCCGGGCCGGTTCCGGCCAATAGATCCGGCAGCAGGAGGTTCCCGAGCGGGATGCCCATCTGCTGCGTGTTGATCTGCGCGACAAGGGTATCCAGAAGTTCCAGCACCTCGACTTTGAGGCGCTCGACCTGCGTCATGTCGGTGCGAAGCGCGGTGATATGGCCCTCCACGTCCTTTTCCAGCACGATCACGCGGGAAAAATCCGTGTCGCCCCTGCGGAGCATTTCGCTGACGGCCTCTATGATGGCGTTCGACGCGGCGTTGACCGCCTGATTGCGCGCAAGCTCGCGGATATACGGCGACAGATGCAGCTCCACGAGCAGAATCAGCCCCGTCAACACAAGCAGCGGAATGATCAGCAGCAATCTTCTGCGTCTTCGTTTTTTCCGGCTCATCTCCATACACCCCCAGCATAGCCTATGCCGGGGTCATGGGAAGATTACAGCTTTTTCATGTGCTGCGCCGCCGTGTTTGCCATGAGGCGCTTGGTGCCGACGCCGTCGAATGCGATCTCGAGCAGCGCATCGGCGCCCATGGGCAGGACCGTCAGGATCATGCCCCGGCCAAAGGCCTTGTGCTGCACCATTTCCCCTGCCGCGAAGCTGACCTTCGGGGCCGGCTTCGGCTGCGTGTGGACGGAATAGTCCTTCTGCGGCTTCGGGCGCGTGGGGATCTGCGAAAAGTCATTATACTCGTCGCCGTAGATGCTGACGCGGCCAAACGAGCCGTACTGCCGGGGGGCCTGCTGCGAATAGCTGGGCTTCGGCGCGCCGACGCGCTTGACGAATTCCGCCGGAAGCTCGTCTACAAAGCGGGAGGGCAGGTTCGTCGTGGTGCGTCCATAGAGCATACGCTGCCGGGCATAGGAAATAACGAGGTTCTGCTTGGCTCTGGTGATGGCGACGTAGCACAGGCGGCGCTCCTCTTCCAGCTCCTCCGGCTCGTTCAGGCAGCGGTTCGACGGGAACAGCCCCTCTTCAAAGCCCGTGAGAAATACATTCGGGAATTCCAGGCCCTTTGCCGCGTGCATCGTCATCATGACGACGGCGTCCGCGTCCGGGTCATACTGCTCGATATCCGTGTAGAGGGCAATTTCCTCCAAAAAGCCCGCCAGCGTGGGCGTATCGGTGTTTTCCATATAGGCAAGAATGCTGGATTTGAGTTCGCGGACGTTTTCGGCGCGGGTACGCGCTTCGACATCGTCCTTTTCCTCGAGCATTTTCAGATAGCCGGTGCGGAGCATGACCTCCTCATAGAAGTCCGGCAGAGAAAGCGTCGTCAGAAGCTCGGCGCATTCCTCGATCACGACCGTGAAGGCCATGAGCTTCGCGGCGGACTTTTCAAGGCTCGGATAGCTGTACGGGTCGGAGACAACCGTGTAGAGCGGCACGCCTGCCGCAGCCGCCTGCCGCTGCGCCATTTCGAGCGTTTTGCCGCCGATGCCGCGCGGCGGGTTATTGATGATGCGCTGCAATCTCAGCTCGTCTGCGCGGTTATTGATCACGCACAGATAGGCCAGCATATCCTTGACCTCGGCGCGGTCAAAGAAGCGTGTGCCGCCGATGATGCGGTACGGGATGCCGCTGCGCTTGAACGCATTTTCCACCGCGTTCGACTGCGCGTTCGTGCGGTAGAGCACGGCGAAGTCCTTGAAATTCCTTCCCTTGGACATGGAGATGATGCGGCTGGCAATATAATTGGCCTCGTCCGACTCGCTTGACGCCTCGTAGACTGTGATGCGGTCGCCTGCGGCGTTCTGCGTCCAGAGCTTTTTGCCTTTTCTTCCCCGGTTGTGCGAGATCACGGCGTTGGCCGCGTTCAAAATGGCCTGCGTGGAGCGGTAATTCTGCTCAAGCCGGATGACGCGGGCTCCCTTGAACTGCTTTTCAAAGGAAAGAATATTTTCGATGGTCGCGCCGCGGAATTTGTAGATGGACTGATCGTCATCGCCGACAACGCAGATATTCTCATATCCGCCCGCAAGCAGGGCCGTCAGCTGGTACTGCAGCTGGTTCGTGTCCTGATACTCGTCGATCATAACATAGTGGAATTTGCGCTGGTAATACGTCCGCACATCCTCGAACTGCTCAAGCAGCTCGACGGTCTTGAGGATGATATCATCAAAATCCAGCGCATTGGCCTCGTGCAGGCGCTTTTCGTATTCGGCGTAGAGCTGCGCGATGCGATCCATGCGGTAATCGCCGGACTTTCCGGCGTGTTTGGAAAACTGCTCCGGCCCCTGCCGCTTGTCCTTGGCCTTGCTGATGACGGAAAGCGCCAGACGCGGCGGGAGGGATTTTTCGTCAAGACCGAAGTCCTTCAGGATATCCTTCATGACGCGCTCGGAATCGCTTGTGTCATAGATTGTGAAGCGGCCCGTGTAGCCGTCCAGGCGGCCAATTTCCCGGCGGAGGATGCGGCAGCAGGCGGCATGAAACGTCATGGCCCAGACGTCCATGGCGTAGTCGCCCAGCAGCGCCTGCAATCTGGCCTTCAGCTCGTTTGCAGCTTTGTTTGTGAACGTGATGGCCAGAATCGACCACGGCGCGGCGGGCCGGAGCGCGCACAGGCGCTCGGCCTGCTGCTGCATGGCGGGATCGCGCGTTTTGAGGTAGTCCTCGAGATATGTAACGTCCGCCTCCGCGATATACTCCGGAATTTCATTCGAGTCGGAGCCTTCGCCGAAGGCGATGAGATTGGCAATGCGGTTGATGAGCACGGTCGTCTTGCCGCTCCCCGCACCGGCCAGCAGCAGCAGCGGCCCCTGCGTTGTAAGAACGCCCTCGCGCTGCATCTCGTTCAGGTTCTGAAAGCGCGCAGCGATCACAGCGCGGCGCGCGGATAAGAACCGGGCTTCAAATGTCTGTTCCATAGCTTCCCCTTACGGGCAATGTCGTCGATTTAAGACCGCATTCTATGCGAAACCCCGGTAAAAAACGGACGCAGCTGGTAGGGGCGGGGCTCTGCTCCGCCCGATGGGCAGCCGCAAATCCGTATGGTGCCCTGTAGGGGCCGATGCCTACATCGGCCGGCAGAATGCACCGATTTTACGGTAGTCTGCGGCAAATTCGTAACTTCCCAACGGGCCGATGTGGGCATCGGCCCCTACAATCACACAAGCAAGTGCCTGCGAATTCGCCGAAGATTTTCGATTATCCGGTGCGTCCCGCAGGGCGGAGCAGAGCCCCGCCCCTACCAACCTTGTTCGAGGTTTCGTCGTGTTTGCGTGACAGGACACAGTATCAAGTGGTATGACATTGCCTTTTCAATAAACTACGGATATTCTACCGCATTTTGCCCGGTTTGTCGACATCAAAAAAATGTTCGAAGCCGTTCCAGCGCCTTCTTTTCGATGCGGCTGACCTGCACCTGCGACACGCCGATGAGGCCCGCGACGCGCTGCTGGGTCAGGCTGTGGTAATAGCGGAGCTGGATGACGAGCCGTTCCTTGTCGTTCAGGCGGGCAAGCGCCTCCTGCAGGGCCATGCGTTCGAGCAGCTTTTCCTCCATGCCGTCTGTACACAGGACATCCTCGAGGGAGAAGCCCTCCTCGCCGGTCTGGCGCTGGATGGACTCGGTCGCGCTGGTGGCGGTTTCGGCAGCCGCGATCTCCTCCGGCGAAAGGCCCAGCGCCTCGGACAGCTCGGAGACCGTCGGGTCGCGGCCGAAATCGCCGGTCAGGCGCTCACGGGCCTTTTTGATGGCGGCGGCGCGCTCTTTCACGCTGCGGCTGACCTTGACCGCGCCGTCGTCGCGCAGAAAGCGGCGGATCTCTCCGGCAATTTTGGGGACGGCGTAGGTCGAAAACTGCGTGCCGTAGGCGGTATCAAAGCCCTCGACCGCCTTTAAAAAGCCGACGCAGCCGAGCTGGAACAGATCGTCCGGCTCTACGCCGCGGCCAAAATACCGCCGGGCGATCGACCAGATGAGGCCCGTGTTTTCCG
>OLWL01001612.1_pt1 | contig 12087 bp, 9 predicted proteins | sample 1674151 | NCBI WGS metagenome assembly OLWL01 (sample SAMEA103958148, study PRJEB25191) | human gut metagenome
AAAAGCGCTTCGCGTGGATCAAAGCCGGGCGCATCACCGATGAGCAGTTTTATGCCTGGAGTGAAAAGGCCCGAGAAGAAAAGAAGAAGTGCGACCGGGAGATCATCTCGCTGGAGGAATTCCAACAGTGGCTCCGCGACTCCAAAATATGAAGCTACGCGGTCGACAAGCTGTCGGCCGCGTATTCTTTGTCTATAGCGAGTCTAAAATTGCTCTTTGTCATTGCAGCAAAAGCGGCGGGCGACTCTCCATTTGAAGAGCCGCCCGTTTTGAAGGGATGAAATGTATCAGTTCAGTTTTTGCTCAGTGCGTCCGTTTCCCAGACGCTGCTCATGCCGTAGTCGAAGTAAATGATCTGCCCGCTCATGTAGGAGAAAATCTGGCTTCCGATGGCGACCAGCGGATAACCCATCTCCTCGGCCGAAGCCCAGCGGCCGTTCCAGCTGTTCAGAAAGATTTTTTCAATGACGGCTTTTCCTTCTGCTGCGTCACCGTTCGGCGAGGTGTTCCGGTTAAAATCGTCGGTCAGACCCGTGAGCGTATTTCCGGGATTGATGGCATTCAGCCGAATTCTGCGGCTGATATATTCCGGCGCATGAACCTTCATCTTGACATAGGCGCACAAGCATTGCTTTGAAAGCACATAGCCGTTGCGGATGACATCCGGATGCGTCTCATACCAATCCAATGCCGCTTCATAACTCGGCGCATTTACGACAGCTGCACAGTCATCAAATACACCCTGCCATCCGAAGCCGCCAGTGGAGGCAATGATACTGACCGAACCGTTATCCGCAATTCTGGGAAGTATCTTTTCCAGTAGGTATTTGTGGCCGAGGAAGTTGACCTTCTGCACCTCCAGCGCATTGGAAGCATCCGCCTTCAAAGCAATGCCATGGCAGAGGAATATGGCGTCGATCTGCGAAGGAAGCGCTTCTGCCAGCACGTCGAGGTCTTCCTTTACGCCAAAGTCCGCATACAGCTCGCCTGCAACCGGGAAATCGAGCCCGCTGTGCCGTCCGTTCCGGCGGCAGATTGTATACACGTTTGCCCCCAGCTCATGCAGCAGCCGTGCTGCGGCAAGCCCCATGCCCGAGTAAGCACCAGAGACGACAACCGTTTTTCCTTCATAACCAAAGAGTTGTTTCAAATCCATCGTATTGTCCTTTTCTGTTGTAAAAAGCTTCTCAGCTTTCCGTAGGCGGATACTGGTCGATCGCGGGCTGGAACGCCATGATGTTGCGCATCATGCCGGAGTCGGCGACGATGCATTCGCCTGTCACGCCGTCTGCCATACGCGTACACATACCGTAAACTACAATGGCAACCGAGTCTGCAGTCGGAATCTCGTCGAGCTTTGCAACCATCATTTCCTTTCCGAGTTCCGCCTGCTTCTCAGGCGGAAGCGTGCGCACAGGACCATTTACCATGCAGCCGGGTGTGAACATGCCGCCGGGCGCAACGGTGTTGACCATGATGCCGTAGCGCTTGAGCTCCTTAGCAAGCTCGGTGGTCATGGCGATCACGCCGCCCTTGGATGCGGTATAGTGTGCGTAGCCGCCGAACACAGGCTGCGGCAGATAGGCGGAGTTCGACGAGACAAGCAACATCTTGCCCTTAATTTTATGGTCGATCATATAGCGAGAAACATGCTTCGCGCAGCGGTATGCACCCAGCAGATTCACATCCAGCGTGTTTTTGAACACGTCCTCCTCCAGATCTTCGATGTGCGCAAAGCTCCAGATACCGGCAGCCGTAACAAGAATGTCGATCGAGCCGTAGGTTTCTGCCGTAAAGGAAATCAGATGCTTGACTTCTTCTTCGTTCCGTACATCTGTCTTGCAGAAAACGGTATCAAATCCTTCTTCCTTCAGAAGCCTTACGGCGAGATCTCCCTTTTCCTGTGTCGAGCTGGCAAGGACGACTTTTGCCCCGCCCTGACACAGCCGCCGCGCCACACAGAAGCCGAGCCCCGACGTGCCGCCGGTCACGATGGCAACCTTCCCCTTTACAAAAATCATTTCCTCCAGTGCAGCCGTGTTTGCCTGATAGCCGCGCAGGATCATTTCAGGTGTCAAGTTCATAAGAAACCTCCTCAGATAGAATGTATCGTTGTCAGACGGATGTTTTTTCGGGTTTTTTCCCGGTCTCGCGCAGCAGTATCGCACCGAGCAGACCGATCAGGCACAGCGCGAAGAACACGCGGTAAGCAACCGTCATGCTTGATGCCGCTGCGACACCCTGGAACAGGAACGAGACGATCACGCACAAAAGCTGCCCGATGCCGGAGGAGATGCTTGCCGCACCGCCGAGAATGGTCGGGTCGAACGGCTGCTTCGTCTCAATCATAATCGTGCTCTGCGCGGCAATCGGAATAAAATACAGTGCGCCCGCCGCAAGCGCCAGCACCACGATCAGCCCCGAGGACGAAACAAATGTGATGCCGAAGCCAGCCAAAATATAGAGAACAATCGCGCCAATCAGAATGGGTTTTCTGCGCCACATCTGCGCACACAGCACGCCGCCGAGCAGCGAGCCCGCGATGCCGAAAAGCGAGTTGAGACTCGAAATGGTCGTTGCAACCGTCGCGTCCATGCCGCGCTCTATTGTCAAGTAAGTCGGCAGGAACGACGCGATTGCCGTGTTTGCAATGGCAAAGGTCCCGGCAAACATCAGAAGCTTCCAGTACTGAATCTCCTTTGCTGCACGAAGCAGGGAGCTTTCTTTTTTTCCACTGCCTGCCATCTGCGCACGCTGCTGCGCTGCCGCCAGAGCTTCGGCACTGTCGCGAGCAAAGAACGTCCATAAAAGCGCAACAACCGCAATAATGCCGGCATAGAGACCGAGGACAGCCTGCCATGTACCCAGTGCGTTGCAGAGCGGTCTTCCGATCGAGTAGGAAATAGCCAAGAACACACTGTTTGCCGCAGTGTTGAAGGTAATCATGTAGGTGCGCTCTTTATTCGCAAACCATGTAGAAATGCACGGCGTCATGGACACGGTGTAAAGGCCCTGACCGAAGCCGGAAATAAACCGCGCGAACAGAAACAGCCCAATATTGGGCGCCAACGCCGCCACGAGATTTCCCAGCACCATCGACCAAATACTCAAAATGACAGACTTACGGATGCCGAGTTTATCCTGAATGACGCTGCCGATGAACATGCAGATGCCTGTCGCACCGAGCTGGATGGTCATGCTCAGACCCGCGAGGCTCATGTCCACGCCGAACTGTGCCATGATATCGCCCATGAAAACTGCCGGGGCAACATACGGAACCATCGTGCAGAACGGAACAATCAGAATCAAAAATGCCATAAAGAACCGGTAAGGACGCCGGAAGGGTGCACCGGCATTCGGATCATATTTCATATACTTCTCCTTTTCAGTCAATCTGCGGCGTCACCGCAGAGAATGTGCAGCCGCCGTCGGCGAGAATATCAACACCTGTGAGATACCCCGCGCCGGACGAGCAGAGGAACTCCACGAGCTTTCCCATTTCATACGCATGACCCCAGCGCTGCAGCGGAATGCCCTGCATGACCTGTTTTGCAGATTCCGGTTGGTTGTCAATGAGCGCCTGATGCATCCGCGTCAGATAGGAGCCTGGAGACACGGACAGAATTCGGCAGCTTTTCTTTGCAAAGCGCCACGCATTTGCATAAGTGAACCAGCGGACAAAGTACTTGGACAGGCAGTATGCAACGCCCGCGCAGTGCGTCTCCGGCAACTGCATCGTCTGGCGAAGGAAGTCCATCAGCCGCGCCGGAAAGCCCGGCTCCTGCCAAGAGGAAAACAGCTTGCGGATGAGCGGCAGCAGCGCCCCCATCTTTTCGTTTGTCTCGAATGTGTATCCGGCCGTCGAGCTGAAGAGCATCAGAACGCCGCCCTCTGCCAGAAGCGGACGGAAATACTCCGTGATATAAATGGGCCCCATCGCGTTGATGCGCAAAATATCCTCCGCCGCCGTATTCGCAGGAGACACGCCCGCTGTGTGAATGACGTTTACAATTTCGCCAAGGCTTGCCGCGTAATGTGCACACGCCTTGACCGAATCTTCGTCGGAAGCATCCATGCGGAAGGTATAAACCTCCGCACCGTAGGTTTCCAGTTCCTTTTTTGCCGCTGCAAGACCAGCTTCACTGCGGGCGCAGAGCAGAAGCGCTGTCTTGTCGGCAAGGCACTGCGCGCTGGCGAGCCCGAGCCCGGAGCTGCCGCCCGTGATGACGCTCAGTTTCTTTTTCATAAGCTTCCTCTCTTTCTTATCTTTTGCCCGCCGGAAGCGACTTCCGGCGGGCGTTGTATATCAGATAAACTTCGGCGCGCAGATGACCGCTTCATGTCCGTGCAGCAGGATCTTATCGCCCGGATGCAGCAGTCCCTTTTTGCAGATGATCGTGCCGTTGTTGGTGTCCAGCACATAGCTGTAGGTGATCTTCATAACCCTGCCGATCTCCTCACCGTCCAAAAAGACCTTCTCGCCTTCGTTGCCCATGTTGCGTCCTTTGATATGGATGTCCTTTTCAGCAACTGTGAAGCCGACAACCTCGCGCTCGGCTCCGTTGTCGCGGATGGCGGCGAGGGCTTCCTTGCCGATAAAGTCCTTGTCCCAGTCAAAACCAGCGGTCAGACCGACTTCATAGGGATTCGTGTGGCGCAGATCACGCATGTAGTAGAAGCCCGCCTCGCACGGAAGCGTCCACGCCATGACCTGAAATTCTGTGACCTCACGACCGCCGAACTCCGGGGCAAGCTCGCGCAGCTTCTTTTCCTGCTCGGGTGCCTTGTCCTTCGGATAGTAAATTTCAAAGCCCAGCTTTTCGCCCGTGAAGCCCGCGCGGTTGATGAGAACATCGATGCCGTCAATGCGGTTGGGGAGGATCTGGAAGAATTTCTGTCCATCCACCGGTGTTTCGACCAGCGCGTTCACCATTTCCAGCGCTTTCGGTCCCTGCACGGCGTACATTTCCCACTTCTTTGTGACATCCTCCCAGTGAACGTCCCATTCGCCCTTGTGCGCCTCGAACCAGACGAACATATCCGCGCGGAACAGCGTAGAGACCCAGTAGCGCTGCTCTTCCATGCGCATGACGACGACGTCGTCGATGATCTGGGCGTTATCGTCCAGCATCGTGGTATAGCGCTCGCGGCTGAGCGCGAGATTGCCGATGGGCTTCGGGAAGAGCTTCTCTAAAAATACGGTTGCGTCCTTGCCCGTGACCTCAACGATCTGGTGCGTCCAAAGATACCAGCCGACCGTCTCGCGCACCGCCATATGCTCGGCGCGCTTCATTTCATCATAGCAGTAGACATTCTGGTACATAACAGGATACGGATATTTCATAATGCATGACTCCTTTCTTATCAATCGGCTGGCTCAGCAGAATTTATCGACTTTTTTAGCGATCTTCAGCCGGAGCTTCCCTTCGGGAGAATCCTCCTCCCACAAAGACCACTGGGCGTTGACAAGGCTCTTGGTCATGCCGTACCAGAACCAGATGTAGGCGGTCGACATCCGCTGCGAACCCATCAGGCAGGAATTGAGTTCCTTCGGGTCGAGAACGTAGATGCACTCGTCCTTGTTGAACGCTTCGATCGTGTAGCTGAAGTGCATACTCTGCCAGAACATTTCAAGGTAGCCGCCCATGATCCGACCATCGTCCTCGCTGATGGAGTGCGGCACGCCCATCCACGTGCGAAGCCCTTCCTTTGCGAAATTGTCAATGAATGTCGCCTTGCCTGCCGCCTCGCAGACGCAGTGGATCGCGTAGTCTACCTCCTCGCTCGTCAGTTCGCCGCTGCGGACAAGATCCTCGATTGCCGGAAGAATGTAGCTCGAAGCGTTCGACCTTGTAACCATCGGATAAGCATTTTTCCAGTTCTTTTCAAGATTTGTGCCGTTAGAGAACAGATAATCGGTATCCTCACGGAACATCATGGACTCGTCAACAGTGTCTTCTTCCTTGGTAAACTTAATCTGTGCCTCAGTTGCGACCGGACCGAAGCACTCCCACTGCTTATGCTCGGGCATCGGGAACTTTTTCCGGCACTCGGCGACAATGCGGCAGTGGCGATCGCCGCAGCCCTTTGCCTCGACCATGTGGTATTCAATGTGCGGACCTTCGGGACGTGCCTGTGCTGCGCAGTCCGCGCACGCCTGAAGCGACTGTGTGGTAGAGCGGCAAAGCTCCGTGCCGACGATGTCCCAGTAGCAGACGTCCAACTCTTTTTCTGCGCGGTAGGTTCCGAAGTCATTGACGCGACCGCACATCATAAGATCCTCATCACCCGCGTCGCCGATCAGACCGCCGACAAAGTTTCCGCGCATAAACGGGTGCATATGCAGTTCGTCTGCGTTCATATCCGTATAGCCGGGAATCATTTTATAGACGTATGCCAGACGGTTATAGGCATTGGTGCACAAGGTCTGGCTGCGCTTTTCATAGTCCTTGACCAGCATGCGGAACGCCTGCATGACGGCGGCACCGACAACATTGGTGTAGCGCTGACAGTAGTGCGCCGCATCGTGATAGGAAATCATCTTGTCCCAGGGAGACTTGACCGGATACAGCCCGGTGCCGACCTCCTTCGGAAGACGTGCGTCAATTTTTTTGCTCATTTGATCCGTTCTCCTTTCTGTTTGTGCGTATTTCTTGTGTACTGTGCTTATATCAATGGTAGCAAAAAGTGTTTTTCATGTATAGACTGCACAAAGCAGAAAACTTATGCGTCTCTGGGCACAAAAATGACACTGTAATTTCCGACACAAGACTGTATGCCATCCCCGAGAAGAAAAACAGGTTGCATTTTTGCGACCTGTTTTCCGGTCAAATCCTACAGAATGTAGGATTTTTCGAATTATGCTATTTTTGATATGGCTTTTTTCGCTGTTTTCTCCTATAATGAAGATGAAAATACGGCATACAAAGTGCATACCGGCAAGTGAAAGGAGTGCGGCAAAATGCGGCTGAATCTCGACATTCTGGCAGCGTGGCTGCCGGAGCAATGGCGTATCAAGCAGTTCGGTTCCGGTCTGCGCGAGCTGACCCTCGCAAGACCGCGGCTGTATGAGCCGGGCGTTGCAATTCAGGCAGACACTTTGTATCTGACACGCGCAGAGATGCTTCCGGCTGCGCCGCCGGAGGTTTCGTGCAGCTTTGTGTGCATCGGCAGAAAGCTTCCGAAGCCATATCTGACAGCAGGACTTCCCATCCTACAGCTGCCGGACGCAGTAAGCCTTACCGAGGTCTATAACCGAGTGCAGGAGATCTACGACAAATTTGACACCTGGGACAGCCACCTGCGTGATGAACTGGAAAAAGATGTGGATTTTGATATCCGGCAGCTTCTGCTACTTGCCTCTGGCTTTCTTCGCCGGGGCATAAACGTGGTCGACAGCAATTTGCAGCGGCTTTTTTCTGCGGATTTCGATCCGCAGACTGGCGCTTCCATTATCGATCAGCACGGTCCCATGCCCATGGAGCATAACGAAAGAATCAAAGAGGTCTGCACACTTGAGCGCGTCATCCGCGAGCCCTATCAGACAGCGCTGGATTTTGACGGGCGAGCATACTGCAAAAATCTCTACGTCTCCGACCAGTTCTGCGGCTGTATTTCTGTCAACGAGTTTGGTCGCCGTTTTCAGGCGTGGGAGTTCCCGGTCATGGCACACTTCTTCTCCTGTTTCCAGCGCGCGTATTTCATCTACCTGCGCGCCTTCGGCAGACAGGAAAACGCCGCGCTTTCTGCGCTGCGCAAGGTACTCGGCGGAAGAGCGCTGACAGACGAAGAGCAGCAGGAACTGGTCCTTGATCCGCAGGAAGCATGGCTGCTGTTTGAGCTGCGCGCACACAAAAATGAACAGGCATTCCCTGTGGATTATATGTACGCGACCTTAAACGCGGCATTTCCGCAGAAGGTCTACGCGGTAATCTTCCATGAGAAAATCATGGGACTGCTGCGCACAAGCCGCTCCGAACCGTTTGTGCATCAGGCGATTGACGAGTTTGCCGAAGCAGTCTTCCGCATGGGCTACTGCGTCGGGCTGAGCAACCCATTTACGGCTTTGCATCAGGCGCCGGAGTATCTGCCGCAGGCGTCTTACGCGCTGGCGCAGATGATTGACGCAGCACAGACGCTGTCGTTTTTCCGCGACCACGTACTTCCGTGCATGCTGGATGCCTGTCTGAACGAGCTTCCCGTAGAGAGTCTTCTCACGCAGGGGCTGCGCGCGCTGATCGACCACGACCAGCAGAAGAACAGCGAATATCTGCACACACTGGATCTGTATCTACAAAATGAAACAAGCGTATCCAGAACCGCCGAGGCGCTTTTTATCCACCGCAGCAGTCTTCTCAAGCGACTCGACAAGATCTACAGGTTGCTCGGCAGTACGCTGGATACCCCGGAGGAGCGGCTGTATCTGCGGCTGTGTCTAGAGCTTTTGCGAAGAGCCGGCAAAGAAGCCCTATAACGACGCTGTCTTTCCACTTTCTATCAGGATTGGTTGCCCATTCTTTGTTTACAGCGGCGCAGTTTCTGCGCCGCTGGCTTTCCTCCTGACCCAAACCGTGACCCAAACGCGGAAAAATCAGGCGGATTTATCCGCGCTGGAAACGACGAAGCTGCGAAATCTTCCGAGCGGAAAGGCTCGGAAATGCCCTGAAATGCCCGCCAAAAATATCCGACCAACCTTCGGGACCAAGAGGCCTCGGGTTCGAATCCCGACACTCCGACCAAATCCGGCTGAAATCTTTCGATTTCAGCCGGATTTTTCTGCGTTTTCAGGACTTTTTCCGATGGAGAATTCTGCACATTTTCCGTTTGACCCAAACCTGACCCAAACGGGATTTCGGAGCGGAAAGCGCCGGAAGATAAATTTTGCCGCCTGCCGGAGCATTTCCAGTGGGCGGCGTGCGCGTTTCTGTTCATTTCTTGTCGTTATCCGACACCCGCCATGAAGCCGCTGATTTTCTGCGCGGCTTCTTTTTTCATGCCTGCCGTGACATGGGTATACACGTCCAGTGAAAATTCCGCCGAAGCATGACCGAGAATTTCCGCGACTATTTTCGGGTCGATACCGCTTTGGATTGCCAGCGTCGAGAATGTGTGTCTGAGATCATGAAATCTGACGTGTTCCTCGATTCTGGCTTTTTCGAGCAGCTTCTTGTGAATCCGACCAACGCAATCCGGGCCATACATCCCGCCGGTCTTGGGTGACGGGAACATATATGGGCTGAACGGGTGATTCTTGCGGTCTTCGACCAGCAGTCGAATCGCTTCGTCGCTGAGATAAATCTCCCGGACGGAATTTTCCGTTTTCGGCTCTGTCACGACCAGCTCGCCTTTTCCGCGCGACACAGATTTGGACACGGTCAGCGTTTTCGTCTGCAAGTTCAGGTCGCTCCACAGCAGCGCCACCAGTTCCCCTCGCCGCAGTCCTGTGCTGAGTTCCAGATAGAACATCGGCAGGACGCCCCATTCCTCCGCTGCTTTCAGATAATCCCGAATCTTCTCCGGCGGGATAATCTGCATTTTCTTCTTTTCCTTCTTCGGCAGGCGGCAGCCGTTTGCGGGATTGTACGGAATCAGCCGCTCCGTCACCGCCTGCTCCAAGCACTGCCGCAGCATCGTGTGCAGTCCGCGAATCGTCTTGTTGCTGAGACTCAGATCGTCCATTTTTTCGTACCGCTGCACTCTGCCGTGCGCCTTCGTCTCATTGTAGAATTTCTGGATCTGCAAGGTTGTGAGCGCTGCCAGTTTGATGTCCCCGATGCGCGGCACGATATGCTGGTCGATGTAGTTCTTGTAATAGGCCGCCGTGGATGCGCGGACGGACGGTTTTGCGTAATTCTCATACCAGATCTGCACCCACTCGCCAACCGTGTAATCTCGGCGCTTCGTCACATCGATCTTTTCCAGCTCCTCCATCGCTTTCTGGAGTTTCTCCTTACATTCGCGCTGCGTCCGCGCGAGGACACTTTTCGCGATTGGTTTCCCTGTCTCCGGGTCAATGCCTGCCGTGTAGCGCCCTTCCCAGCGACCGTCTTTGCGTTTACGGATGTTGCCCTCCCCATTTGCCCGTTTCTTTGCCATCTGTGTTCCCCTTTCCGTTTTGGTAACACAAACAACTACCACAGAAAATCAATAAAGTCTAGCAAATTTTTGAAAATTTCGGACATTTCTCAGACTTCGGCATCACGGTAAAAATGCTTATTCTTTGTTTACTGCGGCGCAGTTTTTGCGCCGCTAAATCCCCCAGAAGTGGCTCTGACTGCGCTCTTAGAAATACTTATGTAAACTCATATCCTCATTTGTATTACACGCCCAAGACATTCAGGATTTACAGACTTTGTTCATAGCCCTGCGTCTGCTCATGGTCATCCTGCTTATGGCCCATCGCCAGCCGCTTTTGCATCAGCTTTTTTCGCCGCTTGGAATCCATACGGATGCCCATTGGATTGCAGGGCGGCATGGCATTGTCGCGGAAGATCTGTCCCATCTGGTGGAACAGGCGGATTGTTGAATTCAGAAGATACTCGGGCGGAAGCTGCATATGGTGAGAATCTACAGACGAAGTATTTTCACTTGCAAGCGTCGGATTTGCAGAAGCCTGTGCAGAAGATTCTTCGAGTTGAAGCCGCAAACGCTCCGCTTCCTGAATGATGGCGTTCTTGATGGCACGGAACTCTTTTTGCTGGGATAGCGAATTGTGCTGACGGGGACGATTTTTATAGTAGCCCTCCAGCGTATCGCGCAGGTCATTCCAGACGGAATAATACGCCGCTACCTCCGGCATTTTTTCCAGTTCATCCACGATGGAATCCACCATATCCTTGAGTGGCTTTTTGAGATATCCATACTGTTTTTTACCGCTGACTGTGCGCAGTTCCAGCGCAAGCTCCATGAGCTTTTGCCGAATCGATTCCAGCGGATTTTCAACTGTTTCTAGCTGGTCAACAATTCTGCGCATGGTTTCCCGCGCCGCCCCGGTCACGTCTTTGTAGGCAACATCTTTCTGAATATAGACCTCTTTTAATTCGTCCGCATAGATCATGTTCGTCAACACAGATTGCAAATGCAGCAGTTTATCTTTGCGCAGAAAGCCGTATTTCGGGTCATCTGACCAGAGCATCATGTGGATATGCGGATGCTCACCCTCGTCGTGAAATGCTGCATACCAGCGAAGCTGAGACGGTGGAATTTGCATGGCTTCCGCAAAGTCTGCCTGTTTGGAGCGCAGAAGCGCCCGCCAGCTTGCGGCGTTATCATAGCCAAGCCGCGCGGCATCCTCGCGGCGCAGCGAGTAAATAATCGTCCAGACGTTGCCCTCATGCGCTTTCAACTCGCCCAACGTCTTTTCCAGATCAACAGCATCTTCGGCTCCAAACAAGCCGTGTTCGCCGTGCTTTTCCGCGCGAGGCCGTGTGGCAATATAGCGCATATTCTGCAACACCCTTCGGCTGTTTTTCGCCACTTTTGGAACGCCCTCGTAAATCCCCGAAACTGCCCGCACCGCGGGCAGATGTGACTGCCAAGGGGCGCGCACGACCCCGCAGCTTTGTCCTGCTTCGCCGCTTGCGGCTTCTCCCTCTGCCGAAATCCGCTCGCAGGCATCCTTTTTCTGCTCTTGCCGTTCCTGCACCGCTCCCGCACGTCGGCACAACGTCCGGTTTTCTGCTGCTGGATGGGTACGCGCTCGGCTTGGCTGCGAAAGCCGCACAAACCGCCGACACGGGCGCGACGGGCTGGGATTGGCGTTTTGTCTGTGCGATCAACCTGTGTTCTCAATAAAATCGGCATATTTCCTCCTTGCTGCGTCCTCGTCCAGCTGCTGCATCTGCCGGTCATAGTCCTGCTGAAGCGCCGCCTGAATCGGTCGGATGGTGAAGAGCAGATTGCCGTTGCGCGTTTTTCCATCCTTTGTCGTAACCATCGTCGGCTCTGTGACGAGCAGGCCGCGTTCTTCGAGTGAGCGTATGTGTTTACGGATCGTGTTCGGGCTCAACCCAACCGCATCACCGATTTTCCGGTAGCTTGGCCAGCATTGGAACGTCTGGCGATCCTCGCAGAACAGCAGGTAGGCGT
>OLWL01001632.1_pt1 | contig 11940 bp, 7 predicted proteins | sample 1674151 | NCBI WGS metagenome assembly OLWL01 (sample SAMEA103958148, study PRJEB25191) | human gut metagenome
CGCTTTTTGCTCATGTAAATTCCTCCTTTTCCGGTAGCTCACACAACTACCACAAACACAGTGAAATAGCGAGTACTTTTTGCGCTCAGGCACATTTTTGTTCTGTGGACTGCCGGTTCAGCCAGCCGAGAAAGTTTTCCCGCGAGACAACGATGCGCCTGCCGATCTGGAACGCCGGGAAATCTGCACTGTGGGCGAGCTTGTACGCTCCGGCTCTGGAAATGCCAAGGACGGCAGCAACATCTGTCATGTTCATCATCAGGGGCAATTCTTCCAGCGAGTGATATTGTTTCTGGTTCATATGGCTTCCTTTCTCCCATTCAGGGAATCAAAATTTGTTTTTGAATGGCCGAGAAGAATTGCCCAATCGAAGTTTTTATTCTATTTTCTTCACGCCGCACGGTGGGCGGACGCGGCATTTGCGTGGCGCAAACCTGCACGGATGCGCGGTCGGCCTGCAAAACCGCACACGTCGGCACGACGTGCCCCACGCAGCGGAGCAAATGGCTGCGCCGATGTGCGTTTTCTGACTTGTGCCGTAGTTCAGCTGTTAATCTTCCGCCCGGAGGCGGCATTGGGGCCAGGGTTCTCCCTGCAAGCCGCATTTTGGTACCAAAATGCTATGCTTGCGCTTTTCTTGCGCGGCAAGAAAAGCCTAAAACGCAGCCTGAGTCTCATGCCGCCGTTTCGTACACCGCATATAATCTAGCTTTTTTGCACTTTGAATTCCGTAGTCGCTACATTAGTCGCTATGCCGGTTCGAAATTTGATTTTTTGCCTTTTGTAGTCGCTACAATAGTCGCTACGGCAGCGATTCAGGCGGCATTGCCCGGCAGCAGGAGACTTCTGGCAGCAGTTTTTGTTTCATTTGCTTTTTCCACGCGCAGATTTTCGCCGCCAAACAGAATCGGGGCGCAGATTTCCAAGATCCTGTCATAGATGCGGGCATGCGCAAGATCGTCTGGGTGCTTGAGCGCATCCAGCGTCAGATTTGTTGTGACGATCAACGGTTTGCGGCTTCGGTATCTGGCGTCGATCACGGCGAAGACTTGTTCTAATGCATATTCTGTTCCTCGCTCTGCACCAAGATCATCCAGAATCAGAAGATCATAAATAACCGGCACACACAAACGCTCCCGGCTGAGAGAACTCAGCCGGGAGCCATACAGACGCAATAGGAACAGGCAGCCGGACACGCACGGCTGCCTGCCCCGCAACGGTATGAGAAAGTGATAATTTCCCACCCGCGATCATTGTGCCTGATATTCTGCCCCGCAGAGGCTCAAGCCTCTACGGGTTTTTTCGTAGTCGAAAGAGCGCAGATTTTACAGAATTCCACGGAAAACTGTAAAATCTGCGCATTTTCCATTTTAAGCGAGTCCACCAGTCAAAAGGCGTCAATTTCCCACAAACAGGAAAATGCAAGGGCGCCAAAATACAGACAGAACCTGCGCTGGGCAGTCATTCTGCCACCTGCCCGCGCCCCTCCGTTTCTGACATTTGCTTATCCCCGCAAATGAAATTCAGAAATGGAGGAATGTATCTTGAAAACGAGGTACTTCAGAAGAAAGCAAAACAGCGACGCCGTAGAATGGATCGAGATGAGCGGCGCGGAATATCTGGACTTCGTCCGTGATCCCGAGAACAAAGACAGGTTCTTTTTGAATATGAAAAACGTCGTTCTGGAATGCTCAAAGGAGGAAGATCTGCAAAGCCGAACCGAGAAGCGGCGCAGCGACTATCTTGCAGAAAGCAAAAAGGGATGGACGATCATCTCCCTTTTTGCGCAGGCAGACAAAGAGTCTACCGGCGAGGAAGTCATTCCGGACCCGGATGCCGATGTGGAAGAAAACATCCTACATACCCTTGCCGTGCAGCGCGTTCGTGAAGTAGTAGATGCACTTCCGGAGGAAGACGCGGCGCTGCTTCGTGCGTTATATCTGCAAACGCCGCCGCTGACCCTGCGTGCCTACAGCGAGAAAACAGGAATCCCGGTAATGACGCTGCATTACAGAAAAGAAAAGCTGCTTCGGCTTTTGAAGCAGCAAATCTGAGTCAGGTGCTCTGAGCCCCAGCCGCCAGCAGCATCCGCTCCAGCTCCCTCGCGGCGACGCTCAGGGGCTGCCCCTTCCGTTTCACGATGCACACGGCACGCAGCGGGAGGGGCTCTTGCAGTTCGATGCGGCGCACATTATCAGACGGACGAATGAACGCCTCCGGCACGATGCCGACGCCAAGACCTGCTTCTGCCATTGGGATGATCTGGTCAGCCGTGGCGGCTTCGATGGCGGGTTGAAAAGCAACGCCCTGCGCGGTGAAAACAGAGACGTAGAACGCATGGGAGGTCGTGCCCGCGCCGAGCGTGATGAGTGGATACGCTTCCAGCTCGGAAAGCGCGACGCTTCGTCCAAGCAAACCGGAAAAGGCCGGCGCGCAGATCGGAACCTCCCGAATTTCTTTGACGATCGTCTGCGTGAGAGACGGCGAGAGCGTAACCGGCGTTGTGATGACCGCAAAATCTGCCGTCGTCTCGTGCAGCGCCGCGACGGCCTGCGGCGTGGAGTGGTTGCTGATGCGAAGATGCACGCCGGGGTACTTTTCCTGATACCTTTTAAGTACCGGCAGGAGTAAACACCGAAGCGCACCCTCGCTTGCTGCCAGAAACACGTTTCCGCGCTCGAGCGTCCGACTCTGCGTCACGGCGGCTTCGCCCGCTTCAATTTCCGTACAGGCGATCTTTATGTGCCGGTACAGCCCCTCGCCCTCCGGGGTCAAAATCATGCCCCGATTCGTGCGCGAAAAGAGTGGACAGCCGATCTCCGCCTCTAAGTTCCGAATCGCGCGTGTTAAGTTTGGCTGGCTGTTCTGCAGCGCCTCCGCCGCCTTCGTCAGATTGCCGCACCTGGCGACGTGATAGAAAATCCGGTAATACTCGTAGCTGATATACATGGCACCCTCCGTGCATTCGTTTCTCTTCTGCCATTCTATTTTGATATATCGGAAATGTCAAATATAGATTTTACATATTTCATTTTTCTGCTACGATAGGGGCGGTCAAGAGAAAAAATGTAAGACAGGAGCAAAAAAAGATGGAACGGACGATCATCTGCATCAGCCGCCAGTATGGCAGCGGCGGCCGGGAAATTGGCGAAGCAGTCGCAAAAAAGCTGGGGATTCCCTGCTACGATAAATGCCTCATTCAAAAAGCCGCGCAGGAAGCGGGGCTTTCCGAAACCGCCGTCGCGGAATACGACGAAAAGGGCGAGGATTTTGGCATTGCCGTCTCGGGCAATCCCTTTGCGGACACCGCCGCGCTGGGCGAGGCGTTTTACTCGGAAGAAGCGCGGGTCTTTGAAGCCGAGCGCCGCGCGATTTTAGAACTTGCAGAAAAGGGTGACTGCGTCATCATTGGCCGGTGTGCCTCCGCCATTCTGCGGGCCGCAGGCTACCGTCCGCTTTCCGTTTTCATCTATGCGGATAGCGCCGACCGGGCAAAGCGCATTGCAGCGCGTAATAATTTGGATGAAAAACGCGCTCTTCATAAGGCGCAGAAGGTCGACCGGATGCGCAAGCACCACTTTGATTTTTACGCGGACACACTCTGGGGCGAACCGGAAAGCTACGATCTGATGCTCTCGTCGAGCGAATACGGCGTAAGCGGCGCGGCAAGCGTTATTGCATCCGCGAAGGAGGCGATGCAACATGAATAAGGATCTGACGACAGGCAAGCCCGAGAAAGTCCTCTGGCAGTTCTGCCTGCCGCTGTTTGGCAGCATCATCTTCCAGCAGCTTTATAATATCGCCGACAGCTTCGTCGCGGGGAAATTCATCAGCGACAACGCCCTTGCTGCCGTCGGCAACAGCTACGAAATTACGCTCATTTTCATCGCCTTTGCCTTCGGCTGCAATATCGCCTGCTCGGTTCTTGCGGCGCTGTTTTTCGGCGCGAAGCAGTATAATGACCTCAAGACGACGGTCTACACGGCGCTCATTTCCAGCTGCGTGATCTGCGCGGTGTTGATGCTCGTGGGCACGCTCTGCTGCGACAGTTTGCTTCGGCTCATCAAAACGCCGGAAGAGGTCTTCGCGGACTCGAAATTATACCTCGACATTTACATTTACGGTCTGCCGTTCGTGTTCCTCTACAATGTCGCAACCGGCATTTTCTCAGCGCTGGGCGACTCCAAAACGCCGTTTATCTTTCTTGCCTGCTCGTCCACGTCTAATATCGCGGTCGATATTCTGTTTGTTACGGCGTTCAACATGGGCGTTGCCGGTGTTGCCTGGGCGACGTTTTTGTGCCAGGGAATCAGCTGCGTGCTGGCGCTTGTGGTCGTCTTCCGCCGCTTTGCGAAAATCCCGACGGAAGGAAAAGTAAAGATCTTCTCGTGGAACCATTTTGGACGGTTCGCGGTCATCGCCATTCCGAGCATCTTGCAGCAGAGCTTTATTTCCGTCGGCAACATCATCATCCAGAGCGTCATCAACAGCTTCGGCGCGGCCGTCATGGCAGGCTACTCTGCGGCGGTGAAGCTCAACAACATGGTTATCACGTCCCTTACCACGCTCGGCAACGGCATTTCCAACTATACGGCGCAGAACCTCGGGGCCAGCAAATATGATCGCATCAAGTCCGGCTTTCGGGCTGGTATCAAACTCGTCTGGGCGCTGTGTGTGCCGCTGGTGGCGCTCTACGTGTTCGCCGGGCAGCCGCTCGTGCATATCTTCCTCGACAGTCCCACGGGGCAGGCAATGGATACAGGCGTTGCATTCCTGCGCATCATCGCGCCGTTCTACTTCATCGTGTCTGCCAAGCTCGTCTCCGACGGTGTGCTCCGCGGCGCGGGCCTTATGAAGAAGTTCATGATTGCGACGTTCACCGATCTGGTGCTCCGCGTGGCGCTGGCAGAAATTCTGTCCCGCACGGCGCTCGGCACGACCGGCATCTGGAGCTCCTGGCCCATCGGCTGGACGATCGCAGCGGCGCTCTCGATCGTGTTCTACGCGACTGTCCGCTGGGAAAAGGTCTATACAGCGGCATAAACCAAAAACGGAGGGAGAAAGAGCCGTCAGGTTCTTTCTCCCTCATTTCATTTTATGGCATGCAATGCGCTTCTAGCACTGTCTCTTTCAGACCACCATGCAGCAGCGGCTGAAGCTTCGCGCTGCTGCATGGTGTGGATTTACTGCTTTTCGCCTGCTGTACCGAGATTCCGGAAGCGGACAATCATGGCCGCTGCTTCTGCGCGGGTTGCAGTGCCAGTCGGGTCAACGCGGTTCGCGCTCTTGCCGGTCAAAATGCCTCTGGTGCAGCCCCAACTCATGGCCTCGGCTGCCCACGCGGCGATCTGGCTGCGGTCGGCAAACTCCGGAACGGTCAGACCGGCGTTGGAGGTATTCAGGCCCTTCTTCGCGGCCAGTCTCCAAAGAATGGTGACAAGTTCCTGCCGCGTGATGTTTTTGGACGGGCCGAACTCCGTGCTGCTGACGCCCTTGACGACGCCGTTGGCAGCTGCCCAGCGGACAGCCTCCGCATAATAGGCGCCTGCCGGAACGTCCGTGAACGACGTCTGGGCAGAAGCTGCGGGCTTGCCCTCCGAACGCCAGAGGATCGTGACCAGCATCGCACGGGTCAGCGTGCCGTTCGGCTCGAACAGACCATTTCCAGTACCGTTCATCAGGCCCTCACGCAGCATTGTGTCGATTGCTTCATGATACCACTTGGTCGTATCCAGATCGCGGAAGCTGCGGCTGGGGCAGTCCTTTTCACCGGAGGAGATGATCGCGGGGAGGATCCGGCTCAGGCTGTCGCCCAGCACCACGGTCCGAATTTTTTCCTGTCCGGCTGCGAAGCTTGTTTCGTTCAGCTGCTTCGTCTTGATCGTGACCTTTGAACTTGAACTGCCTGCCGCAAGTTCAAATCTCAGCTGACCGAGCAGTTCGCCCACAGCGGCCTCGCTGCGTTCGGCGCAGGCAAAAACGATTGTGCCAGGCACGGACTCATACCAGGAGGTAAGCGTCGCCGCGCCTGTGACGGAGGAGAGCGTCAGTTCTTTCGTATTGTACGAGATCTCCATGATGCTGCTTGCCGTCGGCGCAATGGCGGTCAGATCAAGCGTCACGGTGCTGCGCTGCGCGCTTGTGCTGCCGGTGCTCTGCGGCTGGCTGACGCTGTTGAGCGTACCTGCGGTCTGCTTATTTGCCGCCTTCATCTGGCTGATCGGCTGGGCCTTTGCGGTCTTGAGCGATTCCGGACGCAGCGCCTTTTCAAAGACGCTTGTCTTTTGCGTATCTGCTGCGGTTCCATTCGTATGGACCTCGGTCACGCTGACCGGCGCAATATCGCCGAAGGAGCCGATAATGGCCGTGCGGAAGCGGCTCGCTTGCTCATCGTAGTGCAGCCAGTAAAGCGTCGTGCTTTCCTTGCGGGAAGCGCCCTTTCCCTGTGTGCTGTACGAAGTGAGGAAGAGTTCGCCGTCATCCGCAACGTTCAGCGAGCAAAGCGTCGCCCAGTTGGGGTCATACGGGAACTGGAAGCCCAGATCCGTCGGAATGTACTGATAGGTTGCGTAATAGTCGCCGTCCTGCGGATAGATCATAAGCTGCCAGATGCCGCCTGCGTTGTCGATCACATAATAGGCTTCAGCGTCCACAGCCTCACCGCTATCGGGATCCTTGAACGTGATGGAGCCCAGCGAGGTGATGCCGGAGAAGCCGTCCGCGTCATAGCCGAACAGGTCATACACGCTGATGTAGCTGCTGGCGCTGCCGTTCATCGGATCCTGCATCGGGATGATGTTCATGGAGTATACACCGGTCAGCAGATCGCCGTGCAGCGACTCCGTTCCGGTATATTTGCGGGAAAGGGCAATGTCGTCGTATGCGACGGGGCCAATCTCGTCCGAGAACGGTGCGCTGCCGGTGTTCAGGATCTTGCCGGTGGCAAAATCGATCTCATATGCACTGCCGCCCACGTCAAACGCATAAATGCCGTTTGCGCTGGAAGCGCCTGCCGAGGTCACGCGGCTGCCGATTCCGTCAACCGCTGCGACCTTTTCCCATGTCTCGCTGTCTGCGAGATTCCACTCGAAGGTCTGCACCTGATTGTCTGCTGTCAAAAGTCCGCGGAACGTGTAGTTCGGCGCAAGCACCTGTACGGTGCAGGAAGCATTGACTTCGGGATTTTTATGAGAAGCCGCCGTGATTGTTGCGGTGCCGGCGCTGACGGCCTTGATCTGGCCGTTATTGTTGACCGTCACGACCGCAGGCGCGGAGGACGTCCAATCCAACTTATCGTCGGCGTAATACGGCTCTGTGGAAGCTTCAAGTGTGTAGTTGGAACCTGTGAGCAGGGAGACGCTCTCCGGGGAAAGCGTGACGGAGGTCAGCGCCTCTGCGGGCTCCTCGCCGCTGATCAGCTGATATGCAGAGGCGTTGTAGGCATAGTCCACAACCTGAAGCAGAAGCTTCTCGCCGCCGCTCAGCTTGGAGAGATCGAACGTGCAGTCGGTCGTCTTGCCGAGTGCGTCTTCCGGCTGATTCGGCAGGATATAGCTGACCGGCGTCGGGGTATCCGTCATGTTCCAGAGGATGACAGCCGCGACATAGCGGTTATCCATGGCCGTAACGGCCAGCGTCTTCTGCGTCAGATCCTGACGGACGGAGATGAGTTCCGGCGCGGTATTGTCGATGGTCAGGTGCGTGCTCAACTTTGCACCATCCTTGAGTTCATCCCAACGATAGCTGCCATCGGCATTTGCATAGTATTCCGGGGCCATCGTCAGCGTAAGATCCACGCTGGTGCCCTCCGGGAGCGCATTGCCGGAGGCGTCTGTGCCGCTCCAGTCAATGCCAAGCTGGAGCCGGGTATGCTGCCATGCGTTTGCATTTTCGGAGTAGTACGAAGCAGTCGCTGCGCCGACTTCCTCGTCCAGATACGCTGTCTTCGTGTTGGAATCGACGATCTGGAGGCGGGAGTTGCCCGCGTTACGGATTAGCGAGAAGACAAGCGTGCTGATGCTGTTGCCGCCCTGATTGTTGAAGGCGTTGCGGACGCTCAGATACTCGTCGTCAAAGTCAACGGGGTTGCCGACCATTGCAGAGGATTCTGTCTCACCGGCATAGAGAATGTTTAGGAAGTTGGAAACGGTGTAGCCATAGCTGTTCGTCGTGCCGAGATAGGGCGCGCGCGTTTCCGTGCCGTAAATGCTGTCGATCAGAGAACCGACATCATACATCGACGGCTCCGACCAGCTTCCGTAGTAGCCGAGCACCGGGATGGAATGGCTCGTGCCGGCGGCGCCCTCGTCTGTGGCGAGGCCCTGCACGCGGACATAGCCCTCCACATACGCGCCCGTGGGATACGAAGTATTCAGCGCACTGCGGTCGAGCAGGCGGATGTGGCAGACGACCTCAGCCTTACCGTTTGCAGGAACAAGGATCGTCGCCTCCTGAAGCAGATTCAGGAACAGGTGTGCATCATAGGCCGTCACAGCGCCGTCGCCGTTCAAATCGGCAATGGCCTTGGCGTTGAGAAGCTTTGCGCCCGGCTTTTTCGACGCGACATCCAGCAGCAGCTGGCCGTCTTCCAGATCGACCCGGCCGTCGTTGTTATAATCGTAATCGCGGCTCAGGCTGTCGGTCGTTCTGCCGTTCACAGTCCACGTCACAGCAGCGCTCAGCGGCGTCGTCAGCGTGTCCATGTAACTCTGCCCCTCATAGTCGAGCAGAGCCTGCGTAAACAGTTCGGCACTCAGCGCATAGGCGTGCGTCCGTCCGTCGAGGTTGTTGACGGTGAAACTGAAATCATAGCTGCCCGTGCGTGCGGGGTCGTCGCCAAGTTCTGCCTTGACCTTGCCGTCAGCCCAGGATGCGGTCGCATCAGCCTGCATTTTAATGTAGGAGTCCGCAGAGGTCGCCGCCGCGGCGTTGACCATGCCTGCGCCCTGCTGAATGACCGGGTAATATGCGTCGTTTTCATTGTTGACGACCGGCTCTGCCGTGGACATCATGATCGACTGGGCCAGCGCGCGGTCGGTCAGATCGCTGCAGGAAAGGCCCTTGGATTCAATGTACTGCTTGACCAGTGCGCCGATACCGGCGATCTGCGGCGCAGCCATCGAGGTGCCGCTCATGAGTTCATAGTCCTGGTGGCCGCCCTGCATACCGCTGGTGCTGTTGTGCAGGCCGTTGAGCGAGTAGATATTGCCGCCGGGCGCAGCGATCTCCGGCTTCAGCGTCAGATCGCCCGGAACGCCCCAGGAACTGAATTCACTGATGGTCTTATAATCGCGGTTGAACCGAACCGGTTCCTTGCCGCGCACTTCGATCTTGCCGGTATAATACAGGACTGTCGTGCCGTCCTCTGCATAAACCGGCTCGGCCTGCGTGCGGACCAGTTCGCCGTCGTCCTGTGTGATCGACACGCACGGGATCGTTGCGGTACTGCTGCTCAGGTCCATATTGATTGAGCCAGACTGGTTGTTGTAGACCACGCACGCCAGCGCGCCTGCGGCGGCTGCGGCATCATGCTTCTGGTAGAACGAGGACTGTCCTCTGGAAACGAAGACAATCTTGTCCTTGACCGCATCTGCATAGGCAAGCAGCAGGTTGTTCCCGGCTGCGTCCACGGCATACTTCGTTGCATCCTCGGAGAAAAACACGAATTCGTGCTCTCCCACGATCGTGGAGATCGGCTTGTTCGTAAAGCCGGTGGTTTCGGACGGCGCGATCGGCTCCTGTCCGATCAGGAGGTAGTTGCCGATAAAGCCGTCGTTATCGACCGAGGCGACCGTCAGGCTGTTTGCATAGCTGCCCGGCTGACCGTCCGTCTGCATACTGACGCCGTCGCTGTAAAGATAGCCGATCGGATCGGCGTTCTTGGCCCAATAGCCGGCATTGCCGGAAGAAACCGTCACAACGGAGGAAGCGTTCTCCAGATCGTCGAAGATCTTCTGATAAGCTTCCGTTCTCGCCTTGCTCGGGCCGGGACTGGCAGAGCCGAGCGAGAGGTTGATCGTATCCGCACCGAGAACGATTGCATCCTCAATGGCTGCCGTATAGTCCGAGTCATACGCGCCGCCCTCGTCGCCGAAGACCTTCATGACCAGAACCTGTGCATCCGGCGCTGCGCCGTGCATATGTACGCTGTCCAATGCAGAGACATATCCACCGTTTCCGTCCGGCAGATACCGGTTGGCCGCCGCGATACCGGCAACATGGGAGCCGTGCTCGCCCTCCGTGTCCGTCTCATGCGTTACGTCCAGATCCTTGTCGATGTAGCAATAGCCGTATGCGACCTTTTCTGTCCGGTACAGATCCGCCGCACTGACGCCTTCCTTGATATGCAGCAGGCTCAGCTTTTCGTTGATCTCGTCCGCATCGAGCAGATCGAGAGAGGCCTTATAGGCTTCGACGGATTCCTTTGCGCGCGCTGCGTTCTGCTCAAGCGCGTATTCATACGCACCATTGTCAAACGACTGGTGCGACGTATCCAAGCCCGTATCGATAATGGCGATCCTCATTCCGGCCCCTGTATAGCCGGTAGACCATGCCGTGGTCGTGCCGGTCATGCCGGTTGAGATCTCCATGTTGGGCTGCACGGTGTTTTCGGACGCGGCAGGCTCATACTGCTGCTCCAGAACCACATCCGCAACGCCCGGGATCTGCTTAATCTGCTCGATCTTGCCGTATTCCACATTGGCAGAGATCAGGTTGGCGACCAACGTCAGATTCCAGACAACATCCAGATCCTCCCGTCCGAGGATCGTGGACGAGATTTTCCGAACAACGCTGTCCTGCTTGCGCTGGAGTGCTGCGCGGTAAGACACAGCAGCCGCATCCTCGGCCAGTGTCCCCTCCGCAGCCGCGTCGGAATAGGCTTCCAGTGTGGATGTGTCCTCCAGGATAATGGAAACACGAACCAGATCGTGCGCCTGATAGGCGGCCGTATCCTCTCCCATTTCCGCATCCTCAATTTCGCCCACCGCCACATCCGGGCGGATAAGCGTATCGAGCGTGTCATTCGGCACCTGCTTGAATGCGACCGCTGCTTCGCTGTTTGCCGCAAGCGCCGCCGGCACCAATCCTGCCGTCAGCGCAAGCACCAAAAGCATGGCCAGCACCCGTGTGCCCCACATCTTCTTCATACTGCGTCTCCTTCACTTTGCTTAATTAGTTTCCGCAGGAGTCCTGCTTCGTTTTTATATCACACCCTTTCACATTTATCAACACTTTACCGTGTTGACTCTTTGCTTTTTTAAAGTAATTCTCAACAAATTTTTTCTCCAAAAAACTGTCGTTTACAGCAAATTTACCTCCTGTTCTGGCTGTAAATTTCTTGGATTTTTTCTTCCAAAATACTTTCCTGTATTGTGTCCTTCTTTCTTTTTTTCCGCAACGTGCAGCCGTAAAAAAAGTAGAAAAGGCTTCCTTTCAGAATTTGGAGACCTTTTCCGCTTTGCGTCCTGCCATAGGAGCCGATGCCCACATGAATGCCGCGCTCTTGCAATGCTTCGTGAAAATCGGACTTTTTCAGCACGCAAATGCGCCCGCCGCTGTAGCAGCGGCGGGCGCGGGTTACCGGTGCAGCTTATTCAAATACGACGCCGAGAGATTTGCAGACGGCGGCGCAGCGTGGGCACAGGCCGTGCTCGTCAGCGCTCTCGGAGTGCATCCAGCAGCGCGGACACTTCGTGCCCTTCGCCTCGGTCACGGCGACGGTCAGGCCAGGGTAATTCACGCCCTGTCCAACAACGGCGCCCTCTGCGGGGGCAGCTTCGTTCGTGCTGACGTTGGAGACGATGAAGATCTCCGGAAGGTCAACAGTCTTGATCGTATCCAACGCAGCCTTTGCGTCCTCGTCAGTCGCAAACAGCGCCACATGTGCTTCGAGGCTCTTGCCGATGCGCTTGTCGGCGCGGGCAGTCTCCAGCACGCCGT
>OLWL01001637.1_pt1 | contig 11916 bp, 7 predicted proteins | sample 1674151 | NCBI WGS metagenome assembly OLWL01 (sample SAMEA103958148, study PRJEB25191) | human gut metagenome
CCAACTGGTTGCTTTTCTCTTCTACCATCGAGAGTTTCATGGCGAAGGCAGGTGGCGACTACGACCAATATCGTGTCAACTCGGCTTGTCGCAAGATGGAAGAGTGGTATGTGGGTGATGGCTGGTATTCCGATGGTCCTGTCTTTGCCTTCGACTACTACAGTAGTTATGTGTTCCATCCGATGTACTTGGAGACCTTGCAGGCGATGGTAGATGCCAAGGCTAACACTCGTCTCGACTACAAGAAGTATTACGACCGTGAGTTGAAGCGTTGCCAGAAGTATAGCCTCATCTTGGAGCGTTTCATCTCTCCTGAGGGTACCTTCCCTGCTTTCGGACGAAGCATCCCTTATCGTATGGCTACTATGCAACCACTCGCATTGATGGCTTGGTATCAGAAGTTGCCTAGCGACTTGAGCAACGGTCAGGTGCGTGCTGCCTTGACCAAGGTGCTCCATCGTATGTTCGACCAGGAGAACAACTTCAATGAGAAGGGCTATCTCTCCATCGGTTTCTGTGGAACAAGCCAGAAGAACGTGGCAGACTGGTACACCAACAATGGTTCTCTCTATATGACCACCCTTGCCTTCATGCCTCTTGGCTTGCCTGCCGACCATCCTTTCTGGACCGACGCAGCCCAGCCTTGGACACAGGTGAAGGCATGGAACAACCAGGCTTTCCCTAAGGATCACCAGTGGAAAGATGACATCACCACCAAGGATAAATGGTGATATTTAAATGACAAATGATAAATTATAAATGATAAATGGGGCATACGCCTTATGACGATATGAAAAAGATATTTTTGATGTTCGCTGTCGCTTCGCTTGCTCTTCAAGCTAATGCTACAGCTCCTGTATATACTTCTATTGCTTCTGCACAGAAGACGATGAAGGCAGCCAAGCTAACCAAGGCTAAGAAGGAAGTGAAGGCTTCCAAGACATGGAACCACGAGCAAATCGTGGAGATGATACAGAAGGTGAACAACTACTGGCAGACCAACAATAAGCCTGAGGTTCGCTCCTTCTGGGACAACGCAGCTTACCATACCGGCAATATGGAGGTGTGGAAGATGCTCAAAGACCAAAAGATGCTCGACTATACCATCCGATGGGCTGAGCACAACGACTGGTCGGGTGCTACCGAGGCAAACCCTGCCAAGTGGAAGTACAAACCATACGGCGAAGGCAAGGACCATGTGCTCTTCGGTGATTGGCAGATCTGTTTCCAGACCTACATCGACCTCTACAACATCGAGGCTGCCAAGGGGAATGCCGCTGCCTCAGAATATATGGTGAAGCGTGCCAAGGAGGTGATGCACTATGAGGTTTACTCCGAGCCTACCGACTATTGGTGGTGGAGTGATGCCCTCTATATGGTGATGCCTGTGATGACCAAGATGTACAAACTCACTGGCGACGTGAAGTATCTCGACAAGCTCTATGCCAACCTCCTCACCACCGACGAGATTATGCTCGACAAGGAGACCAACCTCTACTTCCGTGATGGCAAATATGTATATCCAAAGCATAAGAGTGCCAACGGCAAGAAGGACTTCTGGGCTCGTGGCGACGGATGGGTACTAGCTGGCTTGGCCAAGGTGCTGCAAGATATGCCTAAGGACTATCAGCACTATCAGTTCTTCGTGGACAAGTATCAGAAGTTGGCGAAGGCGGTAGCTGAGATCCAGCAGCCAGAGGGATATTGGACTCGTTCGATGATGGACCCTGACCATGCGCCAGGTCCTGAGACCAGTGGTACTGCTTTCTTTACTTATGGTATGCTTTGGGGTGTCAACAATGGTTACCTCAACAAGAAGGAGTACAAGAAGACCATCGACAGAGCATGGACTTATCTCACAGAGACCGCCCTTCAGGCAGATGGCAAGGTGGGATATGTACAACCTATCGGTGAGCGTGCCATCCCTGGTCAGACGGTGGATGCCAACTCACAAGCCAACTTTGGTGTGGGTGCTTTCTTGCTCGCAGCTTGTGAATATGATAAGTATTTGACGACCAAATAAAGGTAAATCATTCTTGTTTAAAGCGCAGATTTAGCTATTAAATACTGCAAAATGGTGTGTGCAACTAACATTTATTGTTAATTGCACACTTTTTTATTGTTTATAGCACACTTTATTCATTTAGTTTTATTATCTTTGCACCATCGATATGGTTCGATAGCAAAAACCAACAATATTAATAACCTAAAGAAGAATTTATGAAGAGACTGATTTCAGCTGTGATTCTTTCAGCCGCTGTGGTATTACCAACGATGGCACATAAGAACAGTAAGACACTGAGCAATGGTTATCCATTCGCCCAAGTTCCTTTTACCAGTGTGAAGATTTCGCAGAACACCTTTTGGGGCGCTCGTTTGCAAGCCGCACAGAAAGTGACGATTCCTTTGGCTTTCAGCAAGTGTGAGAGCGAGCACCGTTACAAGAATTTCGAGATGGCTGCCTATACCTTGCAGCATCCTAATCATGAGGGGTTGACTACCCCAGCATGGGACGTGAGCAAGTTTATGGGATTCTCTTTCGATGATACCGATGTCTATAAGACCATCGAAGGTGCTAGCTATATCCTCCAAACCTATCCCGACAAAAAGTTGAAGGCTTATATCGACAGTGTGCTCAACGTGGTCGGAGCGGCACAGGAGCCTGATGGCTATCTCTATACAGCTCGTACCATCAACCCAAAGCATCCTCATGGATGGAGCGGTGAAAAGCGATGGGAGAAGGAAGAGGTGCTGAGCCATGAACTCTACAACCTCGGCCACATGGTGGATGCGGCTTGCGCTCATTATCAGGCTACGGGTAGCACCAAGTTCCTCAACATTGCCAGGCGCTATGCTGATTGCGTGGTCAAGGAGGTGGGTCCTAAGCAGGGACAGGCTACTGTCGTGCCAGGACACCAAATTGCAGAGATGGCGTTGGCTCGTCTCTATACCTTGACGGGCGAGAAAAAGTATCTCGATGAGGCTAAGTATCTGCTCGACTATCGTGGCAAGACACATATCAAGGACATCTATTCTCAGAGCGACAAACCTATCTTGGAGCAGAGCGAGGCTTGGGGACATGCCGTTCGTGCTGGATATATGTATGCCGGTATTGCTGATGTGGCTGCCCTCACACAAGACTCTGATTATATCAAGACCATCGATCGTATCTGGAACAATATCGTTTCCAAGAAGTATTATCTCACGGGTGGTGTGGGTGCCCGTCATGCCGGTGAGGCTTTCGGTGCCAACTATGAGTTGCCTAACATGACCGCTTACAACGAGACTTGTGCTGCCATCTCTATGGTTTATCTCTTCGAGCGCATGTTCCTCTTGCATGGTGAGAGTAAGTATATAGACTGCTTGGAGCGCACCTTGTATAATGGTGTCATCTCTGGTATGAGTATGGATGGTGGACGTTTCTTCTATCCAAACCCTCTGTCTAGCGATGGTAAATACAAGTTTAATTCCGATGGCAATACCACACGTCAACCATGGTTCGGTTGTGCCTGCTGTCCTAGCAACCTGTGCCGTTTCATCCCTTCCGTTCCGGGTTATCTCTTTGGTGTGAAGGACAATAATATCTATGTGAACCTCTTCGCTGGCAATACTTCTACCATCAAGGTGGGTGGCAAGAATGTGGTCTTGGAGGAGACAACCGAGTATCCTTGGGATGGAGACATCAAGATTACTGTGAAGAAGAGTGCTGCGAAGAATGCCAACCTCTTGGTACGTATTCCTGGATGGGTTCGCAACCAGGTAGTGCCAAGTGACCTCTATGCTTATCGTGATGCTGAGAAACCAGCTTATAGCGTAACCGTGAATGGCAAGGCTGTGGAAGCTGACTTGGTTGCCAACAAGGGTTATCTCCCAGTGAAGAACATCAAGAAGGGCGATGTCGTTCGCATCCATTTCGAGATGCCAGTTCGTACCGTTGTAGCCAATGGCAAGGTGGCTGATGATCGTGGCAAGGTAGCAGTGGAGCGTGGTCCTTTGGTTTATTGTGCTGAGGCTGCTGACAATGCTGGTGAGCCTGTGCTCCGTGCAGTGATGGGCAGCAAGAAGCCTGCTTTCACGCTCGTTGACAACTACACTATTCAGAATACCGAGACCAAGGGTGCTCCTGTTTTCGCTGTGAAGGCTATCCAGACACCTGCGCAGGTATTGGATCAGGCTGCTGATGGCAAGGTTTCTGTAAAGAATATGAATCTCACTTTGATTCCTTACTATGCTTGGAACCATCGTGGAGCCAACCAGATGAACGTTTGGTTCTATCAGGACTTGGCGGTTTTGGACAAATAATGTCCGTACATAGAAAATAAAAGCCCGAATACTCTGAGGAGAAACTCCTTTCGAGTATTCGGGCTTTTTCTGTTTGCCAATATATCTTTTTCTGGATGATAATGTGCTATATAGCTTTGTATCGTCTTATAATATGATGTCACATTTAGTATCTTACCATCTTGCGAGTGGCATTGCCTTGCTTGATGATGAAGATGCCTTTCTTGTTTTTGTTCAATGTAGTCTTCATTCCATCCACGGTGTAGGTCTCGTATGGTTTGCTGAAATCAATCACTCCATGATTGTCAGTCTTCCAAGTAGGAGTGTCGATACCCGTAGGGACCTTGGTGCCTTCGATGGTGAGGTTCTTGATTTCGCCGTCGGCGCCGAGGGCCGAGAAGAGACCGTGGGCGACGTTGCCATCCGCAAGGTCGAAGGTCCAATCGACGTTCTTCAGCGCGAAGTTCTTGCCGTTGAACACTTTATTAAAGACATTTTCACCCATTGCATAGGTGACAGCCTTGTTCGCATCGGCGGTGCTGGGAGTTACGACTCCGCCGATCACATAATCGCTCCAGTCCGTACCCGCCATGTCGATGTCGTTCATCAGGCAGACTTCGCCGTCGATCGTATATTTGGCCAGACTCTTGCCGGCATTGACCGCCGAGGCGAAAGCCTTGAGGTCGTCGGCGTTGCGGATGCCCGTCGGCGCGCCCTCCATCGTCGTAAAAATCAGCGGCTTGATAATCACGTTGTCCGCGCCGTCGTAGAACATCACGACCAAACGGCCCTCCTCGAAGCCGTCGGGGAAGGTCACGGTAATGGTTTTGGCCTGTTCATCGAGTTTGGCCGCGAGTCCTTCGGCCTTCTCGACGGTCAGCACCGAAGTTTCGGTCTCGCCCACGAGCGTATAGGTGATCACGAGCGGCTGCGCGACGTCGGTCACCACGGTCCGGGGTTCGACGCTCAGCAGCACGTTGAAGCCGTTCTGCACCTGCGCCGTGACCTGCACGCCGTCGCCCAGCGTGAAGACCACCGTGCCGTCGTCCTTCATTTCGACCTTGGTGATCACCGAAGCGCTCTTGCCCTCGGCCTTCACCGGATTGCCCGACGCGTCGGTTATCCGCTTGCCGAAGAGCGTCCAGTAGCCCTGATCGTCTACGCCGATTTCGGGCGTACGGCCCGTAACGGGAATTTTGGCGCCGTCGGTATCGAGCAGCCACGAGGTCTTGCCGCCCGTGGTGACGGTCCAATAGTAGATTTCGCCGTCGGCCTTCATGCCGATGATCGGCTGGATATTGGCGTCGTCCATGGTCGCGATGTCGATCGTGTGCTCCACGTTGTCGGCATCCTTGTAGCTGAGGACATAGTGCCCGTCGGCATCCTGCGTGATCGAGGTGACGGCACCGCCGCTGACGACTGCGGCCAGCGCGTCGAGCTGCTGCTGCATCGTCGTGACCTGAGCCTTGAGTTCGTTGAGGCTCTTGTACATCCCGTCGATGTCCTTCCACAGGGCCGAATCGTCGAAGTTGTCGCTGCATCCGTAAGCGAAAACGGTCGCAGCGGCGAACATCAGAGTCAAGATTCTTTTCATTCGTTTTAATTTTAAGGTTTGTTGAGTTTCGGTCGGTTCAGGGGCGCCGCCGTAACGACGCCTATATTAAGAACACATATCCGGCTCCGAATACGTAACCCGCAAAAGATGTTTTTGCCTGACGAATGAAAAAATCCGCTCCGTATGCCCCGGCGGCGGGAACGGCCCGAAAAGAGACGTCCCGGAGACCGCAACGGTCTCCGGGACGCACCTCCTCAGATCGGTTCCGCGCGCCGCTATTCGGCGTCGTGCGGGAAATATTTCATGTATTGAACGCGCTGGTAGACGTCGCTCTCGGCATTGCCGTAATTCATCTTCCCGCGGAACTCGGCCAGCGACCCGAAGCCGTGGCGTTCGGCCCACAGGTCGATGAAGCGGTTGATGTCCACGATCACGCCGTAGCCCTGCTCGTGGATCGCCGAGCAGATCTGCACGGCGTTCGCGCCGCACAACAGCGCCTTCACGGCCGCTTCGCCGTCGTGCACGCCCGTCGATACGGAGACGTCGAGCTGCGGCACGGCCGTCGTGCAGAGCGCCACGCTGCGCAGGACGTTGCGCAGTTCGGCCGGCTCGCTGAACGGATCGCCGTTCACGAAGGTCATGCGCTCCACGTCGATATCGGGTTCGAAGAAGCGGTTGAACATCACCACGCCGCGGGCGCCGCGCGCCAGCAGCGAATCGGCCACGGCCAGCACGTTGGTCAGGCGCATGGGAAGCTTCACCGACACGGGAATCTTCACGGCCTCGGCCACGCGGCGTACGACGTCGGCGTACTCCTGTTCCAGCTCCTGCGCCGAACGGTGACGGTCGGTCGGCTGCAGGAAGATGTTCAGCTCCAGCGCCGCGGCGCCGGCCTGCTCCATCGAGACGGCATAGTCGGTCCATGCTTCGGCCGAAGCGATGCAGTTGATGCTGGCGATGACGGGCACGCCCGTCGTGCGCGCATCGGCGACGAGTTTGAGGAATTCACCCTTGTAGGCATCGCCGATATAACGTTCGAGGTACTCGCCCGAATCGCCCATGCCCTGCTGCGACGCATAGTCGAGGGCCGCGGCATGGCGGATGATCTGCTCCTCGAAGATCGACTTGAGGACCACGGCGCCCGCACCGTTGCGCACGCACTGTTCGATGTTGGACATCGTGGCCGTATAGGGCGAACTGCTGACCACGACGGGACTCGAAAGGTCGAGTCCGAGGTATTTTGCTTTCATAAAAAGAGCTTTTTATAGTTACTAATCGCTTTCACGGCCGGGACGGACCCGGCTCAGGCGGCTGTTCGGCACAGCCCCGCCGCAGCGGATTAAACGAACGGAATCTTCACCACTTCGGCGCGGAGGGGTTTCTCGCGCACGACGACGGCGATTTCCGTACCCGCCTTGGCGTATTCGGGCGTCACGTAGCCCAGTCCGAAACCGACCTTCATGCAGGGCGACATCGTACCCGAAGTGACATGGCCGATCCGCGTGCCGTCGGGCGCGGCGATCTCGTAGCCGTGGCGCGGAATGCCGCGGTCGATCATCTTGAATCCCACCAGCCTGCGGGTCACGCCCTCGGCTTTCTGCTTCTCCAGCAGGGGGCGGTCGATGAACTCCTTGCCCTCGGCGAATTTGGTGATCCAGCCCAGTCCGCCTTCGAGCGGCGAGGTGGTGTCGTCGATGTCGTTGCCGTAGAGGCAGAAGCCCTTCTCCAGACGCAGCGTATCGCGCGCGCCCAGACCGATATTCTTGAGTCCGAACTCTTCGCCGGCCTCCCAGAGCGCTTTCCAGAGTTTGTCGCCGTCTTCGTTGGCCGCGTAAATCTCGCAGCCGCCCGATCCCGTATAGCCCGTGATCGAAAGGATGGCGTCGCAGCCTGCGACCTTCATCTTTTTGAAGGTGTAATACTCCATCTCCTCGACCGGCTCGTCGCACATCTTCTGCACGATCTTCATGGCCAGAGGTCCCTGCACGGCGAGCTGGCAGATTTCGTCCGAAGCGTTGTAAAGCTCCTTGCCGTGGCCTGCCTCCATGCCGAACGCCCGGCCCTGTTCGCAGATGTGGTTCCAGTCCTTTTCGATGTTGGCGGCATTGACGCAGAGCATGTAGGTCTCGGCATCGACCCGGTAGACGAGGATGTCGTCCACGATACCGCCCCGGCCGTTGGGCATGCAGGTATACTGCACCTTGCCGTCATAGAGTTTCGACACGTCGTTGGTCGTGATGCGCTGCAGCAGGTCGAGGGCCTTGGGTCCCTTGACCCAGATTTCGCCCATGTGGCTCACGTCGAAGACGCCGGCGCCGCCGCGGACGGCCATGTGCTCGTCGTTGATGCCCGTGAACTCGATGGGCATATTGTATCCCGCGAATTCGGCCATTTTAGCCCCCGCGGCAATGTGGTACTTGGTGAATGCAGTGGTTTTCATATCAGGATTTTAAGGTTTTATTCGCGGCGTTTGACACCCAGACGCGGACAGCGGTGGAACTCCTTCGTCCGGTCGAACAGGTAGCGGTAGGTGGTGTGCATCTTGTGGCGCGTGGCGCAGACGTAGCTTTCGATCATGCGGTTCATCACCGGATTGAAGTCGCCCACCCATGCGAACTCGATGGTCTTGTAGTGGTTGCGCGGCGTGCGCATGTATTTTTCGAGGATGAAGCGCATCATGCCCGACTCGACGCCCTTGCCGTGGAATTCGGGCGCGATGCCGAAGATGATGCCGAAAATGCGGTCGCTGGCCTTGCGGACCTTCAGGTCCCAGAGCATCCGCAGCTTCTGAATGAGTCCGAATTTGCCGTTGAACTTGCCGATGATGCGGTTCAGGTCGGGGACCATGATGAAGAAACCGATCGGCTCGTCGTTGAAATAGGCGAAGAAGATGATCTCCGGGTCGATGATCGGCTTCATCGTCTCCATGATCTTCATCGCCTCCTCCTGCGTCATGGGCTTCACGCCCGAAAAGAGCGACCACGCCTTATTATATATGATGCGGAAGTTCTCGGCCTCCTCCTCGATGCGCGACATGTCGATCTGGCGGAAACCGTAGCCCGGCGTCGAGAAGAGACGCTTGGCCCGGTCGTGGACCATGGCGTTCACGTCGTCGTCGTAGATTTTCCAGATGTAGGTGTTCTGGTTGAAGTAGTTCCGGAATCCGTAGTTCTCGAACAGCTCCTTGTAATAAGGCGGGTTGTAGGGGTTCTCGTACAGCGGCTGGAACTCGTAGCCCTCGACCAGCAGGCCCCACCACGCGTCGCGCTGTCCGAAATTGATCGGGCCGTCCATCGCCTCCATGCCGCGGCTGGCCAGCCACATGCGCGAAGCGTCGAACATCAGGTCGGCGACCTGCTGATCGTCGATCGACTCGAAAAATCCGCAGCCGCCCGTGGGCTGCTCTTCGAGTGCGGCCTTCTCGCGGTTGTAGAACGCCGCGATGCGCCCCACGACCTCGCCGGCACGGTTGCGCACCACCCAGCGGACGGCTTCGCCGTCGGCGAACTGCTCGTTGCGGGCAGGATCGAAAACCTTGCGGATATCGGTATCCAGCGGGCAGACCCAGTTGCGGTTGCCCTTGTAAATCTTCTTGGGGAGGTCGAGCCACTCGCGTTCGAGCGCGGGCGTGACGACCTCCTGAAGCACGTATTTGTCACTGTTCATTCATGCATGTTTTTTATAGACCAGAACAAAGATAGAAATAAAAAACGAAAATGGAATGAAACGGGCGGGAAAGTCGCAAAGCCGCAGACCCGTACGCGGCGGCCGGTTCGCTTGTCCGCAAGGAAAAATTGTTTATCTTTGTGGAAACTGCGTCCGCACAATCCCCCGATCCCCATGACAACAGACTACAGCGAATTCGGCTGGAGCGATGCTCAGCCCGCATTCTACCACGAACTCCTCTGCAAATACATCGAGCGGCTGCTCCCGGCCGACGGCTCCCCGATTCTGGACGTGGGCTGCGGCAACGGCTTCACCGCAAATTATCTGGCCGGCAAGGGCTACGACGTTTACGGCATCGACGCATCGCGGCAGGGCATAGCCATCGCCAATCGGACGGGGGGGGGAAATCCCGGCCGTTTCTTCGTCTGCGACGTAACGACGGGCGAGCTGCCGCCCGAACTGCGGAAGATCCCCTTCAGGACCGTGATCTCGATGGAGGTCATCGAGCACCTTTACAGCCCGCGGACATTCGCCGCCTTCGTCCGCAGCATCCTCGAAGCCAACGGCGGCGGACGTTTCATACTCACCACGCCTTACCACGGATACCTGAAAAACCTCTCGATAGCCCTCGCCGGCAAAGCGGACCGCCACTACAGCGCATTGTGGGAGGGCGGCCATATCAAATTCTGGTCCCGCAGGACGCTCGCCATCCTGCTGCGGGAAGCCGGGTTCCGCAACATGGCCTTCACCGGCGCGGGGCGCATCCCGTACCTGTGGCGGCACATGGTGTTCAGCGCCGAAGCGCCGGCGGCCGCGGAAGTCCGGGCCTGCGACCCGGCTGCGGAACCGTGAAAACCCCGCCGCCGTTCCGGCCGGCGGAGCCGTACGGAGACAGATGTCGCCGAAACAGCGCGGAGACGGTACAGAGGCAGCACAGGGTATGGTGCGGAAGCAGTACGGGGTACGGCACGGAAGCAGCACGGAGACGGCAGGGCGGCGGCACGGAGGTAAAAACGCACGGTTTCTCATTTCGCGGATTTTTTTCTATTTTTGTTAAAACAAATCAGGCGACACGATGAACAAGAATCTCGAACAATCCCTTTCGGACGGAAACAGGCCCCAGTACCGCTTCATGAAATACCGCATCCACAAAATCCTGCTGGTCTGCTGCAGCTACGACGGGTATATTCTCGAAGAAGACGGACATATCGAGTCGCAGATCAATCAGGAGTACCTCGACCTGAACATGTCGAACCCGCCGTCATTCACACGCGTCAGCTCGACGCGCGAGGCGCTGGACCTGCTCGGACGCGACGATTCGTTCGACTTCATCCTGACGATGTACAACGTGGGGGAACTGGACGTCTTCACGTTCGCCAAGATCGTCAAGGAGCGCCATCCGCAGATTCCCGTGGCGCTGCTCACCTCCTTCTCGAAGGACATCTACCGCCGCATCGAGGAGCAGGACCGTTCGGGACTCGACTACATCTTCGGCTGGCACGGCAACACCGACCTGATCATGGCGATCATCAAGCTGGTCGAGGACAAGATGAACGCCGAGGAGGATATCGTCGAGGGCGGCGTGCAGGCCATTCTGCTGGTCGAGGACTCGATCCGCTTCTACTCGACCTACCTGCCCGAACTCTACAAGCTGATCCTGCTGCAGAACACCGAATTCCTGAAGGACGCCCTCAACGAACAGCAGCAGATCCTGCGCAAACGCGCACGCCCCAAGATCCTGCTCGCCACCAACTACGAGGAGGCCGTGGAGCTTTACGACCGTTACAAGAAGAACATGCTGGGCGTGATTTCCGACGTGGGGTTCGTACTCCACCGCAACGACCCGCCCGAAAGCGAGAAGCGCGACGCCGGCATCGACCTCTGCCGCCGCATCAAGGAGGACAACCCGCTGATGCCCGTACTGTTGCAGTCGTCGCAGACCGAATTCGAGGCGCAGGCCCGCGGGCTGGGAGCCGGATTCATCGCCAAGAATTCGAAAACGCTGCTCTCGCAGCTGCACGAATATATCGCCAAGGAGTTCGCATTCGGCGACTTCCTCTTCAAGGACCCCGATACGGGAGCCGTCATCGGCCGCGCCAAGGATCTGGCGCAGATGCAGGAGATGATCGCCACGATCCCCGACAAGGCATTCGAATATCACACGTCGCAAAACCACCTTTCGAAATGGCTCTATTCCCGGGGGCTGTTCCCGCTGGCGGCGGCGATCCGCCGGGGCAACAAGAGCCAATTCGCGTCGACCCAGGAACATCGCCAGCGCATCGTCAACCTCATCAAGGATTACCGCACGCTGCTCGGGCAGGGCGTAGTGGCGCGTTTCGACCCGGAAACTTACAGCGACGCGGTGGCCTTCGCACGCATCGGCGAGGGTTCGATCGGCGGCAAGGCCCGCGGGC
>OLWL01001638.1_pt1 | contig 11910 bp, 13 predicted proteins | sample 1674151 | NCBI WGS metagenome assembly OLWL01 (sample SAMEA103958148, study PRJEB25191) | human gut metagenome
GGAAAATTCCTTGCGACCGTGCTCATTTCGATGCTGCCGGTCATCGAGCTGCGCGGCGGGCTGCCCGCCGGCGTAGCAATGGGGCTTCCGCTCCGCGAGGCCTTTTTCGCGGCGCTGCTCGGCAATCTGCTTCCCGTTCCGTTTATCATCCTTTTCGCGCGCAGGGGCTTTGCGTGGGTCCGCGCCCATATCCCGCGCCTCGGGCGCTGGGTCGACCGGATCGAGCGGAAGGCCTGGAGCAAGAGCGACAAGGTCGTGCGCTATCAGGCGTGGGGGCTGCTGCTCTTCGTCGCCGTGCCGCTGCCCGGCACGGGCGCGTGGACCGGCGCGCTGATCGCGGCGCTGCTCGATCTGCGGCTCAAGCTCGCCGTGCCCGCCATCACCGCCGGCGTGTTCCTCGCGGGCATCATCATTTCACTTCTCACCTACGGAGCTGCTGCGCTGCTATGAAAATTCTCGTTTTTTCCGACTCCCACGGCAATGAGGACAACATGGTCCGCGCCGTGGAGCGGGAGCGCCCCTCCACGCTCGACGCCATCGTTCACCTCGGCGACGGCTGGCGCGACGCGGAGGCGCTGCACCGCCTGTACCCCCGCATCCCGCTCGAGCAGGTGCCGGGCAACTGCGACCTCGGCCGCTTTGAGGAGCGCGAGCGCGTCGTCTTCTTCGGCGACTGCCGCGTGCTGCTCTGCCACGGGCATACGCTGGGCGTGAAGTCCTCGCTGCTGCGCGCGTCCTACGAGGCGCGAGAGCGCGGCGCGCAGGCGCTGCTCTACGGGCACACGCACATCCCGCACATCGACTACCACGATGGGCTGTGGCTCGTCAATCCCGGCAGTATCGGCGACCATCGCCGCCCGTCCTACGGGGTGCTGACGGTCGAGGGGGACAAGCTCTCCCCCGCAAATTTTACTTTGGAATAAAAATAAATCAGGAGATGACCTTACCATGCCCTCCGAACCCTTGATCGCGCTTGCGCTGAGCCTGCTCATCAGTCTTGTTCCCTTTCTGCCGGCGGCGGAAAAATCCGCGCCCGAGGAGGAGCCCGCCCCCGCCGTCGAGGAGCAGCCCGCCCTCAGCGCGGAGCAGCTTGCCGCGCTCGCGCAGACGCCCGCCTCGTGGTTCGACGAGCCGGCGCTGCTGGACGCGCTGTCGAAGCTGCCGCACTACGATGAGACCCGCGCGCAGCGTTACCTTGCCTACCGCACCGGCGGTGTCTGGACGCTCGAGCAGGTACTGCGCATCGTGAACACGGACAACGATCTGCCGCGCTTTACCGCCGCGGTGGATGCGGACCCGGACGACGGCGATCTCATTCTGGTCAACAAATACAGCCGTCTCGCGAGCGACTATGTGCCGGAGGACCTTGTGACGGTCGAGCCCGCCTACTCCAACGGCGGCAAGCTCAAGAGCGAGGCCAACGACGCTTTCTGTGACCTGGTCGAGGCCATGTGGGCGGAAACGGGGCTGCACCTTGTCAACGCCTCGCCCTACCGCAGCTACCAGACGCAGAAGAACCTCTACGCCCGCTACCGCACACAGTACAGCGAGGCAACGACCGACCGCTTCTCCGCCCGCGCGGGCTACAGCGAGCATCAGACCGGTCTTGCGCTGGACGTCATCGCTCCCGGCGGTACGCTCAACGGCTTCAAGAACACGCAGCAGTTCGTCTGGATGCGCGACAACGCCCACCGCTTCGGCTTTATCCTGCGCTACGGCGACGGCATGGAGTACATCACCGGCTACAAGTTCGAGCCATGGCACTACCGCTATGTCGGCGTCGACGCCGCGACGTTCATCTATGAAAACGATCTCACGTTCGAGGAATACTACGCCTATTATGTAAAAAAATAAGCCGCCCTCCGGCAGCTTTACGGCAAAAAAGAAACAGCCCTTGACCGCTTTTTCTCTCGCGCGGTCAAGGGCTATTTCTCTGCGCTCTTATTATCTAACATCCTTGGTTACCTCTCTTTCTGCAAAGTCGGCGGCACCGGATAACGCTTGCACATGGTGTCACTCTCGCTCTATATCAACACCGCAGGAGGCGGTGAACTCCGTTTATGACGTTTCAACATTCGAGAGTGCCGGGACCGGTCGTCGGTGCCTTCGGGATCAGCTGTACATTGGACTCACCCTTTCTTGAGGTGCTTTTACTATAGCACATCTCCGCGCCCCGCACAAGCCGCCGAACGCACGAAAAAGGCAGGGAGAAAACTGTGCAGGGCTCTGAACTTTTCGCTTTCGTGCAGTTTTGTGTTGACACAGTAAACCGCGAAATGATATAGTGTAAGTGTTGTGGGGCATTTCCCCCGCAAAAAGGGAAGCTCCGGCGGCTGCCGGAGCTTCCCTTTTTATTCTTTTATTCCACAGTGACGGATTTGGCAAGGTTGCGGGGCTTATCAATGTCGCAGCCGCGCTGGAGCGCGATGTAGTACGAGAAGAGCTGGAGCGGCACGACGCCGAGCGAGGGCAGCAGCATCGCGGCCGTATCGGGAATGGTGAGGACGTGATCGACGGTCTTTGCCATTTCGCCGCGGTGGCTCTCCGTGGTGAGTGCCAGCACATCCGCGCCGCGGGCCTTGACCTCGACCACGTTGCTCATGGCCTTGTCGAAAAGCGGGGCGTAGGTGCCGAGCGCGATAACGAGCGTGCCGTCCTCGATGAGCGAGATCGTGCCGTGCTTCAGCTCGCCGGAGGCGTAGGCCTCGGAGTGGATGTAGCTGATCTCCTTGAGCTTGAGCGAGCCCTCGAGTCCGAGCGCATAGTCGAGGTTGCGGCCGATGAAGAAGACAGAATTGTGGTTGAAATACTGGGAAGCGTACTTGGGGATGGCCTCGCAGCTCTCGCTCGCGAGGAACTGCTCCATCTTCTCCGGCAGCTTCTGAAGCTCTGCGACCGCCTCGTTGTACTCCTCCTTTTTCACCGTGCCGAGCGCCTCGCCAAACGCAAGGCCGATCATGTCGAGCACTGCGAGCTGCGTGGAGTAGGCCTTTGTCGTCGCGACGGCGATCTCGGGGCCGGCCCAGGTGTAGAGCACATCGTCCGACTCGCGCGCGATGGACGAACCGACCACGTTGACGATGGAGAGGATGTAGCCGCCGCGCTTTTTCGCCTCGCGCAGCGCGGCCATGGTATCGAGCGTTTCGCCCGACTGGGAGATGACAATGACGAGCGACTTATCGTCCACGATGGGGTCGCTGTAGCGGAATTCGGACGCGAGCACGACCTCGACATTGCGGCGCAGCAGATGCTCAAGATTGTACTTGCCGATCATGCCGACATGATACGAAGAGCCGCAGGCCACGATGAAAATGCGGGTAAATTCGCGCATTTTCTCGACAGGGAGCTTGAGATCGTCGAAGATGACCCTGCCGTCCTTGATGCGCGGGGAGATCGCGCGGCGCAGCGCCTCGGGCTGCTCCATGATCTCCTTGAGCATGAAGTGCTGGTAGCCGCCCTTTTCCGCGGCAGAGACCTCCCAGTCGATGGTAAAGTGCTTCTTTTCGACCTTCTGCTCCAGCGCGTCGTAGACCTCGATGCCCTCGCGCGTCAGCACGGCGACCTCGCCGTCTTCCATGTAGGCGACGTCGCGCGTGTGCTTGATGATGGCCGTCACATCGGAGGCGAGGAAGTTGCAGCCCTTGCCGTAGCCGAGCAGCAGCGGCGCGTCCTTGCGCGCGGCGATGATGCGGTCCGGGCAGTCGGCGCAGAGCATACCGAGGGCGTAGGCACCCTCGATGCGGCGCAGCACGCGGCCCACGGCCTCTAAAAAGTCGTGACACTCGTTGTAGTAGAATTCCAGCAGCTGCGCCACGACCTCAGTATCGGTCTCGGACTTGAACCGGATGCCCTGACCGATCAGAAATTCCTTGATCTCGACGTAGTTTTCGATGATGCCGTTGTGGATGACGGCGAACTTGCCGTTTTCGCTCACGTGGGGGTGAGAGTTGATGATGTTCGGCGCGCCGTGCGTCGCCCAGCGGGTGTGACCAAGGCCGATGCAGCCCTCGAGGTCCGCGCCGCCGTGGATCTGTTCGCTGAGGACCTTGAGCCGGCCCACCGCTTTTTCGACCTGCAGCTTTCCCTGCGCCGAGATGACGGCCACGCCCGCGGAGTCATACCCGCGGTATTCCAGATGCGCGAGCCCGTCCAGCAGGATGGGGGCCGCCTGTTCCTGACCAATGAATCCAACGATTCCGCACATATGATAACATTCTCCTTTTGATGATTTTTGAAAAATGGGCAAAGATACCCCTTTACGGCGCAAAGCCGCTTCTTCAAAAGGACAAATGCGCAGTCATTTGTCGCTTTTCCCGTGGTCACAGCCCCTTTGTTCTGCGGTCGCCCGCATGTTTGTCGGCTGTGTGCGCGCCCACGGGCACGGGGAAGCATCCGCCGAAATTTCGATCCTCTTCCCACCTCGTCGTCCCGCCAAAGGCGGGCGCTGGCGCTTATGATGGAGAAACTCCATAGCTCCTTTCACTTCTGCGTTTTTTAATATATTTCAAACCGGACTTCTCCGGATGAAAGCGGTTATTTCGCCCCTCCGCGGGGCAAACTCCCAAAAAGGGAGGATGACTATGGCTACTGCTTTTATCCGCACGATCGTGCTCTATTTTCTCATCATGGTCGGGCTGCGCCTTCTCGGCAAGCGGCAGATCGGCGAGCTCGAGCCCATCGAGCTCGTGCTCACGCTGCTCATTTCGGACCTTGCCGCCGTGCCGATGCAGGATTTCGGCATCCCGCTTTTAAACGGCGTCATCCCGATCGTGACGCTCTTGCTGCTCTCGATGCTGCTCTCGTGGGGAAGCGTGCGCTCCATCCGCCTGCGGCGGCTGATCTGCGGCAGCCCGACGGCGCTCATTTTAGATGGCAAGGTGCAGCAGGACGCAATGCGCCACAACCGCTTCACGCTCGACGAGCTCATCGAGGAACTCCGCTCTCAGGGCGTGACGGACCTCACAAGCGTCAAATACGCGGTGCTCGAAACCGACGGGCAGCTCTCTGTCCTCCTCTATCCCGACGAGCAGCCCGCAACGCCTAAACAGCTGGGAAAGCCCGTCAAGGACGACACCTTTCTCCCGCACATCTTCATCAACGACGGGCGGGTGATGAGCGAAAACCTTTCGCTCGCGGGTCTGGATGCCGCGTGGCTCGACAAAACCGTGCGCGCGCAGGGCTACCACGCCCCGTCGGAGATTTTTCTGCTCTCGCTCGACGGCGCGGGCAAAATTCTGTGCATCGGAAAGGACAGTGCCAAATGAAGCGATTTTTCTGGATCCCGTTCTGCCTGCTGCTCGCGCTCTTTGGCGCGGCGCTCTTGAATGCCGCCGTCGCCGACGGCTTAGTTACAGACTGGTGCGCGGAGCTCGACAAATTGCAGGACACCGCGCAGGCGGAGAACTGGGACAGCGTGCGCGATGATCTCTCCGCGCTTCACGAAAGCTGGGACGCGCACGCGACGTATTTCCACATCATTTTGCAGCACGACGAGCTCAACGAGGTCGAATCCCTGCTTGCCCGCGCGGACAGCTTCGCCTTCGAGCAGGACGAGGGCGAATTTCGCGCGTGTGTCGCGGAGCTCAAATCGCAGCTTTTGGTGCTGTCGGAAATGCAGGAAATTTCGATTCAGAACATTTTATAGCTCACTTGCCCTCGAGCAGCTTGTTGAGTTCCTTCATAAACGTGTCGATGTCCTTGAACTGGCGGTAGACCGAGGCAAAGCGCACGTAGGCCACCTCGTCCACGGCGCGCAGCTTGTCCATGACGAGCTCGCCGATGTACTCGGTGCTGACCTCGCGCTCGAGAGAGTTCTGCAGCGTCTGCTCGATCTCGTCCGCCTTCTGCTCGAGCACCTCAAAGGGAACGGGGCGCTTTTCGCACGCGCGGATCATGCCGTTCAAGACCTTGCGCTTGTCAAAGCTCTGGCGGCTGCCGTCCTTTTTGATGACGACCATCGGCAGGCTCTCCACCGTCTCATAGGTGGTGAAGCGCTTGGCACACGAGAGGCACTCGCGCCGGCGGCGGATGCTGCTGCCCTCTTCGGCAGGGCGGGAATCAATGACCTTGCTCTCTTTGTATCCGCAATAGGGACATTTCATCGTGCAGAACCTCTTTTCTCATCTTAGTCAGAGAGAGTATAGCATACTTTCTTTCGGGATGGTAGACATAATTTGCATTTTTTCACAGGATGGGCGAATTTTTCTCATTCACGCGATAGATCACACACTTTCTCCCGTCGACCATTCCGATGTGGGCAAGGCAGAAGAGCTCCGGCAGCGGGAACGGCGCGCTCTCGCTGTACGGCAGCGCCAACAGCTTTCCGCTTTTCTCCTCGCGTACCATCGCGCCGGATAACAGTGAGAGTGCACAGTCGAGCCGCGCCGAACGGAAAAACGAGCCGCGCGGCAATGCTTTCCAGTCCCCCACCGCTCTCCCCTCCTGTCGGCACAAAATAAAGAGCCTGTGCTATTTCTATGCACAAGCTCTTTTCTTTATGTAGGGATTTTACTGCACGCTGTAATTGCCGCGTACGAGCAGCTTTGTGCTGTTCGCGCTCGCCTGCACGCCGCGGCTGTCGACCGTCGCCATGTAAAGGTGATTCTTCTGCAAACCGAGGCCGCCTGCAAGCGCCGCGCCCGACGTCTCGTCGATGAGGCCCGGGGTGCTCGCCGCTACGCACACGCCGCTGCCGGTGCGCAGCATCGCCTCGCAGCCGACGCCCATGTACAGGATCTGCCCCTGATTCAGCGTCACGACCGTAAAACTCGCCGCCGTGCCGCCGGAGGCGTTTCCGCTTGACGCGCCGTACTTCTGCTCGAAGGCCTGCGTCTCGCTTTTCACCTGCTCGGTGAGCTTACTCGAGAGCGTCTGCTCGCGCGAGGCGGTCTTCTTGTCCACCTCGGAGAGGATCTGCGGCAGGAATTTTTCGTTTAAGTAGCTCAGCGTCACGAGCGGGTCGCTGCTCGTGCCCGCGCCGCCGGTCGCAGCGACGGTCAGCGTCAGCACCGTCGCGCTCACCAGAAGCAGTCCCACCAGACGGGCAAAGGCGTTGTTTCTCTTTTTCATGCTGTATTCCTCATTTTCTCCCCGGCGCGCACTCTTTCCGTACGCGCCGGAGGGGTTAGACCAATTGTGTGTTCTGTAAGCCGAAGCTCACGGCGATGGCTGCGTCGATGCGCTCCATCAGCTCGCCGTCCACGCGCCCCATGCGCTCGCGCAGGCGCCGCTTGTCGAGCGTGCGGATCTGCTCGAGCAGCACCACGCTGTCGCGCGGCAGGCCGTAGTCCGGCGCGGAGAGCGCGATATGCGTCGGCAGCTTCGCCTTGTTCGTCTGCGAGGTGATGGCCGCCGCGATCACCGTGGGGCTGTAGCGGTTGCCGGTGTCGTTCTGCACGATGAGCACCGGACGCACGCCGCCCTGTTCGCTTCCGACCACGGGCGAGAGATCGGCGTAATAAATATCGCCGCGTTTCACATTGATATCCACTTAGCTATTCACACTCCGAGCGGAAGAAGTACCCTTGCCTTTGTCAGGGGCCAATTTCATTCTCCCACGCGGGGGCGGAATTTATACGGGGGCTCGCAACTTTCCCCGTCTTTCTGCCCCCAGTCCATCGTATGCTGAGGACAGATGCCGCGTGCTTTTCTTAAAGCGGCTGCAAATTCTTGTCGACGGAAACGCCGTTTAAGCGATAGACGCGCGGCACACGCTTGCTGACCGCGCACATCAGCTCATAGGGGATGGTATCGCAGAGCGCAGCATCGTCCGCGCAGAGGATGTGCTCGCCGAAGATCTCGACCTCGTCGCCGGACTTCACCTGCGGGAGGTCGGTCACGTCGATCATGCACATATCCATGCAGATGCGCCCGACCTGCTTGGCGCGGCCATAGGGCGTGAGCACTTCGATCTGATTCGAGAGCGCGCGGTGCAGGCCGTCGGCGTAGCCGATGGGCAGGACCGCAATGCGGCTGGGCCGCTGCGTAAAGTATGTGCGCCCGTAGCTGATGGGCTCGCCCGCAGCAAAGTCCTTGATCGTCGCCACGCGCGTTTTGAGCGACATGACGGGCTGCATGCCCATCTTTTCGGCCAAGTCTCCCGAGCCGTAGAGGATGATGCCGCAGCGAACCATATCCCACGCCCATTCGGGGTAGCTTGCAATGCCGCCGGCATTGCAGCAGTGGTGGAGCTGGAAGCGGAAGCCGCTTTGCGTCTCCACCTTTTCGATCATGCGCGCGAAGCGCTCATGCTGCAATTTCGTAAATTCGACGCTCTCCGTCGTGTCCTCGTCCGACACGCTGAAGTGCGTGAACACTCCCTCGATGTCGAGTCCCGGCAGTTCGAGCACACGCAGAATGTCGCGCAGGCTCGCGTCAAAGTGCGCCTCGTCGCACGAAAAGCCGAGGCGGCCCATGCCGGTGTCGAGCTTGACGTGCACGGTCATCTTCCCGCCCAGCGCGATGGCGCGGTCGGAAAATTCCTTTGCGATGTCGTAGCTCTGCACCGCCTGCGTCATGTGCAGCTGCAAAATGCGCGCCGTCTGATCCGCGGGCGTGAAGCCCAGCATTAAGATCGGCAGCGTCACGCCGCTGTCGCGCAGCTCCTCGCATTCGTCGATGTTCGACACGGCGAGATAGCCCGCGCCGAGCTGCTCGAGCCGCTTGGCGATCTCCACCGCGCCGTGGCCATAGCCGTCTGCCTTGACGACGCCGAGCAGCTTCACCTTATCGCCGACGCGGCGGCGGATGACCTCGAAATTATGGGTCAGATGGTCAAGGTCGATCTCCGCCCAGGTCCTCTTGAGCGTGCTTTCCATAGACGCTTCCACCCTTTTGCTTTCAGTTTCGACGCGCGCTATTGCGCTGCGTCCGGCGATAGTATATCACCAAAAATAAAATTCGTAAACTCCGCCGCGGCAATAATTTTGTCATTTTCCGCGATCTCGGCGTACACCGGCGCGCCGGAGGCGTCGAGCCAGAGCGAGCAGGCGAGCGTTTCGCCGCTGAGCGTCAGCGAATAATCGGCACGCAGCGTATCGACGTCCCCGAGTGTTTCCGCACCCGAGCTGTCGAGATACACTTTCGGGAAGTTTTGCAGCACGAGCGGCACGCAGGAAAGCGCCGAAACGCGCGGCGAGAGCGTGCCCACGTCCAGCACCAGATCGTCGAACGTCAGCATCAGCTTGTCGCCCTCAAGCACCGCGCCGACGCCCGCAAGCGCCTCCGGCGCGAGCACCGCCGCCCGCGTCTCCCCATTTGAATGTTCGAGCGAGAGCGTATAGTGCAGCGTCTCGTCCTCGCGCGGCACGGCGGTCTCCACGATCGCCTCATAGCCCTGCATCTGCGCATAGCGCGCCTGCAAGTCCTCCGCGCTCTTCTGTGTCTTTTCCCCGCAGCCCACGAGCAGCAGCGCAAGCGCCGCGAGCAGCAAGCATCCCTTTTTCCTCATGCCCCGTCCCCCTTTTCTCCCCTATGAGTATGCGGCGCGCGGCGCGCGCATACCGGAAAGCGCGGACGGGAAAACGCCCGCCACCGCACCCATCGGAGGTGCAATGGCGGGCGTTTGCGGTTTTCATGCGTTTACTGCGCTGCTTCTCCGTCCATCAGGACGTCGTTTTCCATGAGGAACGGGGGCGTCGTATCCTGTCCCCAGCCGGTGTCGTACTTTGCCATGAGATAGCTTTTGAGCGCGGCGCGGCTTTCAAACTTCGTCAGGCGGTACGGCTCCTGAAAGGCGACCTTTTCGACAAAATAAAGCCCATCGTCCCCGGCGGGAAGGAGCACGCCGACGTGTCCGATGAAGAGCGTATTCTCCGTTTCGGAAAAACGGTCGTGGAAGACGACGGAGATCATGCTGCACCCGCCGTCTGAGAAGGTGACGCCGCGCGCCGCCCAGCCCTTGCGCAGGGTCTCCGCCTGCACGGAAGAGTCCGTTGAGTCCGCCGCCTCCACCGGCGCGAACAGGGCGCAGAAGTCTGCCGTGCTCTTTCCGCAGAGCGCGTCCGGGTCGCGCTTGAGCGTTTCAAGGTCCATGAAGAGCCAGTCTTCCCCGTTGGTGTCCGGCTGATCTTCGCCGGCGGTGATGCGATCTCCCATGAGCTCATACGCCGTGATGCGGCAGTTGTAGCCGGGGAAGTCCCCCTGCCGCTCCATCCACATTTCCTGCATCTCATAGGGGTCGTACTTTGTCTCCGTGGGGGCTGCCGTTTCAAAGCCGTCCGTCAGCCATTCCGCTTTGACGCTGCCGTTGAACTGGTCAAGGCAGGCAAAGAATTTGTCCGCCCGCTCCGCTGCGATCCCCGCGTCCGCGAAAAGCTCTGAAAGCAGCTCCTTAGACGCTTCGTCGCTGAGGTTGCTGTACGCCGCCGTCTGCGCCGTCTGCTCGGGCGCGTCGGGCGCGTCCTTTTTGCCGCAGCCGCTCAGTACGAGGGCGGCAAGCAGAAGCGCGAGCGCGCAGCGTCTCCGTCCCGTCATCATCACGTTCATTCTTATCCGCCTTTCCTTTTGGGTGCACGGCCGGTCAGTTTGAATCGAGGGCGCTCTTTTCGTATTCCTCAAGCGCGAGCAAATATGCGACATAGGCGGCCGTCAGGGAGTCGTATTTTTCTCCCGCCTTCAAGACCGACTTGTACTGCTGGTCGTTGTAGAGGTGCTTTGAGACCGCAATATACTTGCCGTCCTTGTTTTCCCGCTCTCCGGTCGTGGTGTGGGAAACATAGTATTTCCCATCACCGGTCTGAATAATCACGGGGATTTTCACGCCGCCGCCGACTTCATTCGTGTTGAGAGAGGTCCAGAAGAGATAGCGCTCGCTTTCCCGACCGTCATAGGGATTTCCCAGAAATGCCCAGGTGCAGTTTTCCTGCTGCAAAAGGCTGTTGTTCAGCTTCTCAAGCTCCTTCTCAAGAGAGGGGATGTATTTTGAGCCTGGGCAGCGGGAATCAAACTCAAAATTAGGGGTCTTGAGGCTGCCGTCCTTCCAGAAATCGGTATTGTAGAGCAGCGAAAAATAGTCCTTCACGTCGGTGTCAAACGGATATTGGGGCTTGGGAGCCGCTTAGCCGCTCCATGTGAGCACCACGCCGACGTCTTCCTCGTAGGAAACGACGCAGTTTCCGCCCGGCGACGCAACGCCTTTCCAGTTGTTCGTGTCGTCCGCACCCTTGTAGTGGATGATCCCGCGGATGTTCACAGGGTCCATCGACTGCCAATCCGCCTGCTTCTGCTTCAGATTGACCGTAACGGTGGCTGTCTTATTCCCCATCAGCGCCTCCGCGGAAACGTGGTCGAATGCCGAGCGCACGCCGGAAATGTCCGCCGCCTCCCAGCTTTTCTCGATCAGAGTTGAGAATACCGGGTATGCGCCCACACTCAGTATGGCGATGACCGCGATCACGATCAGCACGTTCACCAGCGTAAAGCCTGCGTTGTTTTGTTTCATAAGCATTTTGTTGGACTTCATTCGTTTTACTCTCCGTTTTGGTGGGAATCTTCTTCGCTCAGCGCGGCGGCGGTCACGGGAAAAAGAGGGAGGAGCAGGTTTCCCTGCTCCTCTCTCAATAAGTTCGGAATTGCTGCGGTTTCGGTTTACTTGAAGTATCTTTCAAGCAGGCCCTTGAGGGCACGGCCGTGACGGGCCTCGTCGCGGGCCATCTCGTGCACGGTGTCGTGGATGGCGTCGAGGCCGTTCTTCTTCGCGCACAGGGCGAGGTCAAACTTGCCGCTCGTGGCGCCGAACTCGCAGTCGACGCGCCACTTGAGGTTGTCCTTCGTGCTTGCCTTCATGTTGGGCTCGAGGTCGGAGCCGAGCATCTCGGCGAACTTGGCGGCGTGCTCCGCCTCTTCATAGGCGGCCTTCTCCCAATACAGGCCGATCTCGGGATAGCCCTCGCGGTGCGCAACGCGCGCCAT
>OLWL01001641.1_pt1 | contig 11874 bp, 10 predicted proteins | sample 1674151 | NCBI WGS metagenome assembly OLWL01 (sample SAMEA103958148, study PRJEB25191) | human gut metagenome
CGTAAAAAGGAGCAGGCTTTATGTTTGTCCGTTTTTCGTGGATGCCCCAAGCGGCTAGATATCCGTAGCAACTCCGAGTTTTCGACTTCTCACGCTTTATCGAAAATTTGGAGGTCACACATGAGCTTTGATCCGAATGCTATTGGTAACCGTATTTTTACTTTGCGTACAAATGCGAAGTTATCGCAGGAAAAACTTGCTGAAAAACTTGGTGTTTCCCATCGCCACCTCGGCGATCTTGAAAGGGGAAGCTCCAATGGCTCTGTAAAAATCCTGATCGATATTGCAGAATACTTCCATGTCAGTATGGATTATCTTCTTTTGGGCCGAGATCCTTCTAGGGATCAGTTTCAAAATGAACTGCAAGCCGCTATAGATCATCTTGAAAAAATCAAAGGTCTTTTATAATCACTTCAACAAGAAACGCTCCTGCCGGTTTTACACCGACAAGAGCGTTTCTTGTGTTATTCAAAAATATCGGCAAGGGTAAGCAGCTGTACTTCTCCGCGTTCCTGTGCCTGAAGTAGTCCGTCCGTAAATCCGCCTTTCGAGAAAATGTAGTAGTGGTAGTTTGTTCCTTTCCCAAAGACTGCTGCATATTCCCGAATCAGTTCCAGTTCGTCCAAACCGATTTTTTCATTGCGATATTTGCAGGAGCCGATGATATAGTCATTGCCCTCAACCGGCCTACCGACAATATCGATTTGTATCTGCTTCTTTTTTTGAGGGTCGGTTCCCCACCACTGCCCAATCTCACTCAACTCGATAGGAAGATCATTCGCATAATAGAGCAAGTAGTCTTGGCACATCTTCTCAAAAATCAGACCCATATAGTCTGGAAAATACTGCTTCACCGCATGGGGGTAGGTCTTTGCGATCCGCCCCGAATCAATGGCACTTGCATTGACCGGCACAAAACGGTACCAAAAACGAAAAAAATTGTCTGCCAGAAGATAGATCGTTTTTTTGCCCGGTTTCTCAGTGATCGGCGTTTCCTTTTTGACGATTCCAAGGTCTATCAACGTTTTGAGGTACTTCGCCACCACAGAGTTTTCTTCACCAACTTTCGTGGTGATATCATTCAGGCGAGAAGCCCCCTCTGCAATTGCCTTGATGATTGCATTATAAATTGCCGGCTCACGCAGCTCCTGCTTTAACAGGTTGGCCGGTTCCTCATAGAGGTAGCTGGAACGGTCAAACAAGTTTTCCATCAGTGCTTCATCTACGCTGTCCCGAACATCCAATTTGTTGATATAATGCGGAACGCCGCCTGTGATGCCATAAATCAGGGCGTTATCTTCCTCGGACAGATTCGGATGGAACACCGCTGTTTCCTTGTAATCCAGCGGCATGATCTTGAATTGCGCTGTTCTGCGCCCATACAGAGGGCTTTCTTTGCCCAAAACCTGACTTTCCATAAAACTCATGGACGAGCCACACAGGATCAGGTACATTTGGGACTCTGTCCATTTATGGTCGATGATGTGCTGAAGCATTGCGGAAATAGCGGGTTTAGCCTTTGCAAGATAAGGATACTCATCAATTACAAATACGATCCGCTGCTCCTTGGAGAGAGCTGTCAGTTCGTCCAATGCTGCATCGTAGGTTGTAAATTCCGGAGATGATTCTGCATTGGGTCGTTCAAAACTCATGATTGCCTTGGACAAGGCTTCCAGATTTTCTTTTCCGGTCGTATTCAAGGCAGAGAAGAAAATGGTCGGTTTATCCTTGCAGAATTCATTGATCAGCGCAGTTTTTCCAACACGGCGTCTGCCGTAAATGACAACGCATTCAAACTTTCCATTCTCATATCGTTTGTTTAACTTCCGAAGTTCCTCATCGCGGCAGTAAAATCGGCTCATTTTGTTCCCTCCCCAAAGTGTATTTATCGAATTTATATACTCGTAAGTTAGTTTCTTACGAGTATAATACTTCATTTCTTACATAAAGTCAAGAAATATATTTTTAACGGCTCATCGAGAAACAGGAACTATACTTCCTATTTTCCTCAAAAATTGTGAACTCTGAGTTCCTGTTCATTTCGTTCCGCATCGGTTACAATACAGCCATAGCTTCGGAAAGCGTTCAAAGCAGCCCTCAAGCTATCCCGCCCCTTGAAAATTGAACACGCATTCTTCAGTCACGTTCCTGTGATGATGAGCCACGTCCGTAACAAATGCGATGATCTCCCACTGAGGGAATGAGCGGTAGGTTGACGGTAAATGGATGACAGCTTCTCCATAGCTAAGAGCCATCACAGAATAATGATACTTCTGCCTTCGGGCAGCTCGGTGAGAACCACGGAGAGGTGAGAACCCTATGGATTCGGTACGCTGCCGGACGGCTGAAAGATTTCCCACACGAAAACTGAGTTTTCGTTTTCCGGGGATGTCGGGGACAAATACGGAAAGGTATAGAACTATAAATCACAGCATTTTTGCTGTTTGAGATAGTAGGGTGGGCTGTGCGAGCAGCCCACTGTTACATATACGGATAGAAAGGAGAAATCCAAATTGGCCACACGAGGTAAAAAAGAGAAAGAGTATCCGCCTATGCCCGCAAACTGGATGTACAAGCGCGGGGATGTCTACATGATGGATCTGAATCCTTACAGCGGTTCCGAACAAGGCGGCATCCGACCTGCCATTGTTGTCCAGAACGATGACGGTAATTTTTATTCCAATGTTCTTCTGGTCGTTCCGCTGACAACACAGATCAAAAAGCGAAATATGCCGACGCATTTTATTCTGCACAATCGCTTTTTGAGTGCGCCATCTATGGCGATTTGCGAAAGTCCGCGCCCCGCAGATAAATCCAGAGTGTTAAGCTACCTTGGGCACCTGTCCAAATATGAAATGCGGCAAGTGTCAGTGTGTCTGCAATACAGCTTTGGCTTCATTGGGTATAAGTCATTCCGAAAATACCTTACGGCTCCTCCGCAGGAGGATGTTCTCGCCGCTGCAAAAGAGCTGCTCTCCCAGCAGTTTCAGAATCTTCGTGTGCTGAACAGTCAGCCCCCTGCTCTCACCAAGCACACAAAAGGCGATTTACATAGCATTGAGCAGATATCGGAAAGGATGCTCTCCACCCCAACAGAATCTTCTGTTGAGTTCATGGTCGCAGAACTGGATGATGCACTTCAATCGCTTATGTTCCGCTGGAATATCTGTTATGAACGGTATTCCAGTTTTCACTTATCCGATAACGAAAAGAAGAAAATCGGTTTGATTATCCAATCAGGAATTGATTTTCTGCAAAAGAAGAAGGAGGTTCCTTTATGATGAACGCAGTTGTAAAACCTTACCATGAGATGTGCCTGAACAGCAGCGAACTGATCGTGCCGCGCGACACTTATCAGCGTGCTCTTCACCCCGCTCGTGTTGCCCGCATCGCAAAAGAATTTGACGAGCGGGTTGCCAATGAGCCGAAGATCAGCTTCCGGGATGGTCACTACTATGTGATGGACGGACAGAACACCATCGCTGCACGGAAATTTCTGAACGGCGGCGAAGATTTGCAGATTCGCTGCAAGGTTTATTTTGGTATGACAGAACGAGAAGAAGCCCTCCTGTTTGCACAGCAGACAGGCATTTCGGAACGGCTGAGTGCAGGACAGAAGCTCCGTGCCCTGATTTTTGCAGGGGAGCCTGCTGCCGTTGCATTCCAGCAGGCCACCGAATTGGCTGGCGTTCATCTTTCTTTTGAAGAAGGCCGGGGCAAGCAGCGGATCAGCTGCATCGCAACCGCCTATCACGAATTCATCCGGCTTGGTCCTGAACTGTATATCGAATCCCTTGATGTTTTGCTGAATGCGTGGGACGGAGAACCTGATTCCATGAGTTCTGCAAATCTGCTCGGCATCTGCCGCTTTGTAGAACTGTACCACTCCGAATACAGTAAAAGCCGTCTGATTGCCAAACTGCGGCAGGTCGATGCATTCACGATTTTTCGCCTTGCACGAACCGCAGGCGTAAGCCTTCCCGGCAAGACGAAGTACCTTCAGCAGGTCTATACTATTTATAATGGTGGCAGCCGCCGGGCTGCATTGCCGCTCAAGTTTTAACTTTAAGTATATTTAACGAGGTATTATCCAATGATTATCCATGAAGAACCTTCGCCCAACTCGGTTTCCTCCCCTGTTTCCACAGCAAAGGACAGCCGCTGCTATACCGTAGAAGACCTGATGGAAATGCTGCTCCTGAGCCGTCCCACTGTCTACCGTCTGCTGAAGCAGAACGACTTCCGCTGGTTCAAGGTAAGCGGCGCTTACCGTATTTCCAAAGCCAGCTTTGAAGCATGGCTCAATGATGGCACTGTTGAACGCAATCCTGCTGTTTGACATCCTCAACATTTCACGCGAAATCTGCTATTCTTTAGCCGGGATGAGAAATCCCGGCTAAACTTTTACATAGATAGAGAGGTGTCTTTCATGGATGATATGCGGAATACTTCGGCTCCCTTATACGGAAAAGCTGAACCTGCCACTACCAAAACCACCATGTCGGTTCGTGAGATGCGGCAGCTTCTCGGCCTTGGCAAAACAGACAGCTATTGGCTGCTTCATAAGAATCTCTTTGAAGTCATTCTGATAAACGACAAAAGGCGTATCGTTATTTCCAGCTTTGAGAAATGGTATGCCAATCAGGTCAAATATCATAAGGTCAATGGTTCGCCACCGGGCGAGGAACTTTGCAAACGGTCCTATTCCGTTCCTGACGCCGCCGAGATATTGAAGGTGAAACCCGAAACGATCTATACACTCATCCGACAGGGCAAGTTGAAAACAGAAACGGCAGACTTCTGTATGAGAATTCCCAAAGAGGACTTTGAGCGGTGGTACCGATCACAAAGTCGCTACCGCACAGCAGCCGACCGTGAGCGTGACCGGGAGATTGAAGCGCAAACCATCTCCATCCCGGAAATGGCAAAACTACTCGGTATCCCACGCAAGAATGTTTATGGGATTCTTGATTGCAAAAAATACCGAGATTGTTTCGTCATTGAGCGCGTGGCCGACAGGCCGCGCATTACCAAAAAAAGTTTTAAGGCATGGCTTAAAAGCCAATCTACATACCAACTTCAAAAACCGAAAAAAGAAACGCATGAGGAGCCGCCGCTAAAACTGCAATGTCCCAAGAATGGGAAATACTACAGTTTTCAGGAAATTCAGGCTTTTTACGGAATCAGCCGCCCAACACTTGACTCGTGGGTTCTCAAAGAAGGAATTCCAACGATGAAGTTGGGAAGGGTAAAACGCATCCAAAAAGATGCTTTCGATGAAGTTCTGAAGTCCAAACGTAAAGTAGAGGAGGATGTATAATGGCTAGCATTGTCAAACGCAATAACCGATACTGCGTTGTCTATACCTACAAACACACTAATGGAACGCTAAAGCAGAAATGGGAAACCTTTACCGACCTTGCAGATGCCAAAAACCGTAAGAAAGAGGTCGAATACAAAGAATCAGTTGGAACCTTTGTAGTTCCGCAGTGCAAAACCCTTAACGACCTGCTTCCTGAATATGTTGCCCTCTATGGAAAAAGCAAATGGGCACTTTCAACCTATCAGGCAAACACTGCACTGATCGCCAATTACATAGCTCCGCTCATCGGCTCGATGAAGTTGCAGGATATCACCACCCGCGTAATTGAGGGATATTATCAGCGGCTGCTTAAATACGAAGCCGTTGACCCTATGTGTGGAAAGCGTCAGCATCAATACGTTTCTCCCGGCACGGTTCGTTCGGTTCACAAAATTTTGAGAAGTGCCTTTGAGCAGGCTGTAAAGTGGGAACTTATGGAAAAGAATCCCTGTATTTATGCCACCTTGCCCAAATACACTGCAAAGAAGCGTGATATCTGGACTGCCGAGACCCTGTTCCATGCCTTAGAAGTCTGTGATGATCCACGGCTCCGGCTTTGCATCAACCTCTCCTTCTCTTGTTCCCTGCGCTTAGGGGAATTGCTCGGTCTGACATGGGATTGTGTGGATATCTCCCCCGAAAGCATTGAAGCCGGGCGAGCCTCCATTTACATAAATAAGGAATTGCAGCGTGTAGATATTGCTTCGCTGAACGCCTTGGAAAATAAAAATGTCATCACTCGTTTTCCCTCGCTGAGTTCCCGCTGCACCACGGTCCAGGTTCTGAAAAGCCCTAAAACAGACAGCAGTATCCGAACCATTTTTCTCCCCAAAACAGTTGCTGAAATGCTTGTCCACTATAAAGCCGAGCAGGACATGACAAAGGACGCACTGGGTGCAGAGTATGCAGACTATAATCTCGTGGTTGCCGGCCCGCTGGGAATGCCGACCGAACAATCCACCATTAACGGTGCATTGAAGCAGCTGATTGAGGAAAACGATCTCCCCAAAGTGGTTTTCCACAGCTTCCGACACTCCAGCATTACATACAAGCTCAAGCTGAACGGCGGCGATATCAAAGCCGTGCAGGGCGATTCCGGTCATGCACAGGCTTCGATGGTCACCGAGCAGTACGCACACATTCTGGATGATGATCGGCGTTTGAACGCACAACGATTCGACGATTTCTTCTATCAGCATCATGGTGCAGAGCCTGAAGTCCTCCCTCGCGCAGAGCAATCCACTCCCAAAGCCAGTCCCGTCGATACAGATGCGGCAGCAGCTCTTGCTAAACTGCTGGCTGACCCCTCTATGGCTACACTCATTAAAAATCTTGCAAAGAACCTATAAGCCTCTATACATAAACAGCGGCAGTTTTCCGTATATGGAAAACTGCCGCTATCTGTTTTAGGATGATCCCGTTTCTTTGTGTTTTTTCGCCTTAGCTTCCTCTATGTCCATCTTCAGCTGATGTGTAAGCTGTTTTACATAATCGAGTGAAACTTCATAGCCTTCTGCGATTTTTTCTGCCGGCATCCCATCAAGGATACGGGAGATCACAATGTTCTGAGTGGCTTGTTTTCTCGACTCTGCAATCATTTCCTCAATAGAGGGGCAATGTTTATTATGCATCCAATTCAAGTAATCCAAGCGTTCAGCTTCTATCCGCGATAGAAGCCTGACTGCATAGAAATTGTCATCTACCTCGAAGCGAACTTCCTCTCCGGGTTTGACTTCAAGTTTTTCCAGAACCGCATCTGGGAGTTTTACAGTTCCATCTTCACCGACTACAATATTAAATTTCTTTTCCATCGCACACTCCTAAAATCACGCAAAGTTCCTTGCATCCAGTGCCTTTACTCCCGTAAGAATACCATAAGCCCCTTCCTTTTACAAGACAATGCGCATTTCCATTCGCACTGTTACATAGACCAGAGTTTTCTCGCAGAAAGCTCTGGTCTTTTTCTATTGAAAACATTTGTCCATCACACCAGCTACGGCTGTATGGTCTGGTTCACGAATGCTAAACAAGCAAATATCCGTAGGGAAACGTACACTTCCCAGCTAATGAAAGGTGGGCATTTTACAATGAACCTTCCACTTTTCATTAGCTCTGCTAATTTTCTGCTAATGAAAAGCCTTTTACTCGTTTTATTTCGGGGTTTGTGTTCTTTACTCAGATTGACAGCGCAACAAAAAATCAATTGATAAAACGTTACTTGTTTTACCTACTTTTGCCTAGGATTTATGGCTTCAGCCCCTACTCCTAAGCGGAAGGCCGTGTGTTCGAATCACATCGGGGACGCCAGCGCAAAATCAAGCCCGGAAGGTTTACGAACCCTCCGGGCTTGGTTTTTGCTTTTCTATGGAAGATAGCCGCTACAACGTTCACACCAGCCTTGCCCCGGCGTGGGGCAGGCTTTCTGCGCCAAGGCTTTGCAGCTTTTGGGGCAGGGCGGCAAGGTCGCCGCCGGTATAATACCAGCCCGCAGCCAGTGCTGCCAGTGCCAGCAGCAAAAGCACCACCAGTGCCTTGCCCAGCCTGCGGCGCTTCGGGCGCGGCGATGCAGACTGTTCCGCCGTGAGGGAGGCAGGGGTCAGGGCTGCATCCGGCACGGCTCTGCCATAGGGCTGCCAGTTTGTGCCCCCAGCCTGCGGCAGACCACAGGCGGCACGGCGCAGCATATCCAGCAGCCATAGCCCGGGGTTCTCGTCCGACGCAAGGCACCGCAGCCAGCAGCCCTTTTTACCGCCCACCAGCAGCAGACGGCTTTGGGGCAGTTCCACACAGCCCACCGTCAGCGCGGCACCGGTCAGCTTCTGCATGACCTGCACCCGCGCCAGTGTGCGGGCAGGCTCTGCCTGCGGTGCCTTGCGCAGCTTGCGGCTGAGCCGGGCGGTGAGCGCGGTATTGGCGTAGCTCATAGCGCCAAAATCGAATACCTTTTCCGCGCCGGGAAGGTTTTCCAGCCGGGTCTCCAGCAGCGCCCCGGCGGCGGTATCACTGCACACCAGCAGCTTGCGGTGCTGTTCCAGCGCCTGCACTGCGGCAGCGGCAAGGGTCTGCTCCCCTTCCCCGTACAGTGCCAGGGCAAGGCTTGTCCGCAACTGCTGTACCGCCCGGTGCAGCTGCTGCGGGGTGCTGCTTTGCAGCGCCACCAGTGTTTCCGCACCCCGGCTGCGGCAGTGCACCGTGCCCTGCCAAGTGTCCGGCAGGGCTTCCACAGCCTTTTGCACGGTCTGCTCCGGTGCACCGAACAGCCGCAGCACGCAGCCTGCCGGGCGCTCTTCCTTATTTGTCATGACGCATCCCCCCTGCGGCCGCAGGGGCCGCCCTTACTCTGCCCGCAGGGTCTCGTCCAAGGCGGTCAGGGCGGCGGGGTCATGCTGTGCGCTTTCGGCCAGCACCTGCGTACCGGCAGGGGTCTTGCCCTGTGCCAGCCGCAGCGCCAGTTCCAGCGCAGTCTGTGCGGCGCGGGCGCGGATGAGCGCACGGTCCGGGCGGGAGACGAACAACTTCTTCACATACGCCTTATCTCCCCGGGCAGCGCCCAGATACACCGTGCCCACAGGCCGGACGGCATCGCCGCCGCCGGGGCCTGCCAGACCGGTAACGCTGACCGCGATATCTGCACCGGCGGCCTTTGCCGCGCCCAGCGCCATCTGCGCCGCCACGGGAGCCGACACCACATTATATTGCGCAATGACCGCCGGGTCCACCCCGACAAGCTTCGCCTTGGCCTGCTCCCAGTAGGTCACAAAGCCGTAGCCGAACACCTCGCTTGCGCCGGACACACTGGTCAGGCGCTGGGCGATCATGCCGCCGGTGCAGCTTTCGGCGGTGGCAATGGTCAGGCCGTTGGCCTGCAGCGTATGCACCACCGTCTCTTCCAACCCGGCGACATCCTCATCATACACCGCATCGCCCAGCAGATCATAGAACTTTTTGGCGTAGGCGCGGCACATGGTCTGTGCCTCGGCGTCATTCTGCGCCCGGGCGGTGATGCGGATCTCGCATTCGCCGGTCTTGCAGTAGATGGCGGCGGTGGGGTTCGGGTTTTCCAGCAGCGCACGCACCCGGTACTCCAGATTGCTCTCGCCGCCCAGCACCCGCAGCGTCAGGCTGTGCAGGGCGCAGCTCTGCCGCGCCAGCAGCAGTGGGCGTACGCTTTCCTCCCACATGGCCTTCATCTCATGGGGCACGCCGGGCATCAGCACGGCACAGCGGCCGTCCTGCTCGAACCATGCGCCCGGCGCGGTGCCGTGGTGGTTGACCACCTTATGCCCGTGCACCGGCACCATGGCCTGCTTGCGGTTGTTGGGGGTGGTCTCGCGCCCGGTGCGGGTAAAGAAGTCCACGATCTTCTGCCACTCCTCCGGGTCAAAGGTAAGGGTATCGCCAAAGCAGGCGGCCACCGTCTCCTTGGTCAGGTCGTCTGCCGTGGGGCCCAGCCCGCCGGTGAACACCAGCAGGTCGCACCGCTGCTTTGCCTCGTTGACAAAATCCGCCAGACGGTCCTGGTTATCGCCGATGGTGCTCTGCCGCCGGACGGTGATGCCCAGCGCGGCCAGCTCCCGGCTAAGGTACTGGGCATTGGTGTTAAGAATGTTGCCGAGCAGCAGCTCGGTACCGACACTGATGATCTCTGCTGTCATGGACAAATCAACCCTCGAATTCTACCTGATCGGTGATGCGCACCCGGATGCGCTCGGTCTGCTCTGCGGCTTCGGCTTCCAACGCGGCAAGGCCGGGCATGGCAGCTTCGGCGGCAAGGATCTCCTCCAGCTCGGGGCGGATCTTCGGGTGCGGCGGGGTGAAGATGGTGCAGCAGTCCTCATAGGGCAGGATGCTGGTCTCAAAGGTATTGATATGGCGGGAGGTCTCAATGATCTCGGTCTTGTCCATACCGATGAGCGGGCGCAGGATGGGCAGGTCCTGTGCAGCATCGGTGCACTGCAGCGCCTTGACGGTCTGGCTTGCCACCTGTGCCAGACTTTCGCCGGTGACCAGCGCTTCACAGCCCTGCTTTTTGGCAATCACGTTTGCAATGCGCATCATGCTGCGGCGCATCAGCACCGTGAACAGCACATCCGGGGCATTATCCCGGATGTATTCCTGCGGTTTTGTGTAGGGCACCACAAACAGGTTGGCGCTGCCGGTATACACAGTGATAAGCTGCGCAAGAGCCTTTACTTTTAGTTTTGCGCGCTCAGAAGTATACGGAGGGGACGCAAAATGGATGTGATCCAGTGCCAGACCGCGCTTTGCCATACGATAGGCCGCCACCGGGCTGTCGATGCCGCCGGAGAGCATATTCAGGGCACGGCCGCTGGTGCCCACGGGCAGACCGCCCTCACCCTGTATTTTCGGGCCGTGAATATACGCACCGTAATCGCGAATCTCCACAATGACCTTAAACTGCGGGTTATGCACATCCACCTTCAGGTAGTTGTGCTTGCCCAGCAGGTAAGCGCCCAGCTCCCGCATCAGCTCCGGGCTGGTCATGGGGTAGGTCTTATCGGCGCGGCGGGCTTCCACCTTAAAGGTGCGGATGCCGTGCAGCGCACTGCCCAGATAGTCCTCGGCGGTCTGGCAAATGGTATCAAAATCCTTTTCGCACACCACGGCGCGGCTGAGCGCGGCAAGGCCGAACACCTTGCTGACCCGCTCAAAGGCAAGGTCCATATCCACGTCCTCTTCCTCGGGCTCCATATAAAAGGTGGACTGAGTGCAGTACACCTTGAACTTGCCCACCGTCTTAAGGCGGTAGCGCAGGATCTTCATCATGGCTGCTTCGAACTGGTTGCGGTTGAGGCCTTTCAGGGACATTTCGCCCTGATAGCCCATAATCACTTCTCTCATATTATCTCCTCATTCTCTGTAAATGCTTCATGCCGTCTTCAAAGCGGTTGAGGAACGCGTCCACGTCCTCCGGGGTGTTGTCGGCGCAGAACGAAACGCGGATGGCCGTGTCGATGGCCAGCGGGTCCCGGCCCATGGCCGCCAGCGTGTGGCTGGGCTGGCCCCGCCCGCAGGCACTGGCCGAGGAAACATAGATCTGTTCTTCGGCCAGATAAGCCAGCATCGTCTCGCTCTTGATGCAGTTCTCGCTGAAATTGAGCACCTCCGGCACCGCGTTCTCCGGGCTGTTGATGACCACTTCCGGGAACGCTTTCAGCCCCTCCCGCAGCCGGGCGTTCAGGGTGCGGACCGCCGTGTCCCGGCTCTTCATGGTCTTGGCCAGCCGGGTGGCAGCGGCTGCCAGACCCATGGCGTAGGGCAGGTTCTCGGTGCCGGGGCGCATTTCCCGCTCCTGCTCGCCGCCGAGGTAAGGCGGCTGAAACGCCTGCACGATGCGGTCGCTCAGGTAGAGGGCACCGATGCCCTTGGGCGCGTGGATCTTGTGGCCGCTGACCGACAGGGTATCAATGTTGGCCAGCTTGAGGGGCACCCGCATCCAGGCCTGCACGGCGTCCACATGGACGATGGTGCGGCTGTTGCGGCGCTTGACC
>OLWL01001667.1_pt1 | contig 11785 bp, 8 predicted proteins | sample 1674151 | NCBI WGS metagenome assembly OLWL01 (sample SAMEA103958148, study PRJEB25191) | human gut metagenome
CAGCAGCACGCCCGCCAGGGCAGGCATGGGCAGCCAGCTGACCAGGGGCGCCATGACGAAGAGCATGGGCAGGGCCAGCAGGCCCGAAAAGACCGTGCCCATGCGGCTGCGGCCGCCGCTGGTGACCACCAGGGCGCTGCGGGTGAAGGAGCCGCAACCGGGGATGCCGGAGGTGAGGCCCGCGGCGATGTTGCCGAGGCCCTGGCCGATGAGTTCCTGGCTGCCGTCGAAGCGGTCGCCGCGGATGCCCGCCAGCTGCTTGCCGATGGCCAAGGATTCCACGGCGCCCAGCAGGGCGATGGCCAGCGCGGGCATGAACAGGTCGCGGATGGAGGCCATGTCGAAGGCCGGGGGCAGGGAAAGGGGCGGGACCACGCTGGGGATGGCGCCCACCAGGCGCACGCCCTGCTCGTGGAGACCCAGCAGGGCCGAGACGGCGGAGATGATGACCAGGGCCGCCAGGGTGGCCGGGAAGCGGCGCGAGATGCGCTTGAAAAGCAGGATCAGCAGGATGGTGCCCCCGGAGACCAGCAGGCACCAGATGTTGAGATGCGTGAAGTTGTGGATGACGTGATCGATCTGGGGGAAGAAACCCTGTGCCTGGGAGGAGGGCAGGCCCAGCGCGGTCTTGAGCTGGCCCGACGCGATGAGCAGGGCCGCACCGGCGGAGAAGGCCACCATGACCGAGTGGGAGATGAAATTGGCCAGCTCGCCCAGACGGGCAAGGCCCATGCCCACCTGGATGAGGCCGCAGAGCAGGGCGATGCCGAAGATGTAGGGCATGCGGGCCTCTTCGGGCAGACTGGCCACGGTGATGCCGCCGATGCTGACCGTGCTCATGGTGGTGAACAGCACCATGGAGATGGCGTTGGTGGGTCCGGCGGCCAGATAGCGGGCCGAGCCCCAGAGGGCGGCCACGATGACCGGCAGCATGCAGGCATAGATGCCGTATTGCGGGTGCACCCCGGCGATGAGGGCATAGGCCATGGCCTGGGGGACGGCCATGGGGGTGACGGTGAGCGCGGCGACGAAGTCGGCGCGGAAGTCGCGCAGGCTGTAGTGGCGCAGTTCGTTCAGGAAGGGGAAGAGGCGGGCGGCATTCATGGCGGCGCTCCGAGGTATGGAAGGTGACGGGCCCGGAAGGGCGACGCCCGGCAGGACAGGGCGCCGGAAAAAACGGCGCATGTCCCCGCAGGGCGGGCGGCATCGTGACAGGAAAGGGGCAGGGTATCCCGGCGGCGTGCGCCGTGTGGCGTACGGTTCCGCCGTCCTGGCAGGGGACGGCGGCGTTACGGGGGATCGGCCTGCCCCGGCCTAGTCGTGGGAGTCGTCTTCCAGTTTGAGGACGTCCTGCCCCAGTGCGTAGCGCATGAGGGAAGGACGTTCCGCGGATTTTTTCAGGGAGCCGATGATGCGGGTCATGCGGCGGGTGCCTTCCAGCACGCCGCCCAGATGCCCGGCCAGTTCCGTCAGGTCGGCGCGGGCCAGGATCTTTTCCAGTTCCAGGGCCAGGCGCTGGCCGCGTGAATCCTCGTGGAACTCCGCGCGCAGTTCGCGGGAAAGGCGCAGGGCACGGGAAAGGTTGTTGTCGATGTCTTCCACCAGCTCGCCGCAGTATTCGGCCTGGTTGCGCATGATGTTCAGGGCATTGTTGCCGTAGTGGGCCATGGCGCCGGCGGCCTTTTCCAGCGTGTCGCGGGCCACGGCCAGGCGGCGGCCCGTGGTCAGGGACACGATGCGGGCGCATTTGGACAGGAAGTGGGCGTCGTACATCTCGAAGCCGTATTCCCGCTGGGTGTAGAGCAGCACCAGGCCGAAGGGCGGCCGGTCGTTGCGTTCGCGCAGCACGAAGGCCAGACGGGAACGGTAGCCCGCCTTGTAGACCACGCAGTCGAAGGACTCGCCGCCGCGTTCGATGCCCCGCAGGTTGTTGGACACCACATGCCGGGCCGAGCCTTCCTTGACCGTGCGCATGACCGGGTGGTTGCGGATGCCCTCTTCCAGGGCGGGGACCACCATGGGGATGCCGCCGCCGTCACGGCGCGCGGCGGCCTGCACCACCCACTCGCCCTGGGGGTTGCGCAGACGGCAGACATAGAGGTCGGCATGCAGGGCATGGACCAGGATCTCGGCGCTCTGGCGCAGAACTTCTCCGGGGGGCGCCATATGGTCGGCCATGGAGAGCAGGTCGTTGGAGACACGCAGCAGGGTCTCCGTCTCGCTCTGCATGGCGGCGACGGAGGAGAGCAGCTGGAGCAGCGAGCGCCAGCTGCGCAGGGGCACGGCCCGCACATCGGGCTGGTAGCCGCGCTTCAGGGAGCGGTAGGCGGCCCGGATAAGGGCGATGATGGCAGGACGCACTTCGGGCGGCGCGTGTCTGACGATCTCGGTGATGGCTTCGCGCGGGGTGCGCAGGGAGTGGTATGACACGAAAATTCTCGCTTGGCGGCAGGTCCGCCCTGAAGATCTTATGAAATAAGGACAACGTTCAGAATAACAATATCGCAACCTTTGTCAATGCGCGTGCCGTCTTGCACGAGGTCCCGTCCCGGCCGTACGCCGGAGCGGGGCGGCGGAAAAGAGTTGAGTCCCGGAACAAAACATCGTACAAGCAGGCCATTCAGACTGAAACCGCACATCTTGCGGATGATCCAAGGAGAACTCCCCATGCGTATTCGTTTCCTCGTCCTTTCCCTGCTCGTCCTCTGCCTCGCCGTCAGCGGCTGCCAGCAGACCCAGGAACCCGCCGTCAAGGTCGGCGTGGTCGATATGAACCGTCTGCTGCGTGACAGCGAGCCCGGCAAGGAAGCCAGCCGCTTCCTGGAAGGCATGCAGAAAGAGATCCAGCAGCAGATCGACGACGTGCAGGCCCGTCTGGGCAAAGACCCCGAGAACGAAGTCCTGCAGCGTGAACTGCAGGCCATCTACATGGGTGGCCAGCAGCGCATCAACGCCGAACAGCAGAACGTGGTCAGCCAGCTGCTGGACCTGACCCAGCGTCTGGTGAACAACTACCGCAAGGCCAACGGCCTGAGCGTGGTGCTGGGCACGGACGTGGCCGTGGCCTATGATCCCGCCCTGGACGTGACCAATGCCCTGCTGGACGAAATGAACAAGCAGAAGGTCAACTTCGTGTCCGTGAGCAACCCCCAGCCCGAAGCTCCCGCCGCGGCCGAAGCTCCCGCCGCCGAAGCGCCCGCCAAGGCCGCCCAGGACACCAAGGCCGCGGAGAAGCCCGCTGAAAAGCCCGCTCCCGCCGCCGAAAAGCCCGCTGCCGAAAAGGCCGCTCCGGCCGAAGCCAAGGCCAAGTAGCCCCAGTCTTCGATGCTATCCAAGAGCCCCGGTCCTTCCGGGGCTCTTTTTGTCTCTTCCGTCCGGCGGCATCCAGGTGTCGCACGGCGGGAGGTATTTTTGAGGGAACAATGAAAGACTTTGAAAAATTCATCGACGGTTTCAGGAACTTCCGCCGCTTCTACTTCGATGCGGAAAACGACTACTACACGTCCCTGAACAAGGGGCAGCATCCCAAGGCCATCGTCATCGCCTGCAGCGATTCCCGTGCCGATCCGGCCCTGCTCATGGGCTGCGACCCGGGCGACATCTTCGTGGTGCGCAACGTGGCCAACCTGGTGCCCCATGCCGACGACGCCCTGCGTCGCGATGCCGTGCTGGCCGTGCTGGAATACGGGGTACACCACCTCAAGGTGGAGCATATCATCGTGCTGGGGCACTCCGGCTGCGGCGGCATCCAGGCCCTGCTGAACCCCGAATCGCTGCATGACGAGAGCTTCGTGGCCAACTGGGTCTCCATGGCCGCGCCCGCCCTGGAACGGATGCGCGAGGACGTGCGCGACGAGAGCCCGGCCGACCGGCAGCGCCACTGCGAAGAGGCCGCCATCCTGGTCTCCATCGACAACCTGCTCTCCTACCCCTGGATCCAGGAACGGGTGGCCGCCCACAAGCTGTCGCTGCACGCCTGGTATTTCGACATGTCGCAGGGCTCCCTGCTGGCCTATTTCCCGGACAGCGAGACCTTCGAGCCCCTGGTGGCCCACTGCCGCCAGTGCGGGGCCCTGGATGCCGCCTGTGGCTGCCATGCGCATGGCAGCCAGGCCTAGGACAGGCCCGGCGCCTGTCCTCCCGATACGCTGAGAAATGGCCCGGCAGTACGGATGCAGGGCCTGTCCCGGATGGTGGCAAGGCCGCTGTCCGGCAGGCTCCCCCGTGCTGTCCCGGGCTTTTTTATGGTGCCCGGTTTTGTAGCCTGCGCTTCTGGACATCCGCCCGGGAGAAGCATAAGCAAGGGCATGATCGAAGCATTTTCCGCCGTTGTTCCTGTGTTCCTGCTCATCGGTCTGGGCGTCTGCCTGGATCTTTTCCGGGCCCTGCCCGAGAACGCCAACCAGACCCTGAGCCTCTATGTCCTCAACGTGGCCCTGCCGCTGCTGCTGTTCCAGATCATGGCCACCGCGCCCCTGGAGAGCTTTGCGCATCCGCAGTTCTGGCTGGGCGTCATCGCCGCGCAGTTCCTCATCTACGGGGTCTGTTACGCGGCCGACCGCATCCTGGCCCGCCACGACAGCGCGGCGGCGACCGTGACGGCCCTGGGCGGCTGTTTCTGCAATGCCGCCTTCTTGGGCATCCCCGTCATCACCAGTGCCCTGCCGGGCAATGCCGAGGCCCTGTTCGTGGCCGGCCTGTTCACCATCACGCCCAATCTTCTGTTCGTGGTGGGGCAGGTGCAGCTGGCCGCGCATGATCCTTCCCGCTCCATGCCGCAGGGGCGCAAGGCCGTGCTCTTGCATGTGCTGCGCTATTCGCTGCTGTACAATGCCGTGTTCTGGGGCATGGCGGGCGGTGTGCTGGTCTCGGCCCTGGGGCTGGGCCTGTGGGATCCGCTGAACAGGGCCGCCGAGCTGGTGGGCCATACGGCCGCCCCCTGTATGCTCGTGACCCTGGGCCTGACCCTGCGGGAGCGGCTGGCCGTGGTCCTGCGGCACGCGGGCGGCCATGCGCTGCTGCGCCAGACGGCCCTGCAGATCTGCAAGCTGGTGGTGCAGCCCCTGGTCTGCTGGGGCATCCTGGCCGCGCTGGGCGTGGAAGGCCTGTGGCTGGCCGTTTCGGTCATCATGGCCGCTTCCGGCTCCGCCCTGGTGGTCCCCGTGCTGGCGGACGTGCACCATGCCGGTCCTGAGGAGGCGACCCTGACGGCCCTGGTCTCCAATGGCCTGAGCCTGTTCTCGCTGAGTTTCTTCATCTGGGTGATGCGTCTGCTGGGCCATATCTGATGCGCCTGGACGGCCTTCCTGCCGTGCCGGTGTCCTGACTGGGGATGCAGGGGCGGCAGAGGGGCGCCCGCCGACGTGCGTCCTGCGGGGCCTTGTCCTGCAAAACGCTCCACACTGCTGGATAAAATTCTATCGAAGCCCGGTCGATACCGGGCTTTTTCAATAGGTTATATATTGTTTGGTTAAACAAACAATTTTCTGGACAAGCGGAGGAAAGAGGCGCATCTTTCCCCTCACCGCAAGCGACATCCTCCGGGAGAGCCACACTACGGTCCGCATGGAGGTGTCGTATGGAAGCATTCTACGCTGTTCTTCCCGTCTTTCTGCTCATAGCCGTGGGGGCTGCGGTCCACATGACCGACGTGCTGCCGGAGAATACCGGCGCGGCCATGGGCCTTTATGTGCTCAAGCTGGCCCTGCCCGTGCTCATGCTGCATATCCTGTCCGGTGCGAGCCGTCTGGATCTGGCCCACGGCGGTTTCTGGCTGGGCGTCATCGGGGCGCAGATGCTGTGCTATCTGCTGGGCTACGCCGTGGACAGGCTTTTTTCCCGGCGGGGGACGGGCCCGGCCATCATCTCCGGCCTGGCCTGCAGCGCCAGCAACACGGCCTTCGTGGGCCTGCCCATCGTGGCCGGCCTGCTGCCGGGCAATCACGAAGCCATGGTGGTGGCCGGGCTGGCGGCCCTGACGCCCAATGTGGTGGTCATCATGGCCCAGATCCGCATGGACTGTCTGGCAGGTTCCGCGGCCTGGGGCGACGGCCGGGGCCGCATCTGGAAGCTGCTGCGCCTGTTCCTGCTGGGCAACCCCCTGCTTCTGGCCACGCTGGCGGGCCTTGCCCTGGCCTGCTCGGGGCTGGGGCTGTGGCAGCCGCTGGATCACGCCGCGGCGCTCATCGGCAGTACGGCCGCCCCCTGCATGCTGCTGGCCCTGGGCTTCGACCTGCGCCAGAAGCTGGTGCTGGCCCTGCGCCGCAACGGCGGGCATACGGTTATCCGGCAGGCCTGGCTCCTGCTGTGCAAGCTGGGCATCCATCCCCTGATCTGCTGGGGCATCATGCATCTGGCGGGCCTGCCGCCGCTCTGGCTGGGCGTGGGCGTGCTCATGTCCGCCACCGGCACGGCCCTGGTGGCCTCGGTGCTGGCCGAGGTCTACAGCGCCGTGCCCGAAGAGGCGGCCCTGACCGCCGTACTGAGCAATGCCGCCAGCATGGTCAGCCTGATGCTGTTCATCTTTCTGCTGCAGGGGGCGGGCTGTCTGTAGGGAAGAGGATCAGGAAGCGAAGATGTGAGATCGCCGTCTGCACGGCAGAGAGCACGTCCGCGGATGGTGCGGACAAGGAGGCCCCTGGCCGGCTCAGTCGTCCAGCGCGGCGCAGGCGTCTTCCTGCTGGCCGCGGTAGAGCAGCTCGTCGGTCATCTCCAGCAGTTCGCCCACGATGCCGCCCCCGGTCATGGGATGGCCGAACAGGGCCTCGCGCTGGTTGGTGAGGCCGCGCCGGTCCACGGCGTCGGGCATGGTGGGGGAGAGGGTCTCGCGCAGGCGGCAGGCCAGCAGATAGCCCTCGGCGCCGGGCAGGAAGATGTCCGTGAGGGCCGCGAAGCGGGCGCGCATGCCGTCCCAGGCGGCCAGGGTGTCCGGGCCGGGACGCAGGCCGCAGAGCACGCGCAGGGACGAATACAGGTTGTTGCAGACCGCGCCGGGCAGGCCGGGGCGCCAGCCCCAGAGCCAGGGGGTGCGTTCGAAAAAGAGGTTGTGCTCCACGCCCAGATCCAGCAGCTCGCGCATGCCGTGCAGCAGGGTGCGCAGGGGGGCCGTCTGCGGCGTGTCGGGCCAGCGGAACGCGGCCTTGCGGTGCAGGTCCCAGGCGGGCACCAGCTCGCGCTGCGGCGCAAGACCGGCCAGCACGCGCAGCAGATGGGCCAGCCAGGCATTGGCATCGGGGCTGTCCGGGGTCTCCAGATGGGAATAGCTGAGGACGTAGCGGCCCCGGCCGTAATTGCCCGCCACCATCAGGGGCTGGCCGTCGAGGAAGTCCGCCGAGACGTTGACCCCGTACAGGTCTTTCCAGGCTTCGAAGACAGGGGCAGGGATGCGGCTCAGGGGCAGGTCGGCCAGCCAGAAGTCCGTGTCCGGCTGACGGTAGGAGGCCAGGATGCTGACCCGTTCGTCGGCTTCCGGGGCGAAGCGGCCGGGCCACCAGACGGGCAGGGACGGCACATGGCCGTCATCCCGGGGCGGGCGGCAGTTGCTGCAATGGCGGCAGTCGTCGTCATGGCCGTGGGTGCAGCCGCGCCAGTGCGGCGGCACCAGGGCGCACGCCTCGTCGCCCAGCGGCGGGCGCAGCGGATCGGGGGCAGCCCCGTCCGGGAAAGCTTTGGGGAAGTCCGGCCGTACGGCGGGCAGGTCGCGTGCCATGCAGGAGCGCACCCGCATGTGGGCATGGCCGGAGATGAGATGATGCAGGCGCTCGGGATAGGGCGCGCGGCCCCAGGGGCAGAGCCCCAGCCCGTCCTGGCTGCGGTGCTGGCTCAGGGCCAGTCCGGCGCCGCCGCAAAAGCCTAGGTAACGGCCGCCTTCGGCCAGATAGTCGCGCACGGCCTGCCGTCCCTTCTCGCCCAGGGCCCGCGCCTTGAGCCGGGCGTTGCCGCCGGGGACAAGCAGGAGCGGGGCCGTTCCCCGTTCCTTGCCGGGCGTGCCCTGCGGGCATGGCTTGCGAAAAAGCGCGCCATTGGCTATGTCTTGTCCCTTGACCAGACGACAGGGCAGTCCCAGCGCGCACAGGGCGCGCCAGACCATAAGGCCCCAGATATGGGACGCGTCCCAAAGAATACATACAGGGTTGGCGGCACACATAACAGCGTACTATGGCCGCCTTTCATGGAGAAAGCAAGATGGCGGATACCCTCCCCAAGGGCTACGAGCCCCATGACGTGGAAGCGCGCTGGCGCGACCACTGGCAGGACAACAGGACCTTCACGCCCGACCCGGATGCCCAGGGCGAACCCTTTTCCATCGTGATCCCGCCGCCGAACGTTACCGGCGCCCTGCACATCGGGCATGCCCTGAACCAGACCCTCATCGACGTGCTGTGCCGTCATGCCCGCCAGAAGGGCAAGAACGTGCTGTGGGTGCCCGGCACCGACCACGCCGGCATCGCCACCCAGAACGTGGTGGAGCGCGCTCTGGCCAAGGAAGGCAAGACCCGTCAGGACCTGGGCCGCGAAGCCTTCATCGAGCGCGTGTGGCAGTGGCGCGAAGACTACGGTCACCGCATCCTCAACCAGATCCGCGCCCTGGGCGCTTCCGTGGACTGGACGCGCCTGCGCTTCACCATGGACGAAGGCCTGTCCGCCGCCGTGCGCAAGGTCTTCGTGCAGCTCTACAACGAAGGCCTGATCTACAAGGGCGACTACATCATCAACTGGTGCTCGCGCTGCCATACGGCCCTGGCCGATGACGAAGTGGAACACGAGGCCCACAAGGGCAAGCTGTGGAAGATCCGTTACCACCTGGCCGACGGCTCCGGCAGCATCACCATCGCCACCACCCGTCCCGAGACCATCCCCGGCGACACCGCCATCTGCGTGCATCCCGAGGACGAGCGCTACCAGCACCTGGTGGGCAAGACGGCCATCGTGCCCGTGCTGGGCCGCGAGATCCCCATCATCGCCGACAGCTACGTGGATCGCGAGTTCGGTACCGGCGCCCTCAAGGTGACCCCCTGCCACGACCACAACGACTGGGCCCTGGGCAAGAAGCACGATCTGGAATTCCTGCAGGTCATCGACGAAGACGGCATCATGAAGGCCGAGTCCGGCCCCTACGCCGGTCTGAAGAAGGAAGACTGCCGCACGAAGATCGTGGCCGACATCGAAGCCGCCGGCGACCTGCTGGCCGTGGAAGACCTGGACAACTCCGTGGGCCACTGCTACCGCTGCCACACCGTGGTGGAACCGCATGTGTCCACGCAGTGGTTCGTGGCCACCACCAAGATGGCTCCCGCCGCCCGCAAGGCCGTGCCCGAACTGACCCGCATCCTGCCGGAATCCTGGGCCAAGACCTACTATCACTGGCTGGACAACATCCGCGACTGGTGCATCAGCCGCCAGATCTGGTGGGGCCATCGCATCCCCGCCTGGACCTGCGCGCAGTGCGGCGAGCTCATCGTGGCCGAGCACGACCCCAGCTCCTGCCCCAAGTGCGGCTGCACTGACCTGAAGCAGGACGAGGACGTGCTGGATACCTGGTTCTCCTCGGCCCTGTGGCCCTTCTCCACCATGGGCTGGCCCGAGCAGACCAAGGATCTGGCCACCTGGTACCCCACCAGCGTGCTGGTGACCGGTTTCGACATCATCTTCTTCTGGGTGGCCCGCATGATGATGATGGGCCAGCACTTCATGGGCCAGGTGCCCTTCCACGACGTGTACCTGCACGCCCTGGTGCGTGACGAGACCGGCCGCAAGATGTCCAAGTCCACGGGCAACGTCATCGACCCGCTGGAGATGATCGACAAGTACGGCTGCGACTCCCTGCGCTTCACCCTGACGGCCTTTGCCGCCATGGGCCGCGACATCCGCCTGTCCGAAGCCCGCATCGAAGGCTACCGCCACTTCGTCAACAAGCTGTGGAACGCCGCCCGCTTCGCCCTCATGAACCTGCCCGAGACCGCGCCCGCCCCGGTGGCCCTGGAAAGCGTGGAAGGCCTGCACCACCAGTGGATCCTGCACCGTCTGGAGCAGGTCAAGCAGGACATGGACAAGGCGCTGGAGGAATACCGCTTCAACGACGCCGCCCAGCTGGGCTACAAGTTCCTGTGGAACGAGTTCTGCGACTGGTATCTGGAACTCATCAAGCCCGACATGCAGGACGAGGCCCGCAAGCCCGTGGCCCAGTATGTGCTGTGGGTGGTGCTGCGCGAGCTGCTGCTCCTGCTGCATCCCATCATCCCCTTCGTCACGGCCGAGATCTGGAACGCCCTGCCCGTGCCCGCCGGCGAGCAGCCCACGGACATCGCCCTGGAGCTCTATCCCGCCGCCCGTCCCGGCTGCCTGCATGAAGCCGAGGCCGCCCGCATGGAACTGGTGCAGGGCATCATCGTGGCCGTGCGCACCATCAAGGCCGAGCTGAACATCAGTCCCAGCCACAAGGTGAGCCTGATGCTGCATCCTGTGGACGAGGCCCAGGCCGCCCTGCTGGAAAGCTGCCGCCAGATGATGACCACCCTGGCCCGCCTGGAAGACCTGCAGATCGGTGCCGACCTGCACGCTCCCAAGGCTTCCGCCTCCTCCGTGGTGGGCGGCTGCCAGGTCATCGTGCCCCTCAAGGGCGCCGTGGACCTGGCCGGCGAACTGGCCCGTCTGGACAAGGAAATGGCCAAACTGGAAAAGGATCTGGTGGGCGTGCAGAGCAAGCTGCACAACGAAAGTTTCGTGAGCCGCGCTCCCGCCCAGGTTGTGGAACGCGAACGCGCCCGTGCCGAACAGCTGCTGGATGCCAAGGCCAAGATGCAGGCCCTGCGCCAGCGCTTCAGCGAAGCCCTCAACGAGGAATAAGGAACAACGTCATGAAGATGTCCGCCGTTGCCACGCCCCCCATGCTCTGCGCTTCCGGGCGCGGAGCGGTGGGCGTCGTGCCCGGCGCGGTCGTCGCCTCCGGTCTTTCGGGCCGGAGGCCGGCGGCCGCGCCGCTGTTTTGCCTGCTGCTCCTGCTGGCGTTCTGCCTGTCCGCCCTGCCGGCCCGTGCCCATGTGGTGGACGAGCTGGCCCCTCTGCTGGACAGCGATGCCATCGTGAACAGCATCCAGGATATCGGCCTGCTCAAGAAGGCCGGTTTCATCTATCAGCCCGACCTGACCATCACGGGCGAGATGTGCCCCGTGGACGGCAGCCAGGACCAGCTGGCCGTGCTCAGCGGCATGCTGGCCGCTGACAGGATGTATGCCTTCTATTTCGGCGATGTGTCCGACGCGGCCAAGAAGAACGAGCTGCTCCAGCAGCTGGTGGGCAAGCCCCTGCCCACGCTGAACAGCAAGGACATGGCCCGCATCCGCAAGGCCCCGCACAGTCAGGAGTCCGCGAACATTCTGGCGCGCTTCCGCCAGCAGGAGCTTTCCCGCCTGCTGGAGGCCGCCCGTCAGGACGACCAGCTGCTGCGCCTGCTGGGGGCGCATCTGTACGGCCTTTATCTGGAGCGCCTGTACATGGCCTCGGTCATGGTGCTGGCCGCTGCGGAAAGCGACACGCTGGAGCCGCTCTATCAGGTGCATACCGGTCTGGCCACCCGGCACGGCAAGGCCCTGGAGATCCTTGGCAAGAAGGGCTTGCTGGGCCTGGAAGACTGCGAGGCCCGCGCGGCTCTGGTCAAGAAGCTGCAAGGCCTGCTGACCGCCAATAAGGGGCAGCCTACGCTGGAAGGCCTGCGCGAGATCGTCTCGCTGGTACAGGAGGAGCGTGCGTTCTTCCTGACGCCCTGCCCGCTGCCGCAATAAGAATG
>OLWL01001679.1_pt1 | contig 11719 bp, 9 predicted proteins | sample 1674151 | NCBI WGS metagenome assembly OLWL01 (sample SAMEA103958148, study PRJEB25191) | human gut metagenome
TCACGACCTCGACGTCGTGCTGCGTGCCGTTGAAGTTGGCGAAGATGAACGGCACCTGATAGTCCATGATGCTCGTGCAGTAGCCGCCCGCCTGCTTACCCTCGGTCGAGAGCACGTCGAGCAGCTCGTCGCGCAGCATCGTTTCGAAGAATTCCTTCGTCTCGGGCGAGAGCTCGCTGTAGAACTTCATACCCTGGGCGAGAATGTCGTCCGGCGTGCCCGCGGGGCGGGGATTGCCGGAACGGAATTCGAGCGCGTTGTCGGCAAAGCTCATCGGATACTGCTTGCCCAGGCGCTTGGCCTGCTCGCGGTACACCTTGTCAGCCACGGGGACGAGATACTTGACGACCGCCTCGCGGAACTTCTCCACGTCGTCTTTCGTATAGCAGTTGCGGCCCATGCGGTAGTAGCCGAGCGTGGTATAGCCCTCGTAGCCGAGCTTTTTGCCCATCGCGTCGCGCAGATGCACGAGCTTGTCGTAGAGCTCATCGAATTTCGCCTGGTTGTCCTTGTACCACCGGCCCTCGGCTTTCCACGCGGCAAGGCGCTTTTCGTCGTCAGCGCAGGTCTTGAACGGGGAGAGCTGCGAGAGGGTGTAGACCTTGCCCTCGAACGGGATCTGCGCCGAGGCGAGCAGCTTTTCATACTCCTGCGTCAGGTCGTTTTCCTGCTGCAATTCAGGAATGATGGCGGGGGAGAAGGTCTTGAGCGCGATCTCGGCATTGACGAACATCAGATCGCCGTATTCCTTCTCAAAGTCCGCGCGGAACGGGCTTTCGAGCATCGCTGCCGTCCACGCCTGATTGTATTCCTCAAGCTCAGGGTTGAAGTTGTTCCAGAATTTTTCCTCGCCGTCGTAGAATTCGTCTCGCGTGTCGATCGAGTGGCGGATGCTCGCGAGCGTCGCGGCGGTGGAGATGTGGCTCATCAGCTCCTGCTGCGAGAGGAAGACCTTGCGCGCTTCCTCGTAGCTCTTGGCGGCCTTGAGTTCCGCCGTCAGCGCGGAAAGGCGCTGCTTACTCGCCGCGGGATCGGGGCGGGTGTAGGTCATTTCGGAAAATTTCATGTTGTTTCCTCCATCAAATTTTTATTGTTACATTTCTTATTCTTGCCGGTTATAGATCGCGGACACGTCCCTGCGTCCGCCGCCGATGACGACGACCGCCGCGGCCGCCGTGACGAGCATGAAGCCCGTCAGCACGCCGCGCACGGGGAGAAACGCCACCAGCGCGCCCGCGAGCAGATTGCCCGTGAAGCTGCCGACGGTGTTGAGCATGTTGAACGCGCCGTTGAAGCGGCCCTTTTTCTCGTCGGGCACGTAGCTCTGCGTGGCGGAGATGCGGATGGTGTAGCTCGTCACGCCGAGGATACCCGTTAAAAAGCACGAGACCATCATCACCGGCAGCGGGCAGTAGAGATAGAAGCCCTCACACAGCGAGATGACGACATAAACCATCAGGGCAATGGAATACTTATGCTGCACAGGCAGCTTGATTTTATAATGGATGCCGCCGCCGATGGCGCGGCCGAAGATCGCCATGCCCCAGACGAGCATATAGATGTATTCGCCGTTATCGAATGTCGACTTGAAGTACGGCAGCGTGATGACCTGCGACGCGCCCGAGGCCAGCATGCTGAATGTGAAATAGATGGCCACGCGCAGAAGCCCCTTTTCACTCATCAGATAGCGAAAGCCCTCTTTGATGTCGCGCAGGAGCTGGCGGCCCGAGGAATGCTGCTCTTCGAGCGCGAGCGCGGCACGCTGCTTTTCGATGTAGTGTTCCTCGGCGCGGATCTGCGTCTCCGCCGTCGCGGCGATGAAGAAGCACAGCGCGTTGATGCCGAGCAGCGGCGCAATGCCGAAGAGATTATAAAAGTACGTTGCGATCGGGATGATGAGCGCCGAGAGCGTCTCCAGTACGCTCGCGATGGAGTAGGCCTTGGAGTAGTTCCCCTCAGAGATCAGCAGGGGATAGAAGCTGTCGTAGGCGACATAGTAGATGCTGTTGATCGAGCCGATGATAAAGCAGAAGACCGCGAGCATCGGAAAGCTGAACCAGCCGCGGCTCAGGATCAGCGCAGCGACAAGGTAGACCCCGGAGGAAAAGAAATCCAGCGTGTAGATCGTCTTCTTGCGCGAAAAGCGGTCGAGGATCGCGCCCGAGAAGATCGGCATGACGATCTGCGGCAGCGTGAACGTTGCAATGTAGATGGCATAGAGCAGGTTCGAGCCCGTGTAATCCAGTACGAGCAGGCTCAGCGCGAAGCCGGACATCGAATTGCCCAGCATCGAGATCACGCTGCCCAATGTGATGATAGTGAAATCCCGCGTCCACAGCGGTGAGACCGGAGCTGGCGCGGGAGAAGAGGATTCGTTCATAGAAATAGCCTCCTTCCGGCTTAAGAGCGCAAACAAAAGCCCGCTCGATGCGGGAGGGGGACGGAAATCAACTGTATTATAAAGGATTTCGATAAAAGAATCAACTATAATTCCACCAAATATGGACAAATGCACAAATGCTGCCCCCGTTTTGTGCGGCACAGAGGGAGTGTCCGCTTGCCGAGAAGCATGACGTGTGCTATAATACCGCCAAACAAAAATAAACTGTGGAGGACATCACCATGCAACATGCACCGGCAAGAGAACTGCTGCATTTTATCAAAAATAGCCCCACCTGCTACCATGTGACCGAGAACATCCGCCAAAAGCTCCTCGCAAACGGCTATACCGAGCTTTCCGAACGCGAACGCTGGGAGGTAGCCCCCGGCGGGAAGTATTTCGTCCGCCGCAACGGCTCGAGCACCATCGCCTTCCGCGTGCCGGAGATGATCGACGGCGGCTTCGCCATGGCTGCGGCGCACTCCGACTCGCCAGCGTTCCGTTTAAAAGAGCATCCCGACCGCCGCAGCGCGCATTATGTCCAGCTCTCGACCGAAAAATACGGCGGCATGCTGATGTCCACGTGGTTCGACCGCCCACTCTCCGTCGCGGGCCGCGTCTTCGTGCGCGCAAACGGCGAGATCGTCGAAAAACTCGTGAGCGTCGACCGCGACCTGCTCGTCATTCCCAATGTCGCCATCCACATGAACCGCACGGCGAACGACGGCATGAAGTACCTCGCGAATATCGACACGCTGCCGCTGCTCGGCGGCAAAGACAGCGGCGGTATCCTGCCCATCGTCGCCAAAGCCGCGGACGTTGCAGAAAACGACATCCTCGGCAGCGACCTGTTCCTCTACTGCCGCGGCGAGGGGACGCTGCTTGGCGAGAACGAGGAGTACATCCTTTCTCCCAAGCTCGACGATCTCGAGTGCGCCTGCGGCTGCCTCGAGGGCTTCCTTGCGGCGAAGGAGAGCGGAAATATCGCCGTCTGCTGCATTTTCGACAATGAAGAGGTCGGCTCGTCCACCAAGCAGGGTGCGGGCTCGACGTTCCTGCGCGACACGCTGCGCCGCATCGCCCTGTGCCTCGGAAAGGACGAGCAGGAGCTCCAGATGATGCTCGCGCGCAGCTTCCTCGTCTCGGCGGACAACGCGCACGCCCAGCACCCCAACCACGGTGAATACGCCGACCCCGACAACTGCCCGTATATGAACGAGGGCGTCGTCATCAAGTTCAACGCCAATCAGCGCTACGCGACCGATGGCCGCTCCTGCGCTGTTTTCCGCGCCGTGTGCGAAAACGCGGGCGTTCCCACGCAGGTCATGTCCAACCGCTCCGATCTTCCCGGCGGCTCGACGCTCGGCTCGATCTCCGATACGCTCGTGCCGGTCAGCACGGTGGACATCGGCCTGCCCCAGCTCGCGATGCACTCTTCGTGGGAGACCGCGGGCGTGCAGGACTATGAATTCCTGATCCGCGCGATGACGGAGTATTTCGGCAGCGCACTGTAAGAGACCTGCCGAAACGGTAGACAAAAGCACGGAAACATGCTAAAATAAAACGATTTTTGATCAAATACGCTTTCAACGACAGAAAGGAAATATATCATGGACGTTAAGGAAATTCTCAAGCACGTTGACCATACCCTCCTCAAGCAGACCGCCACCTGGGAGGACATCAAGCAGATCTGTGACGACGGCATCAAATACGGCTGCGCGAGCGTCTGCATCCCGCAGACCTATGTGAATCACGCCGCGCACTACGTCGCCGAGCAGCAGCACTATGGCTTCGGCCAGCTGCCCATCTGCACGGTCATCGGCTTCCCCAACGGCTACACGCCCAGCGGCATCAAGTGCATGGAGGCCGAGTCCGCCGTCGCCGACGGCGCGACCGAGATCGACATGGTCATCAACCTCGGCTGGGTCAAGGAGGGCCAGTACGACAAGATCCTTCAGGAGATCAACTCTGTGAAAATCTCCTGCCACGGCAACATCTTAAAGGTCATCATCGAGACCTGCCTGCTCACCGACGAAGAGAAGATCAAGCTCTGCGAGGTCGTCTCCAATTCTCACGCCGACTATATCAAGACCTCCACGGGCTTTGCCGGCGGCGGCGCGACCCGCGAGGATGTCGCCCTCATGGCCGCCCACATGACCAACGGCAAGAAGATCAAGGCCGCCGGCGGCATCGCGAGCCTGCAGGACGCCGAAGATTTCCTCAAGCTCGGCGCCGACCGCCTCGGCACGTCCCGCATCGTCAAGGCCGTCAAGGAGCTCGAAGCCAAGGGCGAACTTTAAGAAAGGGGAGGGCTCAATATGCCGACTCCGCACAACAGCGCGAAAAAGGGCGACTTCGCCAAGACCGTTCTGATGCCCGGCGACCCGCTGCGCGCAAAATTCATCGCCGAAACATTTTTAGATGAACCAAAGCTCGTCAACAACGTCCGCGGCGTGCAGGGCTACACAGGCACCTACAAGGGCGTTCCCGTCAGCGTGATGGCCAGCGGCATGGGGATGCCGTCCATCGGTATCTACTCCTACGAGCTGTTCACGCAGTACGATGTCGAGAGCATCATCCGAGTGGGTTCGGCGGGCGCGCTGCAAAAGGACTTGAAGCTCGGTGACGTGGTCGCGGGCATGGGTGCGTGCACCAACTCGAACTACGCTGCGCAGTACGGCCTTGGCGGCACATTTGCCCCCATCGCGGACTTTCAGCTGCTCTTCGCCGCCGTTGAATCGGCGAAGGAGCTCGGCGTCCGCATGGACATCGGCAACCTCTACTCGTCCGACACGTTCTACGACGCGTCGAACCCGTCGCTCAAGTGGGCGGACATGGGCGTGCTCGCCATCGAGATGGAGGCCGCCGCCCTCTACTGCAACGCCGCCTATACGAAAAAGCGCGGACTTTCCCTCTGCTCGATCTCCGACAATATCCTCACCGGCGAGGAGCTTTCGCCCGAGGCGCGGCAGACGAGCTTCACCGCCATGATGAAAATCGCGCTCGAAACAGCCGTAAAGATGGCGGCAGAATCCCAAAAGTAAGGAGATTATCATGCCATGCGCGTGATCGATATTGAAAACATTGTGACCAACATGAAGGACGACACCCGCTTCGTCCTGCGCTGCGAGGAGGTCTTCCACGACAAGATCAGCTCCGCCGCGGCGAGCATTTTAATGAACAAGGGGCAAAAGCCCATCGTCTGCCTGACGGGCCCGAGCGGTTCGGGCAAGACGACGACGGCGATGCGCCTGCGCGAATACCTCGAAAACCTCGGCGTGAAGGTGTGCATGCTCAGCATGGATAACTTTTTCCTGCCGCTTGATCAGCGTCCGCCCGAGGCGAGCGACTGGGAGTCGCCCTACTGCGTGAACCGCGATTTACTCATCGAGGATATCCACCGCCTGATGGACGGCGAGCTCGTGGAGCTGCCGGTCTACGACTTCAAGGCCGGCGGCGTCGGCGGCTACAAGCCCATGCAGGGCGACAAGGACGCCGTCATCATCGCCGAGGGCATCCACATGCTCAACCCGCTGATTTTCGACCAGCTCAGAAGCGAAGCTACGGGCGTTTACGTTGCCCCGCGTACGCGCATCATCACGCACAAGGACCGCATCGTTCGTCCCGAGCAGCTGCGCGTGGCGCGCCGCATGATCCGCGACTATCAGGGCCGCGGCCATTCGCTGCGTCAGACCGTCGAGCGCGCCGAGAGTGTCGACCGCGGCGAGCTCAACTACATCATGCCGAACAAGCCGAACGCGAGCATCCACATCGACACGTTCCACGACTACGAGCCGTGCATCCTCGCGCGGTATTTGAAGGAGATCCCCGAGTTTTACAGCCAGCTCGACGATCAGTTTATCGCCGAGCACGGGCTGAGCGACCTGATGGACGTTGTCAACTCCGTGCCGTCGCTGCGCACGGACTATGTCCCGCGCGACTCCATCGTGCGAGAGTTCGTCGGCGGCAGCTGCTTTGAGTATTAAATCGGCAAAATCCGACAACGAACTGTAATTTCTAATTTTGATAATACAAAAAGTAATCGAAATTTGGCGCTTTTGCGCGAAAAGAGGAGGAAGAGCGAATGCATTCTGACGAGCGGCGAAAGGCCATTGCCGACGTGCTGCGCGCGGCGGACGCGCCGGTCAGCGCCTCTGCGCTGGCGGAAAAATTCTCCGTCTCGCGCCAGATCATCGTGGGCGATATCGCGCTGCTGCGCTCCTCGGGCGAGGAAATTCTCGCCACTCCGCGCGGCTATGTGACGCCGAAGGAGGCGCGCGGCATCCTCCGCCGTGTCGCCGTGAAGCACACGCCGCAGGAGATGGAAGCCGAGCTCAACACCATCGTCGACAACGGCTGTACGGTCATCGACGTCATCGTCGACCACCCCATCTACGGCCAGCTCACCGGCCCGCTGCAAATTTCGAACCGCTACGAGGTCAGCCAGTTTATCGAGCGCTGCAAAAAGGCCGAGCCTTTATCGAGCCTGACCGATGGCATCCACCTGCACACGCTCTCCTGTCCCGACGAGGCGGCGTTCGAGCGCACGAAGAGTGCGCTGCGCGCACTGCGCGTCCTGCTGGAGGAAAACGGAAATTAAGGGTTGACAATCCTCACACAAGCGATTATAGTGTCATGTGCACGTGTCAAGACACCTGAACATGACACTATTTTATTTTTAGGCTGTGAGGATATCATGGAAAAATTCAAAGCGTTCTGCAAACGCAAAAACATTGAAGTTTCGGCCAAGCGCTACGGCATCGATGCGCTCGGCGCAATGGCGCAGGGCCTCTTCTGCTCGCTGCTCATCGGCACGATCATCAAGACGCTCGGCGCGCAGCTGGGCGTTCCGTTTCTGACGGACATCGGCACCTATGCGATGTCCGTCTCCGGCCCTGCGATGGCCATTGCCATCGGCTACGCGCTCAAGGCTGACCCGATGGTGCTCTTCTCCCTTGCCGCGGTGGGCTGGGCGGCCAACGCCGAGGGCGGCGCAGGCGGCCCGCTCGCCGTGCTCATCATCGCGATCCTTGCCGCCGAGTGCGGCAAGGCCGTGAGCAAGGAGACGAAGATCGACATTTTGGTCACGCCCGCCGTGACCATCTTAGTCGGCGTCGCGCTCGCCAAGTGGATCGCGCCGCCCATCGGCACAGCCGCCTCTGCCTTCGGTCTCGTCATCGACAACGCGACCAGACTCCAGCCGTTCTGGATGGGCATTGCCGTCTCCGTGCTCGTGGGCGTCGCGCTCACGCTGCCCATCTCCTCCGCCGCCATCTGCCAGGTGCTGAGACTTACGGGCCTTGCCGGCGGCGCGGCCGTCGCGGGCTGCTGCGCGCAGATGGTCGGCTTTGCCGTGATGAGCTTTAAGGAAAACCGCTGGGGCGGCCTTGTCTCTCAGGGACTCGGCACCTCCATGCTCCAAATGCCGAACATTGTCAGAAATCCCCGCGTCTGGATCGCGCCGACGCTCGCCTCCGCCATCACCGGCCCCATCGCCACGTGCGTGTTCCATCTTGAGATGAACGGTGCGCCGATCAACTCCGGTATGGGCACCTGCGGCCTGTGCGGCCTCATCGGCGTGTGGACGGGCTGGGTCTCCCCGAGCGAGGAGGCTGTCGCCAAGGGCGCGGCGGCCATGAGCCCAACGGGCTTTGACTGGCTGGGCCTCATCCTCGTCGCCATCGTGCTGCCCGCCATCCTTGCTCCGCTCATCAATATGGTCTGCCGCCGCCTCGGCTGGGTCAAGGACGGCGACCTGAAGCTCGACTGAGAAAATAACGTGTAAAAAGTGTGGACTTTTTGTAAAGAATCCCATCAATTATCACAAAAAAAGTAAAATTGGGGAGAATCGGACTTGATTCTCCCCTTTGCTTTTGCTATACTGTCAGACGAAGTGCGTCCGCACTTCAAAATAAACCGGAGAGCGGCCCGCCGCCGACCGGAAAAATAAGGAAGGATAGAAGAATGAAGAAGTTTTTTGCGCTGCTTCTCGCTCTCGTCATGGTTCTGTCCCTCGTTGCCTGCGGTGATAAGAAGACCGACGACAACCAGGATGCCAACAACACTGACGATCAGCAGGGCGAGACCACCACTTACACCAATCCTGACGATATCGACGACAACATGACGTCCGAGGACGGCAAGTATGAAGTCGCTTTCGTCACCGACGTCGGCCAGCTGAAGGATAAGTCCTTCAACCAGGGCACCTTCGACGGCGTGAAGCTCTATGCTGCCAACAACGGCCTGAGCTACAAGTACTATCAGCCCGCCAACGGCGATCAGGCTACCGATGACGACCGCTACGACGCCATGAAGGCTGCCGTGGACGGCGGCGCCAAGGTCGTTGTCTGCGCCGGCTTCATGCAGGGTGCTGCCCTCGCCAGAGCTGCGGCTGAATTCACCGACACTTCTTTCGTTTTCATTGATGGTGACCCTGTTGCGGACGAGAACGGTAATGATCTCTCCAATGTCGCGGCTGTTGCATTCTGCGAAGAGCAGTGCGGCTACTTCGCCGGTTACGCTGTCGTCAAGGAAGGCTATGAGAAGCTCGGCTTCACCGGCGGCGGCGGCGGCACGAACCCCGCCTGCATCCGTTACGGCTGGGGCTTTGCTCAGGGCGCCAACGACGCTGCTAAGGAAATGGATAAGACCGTCGACCTGAACTACTCCTGGGAGTACGGCGCTTCCTTCCAGGCTTCCCCCGAGCTGCAGACCATGGTCTCCGGCTGGTACTCCAACGGCACTGAGATCGTCTTCGCCTGCGGCGGTTCCATGTTCCAGTCCGTCGCCGCTGCCGCTTCCGCTGAGGACGGCAAGGTCGTCGGCGTCGACGTCGACCAGTCCAGCGAGTCCGAGACCGTCGTCACCTCCGCTATGAAGGGCCTGAGCGACGCTGCCGAGTGGGCCATCGCCAAGGTCTACGACGGCACCTTCTCCGAGATTGGTGGCGTTAAGACCGCTCTCGGTGTCACCGAGAACGCTGTTGGCCTGCCGACCGCTACCTGGTCCATGGAGAACTTCTCCGTTGCCGACTATGAAGACCTCTTCCAGAAGGTCCTCAACGGCGACATCACCATCGACAACAATGACAAGATGGCTGACCCCTCCACCGCCGGCCTGAGCAACGTCAACGTCAACTACATCGGCGGCTAATTCCCAATAGCGCATACATAAAAGAACGGAAGACTTCGGTCTTCCGTTCTTTTTCACATTTCTGACAGGGAAAGACATGTGAAAACCTTTTGCTTTTCATCGGAAAACGTGATATAGTATAATGTAGTTATGGTTTCCGTCCTCGCAGCGCAGCGCGTGCGGGCCATCAAAACGGAAGGAGGGCGAAAAAACTTGGAGAATCAGTATGCGATCGAAATGCTGAATATCACGAAGAAATTCCCCGGTATTATCGCCAATGACAACATCACCTTACAGCTCAAAAAGGGCGAGATCCACGCCCTGCTCGGTGAAAACGGCGCGGGAAAATCGACCTTAATGTCGGTTCTTTTCGGCCTTTATCAGCCGGAGGAGGGCATCATCAAAAAGGACGGCAAGGTCGTGTCCATCAAGGACCCGAACGACGCCACCGCGCTCGGCATCGGCATGGTGCACCAGCATTTCAAGCTGGTGGACGTTTTCACCGTGCTCGACAACATCATCCTCGGCGCGGAGACGACGAAGTGCGGCTTTTTGCAGAAGAAGGAGGCGCGCAAAAAGGTCGAGGAGATCTCAAAGCGCTACGGCCTGAACGTCGACCTTGACGCCAAGGTCGAGGATATCACGGTTGGTATGCAGCAGCGCGTCGAAATTCTGAAGATGCTGTATCGCGACAACGAGATCCTCATCTTCGACGAGCCGACCGCGGTGCTCACCCCGCAGGAGATCGAAGAGCTGATGGCCACGATGAAGGAGTTTGCCCGCGAAGGCAAATCCATCCTGTTCATCTCCCACAAGCTCAACGAGATCATGGAGGTCTCCGACCGCGTGAGCGTCCTGCGCAAGGGCAAGTACATCGGCACGGTCAACACGAGCGAGACCACCAAGCAGGAGCTTTCCAACATGATGGTCGGCCGCCCCGTGCAGCTTGAGGTCACGAAGGACGAGGCCAAGCCTGCGGGCGAGGTTTTGAAGGTCGACCACCTCTGCGTCCACTCCCACGTGCAAAAGCGCAACGCCGTGAACGACGTTTCGTTCACCGTCCGCGCGGGAGAGATCGTCTGCATCGCCGGTATCGACGGCAACGGTCAGACGGAGCTTGTCTACGGCCTGACGGGCCTTGACAAGCCGTCCTCCGGCACGATCACCCTCTGCGGCAAGGATATCTCTCATGCCTCTATCCGCCACCGCGGCGAGCACATGAGCCACATTCCCGAAGACCGCCACAAGCACGGCCTCGTGCTCGACTTCACACTCGAGCAGAACATGGTGCTCCAGCGCTTCAACGAGCCGCGCTTTGAAAACCACGGCTTTATCAACAACAAGGCTGTGCGCGACTATGCCAACTACCTGATCGACAAGTTCGACGTGCGCAGCGGCCAGGGTGCGATTACGCGCGCGCGTTCCATGTCCGGCGGCAACCAGCAGAAGGCCATCATCGCCCGCGAGGTCGACCGCGACAAGGATCTCATCGTCGCCGTGCAGCCCACGCGCGGCCTTGACGTCGGCGCCATCGAATTCATCCACAGCCAGCTCGTCGCCGAGCGCGACCGCGGCAAGGCGATCTTGCTCGTCTCGCTCGAGCTGGACGAGGTCATGAGCCTATCTGACCGCATCCTCGTCATGTACGAGGGTGAGATCGTCGGCGAACTCGACCCGAAGAAAACCACCGTCGAAGAGCTCGGCCTTTACATGGCCGGCGCCAAGCGCATGGCGAAGGAGGAGGCGGCCGTATGAAAAAAGAACACTTCCTGCAAAGCGAAGGCTTCAAGACCGTCGCGGCGTCCGTCCTCTCGATCCTGATTGGCCTCGCCGTCGGCAGCATCGTCATTTTGATCGTCGGCCTCACGAGCCCGAACCTCTCGCTCTCCTCGGCATGGGACGGCATCCGCATCGTGTTCGGCGGCCTGTTCTCCACGGGACGCGACGCCTCCGGCACGCTGACGTGGGGCTTCAACCCGACGAATATCGGCAACATGCTCTTCCGTGCCGCGCCGCTCATCATGACGGGCCTTTCCGTCGGCATGGCGTATAAAACAGGCCTTTTCAACATCGGCGCGCCGGGCCAGTACCTCATCGGTACGCTCGTGTCGCTCTCCATCGCCCTCGGTCTTCCGTCCGAGACGATGTCCACCACGCTCATCTGGCTGCTCGCCTTCCTCGGCGGCACGCTCGCGGGCGCGATCTGGG
>OLWL01001685.1_pt1 | contig 11678 bp, 8 predicted proteins | sample 1674151 | NCBI WGS metagenome assembly OLWL01 (sample SAMEA103958148, study PRJEB25191) | human gut metagenome
AGTATGAACCGATGATTTGATCAGGGTCCTAACAGGCATTTATTTTGGTCGGGCCGTCAGTTTTATTCGTTCGTGCATCGGCATCGCATCGTGACGTCGACGACAAATGTTGGATACACCATAAATTGACCGCCGGCTGGCTCATAGTTCCATGCGCCGTCTTCCGAATCGAGTTCCGACCAGTAAACCAGCGGAACGTCCCCCCTGTACAGCGGCCACCCGTTCCAACTAGCATCCAGCATCTCATTTCGGGTCAGTAAGCTTCTCCCCAGAGCAACGCAACGATCTTGGCAGGTCTCCCAAGAAATGCCGTTGGACTGGTCTAAATCTTGTGTCCGGCTTTCGATAGTCCGCCATGTACCGTTCAGAAAGTACTGGAACGTCACGCTCCGAGTTGCAGCGGAGGGGTTGGCTGGTATTGTAATAGATGCCGAATAGTCTGCGCTGTTGCCGGGTGCGTTGGTGTTTATGACCAACTGCGCGCTGCCACTCATCGCCCGGATCTGGTAGCCGCCCCAGCCCTCCAAGGTCACGGTGTAGGTGCCGCCTGCGACCGGGATGTAGCCCGCGGGCGAGACGCTGGCTTTGGTCACGTGCCAGCCCTGCTGAGTGCAGTCAGCGCCGATCTTGGTCCATGTCCCGTTCCAGTTGTATTCGAAGGTCACGGTGCGGGTATCATAGCTGAGCTGACCCGGGATCGTCAGCGAGACGGCGGTACCCGAAGCGGTGACCTTGCCCGTGACGAGCGCTGTGCCGCCGCTGCTGGCCCGGACATCGACGCCCGCGGCGGGAAGAACGCCCGTGAGCGTGACATTGTATGAACCGCCCTGACCGGGGATCGTCGCAGGAGCGTTGTGCGTGGCATTGGAGACGGAATAACCCGCCTGCGAACGGCTATTGCCGATCTTCGTCCATGTGCCGTTCCACAAGTACTCGAACGTCACCGTGCGCGCATCGAAGCTCTGGTTCGCCGGGACGGCCAGCGAGACCGCCGTACCGGATTTGGTGACCTTACCCGTGACGAGGGCCGTGTTGCCGGACTGGGCGCGGACATCCACGCCAGAGTAAGGTATGTTTCCTATCAGGGTAAGGCTGTAAGTCTTACCCTCTCCGGGGATATCCCCGGCCGGCGTCACGGAAGCCTCCGAGACCGTATAGTCAGGCGCCGACCCGTTCCAGTCACGCACGCATCGGAAGGACCGCGGAAAATCCCCGTCGATGGCATCGGTATTGACACGCCCGTCCGTACCCGAAATTCGCAAGATCGCAGTGATGTCAGGATAATTATCCGGATCATCCTCATCCCATGTCGCACTGAAGAGCACGTTGTCGGGAAGTACGGTAAAGCCGGCGAGACTGTGCAGCCGCGCATTGCCGACCGGTCTTTGTACCGGGCTGTCCGACGAGTTATCGATGTCGAGCGACTCGACATGTTCATTGCCGCCCATGGTCCATATCATCATCAGCTCGCGCTGGGAGGGAAGACGCCAGTCATCGTAGCCTTCCGCGCGAAGATTGTCGCAATAGTCGACCGACGGACGCCAGTTCAGACGGCCGGGATCGGCACGCTGCACCTGAAGTATCGCCGACATGCGGTTGTTGTCGCTACGCTTAGTGTCGATCAGCGTGGCCGTAGGCCGCGAAGCGAACAGAGAGCCCTTGTTGATACCGCCCGCAGCGTCGCGAAGCACGACGAGGGAAGCGTCGCCCTCGGCTTTGACATACGGATACTTCGTGCCCGCACCGGACTCTTTGTCCCGGACGCATCGCACATACAACCGCTCCGTCTTTCCTTTTTTATTCGCTATGCCGTAGCCGAAATCGAACGTCCATGCCTGACCCGCATTCGACGCATTGGTCGTCGACGACCAGTAATTCTGCTCCATAAACGGGTCGAGTACGCGCACGCTGGGTTCGACGCACCAGTAATAATACAACTCGTTCGCCGTGGGCAGACGCCAGTTGTCGCCCTTGCCCCGGCAGTAGTCGACAGCCTCCTGCCATGTACCCAGCTCCTCCAGTTCGGGTTCGAGCAGCGTGCTGCCGCCCGTGTCGATCGGGAGATATCCTCCCCCGCCGATACCGCCGTCGCCCCAGTCGTATTCGTTCCACGGAAGGATCTCGATGTCCAGTTCGGGGTTGTCGGCGATGCGACCAACGCCCAGCTCCACGACATAGCGGTAGCCCGGCGCGAAGTTGTGCCCCGCAAGCCGGGCGTCGAGCTTCAGCTCCTTGCCGTCGCTCGCGAGCGTCACCTTGACCTGCAGCTCCGGGGCATATCCCGGCAGCACGGCGCGACCGCCGCCCACACCGAGCGTCGACGCCGTGGCCGTCGTGCCCTCCTCAGCGGCGAAAGCCGCGGGAGAGAAATCCACCATGCCGCCGCTGCCCTCGCTGATGAGACGGTAGGGATATTCGCCCACCTCGTAACGGCCCGAGGCAGGAAGGCCCCACAGCTGCAAACCGTCGCCCGTGACCTCAAGCGTACCCACCACCTCGCCGTCGCGCGGACGGATCCGCACGTCGATATACGAGCCCATGCGGTAGAAGCACACCTCGGGAATATAGTGTTTCGATCCTTTCGAGGGGTCGATCGTCTCCCGATGCGCCAGCGCCATGTAGTCGGCACCGTTCACAAGCCCGGTATAGGTACCCGGATTCGGCAGCGCGGTGTTCGCCGCAACGGCCGGGGAGAAATAGTAGAAATCGTACGCCCCGCGGCGGAGCACCAGCTCCCGCGCAGCGTCCGCCGTGGCATTGCCACGCTCATCGACAGCCGCGGCCACGATCGTGCCATCGGCGTCGGCGATCTTGTAAGTGTTCTGATCCACCGGGCTGGCGCTCTGCGGGTCGGCGCCGGCCTCGTAGACCACCACGCGGAACGTCGTGCCCACGGGAAGACCGTCGGGATTATCGACATCCGGCCCCGGATCGGGACCGGGAGGAAGCCCCCCTTCGTCGCGGTTAACACAACGAGCGGAGAGTTCTTCCCCGTCGTCGGCAGACCAACCGTCCATGTTCCAAAGATTATGGGCGTAGTCGATAAGCCCATGCCAAATATAATCGGGATTATCGACGCGGGGCGTCGAGGTCCAGTAACGATAGCTCGGTTCCTCCCATGTGAAGTTCCAGAACTCGAACTTCCGGTTGTCGGGCAGCGGCGAATTGGCCCGGACATACTGGATGATCTGCTGCATCTCGTCATAGGTCGGAAGGCGAAGACCCAGATCCGCGCAGTATTGCGTGGCCTCCGGCCACGTCATCTCCTTCTCCACGCCTTTGCCGCGGTTGCCGTCAACCCACAGGTCACCGATCTGGAACGCACCATCGACCATCCCTGTCGGGGGAACACCCGCACGGGTCCCCGCGCCTGCCCAACGAGCTGCGCTTCTCGATCCAGTCGCGAAAGCGCCCCATCCGTCGTCTGCGCCGGGGGACCCGGCAACGGTCAACCTCCCGCCACGGAAGCCAACCGTGACATCGCCGTCCGAACCGCCGCCCGGACCGCACGAATCCGCATCGTCCACGATGCAGCCCGTCAGAAGCAGGGCCGCGGCCAGTACGGCCGAACTGACACGGAACGCCACATGCACCACCGACACCGTCGCGCCGCGCAACACCCCCGAAACAGCACTCCGCACATACGTTCCGGTTTTCTTCCCAAGAATTCTCATAATGCCTGTATTCTTATTTCTTTTTATCTTTTTATCTTTTCTCGTTTTTCCTGCCAGTCCTCGAAACAGATCACCCGGTTATTCCTTCCGACCTGCCTGTCAATATTCCTCCTGTAGATGCTCCAGCGTCCGGAGCAACTTGCGCTGCCCCCGGACCAACTCGGTCAACTTGTCGCCCGCAACGCGCAGCAACCCGCACAACTCCGCCAGATCGCCGTCGCTGACCGACACAACAGTCCGGGGCGCACAAGGCGTGCTGCGGACCGGCCGAAGGGGCCGCAAACCGGACGTCGCCGTTCTTCGGGGACGCGCCCCGGCGCAGATCTCCGTCAAGCTGCGCAGACCCAAGCGCTTCAGGCACCCGTTCCCGCCACGGACCGCCGAAAAGTCCGCTTGCTGCCGCAAACGGCGGCGGACATAAACGTCCAGCTCGGCATAGAGCCGCGTCACGGAACCGTACTTATAGTAGTGTCCGAAAGCTGTCAGCGCGGCGTTGAGCCGCTTGACCAGCGCCCGCGGCGGCACGCTGCGGCTGCGGCGGCAGATGGCGTCCACCCGCGCCCGAAAGGCATCCGCCTTGGCCGGATCGACACCGGCATATCCCCCGGCGAAGCGCCAGCCGCAGAACGTAAGCGGAGTGTCCGAAAAGCGCCCCGAAAGCGTCTTCGAGCACTGGACCTTCAGGTCGAACGCTCCGCTCAGGCGATTTGCAATCAGCGCATAGACCTCGGCGGCCTCGCCCATGTCGCGGCAGCAAACCAGCACATCGTCCATGTATACCGTAAGCGGCACTCCGAAGCGGCGCTTCACCTCCAGCCACAGCGGAACCAGCATCAGCGGCGCCGCGACGCACGACAAAGGGCTACCCAGCGGTATGCCGCGTTCGAGCGGCAAAGACGCGCACCACTGCGACAGGCCGCCCACGTAGCGGCGCTTGAACTTCGCGGGCACGTAGCTCAGACCCAGCAGGTCGCGCCATGCCAGCTGGACGCCCGCCACGAGATCGCGATGTCGCACAGAGGGGTAGAACGCAGCGATGTCCGTCCGCACGAAGCAGGGAAACGACTTCTTGTGCCGGGCGACGAACGCCGGAACGGCCCCGTGCCGCTGGCCCACCAGATGGTGGTCCGGCAGCCTGCGCGCGAGCAGCGGCACGAAGTCCCGTCGAAGCGACGCCGCCAGCTCTCGCTCCCCCACCTGCGGGCAAGCGCCGAAATAGGGCAGCGGACGAACCGTCGGACAGATCATCGTGTCCGACGAGCAACCGTGAAATTTTGTGCTCGACAACGTCATCGTAAAACTGGTTTTCGCCGGGGAGGCGAGCGGCATCCCGCAACCCTACCCCGAAATCTTAATTCTTAATTTTTATCTTTTTTTTCCTCTGTTTCATAGCAGGCCGGATGCTTCTCGCCTTCCCCGGCACCCTCCGCCCCGCTCAGAGCCCCTTCCCGCAAGGGTGGCGGATATCGGTTATCCTGAAAATCAGCGCCTTGCATCCGATTCAGGCAACCCGGAGCGGAGTTTTTCGCGGTTTTTTATTTTCCGGTCCGTATCCAAAAGCAGTTAACCGTCATATTATCAGCATCTTAACCATTCTTCATCCGTTTCACCCTTTCTCCCGCAACCCGAGGGTATCGCGCGATACCCTCAGGGGTTGCGGAAAGAGCGAGTATGAACCGATGATTTGATCAGGGTCCTAACGCTCACTTCGTTTGTTCAGCCCTACTAGGTCACTCATTTAGGCAGCGGCATCCGCTGGTACCGTCAGTAGAGGATCCACCGCACCACCCGCCGTATGGCTTCCCATTGTACCAGTCTCCGTATCGTGTGTATCCGCATTGCCCCTTGTCGTTTTTTGGAAGTATGTAGAAATCCTCATATCCTCTCCAGCCAGTCCAGTCGAGGTTTTTAGCCTGAGCAAGAGTTGGTATGCCACCCAAGTTCTTGCATTTATCCTCGCAGCTTTTCACGGTATAGAACCGCCCGACAGATTTCAGTTGCTTGTCTTGACTTATTGTCTTAATAGTTCTCCAACTACCGTCATATTCGTATTCGAAAGCCACGCTGCGGATAGATCCTGTAGTGTTTGCAGGAATATTTAGGCTGCTTGTGTAGTTCTGCTGGTCCGTGTAGCTCAAGTTTTGGGCTATCGTCTTTCCGTCACAGATCGCGCGGGTCTTAAACCCGCCCCAGCCGGTAAACGACACAGCGATGCGTTCCCCATCTCCACTTATACTGTTATTTGAAATATTGACGGCGGTTACGTATCTACCCTGCTGCGTTCTGCTGTCTCCGATCAAGGTCCACGTACCGTTCCACTGGTATTCGAACGTTACCGAACGCGAACTATAACTTGCATTTCCCGGAACCGCCAGCTCTACGGCCGAACCGGAAGTCGTGGCCTTGCCCTCCGCGAGCGGCTCTTCCTCCCCCTCGATGCGGGCACGGACATCCGTGCCGCGGATGGATAGCAGTCCTGTCAGGGTGACGCTGTAAGTGTCACCCTCTACGGGGATATCCCCGGCCGGAACAACCTCCGCGGAGCTCACGTACGGGTCCTCGCCGATATTCATATCGCCGCCGGCCACCTCGTTCCAGCGGGTGACCGTGACGCTCTCTACGGACAGCGAACCGCCCGTGAATTTCACCGTATAGGTATAGTGTTTGCCCGCTTCCCACTTGTCGCTCTCGCCCGGAACGACCGCCAGCGGAAGGGCGTAGGCCGCAGGGCCCGAAGCGACCGTCCCGTCGCCCCTCATGCACCGGACCTCGAACACCGCCTCGATGCCGGTCGTCTTCCCGCCATCATGGCCGATCGCCGCCAGCGGGAAACACAGGTTGCCCACACGCGCCGACGCAACCGCAGCGGCATTGTCATCCTCCGGCGTGTCACCATTCGAACGTTCCAGCCGGTAGCCCTCGATCCGGCGGACGATCTCGCCCCCGGACAAGGCTCCCGTGATCTCCCCCGTGCCGACCGACATCCGGGTATTCCCATCGAAGCGGGCCACGAGCTCCTCCGAGCCGCTGCGGTTCTTGAGCATATAACCCACGAATTCGTAGTAAGAGTTCTCATCGCCCTCGACAGCCGCTTGCGCCACGGCCGAAGCGTACATGCGGAACGACACGCGCGAAAGCACGTGCTCCATAACGAGGCGGGCCGTGGTGGAAGATCGAGCGCCAACCTCGTCGTTGCGGGAAGAGTACATGTAATCCTTCTCCCCGGCAGCAGTATAGGCGGGCTTATCCGTCGTACCGTCCGCAGCGGCCACGGCAATCGTACCCTCGTTCAATATCCCCACGGGAATCGTGGCCGAGGAACCCTCGCCTTCGATATCGGCGTCATCGGTCCACGGATAGTAGCCATAGACCCGTCCCCGGTCCTCGCCCGTGAAAAGCAGCAGCCGGGGCTTACCCTCGGCCGTGGTCGAGGTCCATATGTTCACACCGGTCTCGTTACAAAAGCGCACGTTGCGTCCGTCGGGATAGTAACTCTCGTCGGCAGAGCCGCCCGTTGTCGCCGAAGGCGTGAAAAAAGCGTTGCCGTCCGTAGTCGTAACCACGACACCGATGGCCGAGCCTTGAGGCAACACCGTGCCGTCCACCGCCGAGCGCGTCAGCACCGAGGTCTGAACCTTCAAATGACCCGAACGGACCGGCTCATCCGAACCGCCGCCGGGAACGGAAGCGTTCTCCCTGTCCGACCCCTTCGAGCAACCCGCAAGCAACAGGCCGACCGCCACGGCCAACGCCGAAGCGCCCATAAGACCGGCATTAATTATATGTTTGATAATATACACGATAGATAGATAGATAGATAGATAGATAGATAGATAGATAGATAGATAGATAGATTTTTCACGGCTTTTATTTTTTCGCTTGTTCCACCTCGTTCGTTTCGTCGCACCCGGACGGCCGCCCGTCGGGATCACCCGCAGCGGCGGTACCCACCTTGCGCAGGTACTCCCGGGCCGCCGCCGCGTCGCCCGTCATCGCCGAACATACGGCCAGCGCCGGCAACGCCCGAAGATCGTCCCGAACGGGCTCCAGAACAGCCAGCGCACCGGCGTAATCGCCCGCGGCGATCAGTTCCGAAGCGCGACCGATCACGACGAAATTCCGGTCGGCGTCATCGTCGAAATAGAGCTTGACATAGGAGGCGTTACGCAGTTTCGGGAACAGATTCCGATACATGTACCAGTAAGCACGCTCCCCGTCGATCCGCCACAAGGCGCTCATGCGGCCGAGCTGACGCCGAGAATCCCACACGGGCGTATGGTCGATGACATCCAGCACCTCTTCCCGGTGCGGCACCGCAGCGTCCTCCTCCACCAGCTTCCGAAGTGCGGCCCACGCCGCTCCGCGGGACCTGACATCGAAACAGGAGGCGGAAACGCCGCTGCGGCTCTGCAAGTAATCCCTGAGAGCCTCCCCGCGTTTCAGCGAGAGGACCTCGTTGACGGGACCGCTGCCTTCCGGCGAAGCCTGCCCTACAATGCGTATGCACAGCAACCGAGAGCGCGGATCGCGCTGAATGGTCCCGATGGCCGCCAGAATCCGGTCCAGAGTCGCTCCATTATCTCCGTAGACGGGATCGATCGTCCGATAACCGGCTTTGAAATAGACCGAAAGCCCCGTGGCATCGTCCGCAAAACCCAGACTGTCGCGCTCATACTGCGCACGATCCGCCATGAACGTCTCGCGAAGCGACAACGCCCGCGACGCACTGAGCTGCTCCTCAAAAGGAGCCATGCGGACCCGCACGCCCGTGCTGTCCGCCGAGAGAAAGAAATCGCGGCCCAGCAGCTCCCGGAACGCCCCCTCGCCGAACAACGTTCGCAGCCCGTTCAGTTCCGAGCCCCCGGAATGCTCCAGCAACGACCGGATCCCCGCCCAATCGTTCGCCGACAGCAACGCCGACAACCGCGAATAGAAATCATCCGCAATACGCCCTGCGTCTCCGACGGCAGGCGCCGGCTGTTCGGCCGCCGCCGTGAGCTGCTCCACGTTCTCCACGCTCAGACCCGCCGACCCGTTCGCATCCGCGGCCGCCATAAGCAGCGGAATGCGGCCCAGAAAGAGACTCTTGTGGTAACCGATCTTGGACTGGTCCAGATAGAGTTTGAGATCGCCGCCGGACATCCACGCCTCATAGGGAATGCTGACGTTATAGTCCAGCACGCCCGCCTGACCCTTGACGACGTGCATCATGACGGCCATATTCGTTCCCGAAAGCACGCGCTTGCGCAAATCCGACAGGTCCTTGCGGCGGCCCGTCACCATTATCGGAGTCATCAAAGACTCCCCGTCCCGGTTGGCCAGCACAGGAACCATCTCAATGGTCTTGTTCTGCTGAATATTCCGTGCAGGAATAACCATCCGGAACTTCACCCGCACATTGCCGCCCTCGGCCGTCAGATGCGGATGCTCGACATGCGGATACTCCACCGTGATCCCGGCGCCCACCTGCCCCCGGACCGTCCACACACCGCCAACCAAAAGGAGAACCGCACACAAGCTGCCTCCGAAAACTTTTCTCTTGTCCATAGGTATCATATTATCATTCGTTTACATAGCTCTTGCGGCGGGATTTCCGAGCGGAGCGCCGCGAGAGGTTTTCCTGCTTCGGAGCGATATACTTCATCACGTACATCCCGTCATCGCCGGGAACATAATGATCCCGCTCGCCGTAAAAGGCCCGCTCCACGCGCTCCGCGATCCGCAGCCACAGCGTCTTCATCGCCCCGAACCTTCCACATACCGCACGGCAGCGTCCGCGTCGCCCGTCAGCGCACGGCTCACGGCAAGCGGCAGCGCCGCACGCGGGTCCCCGGCCCAAGGCTCCAGCAGCGAAAGCGCCCCGGCATAGTCGCCCGCAGCGATCTTACGCACCGCAGCGGCGATCGCCTCTCCGGCATCGTCGCCCAGCGCAGCTCCACCGCCCGACACGACGATCGAGGCGCTCCGCAGACGGGGCAGAAGATACCGCTGAACATACGTGTACGGAACGCCCCATTTGAGCCCCCACAGCGCATCCATACGCTTTTCGGCGGGCGTCGTGTCCAGCAGTTCCATCGTCTGGCGGCGGTATTTCATGTCATCCGACGCCTCCACGAGGGCACGCAGTCCGGACCAGTCGGAGGCCCGGATTTCGACGCGCACCAGACTGTCGGCCAGAGAAACGCCCCGGCGGAGACAGGCCTCGCGCAAACACGAGAGTACGTAAGCGGCGCGCTCCGAGGCCAGACGGCCGTTGCGTCCGGAGGAACCCTCCGGCGACGAAACGCCGCAGACGACGATTTCGGGAAGGGGACCGCCCGCCGCAGCATGCTCCGCGATCAGCACGGCCATACGGTCCAGCGCCGCGGAAACCGTGTCGGGCAACACGTCGAGACGCGTACCCTTCACGCCGAACCGAACGCCGGCGCGCAGCGTATCGGCCGTCCGGCTCCGCACCTCGGCCTTCGAGACGGCCGGAAGGTGCAGTGCATAACGTCCGCCCTCGGCCTCCAACCCGATCAGCGGGAAGAGCGCGGTGCGCACCGCGCTGTCCTGCGCCATGCGCCAGACACCCGTCAGGGCGTCGGCATCCGCGTCCCCCGCGAGCGGCGCGAGCATCTCCACGGCCTCGGCGTAGCGGCCGTCGTTGGCACACCTCCGGGCGCGGGCCATCAGAAGCCCGCTCCCGACCAGAGACGCCGTATCGGCCACGGCCAAAGCCGGAGTGTAGATCGACCACGGATGCCGGATGCGGATATCCTCCAAAAGTTCGAATCCGTCCAGCTCCCTGCGGCTCGTATAGCCTTCGAGACGGCGGTCGACGGAGAGCCCCAGCGGCCCCTCGGACATCCACCGCGCATAGGGTACGCTCGTCTCATAGACGACCGTCCCGGCATGACCTTCCAGCTCGGCGGGGAGAGCCACGCCATCGACGACCGACTTGCGCCGGTCCGAGAGACGTTTGCGGCCCCCCGTGAACGCAATGGGCAGCAGCTTCTCCTCACGGCCGCCGCCGAACAGCACCGGCGTATAGCGCAGCGTATAGTTGGAACGGATGCAGCTGCGGGGCACCTCCATCCGAAAACGAATCCCGACACTCGCCCCCGAAGCGACGACCCGCACGGAATCCGTGCGGATGCCGTCGGCATTCTGACCCTCGACGGGTACGATCGGCGCCGTCAATCCGGCGCACAGAAACAGAACAGCCAGTTTCATTGTCATTTATCTATTTAATCATGAAAATCACCGATACGGCCAGCCGCGTGGGGCCGAAATAACTCTTGTGCTGCTTGGGATCGCCCTCGATGGTCGGACGCCCGCACGTCACGCAGTCGTAACTGCGGTAAGTGACGTAACGATAGCCGAAAGCACCCTCGGCCTCGATGCTCCAACGCGGCGAAAGCATCCAGCTGAAACCGTAGCTCAGACCCGCGCCGACGAACGAACCCTCGTAGCGCTTCCTGTCCGTGTCGGAGAACATCAGGCCGAAAGGCGTGGCCCGCATGCCCCCGACGTTGTACTGCCCGTACTCGCCGCTCAGGCCGAAAAAGTGGCCGTTGAACGCCTCCCACAGCCAGTAACGGCCCATCGGGCGCAGCTCCCAATGCTTGAACTTCTTGTTATCGCCGAACTTCCACGGGTTCCACGAACCCGCAAGACCCACCGTCCAGCGAGCCCCCACGGCCCCCTCGACCTCCGCCTGAGGCGTGGTCGTGAACCAACTCAGCGCGTTGGCCTTCACGGCCAACTTCTGGGCATCCGCGCGGGGTGCGAACAGCACCAGCGCCGCAACACCGAGGAACACCCCCCGGACCGTGCGCACAAACCGCAGCCCGTGATTCGTCTCTTCGCTTTTCATTTTCTCGATCGTTTCTTATTTTATTTTTGCTCGTATCTGCATTGCCCCGGCACCCTCCGCCCCGCTCAGAGCCCCGTCCCGCAAGGGTGGAGGATATCGGTTATCCTGAAAATCAGCGCCTTGCATCCGATTCAGGCAACCCGGAG
>OLWL01001693.1_pt1 | contig 11649 bp, 10 predicted proteins | sample 1674151 | NCBI WGS metagenome assembly OLWL01 (sample SAMEA103958148, study PRJEB25191) | human gut metagenome
TTTGACTGCTCTGTTTTTTCATGTGATAATAAAATCTGTAAGTACATTATGCACTCTGCGCTCTATGAGGGAGGTCTTTATGAAAAAAAATACAAAACAAAAATGGCGGACACTACTGTGTCTGTTAATGATTCCCGTATTCCTTACGGGGTGCCGCGTCCGGACGACTCCGATAGGAGTATTTGCACAGCTTCTGTCCTATGCGGAAAATGCCGGAAGCAGTTCATCACAATCGTCTCATCACGGCACTTATCATCAGGAGCCGGATGCCACTCCGATGCCCCAGGTAGATTATGGCAGTCTGGATTCTGTGGGGACAGTGGAAACGGTCATGATCTATATGGTAGGCTCCGATCTGGAATCTTATTACGGCAATGCCAGCCTGGACATGAATGAAATGGAAGCCGCCGGTGTGGACACGGCTCACAATAATGTCATCGTCTATGCGGGCGGTGCCTCTAAGTGGCAGGACCGGGGATTATCCGGCGATGACTGTACAACACTTTTGCTAAAGGAGGAGGGATTTGTCCCTCTGGATACCTATCCGGCGGAAAATATGGGGAATCCCCTGACATTGAGCAGTTTTGTAAATTACTGCTTTGATTTCTTCCCCGCAGATTCCTACAGTCTGATCCTTTGGGATCATGGCGGCGGACCGGTCCTTGGTTATGGTGTGGATGAGAACTATAATGATCTGCTGACACTGGACGAGCTGGCGGAAGCCCTGGGAGATTCCATAGGTGCCCATCAGACGAAATTAGAATGGATCGGTTTCGATGCCTGCCTGATGAGTTCTCTGGAAGTAGCTTCCGTGTTAGCACCTTATGCCAATTATATGGTTGCTTCCCAGGAGACGGAGCCCGGCTGGGGCTGGAATTATTCCTTCCTGTCTGAACTGTCCGGTGATCCGGTTCCCGGAGATCAGATGGGGGAAGCTATCATAGATGCCTACATGGATTACGGCGAGTATGTCTTTGATGTATATCCCAATCTGTACTCCGATCTGACCCTGTCCTGCATTGACCTGAATGCCTATGCGGAAGCAGAGGATGCCCTGAACACTTATTTTGCAGAGTTGGATACTTCTCTGGATGTGAAAAGTTTCCCCAGGCTGGTGCGTAAACGTGCCAGGGTAAGAGACTTCGGAAGTTACTCTTCCGATATGAATTACGGCATGGTAGATATTCTACATCTGTTAGAGCTTCTCGGAGATAATTCACAGGCTGCGCGGGATGCTGTCTCTGCTGTGGAGCGCTGCATCGTCTGTTCCGACACCAATATGGAAAATGCCGGCGGTATCTCTATCTGTTATCCTTATCAGACGGATGAGGACTATCGGGATGCCTGCATTGAAATGCTTAACTACCTTGAATTTGCTCCGGATTACACCAGATTTTTGCAGGATTTCTATGCGATTCAGAATGGTGACACGCTGTTAGCCGACCGCCAGATCTCCAGTGCTGCCACCACGGTAACTACTGAAAATGACGGTACTTATGATGAGTCGGATATCACTCTGCAGCTGACTCCAGAGCAACAGGAGAACTTCGCTTCCGGCGGATATTATATTCTCTGTAAGGCGAAGGAAGAAGGTTATGTCACTGCAGAGGAAGATCCCAGGGCAGACGATATGTATCTGTTCATCCAGGGCAGTAAGCGCGTGACTTTGGATGAAAATGGGGTTCTGCATGCGGCATATAAAAACAATGCACTGTATATGGAAGATGACGAGGGGATATCCGATATTCCTATGATCCTGACGGAATCGGATATCAGTGATGTGGAGAATCGTTATCTGTCATTTGTGGTACTGATGAATTTCGACAATTGGGAATCCCAGGCTGTGCAACTGCAGATTGCGGTAAATGAAGAGTATCCGGATGGTATTATCCGAAATGCGATTCCTTTAAGCGATGATGACGACGATGTGCAAAGCGCCAGCAAGCAGCTGATCCATCTGGATGATTATGCGAATATGTCCGTGGCAGCACGTTGCAGTTACGTGACCCGGGATGAGAATGGGGAGTTGTTGGATTTCTTCGACTGGGAGAAATCGAAATGGATGATGGGGTTTGAGGTGGATCTGACCTCCGACTATCGGACCGTGGTGCAACCGCTGGATCATCCGGAGAATTACGTGTGCATCTTCTTCATGAAGGATTCCCAGGGGAATGTGTCCTATTCGGATATGATACCGTTGAAATAATGTAAATCTTCCGTAGCCCTTGGCAGGGTATAAGAAACGGTCTGCTTATTCTTATACCCAGCCGGGGCTACTGGTTTTTCACAGGCTTCCAGGACGCAGAACGCCCACGACGAATGAAATGTCATGCCGCGATGTCTGTCGGAGGGTGTTGATATTTTCTTGAAAAGTGTTGAAAGACAGGGGGAAAGCGGACACCACTTTATCACTTTTCGTAGAAAATTCACACCCGGAGACGCGACATCAAGGCGTGATGTTCCGTTCGCCGTGGGCGTTCGTGGATTCACTCAACTATCTGCAGGCTATCACGACCAACGAGGCACGGGAGAAAAAGCATCTGCACTCCGGCGTCCACTGCCTGCTGCCATGCCACGCCGAACTCAGGCTGCATGGCGGTGTAGGGACGGACCTCGGTGATGCCCTGCATCTGAATGACGAAAGCGACCATGCAGGTATATCCCGCTTCTACTGCCTGTGTCAGTTCCCGCAGGTGTTTCACACCGCGTTCAGTAGGTGCATCCGGGAAATAGCCGATCCCGTCGATTTCCAGGGTGCAGCCCTTCACTTCCAGAAGGTATTTCCTCTCCCCTTTTTCCATATAGAAGTCGATACGGGAATTGCCATAGGTATACTCCGGTCTGACCAAATCATAATCCTGCTTCTTCAGCCATTCTTTCACCACTTTATTCGGTGCCTGGCTGTCGATATTGATCCAGCCGATATTTTCCTTATAGACCGCCACCAGATCATACAACGTTTTCCTGGAAGGATTATCCGAGACCTCCAGCCGTACTGCCGCTCCCGGAAGGAGCAATTCCCTGCATCTCCCCGTATTTTTCACATGTACCGTCTCCGGTCTGCCCTGCATCTCCACATGGGCAATAAACCGGTTGGGGCGGTCAATAAATTTCCCTTCTACTATTTTTCCATACTTCATTACTACCTCTTCTAGCCGCACTCGTCGCCGCGGATGGACTTTACTAATAACGGTACTTCAAACAATAGCATCACGATCCATCCGATCATATTCGCCCACGCTAAGCTTTCGAAGTCCATATGCAGCAGGCGGATCATTACAAATACTGCCACCACTCTGCCCAACATATTCATAAAGGTACTGTACAGTGTCACCTTCAGATCGCCGATGCCGCGGAAAAATCCCTGGATTCCGTTGGTCATCCCCGGCAGGATATACATCCAGGAGATCAGGTGCAGATAACTGATTCCGAGAGATACCACCTGTGCATCCCCGTCCTCGGCGAACAAAGTCATGATCTGCGGGGCCAGACCCCAGATCACTGCAAACAAACCGATGGAATAGACCAGCTCGATCAACAATCCTGTCTGAAAACCTTTCTTCATGCGCTCTTTGTGTCCGGCGCCCTTGTTCTGCGCCAGGAAAGTCGTCATGGCATGTCCGATGTTCTGCTGCGGCGTATAAGCGAAATCATCCACGCGGTTCACTGCGGTAAATGCTGCCATAACCGCCACACCCTGCGTATTGACTACTGACTGAATGATGAGCTTGCCCAGCTGTAAGCATACCTGTTGCATGGCACTGGTGCTGCCGTAGCTGACAGTCTTACCAAGCAGGCTCTTATCAAAGACCCACCACTTTTTCCCAAGGCATAACAGTGGAATCTTTTTCTTGATATAAATGCCGCATAGCAGGCAGCACAGGCCCTCGCTGCACACTGTGGCAATGGCACTTCCCGCCACGCCCCATCGCAATACCACCACGAAGAACAGATCTCCGAAAATGTTTAAAAAAGCACTGGTTACCAGAAAATATAACGGTGTCTTACTGTCTCCCAGCGCCCGCATGGTGTTCGCCAGGAAATTATAGATAAATGTAAATATCAGTCCCAGGAAAATGATCCGAAGATATACCGCAGCTTCCGGAATTGCAGTCTCCGGTACCCGGATCAGTCGAAGCACCGGTGTCGCCAATAGCAGCATGAGCAATGAAAATATAACGGAGAATCCGCAGCCTGCCAGCATGGTGGTGCTGATCTGCTTCGAAAGGGTATCATAATCCCTGGCACCATACTGGGAGCTCATTAAGACGCTGGCTCCCATGCACATTCCGCTGATCAGCAGAATCGCTATATTCATAATCGGCGTGGAAGTTCCCACTGCTGCCAGTGCCTGCTCTCCCACGTATTTTCCTACGATCACGGAGTCCGCAGCGTTGTAGGTCAGCTGAAACAGATTGCCCAGTACCAGTGGTATTGTGAATGATACTAAGGGAAGCAGTATCTTACCCCGGGTCATGTCATGTTTCTCTATCGTACTCATTGCTTATCGCTGTCCTTTCGTTTTCATTTTCTCTAAGGAGGGGCTCTTCTGCTTTTCTATAAGTATCTCTTCCTGATCTTGTTCTGCTTCTTCCGTGCTGTCCTCTGCTCCGGACGCCTCATTGCCGCTTACAGCGGGCTGGCTTCTCTGCTTCTCATCCATGCTGTCATTTTTTTGTGCCGCCTGCAGATTCCCTGTAACAGCGCCATCCGTGCCTGCCGTCACCTCTGCCACGGCACCTTCCGGCATATCTGCGACAGTTTCTGCCATTTCCGCTTCTATTGCGGTATTCTCTGCCTGCGCCATTGCAAAATCTTCCGCCGGTGCCGCACCATCTGCGCCTGCGCTGTATGCTGACTGCGGTGCTGCTGTATCCGTACCGGTGCTGTCTGCCATTTTGGTACTGCTCATTGTCACGTACAACACTCCCGCCACCACGAAGCAAAGACAGGCTGCCGCAATGCGGGACACATAGTATAGCGGAAATCTGCGTATTTTTCCATTTGCTTTCCGCTTTTCCACACCTTCATTCTGTTCACTCCGATGCAGTAATTCCTCCTCTACACCGGACAGGGCACGGAACAATCTTTCTTCTTTTTCTCTGTTTTGCTCGCTCATCTTCTCTTCCTCTTACAAGACAATTCCCTGCTGTTCCAGATATTTCTGCAGCTTTTTCCTCGTGCGGAACAGGGATGTCTTCACCGTATTCAGATTCATGCCATAACGCTCTGCAATCTGGGCATACTCCTCCACGAACCAGTACCTTCGTAAAAAAACATTACATTCCTGTTCGGAGAGCGTATGCAGGAAAGCATTGATGCTCCGCTCTAACTCCGCTGCTTCCACAATGCTTTCCGTATCGTGGGCTGCGGGAATACACTCCGCCAGTTCATCCAGCGTGGTATCCATGAGTCCGTTTCCCCGTTTTTTTGCATTCTTTGTCTTCCATCTATCAAACGATAAATTGCGGGTGATTGTTCCCAAAAACAGTTCCAGCCGGTTCGGTTTTTTCGGAGGTATGGCATTCCATGCCCGCATCCACGTATCGTTTAAGCACTCCTCCGTGTCTTCCCTGTCATGTAAAATATGGTAAGCGATGCTGTAACAGTATTTTCCATAGGATTTCTGTGTCTCTGTAATAGCGCGCTCGTCCCGCGCCCAGTAGAGATCCAGTATGGCTGTATCTTCCACAGGTCTCTCCTTTCCAGAAAAGGCACTGCCGCAAATATCTGCAGCAGTGCCCCCATATTCTTCGTGTATCCCGTAATGTCCCCGGCTTCCTAGATCTGGAACTTCTTTGCATTCGCACTGAGCTCGTCTGCGATCACATTCAGCTGTACGGTGGCCTTCCGGCAATCCTCCACGATCTCTGACAGCTGATCCATCGTCGCCGCCGTCTCCTCGGTGCTGGCTGCATTATTCTGGGAGATCTCGGTCAGACTGTCGATCTTGTCCGCTACATCTGTCCGGTATGCTTCGATATGATCCAGCTCTTCGGAGATCACGTTAATCTCACCGACGACATTCTGAACCTCCTGATTCAGGGTGTCGAATACCTCCAGTGTATTGCCCAGCTTCTCATTCTGCTGGTGGATCTCGCCGACTACGCCATTCATAATCTCTACGCTCTGGTTGGAATTGCTGATCAGGTTCTCCACGATGCCGCGGATCTTGTCTGCGGATTCCTTGGACTGGTCTGCCAGACCACGGATCTCTTCCGCTACGACTGCGAAGCCTCTGCCCATCTCACCGGCTCTCGCTGCCTCAATGCTGGCATTTAATGACAGCAGGTTGGTCTGGTTCGCAATACCTGCGATGATATCGGTAGCTGCCTGAATCGCCTGTGCGGACTCGTTGGTGATATTGGTCTGCTCCTGCACCTGATCCACCGACTGCTGTGTATGAGAGCTGATCTTCAACAGTTCCTTCAGGGTGCTGTCCACGGTGGCATTGCTTTCCTTCATGTTGGCTGCGCTGCTACTCAGTACGTTCACACTGTCTGCTGTGCGGTTCAGCGCATTGCTCATATCGTTCATGCTCTCGCTGACCTTCTGGGTGTCTGCCGCCTGAGTGGTAGCGCCCTGCGCAATCTCGTTGACCGCGGTATTGACTGCGGAAATAGACTGTCCGATACTGTCAAAATTGCTCGAAAAAGTTCCGGTGAATTCATCCATCTCTTGCATGGAACTGTGGATATTGGTAATGATCCGGGAGAAGCCTACCACAACGGAATGCACCGCTCTGGCAATCTTGCCGACTTCATCGGTTCTGTTTACCAGCTTCGTGGAGATATCAAAATTCAGCCTGCCTTCAGCCACCTGATCCAGATTGCTGACCACACCAAGCAGTGCTCTGGAAATCAGACGTACGACTAAAATCGTACTGATACAGAAGATCAGTGCCAGCACATACATAAAGATCGTATTGGATCTCACAATGCCGGAATACAGTTCTTTCACGTGCTCCACCGGGATCGCCACTGCCAGAGCCCCCGCTGTCTTGCCGTCGGTTCCGGTAATCGGTGTCAGATATGCATAATATCTGGTATCCCCCAGCTTCAGGGAAGTGTCAAAATATTCCGATCCTGCCAGTACTTTGGATGCCACAGAATCACTCAGTACGATGCCGGAATAGTCAAAGCTTGCTGCTGCCGCTTCCTTGTCCCAGAACAGTACCACATCTACGTTGGTATTGCTCGTGAAATTCTGGAAAAAGCTCTGATTCTCTGTAAAATTGATCTCGCCCTTGCAGAGACTGCCGTTCTCATAACGGAAGCCCTCCCCAGAAGCGCTGTCCAGATTCAGCTGCATCGCATATTCCGTAGCAGCCAGCTCTTCCTTCACAAGCGTTTCCGCGGTGTTGTTGCCGACTGCCTTCAATGCCAGCATCGCAAAAAATATGATGACCAGCATCGGCATCAGTACCATCGCGAGGATCTTGACGATCAGATTTGCTCCCTTTTTCCCCTTGAGATCTTTCATGTTGTCCAGTGAGACAGTTTCCCCTTCTGTCTGTTCCTGTTTTACCGCTTCTGCCATAGATAAAATAACCTCCTTTGTACCCTTATGACCTTTGTATATTCTTTCTAAAATGGACTGCCGGGAACAGCCCCTGACAGCTTAATAGATAAAAAGATTATAACGCACTCCGGTTGAAAAAGCTATTCTTTTTGTGCTTTTCCCTCCTGAATGAGGTCTTTGATCACCTCTCCACCGATGATCAGCCCCGCCACGGAAGGGACAAAGGAAATACTGCCCGGAATTGCTCTCCGGTCGGTGCATTTATGGACGGTGCCGGGAGGACAGACGCAGCCCGTCCGGCAGCTGGTTTCCATAGTTTCGAGAGGCTTCAGGGAAGCTTCGGTAGAGTAGACAACCTTCAGTTTTTTCACACCGCGTTTTTTCAGCTCTCTGCGCATGACCTTTGCCAGCGGGCACATGGTAGTCTTATAGATGTCCGCCACACGGAACTGTGTGGGGTCAAGCTTATTGCCGGCACCCATACAGCTGATGACAGGGACTCCGGCCTCCTTTGCGCGCAGGATGATCTCGATTTTTGCAGTCACAGTGTCCACGGCATCCACGACGTAATCGTACTGGGAAAAATCAAACTGATCGGCAGTCTCCGGGAGATAGAAGCATTTATGTCCTACCACCTGTGCCTCAGGATTGATCAGATGAATCCGCTCCTCCATGACATCTACTTTGTATTTGCCGATCGTCTGATGGGTAGCGATGATCTGGCGGTTGATATTCGTCAGACAGACCTTGTCATCGTCAATGAGATCAAAGGCGCCGACTCCGCTGCGGGCAAGGGCTTCGACGACATAGCCGCCGACTCCGCCGATCCCGAAGACGGCGACACGGGCGTGGTAAAGACGCTGCATGGCATCTTTGCCGAGGAGTAATTCGGTTCTGGAAAATTCGTTTAACATAGATGTAGATTCCTTTTCTTATAACTATATTTAACTATATTGCACGCAGCTGTGCTGTCCCCCTTTCATCCAGCACAGCAAACACCGCACGGTCAGGGAACCGGATCGTGAAAATTCCAAGTATAAAAAACATGGGAACTTAAAGGTTCCCATGCTTTAGCTTATTTTTATTGTTCCTACTAGTATACTGGGAATACTCTCGTAAGAGTATATCACATCTTTAGAGATTGTCATAGAGTCCCTGAATAAAATTTTTCACCTGGAGGTTGTTCTCAGGCGTGGTATCTTCGAGGGTAGCATGGATGTAGGGTTTGCGCTCTTTCATGAACTTAAGGATAGAGGTGTAGTCCATCTGTCCGAGACCGCAGCCTACGGATTTGAGCTTTCCGTCCTCGGGAATAAAGTCTTTCAGGTGTACCATTGCCACATCGGGTCCTAAGACATCGATTGCCTCATCGACGATTGCCACCTGGTCTTTGTAGTTGCAGTAGTCGAGAAGATTGACAGGATCGAGGATGATCTGGAGGTTGGGGGATGCGATCTCATCGAGTACTCTTCTGGCTCTTGCCGGGTTGTAGACAATGTGCTTCCATACGGGCTCGATTGCCATGACAACTCCCATCTCCTCGGCGTATTTTACAACGGGACGGAGGTTTGTGATAAAGGTCTGCAAAGCCTCTTCACCATGGCATTCGGGTACTGCGGTATAAGTAACGTTGGGAGCACCGGTCTCGGTTCCCACCACACCGCAGCCAAGCCACGAAGCAAAACGGATATGTGCCATATAGCGGTGGGTGATCTTCGCAAGCTGCTCCGGATTTGGATTTGCCAGGTTCAGGTAGCATCCAAGTACCGCAACATCCACCTGATTTTTCGCAAATACATTTTTCATATACATGGCAAGTCCCGGGGTCAGTGCCTCATCGGTAGTGGGAAACTCAGTGATCACCTTACCGGGTGCCAGATGTCCGCAGGCAAAGCCAAGCTCATGGACATTGGCAATACGTTCCTCAAAAGGAAGCTTTTTCGTATCATGTAAACGGATTCCTAACTGCATAATTTCCTCCATTCCAGGTTCAGGTCTGATCTTCCTGATCCTGCTTATCATCAACGCCGGATCAGCTCATCCACGCCTTCCAGCTCGTAAGCCTCTCCAACCTGTCCTTCGATTCTCACGTTATCCAGGGTCAATTTTGCAACATTTCTTGCAAAAAGTCCTCTCTTACTACTTTTTTCTACACCATCCGACATGGCAGGTACATCACATTTTGCGTCCTCGGCATAGCTGATGGAGATGTTCTTCATATAGATTTCTTCGATCTTCTGCTCCGGAAGTCCGTCAAAATAAGCTGCTGCCACATGGCAGTTGGTGCAATCCATATTTTCAAATACCATTTTTTTCACCTGCGGTGTTCTGTCATCCACGGGGTAGACATCTCTGGACTGGACATAGGTGGTCTTGCCGTCGGGATCGCAGAAGTAGAAGCAGTTGACCACAAGCGGTGTCATCACATGATCCAGGGTCAGATTCCGGAAAATAATGTTGCTTAGAATCGCATCTTTTCCTCTGCCGCGGCGGGTCTTGATACGCAGGCCTCTGTCCGTATGACGGAAAATGCAGTCCTCCACCGTCAGATTCACTACGCCGCCTGCCATCTCGCTGCCCAGAGTTACGGCACCGTGGCCGTTCTCCATCAGGCACTGGCGGATGTGGATGTTCTCGGAAGGAGTCTTGTGCTTTTTGCCCATGTAGATTTTGCCGCTCTTGACTGCGATACAGTCATCTCCCAGTGAGAAACGCACGCCCAGGATCTCCACATTTTTGCAGGACTCGGGATCCAGTCCGTCGGTGTTAGGCGAATCGCTGGGATTCTGCACCGTCACACCGATGAATTTCAGATCGTTGCTGAAATAGGGATGCAATGTCCAGGAAGGCGAATTGCAGAAGGTCACTCCCTGTAAAGTCACATTTTTACATCCGCTGATGAAAAACAGTCTCGGGCGGAACGCAATGTTCATGACCTTGGGGTCCTTCCACCAGTTTTCCTTGGAAGCATTGCCGTTGATCTTACCCTGTCCGTAGATTACCACGTCTTCTGCACCGATACCGCAGATGATGCCGGAGAACATAGGTAAGGGATTGCCCTCCCAGGTACCAAGATTGTACTCGTCGGTCTCATCGTAGCTCTGCAGCATACCGGGAAATACAGGGAATTTCTCTCTGTCGGTAAAAGCCTTAAGTTCCGCGCCCTCTGCCAGTTCAATACGGATGTGGCTTTTTAAGAACAGGCTGGTAATGCGGTAGATTCCTGCGGGGAAATACACTCTGCTGTTCACCGGGCATGCCATGATGGCAGCCTGGATAAAGTGGGTATCGTCGTGCTCACCGTCACCTTTGGCACCGAATCTGGTCACATCCAGGGTCACATACTCATAATCTGTCTTGAAAGATACTTCACCCTGCTTTTCACCGTTCACATAAGCTTCCACCACATATTTCTGATCCGGCTTTAAATCAAACAGGGAAGTGATGGTCTTCTCTGTGGTCAGAGTGGTCTCACCATTTAATCGTAATTCTATGGGCTGTTTAGTAAAATATCTGCCGCCGTCTGCGATCTCAATGGTCGCACTACGGGCAGTATGCATAATATGTCTGATTTCCATGCGCTGTTTCCTCTCGTTTCTACCTCATGCACTCCTGATATTTTTCCGCTAACAATAAATACTCCGCACATGCCTTCTGTACGGCATCGCAGAATACCTTTTCCGATGTGGCATCCATGGCAAACTTATTTTCCTTTGCATCATAATACTGCTCCAGCATACACTTTACCGCACTGCGGAAATTGTCCAGAAGCTCTCTGTAATTCTCGTAGATCTCCGGGCTGATCTGCTCTACGGTATGAAGCAGTGCTGCAGTGTAATCCGCGCCGTTTTCCGCGGTGAATTCGCTCTCCGCATGCTTTTTCAGCACACGCATCTGCGCCATGATATCCGGATATCCTTCCTTTTTATTCTCGGTGGTCTCATATGCCGCATATGTTGGATATACCAGATCCGCAGCCTGATAGATGTTCCTTCGTCCTGCATCTGCCTGCACCTTTTTTAAGTCAAAGATGCCTTCCTCCGTACGGGGAAGTGCCTTGATTTCCTGAATTGTCATAGTTTTTGTCATTCCTTTCGCTTCGCTCAAGGCACAAACAAGTTATGAAAA
>OLWL01001695.1_pt1 | contig 11630 bp, 8 predicted proteins | sample 1674151 | NCBI WGS metagenome assembly OLWL01 (sample SAMEA103958148, study PRJEB25191) | human gut metagenome
AGACCCAATCGATGCCATCCTGCAGGAAACGGATCAGCTCGGGATTCGCCACGGCCACGATGATCACATCGGGGCTCTTCAGCTTCTGCTTCAGGGTGTTGATCACACGCTCGAAGTATTCCCGAGAATCCTTCATCCAGTCGGTGATGTTGTTGGTGAAACCGTCATACGGCAGAGCGTTGAACTTCGCAGTGACAGTCAGCTTCTCATAGCCGTACGGGCCAGCACCAGCAGCTTCCTGAGCCTGATAGCTCTTGTCCAGGAAGGTACGGATCTCGTAGTCCTCCAGCTCAGCCAGAGAACGGCCCATCATGTCGACGTTATCGGCGATCATGTCGATGCGCTGCAGAGCCAGAGCGTCAGCAGCTTCCTCAACGGTCACAGCCGTGTTCATACGAGGACCAGACTCAGGCATCTGCTTCTGGATCTGCTCGTTTTCACGGATGACGGTCAGGCCGCGCTCGGTGGCAATGGCAAATACCCGCGCCATAACGGCATTGTTCATCACGCCATTGCCGTCCTCGGTGATGAACTTGATGTCCTCCGGCAGGGTAAGCAGATGGTCGATGGTCTTGCCGTCAAAGTCCTTGGTGATGGAGACGGTCTGGTTCACGTCGCACAGACCGATTTCGGCGGCTTTCTGTTCCACCATCTCAGCCTGTGCCGCCGAGGAGCAGACGGGCTTGGTGTTGGGCATCAGGTTCACGAACGTGTAACCGCCTGCCGCAGCCGCCCGGCTGCCGGTCTCGATGTCCTCCTTGTACTCAAAGCCCGGGGTGCGCCAGTGGCAGTGCAGATCCACAAATGCGGGCAGCACAGTCAGCCCACCGGCATCCACCACCGTCTCGTTCTCGGCGGCAAGGGCGGAAAGATCCTGCCCTACGGCAGCGATTTTGCCATCCTTTACATAGATCTCCAGCGGCCGTCCCTCGGTGTTCACAGCGTTTGTCAGCAGCATCGCGGTTCCCTCCTGTAATGATATTTTTGTGTGTCAGGCGCCCGAAAACGGGCAAAAAAAAACTTTTCCCCGCAAAGGGAAAAGCTCATTGCGCAAAAAAAGGAAACAACGAAGCCACGGCAAAACCGGACGCGAACTGCTTGTTCAGTTTCGGGTTCTGGGCGCTGCACAGCATGGTGTTTCTCCTTTTCTTGATGGTTGCGTTTTCATTCGTATTATTTTATCATAGAACCGCAAAATGTGTCAATGGCTGTGCGCAAAATCAGGTGCTAAAAGGTTTCTGGCATCTCTCGCCGAATTTTGGACACTCTACCCAAAACCCGGGCCACGCGGCAAAATAAATGCCATTTTGTTCCACAATCCCTAGTACAGCACTGTACTTTCGTCTCTTGCTGTGCTATTATAATACGGTAAAAGGGAGAGCCCCGCCGCATGGGCGGGTGTTTATGGGAAAGAGAGGTTTTCCGCATGGGTTTACTTGAGGACGCGCGGAACATCCAGCGCAAGGACCCTGCCGCACGCAGCGTGCTGGAGGTAATGCTGCTGTACCCGGGATTCCACATTCTGGTATATCACCGCATTGCGCACTGGCTGTACGAGCACAAGCACTTTTTTCTGGCACGGTGGGTCAGCCAGCATGGCCGCCACCGCACCGGCATTGAGATCCACCCGGGTGCCACCATCGGCAAGTGTCTGTTCATCGACCACGGCATGGGCATCGTGTTCGGCGAGACCTGCGAGATCGGAGATAACTGCACCATCTACCACGGGGTAACGCTGGGCGGTACCGGCAAGGATACCGGAAAACGCCACCCCACCTTGGGCAACAACGTGCTTATCGGCGCGGGCACCAAGGTGCTGGGCCCGGTGTTCATCGGGGATAACGCCCGCATCGGTGCGGGCAGCGTGGTGCTGCGCAACCTGCCCGCCAACTGCACCGCCGTGGGCGTGCCCGCCGAGGTGGTGCGCATCAACAACAAGGCGGTGAACCCCGCCGACGATCTGGACCAGCAGGATCTGCCGGACATCGTCTCGCAGCGGCTCACCGATCTGGACCGCCGCCTGAGCCAGCTGGAAAAGACCGCACAGGGCGATATCCCGCCCACTGCCGCGCAGATCGCTGCCCGGCAGCGGAAATAAAAGATTTCTTTGAAAAAAAGAGGAGACAGGCTTCCCGGGAAGGTCGCCTGTCTCTTTTTTGTTGTCAGCTGCGGTTATAACACCGGCTCACCGTTTTCTTTATTGCAATACATCCGGGCATCGGCCTGCCGGATGGCCTCGGTCAGGGGCTGCACATTGCACACGCCGCCAATGCTTACCGAAAGCCGGAGCTCCGGGTGGCTGGGCACCCGCGCTGCCTGCACAGCGTTCTGCACTCGTCGGATGACGCTTTCTACGCCGTCAGGGCAGTTCTGGGGCATCAGCAGCAGAAATTCATCGCCGCCATAGCGGATCAGGATATCAGTCTGACGCAGACAGCTCTGCATGGCTGCGGCCACGGTCTGCAATGCTTCGTCTCCCACCAGATGTCCAAAGCTGTCGTTGACCGACTTGAACTGGTTCACATCGATCATCGCCACACCGCCGTGCATCTCGCCCCCGGCAAGGAACTTATCAAAATAGCGGCGGGTGTAGGCTCCGGTCAGGGGGTCTACGAAGGCGCTGCGCTCCATGCCGTTGCAGCGGTCCAGCAGCAGCCGGTGGCCGCCCATATCCAGCCAGCGGCCATCCGTCAGCCGGGTGACCATTTCCAGCATACAACCCCTGCCGCCTACCTCGATATACTTGGAAATGACAAAATAGGCTTCCTCGTCCTTGAACTCGATCTTATTCAGGATGGTCTTGCGGGCGTAGGCTTTGGCGGAGATGCAGTTTTCGCACCGGGTATCCTTGTTCCATACCATGTGGCAATTGCCGGGCTTTTCGGTCAGGATGCCGTCACTGTCCAGCGCAAGCACCTTGCGGTGCTCCGGGTCTACCAGACGCACCACATCAAAGATGCCCTGCAGCCGCCGTAGGAACCGGGCGGAATCTTCCTCCGGGTCGATGGCGGTCAGCAGCTCTGCCTGATGCTCCACGCGGTGCTGTTCATCGGTGAGGTGCCCTAGCACGTTCACGCAGCGGCGCACCCCGGCACCGCTCCAGATGGTATGCAGCGCCATCCGGTGCAGGTGCGGCTTCCCATCTCGCTGCACCATGACCGGCAGCACCACGTCCGGCGCTTCCGGCGTGGCGCGGCTGATGGCCTTGGAAAGCTTGCGCCGATCCTGCTCGTTCAAAAAGCCAAGTCCCTTGCCCTGCGCAAAATCGGTCACCGTTTTTTGCTGCAAGGGCTCGGCATGGTAGTCATACACGGTCACGCTGCCTGCCAGCAGGTCGTAGTCGAACCGGATGCCACCGCACTGGGCGGCGTAGAAATCCGTGCGCTCCTTTTCCTGCTCCAGCAGCAGCTGGGAGTGGTTCTCCCGGGGCAGCGCCTCCCGGTGCAAAATCTCCTCGGAAAGGCGGTGGGTCTCCTGCCGGAAGCCCCGGTCCCACTCCGAGCGGGCCAGCTCGGTGCGCAGCTGCTCCGAGGACTCTCGCAGGCAGTCCAGCAGCAGCGGGTTGAACGCGCCGCACTCGCCGTTCAGGATCATGCGCAGCGCGGTGTCGTGGTCGTAGGCGTGCTTATAGCAGCGCTCGCTGGTCAAAGCGTCGTATACGTCTGCCAGTGCCACCACCTGCGCCGCAATGGGAATCTCATCCCCTTTCAGCCGGTCGGGGTAGCCATTGCCGTCCCAGCGCTCGTGGTGCCAGCGACAGATGGCGTGCGCCACCTGCAAAAGCGGCTCGTCCCGCGCAATCGCCTGTCCCAGATCCTGCAACATCTGTGCGCCCGCCACAGTATGGTTCTTGATAATGGCAAACTCCTCGGCAGTCAGGCGGCCGGGCTTGTTCAGGATCTCCTCCGGGATGACGATCTTGCCGATATCATGCAGCGCCGAAGCGGTGCTGATGAGGGCGATATCGCTTTCGTCCAGCTGATAACGGTCGGTCTTTTGCACCAGCCGGTGCAAAAGCAGGTCGGTCAGGGTGCGGATGTGCAGGACATGCAGCCCGCTTTCGCTGTTGCGGAACTCCACCACATGGCTCAGGATGCTGATCATCAGCACGCTGTTGTGCTCTTTTTCGTACACCTGATCGGTGACAAGGCGGGTGAGCCGCTTTTGCTTGGCGTACAGCATGAGGATATTCTTCACCCGGCGCAGGATCATAATCCGCTCGAAGGGGCGGCGGATATAGTCTGCCACACCCAGATCATAGGCACGCTCAATGTTGGCGGTATCCTCTGCCGCCGAGATGACGATGACCGGGATCTCGTCCAGCCATGCGTGATACTTCATCACTCGCAGCACGTCAAAGCCATCCATGCCCGGCATCATCAGGTCCAGCAGCAGCAGGGAGATATCCGTGCGCTGCCGCATCAGTTCCACCGCTGCTGCGCCGTCTTCCGCCTCCAGATAGTCATAGCCATCGCCCAGTATCTCCTTGAGCAGGGCACGGTTGATCTCGGAATCATCCGCGATCAGGATCTTCGGTTTCTCGTTCATGGCCATGTTTCTCCTTTTGCGGCGCATCTTTCTGTCCCGGCTTTGTTCCGGGCACACCGTCCGCACTGACTGGATGTAATAGGTTTTCCCTAGCATCCGCTTTGTTGCATTCATTTATACTTTACTGGATTTTACAGCAAAATGCAAGACTGAGCGCAGCATTTTCTGCCATTTTCCGGTATTTTCCGCAAACGTTTTCATTCCCGGCTGTGTAAATGCAATCCAATTTTTACAGTACCCTTTGCAACCGTTGTTCGAAAGCAAGCCGTTTGTCGTTACAGCCCTTCCTGTGAAAATGCGGTTGCCGCGCTCCGCAGAGCGCGGCAACCGCGAAATATAAACCTTATTTCCGCTGATGATGCGCAAAGCAAAGCGGAGCGCATTCCAAATCGTCCCGCCCCAAAAGAAAAAGGACTGCTGCGCAAAACACGCAGCAGTCCTTTTTAAGTTCACTCTTGGGGCATCATGGCATCAAACCAGCCCATCAGCTCCGCAGCCATCTGTTCCAGCCGGGTCTCCGGCTGCCATGCAGGCTGTGCAGGCTCCGGAGGCAGTGCCTGTTCCGGGGCGCAGAGGCTTTCTTCCGTTTCCGGTGCAGGCTGTTCCGGTGCAGCCTCGCACTGCGGCACAGCCTCGGGGGCTGTATCCGGCTGCGCAGGTGTTTCCGGGGCGGTCTGCTGCATGGCGGCAAGAGCAGCCTCGGCTCTGCGGCAGGCGGCTTCGGCCTTTTCTGCCCGGGCATTGGCCTGTTCCAGCTGCTCCCACGCCTGCTCACAGGCGGCTTCCAGCTCTGCATTATCGTGCTTGAGGGCAAGCAGGGTGCGCTCAAAGGCGAACATCCGGGTCTGATACCGGCGCACCTCGGCGCGTGCCGCAGCCAGCTTGCGGCTCAGCTGCTCTGCCTGTGCCCGGGCGCTTTCCGCCTGTGCTGCGGCAGATGCCTGTACAGCGGCCTGCCGGGCAAATTGTCCGCGCAGGGCACCGGTCTCCCGCTCTGTCTGCACCATGATGCCCTCCCATGCACACCTTGCACGGGGCTTTCGCTGACCGCATGGGCGCAGCTGCCAGCCCCATTGTAGCCTGTAATTACTTCCGCTTGTTCAGGATGGCCAGCAGCTCGTCGTAGTAACGATTGTCGCTGCTTTCCTCTTCCACGGCCTTCTTTTCAGCCGGAGCAGCAGCCGGGGCGGCATTGGATGCCGGGGCTGCGCTTGCGCCGGTATCGCTGCTGAACACCGCAGACGGCACAGACTGTGCACCGCCCATGGCGTTGTTAATGCTGTTGCGCAGGTCGCTGGCGCTCTTGTTGTCGAAGCCGGTGGCCACAACGGTCACGCGCATCTCGTCGGACAGGTTCTCATCAAAGGCAGTACCCCAGATGATGTTTGCATCGGGATGTGCGCTCTGGGTGATGAGGCCTGCGGCGGTCTCCACATCCTCCAGACCGATGTCCGGGCTGGAAGTGATGTTGATGATAACGCCGTGCGCACCGGCAATGCTGGTCTCCAGCAGCGGGCTGGAGATAGCAGCCTTGGCGGCGTTCTCGGCCTTGCCTGCACCCTTGGCGCTGCCCACGCCCATGTGGGCGTAGCCGGCATCCTTCATGATGGAGCGCACGTCGGCGAAGTCCAGGTTGATGAAGGCGGGCACGTTGATCAGGGCAGAGATGGACTCAACGCCCTGACGCAGCACGTTGTCGGCAGCCTGGAAGGCGTTCATCAGGGTGATCTTTTCCTGACTGATCATCTTCAGGCGCTCGTTGGGGATGACGATCAGGCTGTCAACGTGCATCAGCAGGTTGGCAATGCCCTGCTCGGCCAGACCCATCTTGCGCTTGCCCTCAAAGGAGAAGGGCTTGGTAACGATGCCAACGGTCAGGATGCCCAGATCGTGTGCCACCTCGGCCACAACGGGTGCCGCACCGGTGCCGGTGCCGCCGCCCATACCGGCAGTGATAAAGACCATCTGGGAGCCCTTGAGGGCATTGGCGATCTCGTCCTTGCTTTCTTCAGCGGCGCGCTGGCCGATCTCCGGGTCTGCACCCGCACCGCGACCCTTGGTCAGCTTGGAACCCAGCTGCACCTTGACCGAGGCATGGTTCTTGGCCAGTGCCTGCTGGTCAGTATTCATTGCGATGAACTCCACGCCCTGCAGGCCATCGCTCACCATGCGGTTCACAGCGTTGCCGCCGCCGCCGCCCACACCGATCACCTTGATTGTCGTAACGTTCTCGTCCAGTTCTTCATCGAGCATCAATGCCATAACTTTGTCCTCCATCGGATTTTTATGTGGAACTGCGCAAATGCCGCACAGAAATTATCATACGATATTTATATAACTGTATCGTATCATTTTTTTGCTCCGATTGCAAGACAAAATTGCTTTTTCGTGGGTGTTTTTTTCACAACCCCACTCCGGGCGGGTATTTCCTGCCAAATCTGTGCGCCCAGCCCCGCCAAAAGCCGGTCAAGGTCTGCATAGCCGCGCCGGACAAACTCCACCCCGCCAAGGCGGCTGCTGCCCCGGGCAGCCAGTGCCGCAAGCGCCAGCGCCGCCCCGCCCCGCAGGTCCGGTGCAGTCAGCGTTGCCCCGTGCAGCGCCCCGCCCGGCTGCACATACAGGGTGCGCTCTGCCACCCGGACGTTCGCACCCAGCGCCGCAAAGCCCTCGGCACAGGCAAAACGATTTTCAAACACCCTGTCCTGCAGGCAGCTTTCCCCCTGTGCGCAGAGCATCACCGCCGCCAGCAGCGGGGCGGCGTCCGTGGCAAGGCCCGGGTAGGGTGCTGTGTGCACGTTTCCCGCGCCGCGCAGTGCCCCGAACCGCGAAATGGCGGCAGCATCGCGTGCCCGCTCTACGGTGCAGCCCATTTGTTCCAGAATTTCCAGCAGCGGGGCATACAGCCCGGGTGCGCAGCCCGCCAGTTCTACCCTGCCGCCCGCCGCTGCCGCCGCGCAAGCCAGCGTGGAGGCGATGATGCGGTCTGCCACCGGCATAAAGGTGCAGCCCGCAAGGCAGCGCTTTCCCTGCACTCGGATGGTGTCGGTGCCTGCGCCCTCCACGCAGCCGCCGCAGGCGTTGAGAAAGGCGGCAAGATCCGTGATCTCCGGCTCTTTTGCAGCGCCATGCAGCACGGTCTGTCCCTGCGCCGTGGCGGCGGCCAGCAGCAGCGTCTCGGTAGCGCCCACGCTGGGGAAACTAAGACAAATTTCTGCGCCCCGCAGCCCCGCCGGGGCGTACAGTGTAAGCCGTCCGGGCGCTGCGGGCAGCTGCCGCACGCCCATCTGCGCCAGCCCCTGCAAATGCAGGTCGATGGGTCTTGCCCCGATACGGCAGCCCCCGGGCAGTACAGTGCTCACCCGCCCAAGCCGCGCCAGCAGCGGCGCACAGAACAGGATGGATGCACGCATCCGGCCTGCGGCCTCCGGTGCAAGGTCGGTGCGCAAGGGCTGCCCCTGCACCACCAGTTCTGCGCCCTGCCAGCCTGCCGTGCAGCCCACGCCCCGCAGCAGGGCAAGACAGTCCTCTACGTCCGTCAGGCGCGGCACATTTTGCAGCCGCGCCGGCCCGCTGCACAGCAGCGAAGCTGCCAGCAGCGGCAGCACACTGTTTTTGGCCGCAGGCACTTCCACCCTGCCCTGCAAAGGCCGCCCGCCCGTAATGATCCAATCCCCAGCCATGCCAAGACCCCCGTTCTGCAAAAGATACCCCATGGTATGCAAAACGAGGGTCTTTGGTCAACAAAACGCACGGAAACGGCTTTCCCGCCCTCTGCGGGATTTGTCCGGTCATTTGTCCGCTTTTTTTCGGTATTTCCGCGCCGCTCCTACCCCATTGCGGCAGGAAATGCAGCCTTTTATCAGCTTTCGCCCCGGGAGACGGAAAGCACGATGCCCATCTCGCCCAGAAGCATCATCAGGCTGGTGCCGCCGGAGGAGAAAAAGGGCAAGCTGATGCCGGTGTTGGGGATGGTGTTGGTGACCACCGCGATGTTCAGAACTGCCTGCAATGCTACCTGCACCACAAAGCCCACCACCAGCAGCGCCCCGAAGCGGTCCGGTGCGTAGGCTGCCAGCGTGATGCCCCGCCACAGCAGCGTGCTGAACAGCAGAATGACCGCACACGCGCCCAGAAAGCCCAGTTCCTCGCAGAGGATGGAAAAGATGAAGTCGTTCTGCGGCTCAGGCACGAACAGATGCTTCTGGCGGCTGTTGCCCAGCCCCAACCCCGCCGCCCCGCCGGAACCGATGGCATACAGGCTCTGGATGGTCTGGTGGCCGTCGCCCAGCGGGTCGGCAAAGGGGTCGAGCCACGAGTTGAGACGGTCGGCGGCGTAGGGCACCAGCTCCGGCATGAGCACGATAGCCGTGCCGATGGCGGCAGCGCCGCCCGCCCCTGCCAACATGAACCACCGCAGCCCGGTGCCGCCCACGAACATGAGCACCGCGCCGATGCTTAAAATCAACACCGTGCCGGAAAGGTGGGGCTCCAGCAACATGAGCACCGCCACTACCCCCAGCACCAGCGCAAAGGGCACCACCCCCACCGCAAAGCTGTCCATGCGGTCGTGGTTCAAAGCGATGATGTGGGCAAACACCAGCACCACCGCAAATTTGGCGATCTCGCTGGGCTGTAATGTGCCAAGCCCCGGCAGCACAAGCCAGCGCTTGCAGCCGTTATATTCCGGCATGAACAGCACCGCCGTCAGCAGCACCAGCGAGAGCGCCAACAGCGGCCACGCAAGCTTGTGATAGATATGGTAGTCCACCCGGCTGGCCATCCACATGGCCCCCAGCCCCATGGCGGCGTACAGCAGCTGCGGCCGCACATAGGCAAAAGCGTCCTGCCGCCGGTACAGCGCCACCGCGCTGCTGGCGCTGCACAGCATCACCAGCCCAAAGGCTACCAGTGTGAGCACCAGCACCAGAAAGGGCAGGTCCATGGGCGGCAGCGGCCGCAGCATCCCTTTGCGGGCAGCAGTTCTGTGCAATCCCGGTCACCTCCGTTTCTGTTATTGTACGCGGATGCGGGGGCGGTTAGTCATACGCACCGCCCCCGGGTGCATAAACTGCCCGCAAAGGGGGTGCTGCCATGTGCGGCTCAAAACCCACAGACGCCCTGCGCACTTTGCCGGAGCGGGCGTTCCGTCTGCGGGCACGGCTCATTGCAGTGGGCCTGTGCGCCGTCTGCTTTGCAGGGCTCATCGGGCGGCTGTTCTGGCTGCAATTATGCACCGGCGGCTGGTACACCCAGCGGGCGCTGGGGCAGCAGCTGCGAGACACCGTTGTGCCCGCCGACCGGGGCAAGATATACAGCGCCGATGGTGCGCTGCTTGCCGCCAACAGCAGCTGCTGGACCCTGCGCGCCAGCCCCCGGGAGATGCCGGAGGATAAGCTTGCCCTTGCCGCCAAGGGGCTTGCGGAGATTCTGGAGCTGGACGAGGCCAAGCTGCTGGAAAAGTTCAACGACCGGCGCTCCAACGACTGCCTTTTGCGCTACCGGGTGGAGCGGGAAACTGCCGATGCCGTGCGGGATTTCTGCGCAGCGAACGGCATTACCGGCGTGCGCATCAATCAGGACTCCAAGCGCTGGTACCCACAGGGAGAGTTTTTGGCCTCGGTGCTGGGGTTCACCAACGTAGACAACGCCGGGGTCAGCGGGCTGGAGCTCGAATACAACGACACCCTTACCGGGCAGAATGGAGTGGTGCTGACCGCCGTGAACGCTTGGGGCTACACGCTGGCGCAAAGCTACGAAACCGAGCTTGCTCCGGTGGAGGGCTGCGGGCTGCGGCTGACCATCGATGCAAATATTCAACATTATCTTGAAAATGCGTTGAATTATGCGGTGCAGGAGCACCATGTAGCTGCCCGCAGCGTGGGCATCGTGCTGGAGGTGAATACCGGGGCAGTGCTGGCCATGGCTACCACCCCGGCCTACGACCCCAACCAGCCCAGAGTCATCGCCGACAAGGCCGCGCGCGCCGCCGTAGATGCCCTTTCCGGTAAAGAGCGCGCTGCCGCCTTGCAGCTGGCGCAGCAGACCCAGTGGCGCAACAAGGCGGTAAGCGACCTGTACGAGCCGGGCAGCGTGTTCAAGCTCATCACCTGCGCGGCGGCGCTGGATGCCGGAGCCATCACCCGGCACTCCACCTTTTACTGCGGAGACTCTATCTCGGTGGCGGGCACGCGGTTCCACTGCGCCAACCACAAGCGCCACGGCAGCCAGACCGTGGCACAGGCACTGGAAAACTCCTGCAACCAGAGCTTTATCCAGATCGGGGCGCGGCTGGGCAAGCAGGCTTTCTGCGATTATTTTGCCGCCTTCGGCCTGCGGGAACCCACCGGCATCGACCTGCCCGCCGAGCCAAAAAAGAGCCTGTACTACACCGCCGACCGCATGGGGCCGGTAGAGCTGGCGTCCTGTGCCTTCGGGCAGAGCAGCAAAATTTCCTATCTGGAAATGGCTGCTGCCGTCTGTGCGGTGGTAAACGGCGGGCGTCTGATGCAGCCGTATCTGGTATCGGACATCCTAGCGCCGGACGGCAGCGTTTTGCAGCACAACCAACCGGTCTGCAAGCGGCAGGTGATCCAGCCCGCCACCTCCGCCGCCATGCGGGAGATGATGGAGGCGGTGGTGCTGTACGGCGGTGGGCGCAACGCGCAGATCGCGGGCTACCGGGTGGGCGGCAAAAGCGGCACCAGCCAAAAGCTGGACAGCGCCGACGAGAAGGCGCGCATTGCCAGCTTTGTGGCTGTAGCACCCATCGATGACCCGCAGTTTTTGTGTCTGGTCTGTCTGGATGAGCCACACAGCTGGACCACCGCCGGCGGCAGTCTTTCGGCACCGGTCTGTGCCGAGGTGCTGGAGCAGACGCTGGTGTACAAAGGCGTTCCCCGGGCAGCAGACACCGGCAGCGCAGACGCGCAAGCCGCTGCCCTGCCCGCCGATGGGGATAGCTTTGATGGGGCGTGATGATTTGGAATGCGCGCCGCGTTCGCTTTGCGCATAAACAGCGGAAGAATGATTTTTAATTTGCAATTCTGGAAAATCTGCGGATTTTCCAGAATTGCCTTTTCACG
>OLWL01001696.1_pt1 | contig 11624 bp, 10 predicted proteins | sample 1674151 | NCBI WGS metagenome assembly OLWL01 (sample SAMEA103958148, study PRJEB25191) | human gut metagenome
GAAGAAACGAGAGACGGCGCGTGCCGTCTCTCGTTGTCGATTCAGTTCCATGGAAAGCGATCCCACGGAAAGATGCGCGGCGGCGCAGCCTCAAAGACGAGGGGCGCGTGCGTCTCGGGATGGAAAAAGGCGAGGCGGCAGCTCCACAGCGCCGTCGTGCAGCCGCGCTCGCGGCTGCCGTATTTGCCGTCGCCGAGCAGCGGATGGCCGCGCGTGGCGAACTGGCAGCGAATCTGGTGAAAGCGTCCCGTGTGCAGCGTGACGCGCACGAGGGCGGCAGGAGAGCCGTTGAGCACGGCATCCTGCAGCACGTGGTAGTCGAGCAGGGCCTTCTTGACGCCGCGGCGGAAAGAACTTACTGCAAAGGATTTTTGCTTTACAGAATCCTTAAAGAGCAGATCGCGCATTTCGCCCGTATCGGGCGTGGGAATACCGGAGCAAACGGCAAAATACGCCTTTTTCAGGGCTTTTTCCTGCACCTGACGGCTCAGCTCGGCGGCTGCCTTGGGCGTCCGCGCCCAGACCATCACGCCGCCGACGGCACGGTCTAAGCGGTGAACGCAGTAAAGCGAATCTACTTTACATTTCACCTCCTCAGCGAGCAGAGCCGGCAGCTCGTGCTCGCACTCGACGCCGACCGGCTTGCGGCAGACGAGAAAGCTGCGCTCGGCATGAAGAATGACGGACTCGTCCATCGCGCTCAAAAGCTGCGCAGGGGAGCGCTGCCGTCGTCCGCCTGCTTTTCGATGGAAAGGATCTCGGCATGGTAGCTGTTCGTGTCGCTGACGCGGACGGTCACGGTGTCGCCGACCTTCCTGCCGAGGATCGCCTTGCCGACGGGAGACTCCTTGCTCACAAGACCCTTGAGGGCGTCGCAGCGCACGGTGGTCACGATCTGAAAGACCTTTTCCTTCCCCAGCTCGACCATACGGACCGTCACCCTGTCGTACAGCCCGACCTCGTCGGCGGAGGAATGATCCTCGATCACGCGGGCCGAGGCGATCATGCGCTCGAGGTAGCGGATGCGGCTCTTGTTGCGGTTCTGCTCCTGCTTGGCCGCCTTGTACTCGTAGTTTTCGCTCAGGTCGCCGAAGGCGCGGGTGCGCTTGACCTCCTCGATCAGCTCCGGCATCAGACGGAGACGGAGGTCGTCCAGCTCCGCCTGCATTTTTTGAATATCCTGCGCGGTCAGCTCGTCGTTCATGGATAACGCTTCCTTTCGCTTGCGTTTTTTGCGGTGCTCACGCATGAAGCTTTCTATGCCTATTGTAGCGAAAATGCGCGGCAGACGCAAGGGCCGCTCTGCAATTTTTTGCATAGGGAGGATAGAAAACTTCCGGTTGTAGAATGGTGGAAATTGTGATAAGCTATCCTCAAAATCAAAAAGGCAAAGGAGTTACTGTTATGAAGATCGCAATGCCGTATCAGGACGGCGTTTTGCTGGAGCATTTCGGCCGTGCCAAGGAGTTTATCATTTACAACGTTTCGGATCTCGATCCGGTCACGAGCGAGGTCATCGCGCCCGAGGATCTGAGCCACGCGGCGGTCGCCCGCGTGCTCAAGGAGCATGGCGTGGACGTCGTGCTCTGCGGCAGCATCGGTGAGCACGCGCGGCAGGCCGTCGAGGGCGAGCATATGCTTGTCTTTTCCGGCATCACCGGCGCGGCGGACGATGTGCTCGAGCGCTTTTTGCAGGGAAACCTGGAGGCCGTCGACGGCGATTTTGCCGCAGAGGGCGGCTGCGGCGGCTGCGGAGGAGGCTGCGTCTCCGGCGGGTGCGCCGGCTGCTCCGGCTGCGGCGGCGGAGCCGAGCGCGAGCCCTACGTCGAAACGCGCACCTTCACCGACATCGTGACGCTCACGAGAGAGAATTTCCAGACCGAGGTGCTCGACGATCCGGGCCTCATCCTCATCGACTTCTGGGCGGAATGGTGCCAGCCCTGCCGGATGCTCGCGCCCGCCTTTGAGGAGCTCAACCGCGAGGAGCCGCAGGTCAAGTTCTGCCGCGTCAACGTTGACGAGCAGGGCGAGCTGGCGCAGATGTTCGGCATCGAGTCCATCCCGACGCTCGCCGTCGTGCAGGACCGCCACACGCTCACCGGCTCGGTCGGTCTGCGCAGCAAGGAAGAGATCAAGGCCATGCTTGATGGCTGCAAGTGAGGGAAGACGATGAAGATTCGCTACAACGAGGATGCGGAGGTCGTCGCGCGTCTGCGCGAGGCGCTGCTGAAGAGGGGACTTTACTGCCCCTGCCGGCTGCAGAAGATCGAGGATAACGTGTGCATGTGCCGCGAGTTCCGCGAGCAGATCGCCGACCCGGAGTTCGAGGGCTACTGCCATTGCCGACTTTACTATAAAGAGAAATAAGAGATAACACGAAAGCGGGTGTGATCGTCATGCCGCACAGATCGGCTGCGCAGATGTATCGCGCGGCACGCAAAAGCGACGCGCTGCTGACCGGCGCGCCGCTGCCGACCCTTTTCTATTTTGCGCTGCCCATCATTCTGGGCAACATCTTCCAGCAGCTTTACAGCATTGTGGACGCCATCGTGGTGGGCAAGTTCCTCGGCGATCTGCCGCTTGCCGGCATCAGCGTCGCCGCGCCCATCGTGGACGTGGCGAACGCCTTGGTTATCGGCGGGACCATCGGCATCGGCGTGCTGTGCGCGCAGATGTGCGGGGCGGAGGACTGGATGCGGCTGCGCCGCATGAACGCGACCGCGCTGCTCGGCGGCGCGGCGCTGACGCTGGTCATTGCCGCGGTCGGCATTGTCTGCTCGGTGCCGCTCCTGCGCGCGCAGGGCACGGAGGAGGCTGTCTGCCGCGAGGCGGCGGTCTATCTGCAGCTCGTGTTCGCGGGATTGATCTGCTGCTTCCTCTACAACTACTACGCCTCCATGCTGCGCTCGTGCGGCAACTCGCGCACACCGTTCGTCATTCTGCTCGTCTCGTCCACGCTCCACGCGCTGCTCGACGTGCTGTTCGTCGGCGTGCTTGCCTGGGGCATCCGCGGCGTGGCGTGCTCCACGGTGCTGTGCCAGGCGTTTTCGGCGGCGTGGTGCATTCTGTACGCCGAGCGGCGCTGCCCGCCGCTGACGCTCAAGCGCAGCGAGCTGCGCTTTGAACGGCGGATGGGCGGTATGGTGCTCTCCTACGCCTGGGCGGCGGCGCTGCAGCAGGCGGTGGTGTGCATCGGGCGTCTGCTGGTGCAGGGTATGCTGACGCCGCTCGGCACGAACACGGTAACGGGCTACAATATGTCGCTGCGCATTGAGCAGTTTTTGTTCTGCTTCTCACAGGGCGTCAGCGCGGCGATGGTCGTCTGTCTGTCGCAGAACCTCGGTCACGGCGACCGGGTGCGCGTGCGGCGCTTCTACCGCGTCAGCGTGTGCGTGGAGGCCGCGCTGATCGCCGTGCTTGGCACGGTGTGCTTTTTGTTCCCGTCGCAGATCGTCGGCCTTTTCTCGGACAACGGCGAGGTCATTGCCGCGGGCGCGCGCTACACGGGCACGATGGCATATCTGTATCTCTTCGCCTACATGGGCGAGGTCATTCAGGGCTTCTTCCGCGGACTCGGGCGGCTGCGGCTGACGATGGTGGCATCGCTTTTGCAGGTGGTGCTGCGCGTGGTGCTGTCGTATTTCCTGATCCCGGTGTGGGGAATGTACGGCATCTGCGTGGCAGTCGCGAGCGGCTGGGTGCTGCTGGTGCTCATCGAGGGCAGCTATAGCGTCAGAACGGCGCGGGCGTTGACTATGGAAAAAAGAGAAGACTGAAAATAAGACGGCTCGGCGAGCCGTCTTATTTTATCAGCCGTTCCATATCCTCCGGCAGCGGCGCGGTGAAGTGCAGGGCCGTGTGTGTGAGCGGGTGGGTGAACCACAGCGCATACGAGTGCAGCGCGGGGCGGGCGATGAGCGCCCGATCCTCTGTGCCGTAGAGCCAGTCGCCCGCAAGCGGATGACCGAGGGACGCCATGTGGACGCGGAGCTGGTGCGTGCGTCCGGTCCGGGGCGCGAGACGCAGGAGCGTCAGCTCGCCGTGATAGGAGAGCACCTCATACTCCGTGCGGGAGGGGAGACCGTCGGGCGCGACGCAGCGCTTGACAAGCGAGCCCTCGGCGCGGGCGATGGGAGCGTCGATGACGCCGCGCGGCGGCGTGACGCGGCCGCGGGCGAGGGCGCGGTATTCGCGCCGCAGCTCCTCAGAATGCAGCGCACGGCGCAGCAGCTCGTGAACGTAGCCGGACTTCGCCGCGATGAGCAGGCCCGAGGTGCCCTTGTCCAAGCGGCTGACGAAGTGCGGCACCGTGCCCTCGCCGAGGTAGGCGACCAGCGCTCCGGCAAGGTTCGGCGCGGCGAGGTCGGTGGACATCGGGTGCATGGCGAGTCCGGCGGGCTTGTTGAGCACCAGCAGGTCCTCGTCCTCGTAGACGATGGCAAGGGGAATGTCGAGCGGCGCGACGTCCGTTTCGCGCGGCGCGCGCTCGGAGAGAACGACGGTCACGGTATCGCCGGTGCGGACGACGGCGTTCACATGGACGCCTGCGCCGTTGAGCAGGATCGCGCCCTCGCGCCACTTGAGCGTTTTGAGCAGCGTGGAGGAGATGCCAAGCTCGCCGCGCAGCAGGTGCTTGAGCGGACGGCCGTCGAAGGCGGCGGGGACGGTGCATTGCAGGGTGCGCATGGCGGTCGGCTCCTCTCTTGAAAATTCACAGACAGTATACCATTCCGGCGGGAAAAATGATATACTAACGGCAGAAATTTTATCGGAGGTGTGCCCGTGGACAAACACACGATCTGCCTTTTGAACGATTCCTTTCCGCCCATCATCGACGGCGTGGCGAACGCCGTGGTGAACTACGCGGAAAACATTGAAAAACATCACGGCCACGCCGTGGTGGTCACGCCCGCCGTGCCGGGCGCGGATGACAGCGGCTTTCCGTTTCCGGTGGTGCGCTACCCGAGCATCGACACGCGCCGGCTCGTCGGCTACGTCGCGGGCTATCCGTTTTCGCCGGAGACGGCGCTGCGCGTGCGTGAGGAGAAGGTCGAGCTGCTGCACACGCATTGCCCCATCGCCTCGGCGATCCTCGCGCGCTCGCTGCGCGAGGTGGTGGACGCGCCGCTGGTGCTGACCTACCACACGAAGTACGACATCGACATTGCCAAGGCGGTGAAGAGCAGGCTTTTGCAGGAGAGCGCCATTCGTGCCCTTGTGCAGAACGTAAACGCCTGCGACGAGGTGTGGGTGGTGAGCCGCGGCGCGGGCGAGAACCTGCGCTCGCTCGGCTACGAAGGCGCGTACACTGTGATGGAGAACGGCGTGGACGTGCCGCGCGGGCGCGTGAGCGCTGCGGCGGTCGCCGCTGCGACAGTGGGCTATGACCTGCCGGACGGCGTGCCGCTGTTCCTTTTCGTCGGGCGGCTGATGTGGTATAAGGGCCTGCACATCATTCTCGACGCGCTCCGCGCGCTGCGGGAGCAAGGACAGGACTTCCGCATGGTGTTCATCGGCGCGGGCGGCGACGAGAAGGAGGTCCGCGCGGAGGTGGAGACGCTGCGGCTCTCGGACCGCTGCTTCTTCACCGGCTCCATTGCCGACCGCGAGACGCTGCGCGCGTGGTATAGCCGCGCGGATCTGTTTCTGTTCCCCTCGACCTTTGACACGAACGGCCTTGTCGTGCGCGAGGCGGCGGCGAGCGGCTGCCCCAGCGTGCTCATTGCGGGAAGCTGCGCCGCCGAGGGCGTGACTGACGGGCGGAACGGCTTCCTGATCGAGGAGAACGCCGTGAGCCTGTGCGCGAAGCTGACCGCGCTCTGCGCGGATCGTGAGGCGATGCGCCGCGTGGGCGAGAACGCCATGCGCGAGCTGTATCTTTCGTGGGAGGATGCGGTCGCGCGGGCCAATGAGCGCTACGCGGTCGTGCTCGACCGCTACCGCAGCGGAAAATACCCGAAGCACGAGCGCTTCAGCGACGAGTTCTTCAACACGCAGGGCGACCTGATGGAGGCCATGAGCCGCGTCGCCGAGATGCGCGGCGAGACGGGACGGCTCCGCCGCGAGCTGCGCGAGGGCTTCGACGAGGCGCGCGAGGCGCTGCGGGAAAAGCTTGAAAAGGAATGGTAGGCAGCTTTTGCCGACCGAAAAAGAACCGACACAAACGAGGAGGAAGAGAACATGAAAGAAATTCGGGTTCTGCTGCTCAACGGCAGCCCGCGGGCCAACGGCAATACCGCGCTCGCGCTGCGCGAGATGGAAAAGGCCTTTGCCCAGAACGGCGTGCAGACGGAGACGGTGCTGCTCGGGAATCAGGCGATCCGCGGCTGCACGGCCTGCGGCGCGTGCGCGAAGCTGGGACGGTGCGTGTTCGACGATGCCGTCAACGAGCTGGCCCCGAAGCTCGAGGCGGCGGACGGGCTGGTCGTCGCCAGTCCGGTCTATTACGCCTCGGCCAACGCGACGCTCATCGCCTGCCTGGACCGCCTGTTTTACTCCACGCCCTTTGACAAGACCATGAAGGTCGGCGCGAGCGTGGTGTGCGCGCGGCGCGGCGGCTGCTCGGCGACCTTTGACGAGCTGAACAAATACTTCACCATTTCCGGTATGCCCATCGCCTCGAGCCAGTATTGGAACAGCGTCTACGGCAGGGCTGCGGGTGAGGCGGCGATGGACGCCGAGGGCTTGCAGACCATGCGGACGCTGGCACGGAACATGACGTTCCTGATGAAAAGCATCGCGCTCGGCCGCGAGACCCTTGGCCTGCCCGAACAGGAGGAGCGCGTCGCGACGCACTTCATCCGGTAAAGCAAAAAAGCGACCGTGAAACGGTCGCTTTTTTGCGTGAATTATCGGTTCAGATACGCGCGGCACTTCGCTTCCGCGTCGTGCGCGAGCTTTTCCTCGTCCACCGTGACAAGATGACCGTGCTCGACGGTCACGCGGCCCTGGACCACGGTGTAGTCCACCGGTCCGCGCACGCCGACCGTGCCGAGGACGCTGGTGGGATCGAAGCAGGAGCCGACCAGCTCAAGGCGGCGGGAGTCGATCATAAAGAGGTCGCAGCACTTGCCGACCTCGAGCATACCGATGTCGTCGCTGCGGCCGAGCAGGCGCGCGCTGCCGCGCGTTGCCATCTTCAGCACGTCATAGCCGCTGGGGGCAGCCTTGCTGGAGTTCAGGCGGTGGAGCAGAAATGCGACGCGCAGTTCCTCCATGAGACTGGAGCCGTCGTTGGAGGCGGAGCCGTCGACGCCGAGACCGACGGGAACGCCAAGCTCCAGCATCTCGGGGATGCGGGCGATGCCGGAGGAGAGCTTCATGTTGGAAATGGGGCAGTGGCACACGCCCGTGCCGGTCTTGGCGAGGACGCGCAGCTCCTCGTCGTTGAAGTGGATGCCGTGGGCGAACCAAACGTCGTCGCCAGTCCAGCCGAGACGCTCCATGTACTCGAGCGGGCGGACGCCCTCACGCGCGAGCATGAAGTTTTCTTCATCCTTCGTCTCGCACAGGTGGGTGTGCAGACGCACACCGAGCTGACGGGCGAGGACGGCGCTTTCACGCAGCAGGTCGGCGCTGACGGAGAACGGCGAGCAGGGCGCGAGCGCGACGCGGTGCATTGCGCCGAAGCTGCGGTCATGGTACTGCGCGATGACGCGCTCGGAATCCTTCATGATCTCGTCGACCGTCTGCACCACGCTGTCCGGCGGCAGGCCGCCGTCCTTCACCGAGAGGTCCATGCTGCCGCGGGAGGCGTACATACGGATGCCCAGCTCGTCCGCGGCGGCGAACTGTGCGCCGAGCAGGTCGCCGGTGTCCTTCGGGAAGACGTAGTGATGGTCGAAGCAGGTCGTGCAGCCGTGCTTCATCAGCTCGCCCATGCCGGTGAGGGAGGAGAGACGGATGACCTCGGCGTCGAGGTTCTTCCAGATCTCATAGAGCGTCTTGAGCCAGTCGAACAGCTCCATGTTCTGCACCTCGGGGAGGTTGCGGGAGAAGACCTGATAGAGGTGATGGTGCGTGTTGACCAGACCGGGGTAGCAGAGCATATGGCTCGCGTCGATGGTTTTGTCGGCCTTGCGGTCGAGGCTTGCGCCGATGGCCTTGATGAAGCCGTTCTCGGCGTAAAGGTCGACGTTTTCGTATACGGTGTCGGCGCTGTCGCAGGAGACGAGTGTGCGGATATTTTTGATGAGTAAAGTTGACATAATGGTTTCCTCCTCATGAAAAAGGAAGCGCCGCAAGGCGCTTCCTTTTTTGATAATTCAGCGCTCTTCGCGGAAGTAGGAAAGGCCGAGGCTGGCGGGGGGCTGGTTTTCCCGCTTTTTGCGGATACTGACCGCCACCAGCACGATGATAGTGACGAGGTAAGGGAGCATCTGAATGAGGGGCAGCAGGCGCATGGGGACATTGAGATAATTGAACAGGATATACAGCGCGCCAAACAGATAGCTGCCGAGGATGGCCATGGTGGGCTTCCAGGTGGCAAAGATGACGATGGCGATGGCGAGCCAGCCGCGGTCGCCGAAGCCGTTATTGGACCAGATGCCGTTGCTGTAATCCATGATGTAGAACAGGCCGCCAAGGCCGGCGATCATGCCGCCGATGCAGGTGGCAAGGTATTTATAACGGGTAACATTGATACCCGCGGCATCGGCAGTGGCGGGGTTTTCGCCCACGGCGCGCAGGTACAAGCCGGCGCGGCTGCGGCTAAGGAACAGGCTGACCGCTACCGCCAAAATGACGGCGAGATAGACCAAAAAGCCATAGGAGAAGAACAGCTGGCCGATGGGGCCCATGCCGGAGGCAAAGGGCAGGGTAGTTTTATAGGCCTTGGCGATCTTGACGAGGGCGAGGTAAGGCACATCGCTTTTGACGATCTTGATGAGGGATCCGCCGAAGAAATTGCCGACGCCGACGCCGAAGGTGGTAATGGCCAGACCGGTGACATTCTGATTGGCCTTGAGGGTGACGGTGAGGAAGCAATAGAGCAGCGAGGTGAGCAGTGAGCCCGCCAGGCAGCACAGCAGCGGAATGAGGATAGCCGGGACCGGCTGCACCCGGGCGGCACTATTCTGATAGAAGAAGCCGCCGACCACGCCGGAGATGGCGCCGATATACATGATGCCGGGGATGCCGAGGTTCAGGTTGCCGGATTTTTCGGTGAGGATCTCGCCGGTGGCGCCGAACAGCAACGGGGTGCCCTGCAGTATGGCACGCTGGATAAAGCTGATGATGATTTCCATGGATCAGTTCCCCTCCCCGCTGACGGCGGCCGACGCCGTTTTTTCTTTTTTGTGATGATTGAAATGGACCTGGTAATTGATGAAGAACTCACAGCCGATGATGAAGAATAAGATGATGCCGGTAAGGATCTCGGAAAAATCGCTGTTGAGGCCAAACTTGGAGGTGACTTCATCGGCACCGCGGGCCAGGAACACCAGCAGCAGCGTGGTAAGGATCATGGTGAAGGGATCGAACTTGGCGAGCCAGGAAACCATGATGGCGGTGAAACCGCGGCCATCCACGAGGTTGGAATCGATAGAGTGGGAGGAGCCGCCGACCAGCAGCAGACCGGCCAGGCCGCAGATGGCGCCGGAAAGAGCCATGGTGCGGATGATGACCTTTTTGACATCGATGCCGATGTAATGGGCGGTATTTTCGCTTTCGCCCACAACGGCGATCTCATAGCCGTGCTTGCTGTACCGCAGATAGATGTGCATGGCGATGCAGACGATGGCGACGATAAGGATATTGAGCAGATACTTGACGCCGAAAATTTCCGGGAACCAGCCGTGGGTGAGCAGATCGGGGCCGACAACATTGGAGCCGGTCTTATCCGCCACCTTGAGGAAGTATTCCACCAGCTGGATGGCGACATAGTTCATCATAAGGGTGAAGAGGGTCTCATTGGTGTTCCAGTGGGCCTTAAAGAAGGCGGGGATAATGCCCCAGATAACGCCGGAGAGGATGGCGGAAACTGCCATGATGAGGATGAGCAGACCATCGGGCACCTTGCCGCCCAGCACCAGCATGCATACCGCGGTGGAAAGGCAGCCGATGAGCACCTGGCCTTCGGCGCCGGTATTCCAGAAGCGCATGCGGAAGGCCGGGGTGACCGCCAGCGAGATGCACAGCAGAATGGCGATATCATGCAGGGTGACCAGCATACGGCCGGTGCCAAACGCGCCGTGGAGGATGGTGGCGTAGATGGAGAGGGGGTCATCCCCGGTGAGGACACGGGTGACCACGCTGCACACGATGAGCGCCAGCAGAATGGCGATGACCCGGATGAGGATGGCCCGGCCCAGCGGGATCTGATCCCGACGGGTGACATAGAGGAAGGGTTCCCGGGCGGGACGGGCAGTGGCCTGCGGTTTATTCAGCTTTGACATGGCTTTCACCCTCCCTTTCGGCTTTGGTCATCAGGAGGCCGATCTCCTCTTTGGTGGCGGTGCGGCCATCCACGGTGCCGGTGACGCGGCCGCCGCTGAGGACGATGACACGATCGCACAAGGCCAGCAGCACATCGAGGTCTTCGCCGACATAGATGACAGCAACGCCTTTTTCCTTTTGCTGATTGAGCAGATGATAGATAAGATAGGAAGAATTGATATCCAGGCCGCGGACGGGGTATGCGGCCATAAGCACGGTAGGCGCCGAGGCGATCTCGCGGCCGACCAGCACCTTTTGCACATTACCGCCGGAAAGACGGCGGACGGGGGTGGTGGCATTGGGGGTAACGACACCGAGGTCTTCGATGATGCGCTCGGCCAGTTCCCGCGGGGGCTGACGATCGAGGAAGGCGGAGCGGCCGCGGCGGTAGCTGCGCAGCATCATGTTATCGATGATATCCATATTGCTGACAAGGCCCATGCCCAGGCGATCCTCCGGCACGAAGGAAAGGCGGACGCCCAGCTCGCGAATTTGCAGGGGAGTCTTATCCCGCAGGTTTTCGGTCTCACCGCTCTTGGGGTCTTCGTAGAGAATTTCGCCGCCGGTGACGGGCTGCAGGCCCGCAATGGCTTCCAGCAGCTCCCGCTGGCCGGAGCCGGCAATGCCGGCAATGCCCAGGATCTCGCCTGCGCGGGCGGTAAAGGTGACCCGGTCGAGCAGCTGAACGCCATCCCGGCTGAGGCAGCTGACATCCTTGACCACCAGACGATCCACCATGATCTCAATGGTATGCTTGATATTCTTTTCCAGCTTGATCTCTTCGGTCAGGTCGTAGAGGTTGCCATCCACCCGTACCCGGGCGTAACCGGAGCGCTTGGCGGCTTCAAATTCCTTGACATGCTCCCCCTTGCGGCCTCGCACCACCGGCGCCAGCACCAGCACCCGGGGGTTGAGGAGCACCAAAAAGATCATCCCCGCGATCAGCAGGCCCAGCCAGCCGCCGCGGGACATGGTGAGCACCATGCACAGGCACATCACCCCGCAGCAGGCCAGCAGCACCAGCCGTTTCCCGGTCCCCTTGGCGGTGAGCAGGGCCGCCCCGCCCAGGGAGATCATCAAAATCAGATACTCGGCCAGCACATTGGGGTTCTGGAGGGTGGAGTAGACCCGGATGGTGACCGAGGAGAACATGTCGCTGTCCACCCAGGCGGCATCCCCCGTGGCGCCCA
>OLWL01001700.1_pt1 | contig 11596 bp, 12 predicted proteins | sample 1674151 | NCBI WGS metagenome assembly OLWL01 (sample SAMEA103958148, study PRJEB25191) | human gut metagenome
GTGATCGCCATCAGGCTTATCAGATCAGGTTACGCATGGATCCCAATATGATAAAGGAGAGAAATGACTTGCTTCCTGAAGTGTTGGCAGAACTGATGCCATTTTCATTTCTTCTCACCTATCGTTTCGAAATCTATGCTTTGCATGAAGGCAAGTATATGTCATGTCTTCGTAACACAGAGACAGGCGAGAAGAAGAATATACGCTGTACGGATGGCATCCTGCTGTCGCTCATTACCGGAATGGAGATTTATGCCGATCGTGGTTTGATGACCAAACAATCGGCAGAATACAATCCTAATTTCACACAGATGGCTGTGCCAGTGAATGTCATCACTGACAAGATGTTGGAGGAGTCATTACGCAAAGCTATAGAGAACGAAAACTACGAGTTGGCTTCCAGCCTGCGTGATGAGCTGAAAAAGCGACATCCCAAGGGAGATAAACCAAAAACAAACTAATGACAGACTGATGAAAGAGACCAGATTTTTCTATGTGCCCGATGCGGCTACCGAGACCGAGATGCCAATGGATGAGGCGCTTCATGCCCTGAGAGTATTGCGCATCAAGAGTGGTGACGAGATGTTCCTGATGGACGGTGTGGGAAACTTCTATCGTGCCGAGGTGACATTGGCTGCCACCAAGCGCTGTATGTATGAGGTGAAGGAGGTGATGCCGCAGCAACCTGCCTGGCGTGGGCATGTCCACTTGGCCATTGCTCCTACCAAGATGATGGATCGTATAGAGTGGATGGCAGAGAAGGCTACCGAGGTGGGCTTCAACGAGCTCTCCTTCCTGAACAGCCAGTTCTCCGAGCGCAAGGTGATGCGGACCGTAAGGCTTGATAAGATCATCGTCTCTGCAGTCAAGCAAAGTCATAAAGCATGGAAGCCCATTGTCAACCAGATGGTAAATTTCCGCGACTTTATCAATACACCCCGCAAGGGCAGGAAGTTTATCTGTCATTGCTATGAGGAAATAGAGAAGAAAGACCTCTTTACAGAACTCATAAAGGCCAGTCCTGATGAGGATGCTGACGTGACGGTGCTCATTGGCCCTGAGGGTGACTTCTCGATAGATGAGGTTCGTATGGCTGTCAAGGCAGGATACGAGTCAGTGACATTGGGCACCAGCCGACTTCGTACCGAGACAGCCGGACTGGTGGCTGTGACGATGGCCAATTTGGCTCGTCGCCTGTAGAGAGAGTTGAAGAGTATAGAGATTATGATGCAAATGAAAAATGTTTTTCTTTATGCCATCGCACTTCTGCAAATCGTGCTGATGGCAGCTTGTTCGGATAACGATTACCTGAATGCCATACCATCCAAGAGCACTGCCCTCATTTCGGTAGACATGCAAACGACGGATGGTGATGGCAAAAGGGTAGACAAAGAGAATATTCTGAAGTCGATGCTGCATGTGGAGAATGTTTCCGACTGTGGTATCGATGTTGCAGAGAAACTCTACCTTTTTGAAACTGTTGATGGCAACTTGGGACTCTGTGCCAAGGTAGCCGATGAGGACAATATCAGTAATTGGCTCAATCAATTATCCCAAAAGCATATTTGCACAGAATTGACAGAGCGCAAGGGTTTCCACTTTGCCGTGCTGAAAGATTCTTGGCTGGTAGGCTTCTCATCTAAGGCACTGCTTGTCATGGGACCAGTAGTGGCAGATGCCCGTGCTGACCTGCAAAGACAAATGGTAAGGTTTCTTAATGCCGACGAGGATGCAGGTGTCAAGTCGTCCAGACTCTTTGCCCAACTCGACAGCATCGATTCGCCCATAGCCATGGTGGCTCAGGTCCAGGCTCTGCCAGAGAAGTTTGTAGCACCTTTCACCCTTGGTGCTCCCAAGGATGCCGATGCCTCACAGATAGTAATAGCCGCAGGCATGAAGGTAGAGAATGGTATTCTGAAAATATCGGGCAAGACCTTCTCTTTCAACAAAAGCATTAACCAGGCCTTGCAGCAGTCGCAGACAGTTTATCGTCCTATCAAGGGTGACTATGTGAAGAGTATGCCCAATGATGCCTTGGCAGGTATCTTCATGAATGTGGAAGGAACCCGTTTCCTGCCTTTGGTGCAGAGCAACCAGGGACTGCAGACATTGTTGATGGGCATCAATGCAGCTATCGACATGGATAATATCATTCGGAGTGTGGATGGCGATATGGCCATTGTGATGCCATCGTTGGGTACCGACAATATGCAGATGACGATGGCGGCAAGGCTGAGTCATGCCAAGTGGCTTTCGGATATAGACTATTGGAAACAGTCGTGCCCCAAGGGAAGCACCATCGGCAACTGGAAGAAGAACGCCTACTGCTATTCCAGTGGCAAGACCAGTTTCTACTTCGGAGTATCTGACGACAAACAATTCTTTAGCGGTAACGACCAGCTTTCGGCAGAATACTCCATTCTTCCTTCCAATCATCCCATCGACCAACACATCCAGCAAATGATAAAAGGTCAGAAGATGGTCATGGTTGTCAATCTGGGAAAGGCGGGCTCTGGCGATAATGCCTTGCAGGCTGTGACAGGACTCCTGGCTCCCTTGTTTGGACAGCTCAAAGCCGTGGTCTACACTTTGCAATAAAGAAATAAGGTATACAACATAAAAACTTTAAACATATACAATATATACAAAAGTGAACACAATCAACTTTCGTTCCGTTCTCCCACAGGTCTTCGCCCAGCGTGATGACCTTCACGCCGACCAGATTCAGGGATTCTTCGACGTTCCGGTCGATGCGCTCTATGCCAGCGGCATCTTCATCCCCTATATCAAAAGCCTCAACATCGAAGAGCTGTCGATCGCGGCGCCCGACATGGGCGGCGCCAAGCGTGCCAACACCTATGCCAAGCTGCTCGGCACGCCGATCATCATTTCGCATAAGGAACGTGCCAAGGCCAACGTCGTGGGCACGATGACCGCCATCGGCGAGGTCGAAGGCCGCAACATCCTGATCGTGGACGACATGATCGACACGGCGGGCACGATCTGCATGGCCGCCGACATGCTCATGTCGCGCGGGGCGAAGAGTGTCCGCGCCGCCATCACCCACCCCGTGCTTTCGGGCCCGGCTTACGAGCGCATCAACGACAGCGCGCTGGAGGAGGTAATCGTGACGGACACCATTCCGCTCAACCCCGACAAGGACCTGCACAAATTCACGGTGCTGACCATCGCCGACATGTTCGCCGACGTGATCGAGCGCGTACACAACTACAAGGAAATTTCGTCGATATTCTTCAAATAGGAATACCCCAAAGGGCGAACCGGTTCGGGCGGGTGCATTGTAGCGGAGATTCGGCCGGCAACTCCAAAGAGAAGATTCAGCGTAAATGCGTTTCGGAGCCGGAACGCATTTCGCAAACCGTACAGGGCGGGACGCATCACAAATGCGTTCCGCTTTTTTCAACCGGAAGAGGGAGGTTTCGGAAATTCTTATTACATTTGCGCTGAGGCGGAGACTCCGCCCCGCAACGAACGAAAACCGATAAAACAATGATGTTCATTCACCCGCTGTTTCTGGGCAAAATCGGCCTGACGGAAATACTGGTCATCCTGCTGATCGTCGTCATCTTCTTCGGCGGCAAGAAAATACCCGAACTGATGCGCGGCATGGGCCGCGGCGTCAGGGAGTTCAAGGACGCCATGGAAAATCCCGCGGCAGGCGACGAGAAGAACGGGAAAGAGCAGGCCGCGCCGCAGGAATCCCGGAAAGAAACCCCCGAAGAAAAGAAATAAGCCCGCATGTCCGGCCAAAAACGCAGCGACACGGACGAAATGACCTTTGCCGAGCACATTGACGCGCTCCGGCCCCATTTGGTGCGCGGTGTGCTGGCGATACTGGCGCTGGCCGTGGCCGCATTCCTCTGCAAAGGGCTGCTGATCGACGGAGTGCTGTTCGGCCCTATGTCGGCCGGATTTCCGACCAACCGGCTGCTGGTATGGATGGCCGGACTGGCAGGGATCGAATTCGTGCCGGGGATCGAGCGCATGCAGCTCATCAATACGGCGATGGCCGGACAGTTCAACCTGCACCTCAAAATCTCGATGGTCGCGGCCTTCTGCATCGGATTTCCCTACCTGCTGTGGGAGTTGTGGCGCTTCGCGCGCCCGGCGCTTACCGAGCGCGAACTGCGCGGATGCCGGAGATTCGTGTTCTATGTCTCGGCGGGATTTTTCGCGGGACTGCTGTTCGGCTATTTCGTAATCGCGCCGCTGACGATCGGATTCCTGTCTCAGTACAGCGTCAGCGAGCAGGTGACCAACATGATCGACGTCGGCTCCTACCTCTCGACCGTGCTCAACGTCTCGATCGCCTGCGCCGTGGTGTTTCAGCTGCCGCTGCTGGTCTATTTCCTGACCCGCATGGGTCTCGTAAGCCCCGATTTCCTGCGCCGCTACCGCCGCCACGCCCTCGTCGCGCTGGCGATTCTCTCGGCGGTCATCACCCCGCCCGACGTATTCAGCATGATTCTGGTCCTGCTGCCGTTGTTCGGATTGTACGAATACAGCATCCGGATTTCGGAACGGACGCTGCGGAGAAGCTCCGGAACGGAGGGAACAACAACGGAGGGGAAATAGACTCCGAACGAACAAAAGAGGCGTCCTGAAAACAGGACGCCTTTTCTTTCAGCCGTGCCGGACATGCAACCGCCCGGTCCATTTCCGCTCCATTTTTCGCCGGAGTCCGGAGCTATTTCAGGGGCGAATCGGGTTCTTTGGACATCACCAGATAGAACATTCTGTCGAGGAAACCCGGCGCGAATTTCTTGACGAAATGGGTGGCGCGGCCTTCGTTCTCCATCAGACAGAGCCGCTTGCGCTTCAGGACACCGCGGGCGACTATCCGGGCGACCTGCTCCGGAGTCATCATCTTAGCCTCGTTGCGCGGGGTTTCGCCCTGCGCCGACCCGTCGGCCGTGAGGGCCGAGAAGCGGACGTTCGAAGCCGTGAAACCGGGGCAGGCGATCATTACGTGCAGATGCTTTTTGAGGTTTTCGATGCGCAGAGTTTCGAGGAAGCCTGTCATGGCGTATTTCGACGCCGAATAGCCCGTCCGCCCCGGAAGACCGTGCAGCCCCGCGACGGACGAGATGCCGACGATGGAGCCGCGCGACCGCTGGAGATACGGAAGTGCGAATTTGCAACAGTTGACCGTTCCCCAGAAGTTGACGTCCATCAGGCGGTGAAGCACGCCGAGGTCCACGTCGTCGAAGATCGCACGCATCGAAAGCCCGGCATTGCAGACCAGCACGTCGATTCCGCCGAACTCGTTCACGGCGGTCTCGATCAACCGGCGGCACTCGTCGACGTTCGTCACATCGACGCCGCAGTAGGCGGCCTGCCCGCCCTGTGAGCGGATTTCGCCCGCGATGAGCTGCAGTTTCTGCACGCTGCGCGCACCCAGCACTACCCGCGCGCCCTGCGCGGCGAATTCGCGCGCCATCGCCTCGCCGATGCCCGACGAAGCGCCCGTCACGATGACGACTTTATCCTTAAAGTTTTTCATATCAATCGTTTATTTCAATTTCCAAAGTATCGTAGGCCATATGCACATGGGGCGGAAGCGTCGGCTCCGTCTCGGCGTGCAGGCCGATGTCGTGGGACATATGGGTCAGGTAGGCTTCGCGCGGCGAGACACGGGCGATCAGCTCCAGCGCCTCGGCCACATTGAAGTGCGAATAATGCTCGGCAAAACGGAGCGCATTGACCACCAACACGTCGAGACCGGTCAGTTTTTCGACTTCGGCGTCCGCAATGGTCTTGAAGTCGGTCAGGTAGGCCAGCCTGCCGATGCGGAATCCCGTCACTGCAAAGCGTTCCGAATGGTGTCCCGAAACGGGGAGGATTTCGACGCCTTTGACGCTGAAAGGCCGCGTAACGCCGATCTCGTGCAGTTCGATTTCCGGAACGCCCCGGTACTTGTCCTGCGCGAAGGCGTAGTCGAAATCCTTGCGCACGACATCGAGGGTGCGGGGAGCCGCATAGAGGTCGATGCGGTGGATCGTCGGCGGGTAATCGACGAAATTGAAGGCCCGCACGTCGTCCAGCCCGCCGATATGGTCCTTATGTTCGTGCGTCAGCAGAATGGCGTCGATACGGCGGACGCCGGTGCGCAGCATCTGACAGCGGAAATCGGGTCCGGCGTCGATGACGATGCGCACGTCCCCCGCCTCGACCATGGCCGAGGTGCGCAGACGGTCGTCGCGCCGGTCGGACGAAGTGCAGACCCGGCAGCGGCATCCGATGACAGGGACACCCTGCGAGGTGCCCGTTCCCAGAAAGGTAAGTTTCATGCAGACAAAAATAGTAAAAATATGGCGACTGCGCACCCGCGCCGGAAAGATTCTCCGCACGGATTTTCGGATAAGGCGCAAAACCGGATATGAAAGAACGGAGCGTCAAGGAGGGGCGGTGCATGGGAAGCGGGCGGAGCGCCGGCCGCAGAAAAGCAAGCGGAACGTCGGCAGGAGAAAAGCAAGCGGAACGTCGGCAGGAGAAAAGCGGGCGGATCGTCAGCAGGGAAAAGCAGGCGGACCGTCAGACGGAGAAAAGCGGGCGGAGCGTCAGACGGAGAAAAGCGGGCGGAGCGTCGGCCGAAGAAAAGGCGGAGCATAGAACCAAACACCCCTCGGCGGGAACAGGCGGCGAAAGCGAAAAAAGCCGCAGGATTTTTCCTGCGGCTTTTCTGCATTTCCGGACAGCGGGCGGAACGCCCGGCGATCAGTAGGTCTGCTCGATATTCCAGACGAAGGCCCGCGAGCCCTGCAGTTTGGTGGCGGCGTCCATTTCACGGAAGGCCGCCATCAGCGGCGCGACCTTTTCGTCGTCGACGATCGCCATGATCGAAGCATTCATCGAGGGCCACGCATGCGTGCCGTAATGCGGTTCGCCGTCGACGGAGCCGCGGCCCTCGGTCAGCGCCCAGCGGGTGAAGCCGCGGATGCCCTGCTCGTCGAGGATGGCGTTCACACGGTCGGTAAGCGCCTGATTATAGGATAAGAATACTGCTTTCATAATCGTTTTACCTTAATTAATGCACACTCGCCTGATGTTCGGCCGACAGACGGGCCAGTTTCTCCTTCTCCTTGCGCTGGGAACGGTTCACGAATACCGAATAGAGCGCAGGAATGATAAACAGCGTCAGCAGGGTCGAACAGGTCAGACCGCCGATCACGGCGATACCCATCGGCTGCCACGTCTCCGAGCCTGCGCCCGTGCCGATCGCCAGCGGCAGCATGCCCAGAATGGTCGTGAACGAGGTCATCAGCACGGGACGCAGACGGCTCTTGCCGCCGGCGATCACGGCGTCGAAGACGCCCGAACCGCGCTCGACCAGCAGGTTCATGTAGTCCACCATCACGATACCGTTCTTGGTCACGATACCCACCAGCATGATGGCGCCGATCAGGGCGATGAGCGACAGCGGCGTGGAAGTCATCCACAGCGCGAGGAACACGCCCGTGAAGGCGAACGGAATGGTGAACATGATGATGAACGGGAACAGCAGCGACTCGAACTGCGTGGCCATCACGATATAGACCAGAATGACGATCAGGATGAACAGCACGCCCAAATCGCCGAAGGCGTCGCCCTGATCCTCGACCGTACCGCCCACTTCGAGGTCCACGCCGTCGGGGGTGTGGTATTCGGAGATCAGCTTTTCGACCTCGGCCACCACGTCGCCCAGCGCGACGCCGGCGCCCAGCGTCGATTGCACCGAGATCACGCGCTGGCGGTTCTCGCGCTCGATCATCGGAGCGGCATACTCCTCCTGCACCCGGCCGACTTCCTTGAGTTTCACGGGGCGGCCCTGCGCGTTGTAAAGCGTGATGTTCTCCACGTCATCGACCGAGGTGCGGAACGGCTCGCCGTAGCGTACGACGATGTCGTATTCGTCGCCGTCCTCGCGGTATTTCGACGCCACGAGACCGTCGATCCGGTTTTTCACGGCCTGCGACGCAGTGGCGCTGTTCATCCCGTAATACGACAGGCGGTCGCGGTCGAAGACCACGTTGTATTCGGGGCGCAGGTCGTCGCGCGAAAGTTTCACGTCGCGCACACCCTTCATCCCGCGCATCTTCTCCTTCAGGTCGTTGGCGATGGCGTTCGTGACGTCCATATCATAGCCGAAGACCTTGACATTGACCGTCGCCGAGCCGCTCATGCTGCCCGACATGCCGCCCGGCGTCACCGTGTACTGACGCACTTCGGGAATCCGGTCGAGGTCTTCGCGCAGCAGGTCGGAAACGACGTAGATCGAACGCTCGCGTCCCTCGACATCCGTCAGACGCATGTTGTAGTTGATGATATGCGAGCCGGTGGTCTGCATCGCGGCGAAGGCGTTGTCCGAAGAGTTGGCTCCGGCCGAAGCCGACACCAGCACGATCTCAGGATATTTCGCATAGATGATACTGTCTATCTGCCGGGCGATGCGCGCCGTATACTCCACGCCGATATTCTGCTCCAGCTCGACCATCGCCGAGATACGGCTGTTGTCCGAAGGCGGGAAGAACTCGGTCGGCACGCGGGTGATCAGTCCCAGCGAAACGACGAAAAGGCCCATCATCGAGAAGATCGTGATGCGGCGGTGGCGGACCACCCAGTTCAATGAACGGGCGTAGATGTCGTCGAGCCATTCGAGCGCACGGTCGATCGGCTTGTAGACGATGCCGACGCCTTTGTAGTCGTGTACGCCTCCGTCGAGTTTGAGGAGGTAGGCCGACATCATCGGCGTGAGCGAGATGGCCGCCGTCGTCGAGACGCAGACCACGATCGTCACGATCCAGCCCAGCTCGCGGAAGAGGATACCGGCCATGCCCGGCACCATCGTCAGCGGCAGGAACACGGCGACGACCACCAGCGTGGTGGCGATGACCGACAGCCACACCTCGTTGGTGGCGTAGATGGCGGCCTCCTTGGGACTCGATCCCCGCTCGATATGGGTCGTAATGTTCTCCAGCACCACGATGGCGTCGTCGACGACCATACCGATGGCGATCGAGAGCGACGAGAGCGAAATGATGTTCAGCGTCGATCCCGTGGCGAAGAGGTAGATGAACGAGCAGATCAGCGAGACGGGGATCGTCATGCAGATGATGAGCGTCGCCCGCCAGCGTCCGAGGAAGATCATCACCACCAGCACCACGAAGATAAAGGCGTACATGATGGTCTCCGAGAGCGACCCGATGGCATCGGTGATCTCCTGCGAGCCTTCGAAAATCAACTCCATCTTCACGTCCTTGGGCAGCGTCTTCTGGATTTCGGGCAGACGCTTCTGGATTTCGTGGACGATATTCACGGTATTGGCGCCCGACTGTTTCTGGAACATCACGCGCACGCCGCGCTGGCCGTTCACACGTTCGTCCATGGTGAATTTTTCGAGCGTGTCGCGGATTTCGGCCACGTCGGAGAGCATCACCGTGCGGCCCCCGGCGTTCGACACCACGACCTTGCGCAGCTCGTCGCTGAGTTTGAACTCGCCGTCGGCCTTGATGTTGAAGGTGTTGTTGCCGATGTCGATCGTGCCGCTCGGAATATTGACGTTCTCGGCGGCGATGATCTGGCCCAGCTGCTCGACCGTCAGGTTGTAGGCGTCGAGCTTGGCGGGATCGACATTGACCTGCACCTCGCGTTCGGGCGCACCGATAACGGAGACGGCGCCCACGCCGTCCACGCGGTTCAGCACGTTGACCAGCTTGTCGTCGAGCAGTTTGTTCAGGGCCGGATAGCTCTCCTCGGCCGTGACGGCGATCATCATCACGGGGATCATCGAGGTCGAGAACTTGAAGATCGTCGGATAGTCGATGTCGTCGGGCAGCATGGACTGCACGCGGCTCACCACGTCGCGGATCTCGTTGGCACCCTCATTGAGGTCGGAGCCGTACTCGAACTCGACGGTAATCATCGACACGTTGTCCTGCGACTTGGAGGTCAGCTTCTTGAGGTTGCTCACCGTATTGAGGTTGTCCTCCAGCACACGGGTGATGTTGGTCTCGATCTCCGCGGCATTGGCGCCGGGGTACATCGTGATGACCGAAATCTGCGGAATCTCGATCTCAGGATACTGGTCCACGGCCAGATTCATCAGCGAGAAGAGTCCGAAGACCATCACGCCGACGAACAGCAGCACCGTGGAGACCGGTTTGCGGACCGCACTTTCGTAAATTTTCATATGCGTCGGGGCGTTTAATTCTGTTTGACTTCGACCTTGGCGCCGTCGAAAAGCTTCGACAAAGCCGTCACGGCAACCCGCTCGCCCGGAGCGACGCCCGAAAGGATGTCCACGCGGTCGCCGACCTGACGGCCCACCTCGACCCGGCGGCGTTCGGCGACGCTGTCACCCTTGATGACGTAGAGGAACCGCTCGGCGGTGCCCACCTGTTTCTGGACCGCCACGTCGGGCACCATGACGCCCTCTTTCTCGCCCATGTTGAATCCCGTGCGGGCGAACATGCCCGGACGCAGCGTACGCTTGGCGTTGGGCACCTTCACCTCGACCTTGAACGTGCGGGTCGTGGGGTCGAGCGCCGGATAGATCAGCGACACCGTGCCCGTGAACTCCTCGTCGGGGAAGATGTCGACGGCCAGCTTCACCGGCATGCCCACCTTCACGTTGGGGAAGTACTGCTCCGAAATGTTGGCGATGACCTTCAGCGGGTCGATCTGCATGATGTGCAGGATCGGCTGCTGGGCGAACAGGTCGCCGGACTCGTAGTTGCGAGCCGTGACGACGCCCGAAATGGGCGAACGCACCTCGATGTTCTTCTTGAGGTTGGCGACCACTTCGCGCTGCACGTCGAGCTGGGCCTTGGCCTGCTCGATCTGCTGGGCCGAGATTCCCCCCGCCTCGTAGACCGGAAGCAGGCGGTTGTAGTCGTCCTCGACGGTCTTCAGCTGCACGAGCTGCTGGGTGTACTGCGTGGGGTCGAGCGTCACGATCAGCTGCCCCTGACGCACGGGATCGCCCACCTCGACCAAAATCCGGTCGATATGCACGCCCGACGCCGCGGGCGTGATGTCGTTCTCCTTGTAAGGTTCGATTTCGGAGGTGAACTCCTCGGCAAGCTGCACCGGAGCGGCGACGGCCGTCTCGGTTTTGGTCAGCACACGGGTCTCCTGCTGGACGTCGGCGGTTTTTTTGCCCGTGCAGCCGGCGAGGGCTGCGGCGGCAATCAACATAACTGTTAAATTCTTCATAGGTTTTATCTGTTTTTCGATTTTATGCTAATTCTCCTTGCCGACGATGCGGTCGTACTCGGCTTTGGCGGTCAGGTAGTCGAAGATCGCCTGCGAAAAGTTCAACTCGGCCTGCGTCTGCGCCAGCTGCGCGCTGTTCAGTTCGAGGATCGTACCCGCGCCCGCACGGTAGCGGGTGTCGGAGATGCTGTAAGCCTTGCGGGCCTGCGCGACGGTCAGCTCCTGCGCGTACATCGTCTCGCGCGCGGTGAGCAGGTCGTTCAGGGCCGCGCGGACCTCGACGTCACCGTCCTAGAAGGCGAGGCGCGCAAGGACACGGAAAAGCGCCGCGAAATGCTAAATAACTGTGACCTCGCTGTGCTTTGCCTGCCCGATGCAGCCA
>OLWL01001712.1_pt1 | contig 11530 bp, 8 predicted proteins | sample 1674151 | NCBI WGS metagenome assembly OLWL01 (sample SAMEA103958148, study PRJEB25191) | human gut metagenome
CCGCCCGCCATCGAGCAGAGTTTTACACCTAATTGGGGATAAAACAGCTCATGGCCGGGGGCGGCGTGGCACTCATCGGCGTTATCCTCGTACCCCTGCTCTCCGGTCTGTTCGGTTAATCGCCCGCACAAATCCTTCGCGGCGTCCGCCCCTCTGGGCGGACGCTGCGGGAAAGGAGGGTAAAGCCCATTGGATTTGATATGGCAGAAATTCACCGAATGGCTGAAGGAGCTGCTGATCAGCGGCATCATGGACAACGTGAACGGACTGTTTGACAACGTGAACAGCCGCGTGGCGGGCATCGCCGGACAGGTGGGCGCTACGCCCCAGGGCTGGAACAGCGGCGTCTACGGCATGATCCGAACGCTGTCGGACAATGTGATTTTGCCCATCGCGGGCGTGATCCTGGCCTTTGTCATGACGCTGGAGCTGATCCAGCTCATTACGGAAAAGAACAACATGCACGACGTGGACACATGGATGTTCTTCAAATGGATATTCAAGACCGCCTGCGCCGTGCTCATCGTCACCAACACATGGAACATCGTCATGGGCGTGTTCGAAGCGGCTCAGAGCGTCGTCAACAGCGCGTCGGGCATCATCATATCGGACACGTCCCTGACGTTCAACGAGCATATCGCGGGATTTGAAGCAAAGCTCCTGGATATGGAGGTCTGGTCGCTGCTGGGGCTGTGGCTGGAGTCCGTGGTCGTGCATCTTTCCATGTGGGCATTGACCATCTGCATCTTCATCATCTGCTACGGCAGAATGATCGAGATCTACTGCGTGACCTCCATCGCGCCCATCCCCATGGCGACCATGGCCAACCGGGAATGGGGGCAGATGGGCCAGAATTACCTCAGAAGCCTGCTGGCGCTGGGGTTTCAAGGCTTCCTCATCATCGTCTGCGTGGCGATTTACGCGGTGCTGATCCAGAACATCGTGGTGGAGAGCAGCGTCTCGGCGGCCATATGGACGTGCATGGGGTATACGGTGCTGCTGTGCTTCACGCTGTTTAAGACGAGCTCCCTTGCCAGGAGCCTGTTCCACGCTCACTGACGGAGGTGATGAAAATTGGCATACGTTCCCGTACCCAAGGACTTGAACGCGGTGAAAACCAAGGTCATGTTCAATTTAACAAAACGGCAGATTCTGTGCTTTGGCGGCGGCGCGCTCATCGGCGTGCCGCTTTTCTTTCTGCTCAAGGGCCATATCGGCAGCAGCACGGCGGCCCTTTGCATGATGCTGGTCATGCTGCCCTTCTTCCTGCTGGCCATGTATGAAAAGAACGGTCAGCCGCCGGAGAAGCTCATCCGCAGCATCGTGCAGGTGTGCTTCCTGCGTCCCAAACAGTGCCCGTACAGGACGAACAATTTCTACGACCTGCTGAACCGGCAGGATATTTTGGATAAGGAGGTCTACGCGATTGTCCACAAACAAAAACCCCGCAAGAAAGCTCACACGAGCCGAGCGAAAGCAGATCGACGCGGCGATTGCAAGAGCCAAGCGTCAGGATAAGCGAAAGAAGTCCGCCCAGGACAGCATCCCCTTTCAGCGGATGTACCCCGACGGCGTGTGCCGCGTGACGGACAATTACTACACGAAAACCGTGCAGTTTCAGGATATCAACTACCAGCTCAACCAGAACGAGGACAAGACCGCCATTTTCGACGGCTGGTGCGACTTCCTCAACTATTTTGATTCCTCCATCCGCTTCCAGCTCTCCTTCATCAACCTCTCCGCCACGCGGGATACCTACGCCCGGCGCATCGCCATCCCCTTGCAGGGCGACTGCTTCGACAAGCTCCGCACCGAGTACACCGGGATGCTGCAAAGCCAGCTTGCCAGAGGCAACAACGGGCTTATTAAGACCAAATACCTGACCTTCGGCGTGGAGGCGGACAGCCTGAAGGCCGCAAAGCCCCGATTGGAGCGCATCGAGACGGATATCCTCAACAACTTCCGCCGTCTGGGCGTAATGGCGGAGAGCCTGAACGGGATGGAGCGATTGCGCCTGCTGCACGGGATGCTCCACATGGACGAGCTGCAGCCCTTCCGCTTTTCGTGGGACTGGCTGGCTCCCTCCGGGCTGTCGGTGAAGGACTTCATCGCGCCCAGTGCCTTCGAGTTCAAGACCGGCAGCAGCTTCGGCGTGGGCAGCAAGACCGGCTGCGTATCCTTCTTGCAGATTTTAGCGCCGGAGCTCAACGACCGGATGCTGGCGGACTTCCTGGATATGGAAAGCTCCCTTATCGTCAGTATGCACGTCCAGTCCGTGGATCAGGTAAAGGCAATCAAGACCATTAAGCGCAAGATCACCGACTTGCAGAAAATGACCATTGAGGAGCAGAAAAAAGCGGTGCGTTCCGGCTACGATATGGATATTATCCCCTCCGACCTCGCCACCTACGGCACGGAGGCGAAAAAGCTCTTGCAGGAGCTGCAAAGCCGCAACGAGCGTATGTTCCTTTTGACCTTCCTTGTGGTGAACGTGGCGGACAACAGGCAGCGCCTCGGCAACAACGTCTTTCAGGCGGGCTCCATCGCCCAGAAGTATAACTGCCAGCTCACGCGGCTGGACTTTCAGCAGGAGGAGGGCTTCATGAGCAGCCTCCCCTTGGGGCTGAACCAGATCGAGATCCAGCGGGGGCTCACCACATCCAGCGTGGCGATCTTCGTGCCGTTTACCACCCAGGAGCTGTTTCAGGACGGCAAGGAAGCCCTGTACTGCGGGCTGAACGCCCTTTCCAACAACCTCATCATGGTAGACAGAAAGCTGCTTAAAAACCCGAACGGGCTGATCTTGGGCACGCCCGGAAGCGGCAAGTCCTTCTCCGCCAAGCGGGAGATCGCCAACGTGTTCCTCGTCACAAACGACGATATCATCATCTGCGACCCGGAGGCGGAGTACGGCCCGCTGGTGGAGCACCTGCACGGGCAGGTGGTGAAAATCTCGCCCACCTCCACCGACTACCTGAACCCCATGGATTTGAACCTGAATTACAGCGACGATGAAAACCCGCTGAGCCTGAAATCCGACTTCATCCTGTCCCTGTGCGAGCTGATCGTGGGCGGCAAGGACGGCCTCATGCCGGTGGAAAAGACCATCATCGACCGCTGTGTGCGCTCTGTTTACCGGGAGTACCTGAGCGACCCCCGCCCGGAGAAGATGCCGATTTTGGAGGACTTGTACAACGAGCTTCGCAGGCAGGACGAAAAGGAAGCGCAGTATATCGCCACGGCGCTGGAAATCTACGTCACCGGCTCCCTCAACGTGTTCAACCACCGCAGCAACGTGAATATCGAAAACCGTGTGGTCAGTTTCGATATCAAGGAGCTGGGCAAGCAGTTAAAGAAGATCGGGATGCTGGTGGTGCAGGACGCGGTGTGGAACCGCGTCACAATTAACCGGGAGCAGCGCAAGTCCACCCGCTACTATATCGACGAAATGCACCTTCTTCTGAAGGAGGAGCAGACCGCCGCATATACGGTGGAGATATGGAAGCGCTTCCGCAAGTGGGGCGGCGTTCCCACGGGCATCACCCAGAACGTCAAAGACCTGCTCTCCAGCCGTGAGGTGGAGAACATCTTTGAAAACTCCGACTATGTGTATATGCTCAACCAGGCTTCCGGCGACCGGCAGATTCTGGCGAAGCAGCTCAACATCTCGCCCCATCAGCTCTCGTATGTGACCCAATCCGCCGAGGGCGAGGGGCTTTTGTTCTACGGCAGCGTGATCCTGCCCTTCGTAGACCGCTTCCCCAAGGATACGGAGCTGTACAAAATCATCACGACCAAGCTCTCGGAGCAGGTGCAGTCAGAATAGAGACGAGAAAGGATGTGCGAATATGAATAGCAACCTGATGATCTTTGAAAACCCGGAGTTCGGTGAACTGCGCTCCCTGCGCATGAACGGCGAACCGTGGTTCGTGGGCAGAGACGTTGCGATGGCGTTGGGCTATGGCAAGGGGAAGTCTCTGAATAATGCTGTTTCCAAGCACGTTGACGATGAGGACAAAGGGGTCACTGAAATGATGACCCCCGGTGGAAAGCAGAATGTTATTATCATCAACGAATCCGGCCTTTACGCTCTTGTCCTCTCCAGCAAGCTGGAGCGCGCAAAGAAGTTCAAGCGCTGGGTGACGGCCGAGGTGCTGCCCTCCATCCGCAAGCACGGCGCGTATATGACGGATGCGCTTCTTAGCCGGATGGATGAGCACCCCGAGCTGATCTCGGAGTATATCGGCAAGCTCCGTGCGGAAAACGCAAAGGCGAACGCCGCGCGGGAGGCGCTGAAAAAGGCGGAGGCCGAGAACGCGCGGCTGGCTCCGAAGGCCAGCTACTACGATTCCTTTGTGGGCGTTGAGAGCGTGACCTGTCTTCGCTATACCGCCAAGGAGCTGGGCGTTCCGCAGAAGAAATTTATCGGCTACCTGCTGGAAAAGGGGTATGTGTTCAGAGACCGTCACCGCAGCGACCGTGTGTTTGTCAGAGCCGGCAAGCGCAACGACCCGCTGTTTGTGACCAGAGATTTTTACCTTCCCAACGGCACAAAAAGCGAATACACCCTCGTCACGCCTGCCGGAAAGGCGCATTTTCTGAAAATCGCGGAGAAAATCCGCGGCTGGGAGCCCCGTGAGGTTGCAGAGGGCAAAGACGCCAGCGAACAGGCCGTCTTTGCCGCGTGCGTATGACGATCCAATCCCCACAGAATCGAGGTGATGAATATGGCAAAACGCTCGCCAAGGCTGATTTTCACCGAGGAAGAACGCGCCCTGCCGGAGCTGGAACGAGCTGTCCGCAAGGCGGACAGGGCGGCGGTTAAGCTGGAAAAGGCCGAAGCGAAAATCCCCAGAAAAACCGTTAAGGTCAAGGAGCGCATTGTGGATGCCGAAAGTGGCACGGTCACAACGCGCCTTTTCTTTGAGGAGGCGGACAAAAAGCGTCCGCCCTCCAAGCTGGCGCACGCCGCAAGGAAAGCTCCGCTGGATACCGTCCGCAGCGCAGTCCACCGCAAGCTCCGGGAGGAGGGCGATGACAACCCCGGCACGGAGGCGGCGAACACCCTGACCGAGACGGCGGAGCGCACCTGGCGCATTGCGGAATCGGCGCACCGCTCCCATGCGGAAAAGCCCTACCGCAGGGCGGACAAGGCGGAAGCCGCCGCAGACAAAGCCAATCTCAAGGCGCTGAACAAACAGTACGAGCAGGAATACGGCAGGGCTTCCAACCCCTATTCCCGCTGGCAGCAGAAGCAGGCCATTAAAAAGGAATACGCCGCCGCAAAAACGGGGAACGGCGCGAGGAATACCGTCAAAGCGTCCGAGACCACCGCAAAGGCGGCAAAGCGCGCCGCCGAGGGAAGCAAAAAGGCCGGCAGCTTTTTTGTCCGGCACAAGAAGGGCTTCCTCATTGCAGGCGGCGTCGCCGCCGCGATACTGCTGCTCATGACCTGCATTTCCTCCTGCTCCACGCTGTTTCAGGGCGGGGTGTCCGGCATTGCATCCTCCACCTATCCGCTGGAGGATGCGGATATGCTGGCGGCGGAAGCTGCCTACTGCGCCATGGAGGACGAGCTGCGGGAATACCTGAACAGCTACGAAAGCACCCACGATTACGACGAGTACCACTTCGACCTGGACGAGATTGAGCACGACCCCTATGTGCTCATTTCCATGATTACCGCCCTCAAGGGCGGAGAATGGACGATTGACGAAATAGGCGGGATTCTGGAGACGATGTTTGAAAAGCAGTATATCTTAACGGAAACCGTCGCCACGGAAACCAGATACCGCACCGAAACGCATATCGGCTATTACACCGACGAAAACGGCAATCTGCAAAGCTACGAGTACGAGGCGGAGGTTCCCTACACCTACTATATCTGCCATGTGGAGCTGGAAAACTTCAACCTCTCCCATGTGCCGGTGCATATCATGTCCCACGATCAGCTCTCCATGTACGCCGTGTATATGAGTGTGCTGGGCAACCGCCCCGACCTGTTCCCCGGCTCCCCGTATGTGAACCGGTACTACCACACCCAGTATGAGAAGTACGAGATACCCCCGGAGGCGCTGGCGGATGAGCAGTTCGCCGCCATCATCAAGGAAGCGGAAAAGTATCTGGGCTACCCCTACGTCTGGGGCGGCAGCTCGCCGGACACCTCCTTCGACTGCTCCGGCTTCGTTTCGTATGTCTACAACAACTGCGGCCTGCATTGGAGCTTCGGCAGGCTGGGCGCGGAGGGGCTGCGGGGCATGTGCGCCTATGTCTCCCCGGAAAGCGCCCGTCCCGGCGACCTGATATTCTTTGAAAAAACCTACGACACCGCAGGCGCGTCCCATGTGGGCATCTATGTGGGCAATAACAGGATGCTCCACTGTGGCGACCCCATTCACTACGCTTCCATCGACACGAGCTACTGGCGAAGCCATTTTCTCCAGTTTGGCAGATTACCTTAACAACAACCATATCAATGCAAAAAAGGAGGATGTTATGAACCCGCGACTTGAAAAGCTGCGTCAGGAGCGCGAGAAGCTGGCGGAAAAGCTCACATCGCTGACTGCACGGCTAAAAGCCCTGGACGAGCAGATTCTGAAGCTGGAAAACACGGATATTGTGGGCATCGTCCGCGAGAACGGGCTGACCATCGAGCAGCTCGCGGCGCTGATGGCGATGCTGGAAAAGCGTCCCACGGCGGCGCTGCCCGACGAATACAGAAAAACGGAGGATTTTACGGATGAAGAATAAATGGAGTTTTTTTGCCGTGACGCTGGCCGTCGTGCTCTGCATGACGGTCTTTTCCGTTACGGCCTATGCAGGCGGCGGCGATATGGTCGATTCAACAATGGGCGACCCGACCATGGAAACCCCAACTGCAACTACACAGCCGGAGAATGCGAATACCGGTGAGCAGACCCCAAACGGACAGACCCTGACCGTGCTTGTGACCGAAAATGCGGACGGAAGCCATACCGTGACCATCGGGGATCGGAGCTGGACGCTTCCCGCCAAACGGGAGCAGGCCGGAAAGGTGGTCAACGTCCGCACCTATTTGAACCTGCGCACCGGCCCCGGCACGGACTACACTGTGATTGGGCATCTGCTCAACGGCGCGGAGGTGAAGGTGCTGGAGGAAAGCAACGGCTGGTACAAGGTGGTCGTGCCGGAGCAGACAGGCTATGTATACGGCAAATACCTTGACGTCATGAACGCGCCGACAGAAAACAGCGGAAACGATACGGATATGGCGGGGCTGCCGGAGCTGCTGCTGCAATATTACGCCGCTGCCGGAGGTTCCGCGCCCCTGACCCCGGACGGCAACCTGACGCTCATGGACGACATCGGCTCCGCTTTCGGCGCAGGCAAGCAGTTCATCACCGTGACGACCAAGGGCGGCAACACCTTTTATCTCATCATCGACCGGGACGATAAGGGCAATGAGAACGTCCATTTCCTGAATCTTGTGGACGAGGCCGACCTGCTGGCGCTGACCAAGGACGGCGAGAGCATCGTCCCCGCCTGCGCCTGCACGGACAAATGCGCCGTGGGCAAAATCAACACGGGCTGCAAGGTGTGCAGAACCAATATGAGCGAGTGCGCGGGCAAGGAAGTGACGAAACCCACGCCACAGCCCGCCGAGCCTGCGGAGGCCGCGCCCGAAAAGAGCGCCAACGGTGCGGGGCTCATAGTGGTCGTCCTCCTGCTCCTGCTGGGCGGCGGCGGTGCGCTGTACTGGTTCAAGCTCCGCAAGCCAAAGGCTGACACCCGTGGGGCGGACGATCTGGACGATTACGACTACGGCGAGGACGAGGAAGATGAGGATTACGAGTTTGAAGATGAAAACACTGCTGACAGTGAGGAGGACAAAAACCAATGATGAATACGACCTGTTACCGGCTTGTTGTGTGTGAAAAGCCCTCCGTGGCAAGGAGCATTGCCGCCGTTCTTGGCGCAGGCAAACGCGGGGACGGCTTTCTTTCGGGCGGCGGCTATCTCGTTTCCTGGTGCTTCGGGCATCTTGCGGAGCTTTCGGATGCGGACGCCTACGATGAAAAGTACGGCAAATGGCGAATGGAGGACTTGCCCATCCTGCCGGATAGCTGGCAGTACACCGTAGCGCGGGACAAGCAGAAGCAGATGAACACCCTCCGCACCCTCATGCACCGGGACGATGTGTATGAAGTGGTCAACGCCTGCGACGCCGGGCGCGAGGGCGAGCTGATCTTTCGCACGGCGTATAATCTCAACAACTGCCGCAAGCGCGTAAAGCGGCTCTGGATCTCCTCCATGGAGGATGCGGCGATTCTTCAGGGCTTTGACAATCTCCGCGACGGAGCGGAGTACGACAACCTCTACGCCTCCGCCCTCTGCCGCAGCAAGGCGGACTGGCTGGTGGGCATCAACGCCACCCGCCTGTTTTCCGTGATGTACCACCGCACCCTGAACGTGGGGCGCGTGGTATCGCCCACGCTTGCGCTGCTGGTGCAGCGAGAAGCGGAGATCAACGCCTTTCAGCCGGAGAGCTTCTACACCGTCCATCTGGACTTTGACGGCTTCTCCGCCGCAGGCGAACGCATGAAGGAGCAGGCAGAGGCGGAGCGGCTTGCCGGGGACTGCAACTGCAAGACCGCCGCTGTTACCTCCGTCGTGCAGACGGAAAAGACAGAGAAAGCCCCGGCGCTCTACGACCTGACCACCCTCCAGCGGGATGCGAACCGCTTGCTTGGGTACACGGCGCAGCAGACGCTGGATTACCTGCAAAGTCTCTATGAAAAGAAGCTCTGCACCTACCCCCGCACCGACAGCCGCTATCTCACCGACGATATGGAGGGCGGCGTAAACGCGCTGGCGCTGTGCTGCGCTGGCGTCTGCGGCACGGAGCCGCCCGCAGCCGTCTGTTCGGGGCAGGTGTGCAGCAGCAAAAAGGTCAGCGACCACCATGCCGTCGTTCCCACGATGGCGGCGGGCGAAACTGACTTGGAAACCTTGCCCGCAGGCGAACGGGAGATCCTGCGCCTTGTTTCCCGTCAGGTGCTTATGGCGGTCAGCGCACCCTTCGTCTATCTGGAGACCGAGGCAAGGCTGGACTGCGGCGGAAATGCCTTTTCCGCCAAGGGAAAAACTGTGGTGCAGCCCGGTTGGAAAGCATATGCGGATGCGGAGCTTACGGACAAGGCCCTCCCGGAGCTTTCCGAGGGACAGTCTCTTTCCGTTTCCTCCTGCGCAGTCAAAGAGGGAAAAACGACCCCGCCCAAACACTTCACCGAGGACACGCTGCTGTCGGCCATGGAGACGGCGGGCAAGGAGGATATGCCGGAGGATGCGGAGCGGCGGGGGCTGGGAACCCCCGCGACCCGGGCGGCGGTCATTGAAAAGCTGGTGGCCACGGGCTTTGCGGAGCGCAAAAAGGCGAAGAAATCTGTACGCCTCGTTCCCACCGAAGCGGGCGTGTCCCTCATTACCGTGCTGCCCGAACAGCTCCAGTCCCCGCTGCTCACCGCCGAATGGGAGCACCGCCTCAAGGAGATCGAGTGCGGCGAGCTGGGCGCGGACGAGTTCCTCGCCGGCATCTGCGATATGGTCGCAGCGCTGGTTCGGGACGCTGCGCCTGTGGACGGCGCGGAGGTACTGTTCCCCTCAGGCAGACCCGTTGTGGGCAAATGCCCCCGCTGCGGCGCAGAGGTCACGGAGAGCAAAAACGGTTATTTCTGCGAGAGACGGAGCTGCAAGTTCGGGCTGTGGCGGGACAACCGCTTCCTTGCCGCCAAAAAGATCAGCCTGACAAAGAAGATGGCTTCCTCGCTCCTGACGCAGGGACGCGCCTACGCCAGCGGTATCTACTCCGAGAAAACCGGCAAGACCTACGACGCATTCATCGTACTGGAGGACGACGGCGCGCGTTCCTCCTATAAGCTGGACTTCACCAAGTGACCCTCACAGGCTCCCGCACGGGTGTTTCATTCCCCTGCGGGAGCCACTGTTTTTACCATGAATCAAAGGAGGTATGCATGAAATGGCTGAAAAACAGACAAACAAGGAACGGCTCAAGGACATCACCGACAGCATCGAGACGGGCATAAAGGAGCTGTTTGAGAGCGACAAATACAGGCAGTACCTTGCCACCATGAGCCGCTTTCACCGCTACAGCGTCAACAACACCATGCTCATCTATATGCAGCGCCCCGACGCCACCCATGTGGCGGGCTTCAACAAATGGCGCGATCAGTTCGGAAGAAGCGTCAAAAAGGGCGAAAAGGGCATTAAGATCATCGCCCCCACGCCCTTCAAGAAGAAAATCGAGCAGCAGAAGTTAGACCCCGACACCAGACTCCCCCTGCGGGACGAGAACGGCGATATTATCACGGAGGAAAAGACGGTGCAGATCCCCATGTACAAGCCCGTGGTGGTATTCGACGTGCAGCAGACCGCAGGCAAGCCCCTGCCGGAGCTGGCGGCGAACCTTACGGGGAATGTGCAGAATTACGAGGTGTTTATGGAGGCTCTGCGCCGCAGCGCGCCCGTCCCCATCTGCTTTGAGAAGCTGGCGGAGAATATGGACGGATACTTCTCCGTGGACAAACAGCGTATCGCTATCCGCGAAGGCATGAGCGAGGTGCAGACGGTATGCGCCGCCGTCCATGAGATCGCCCACTCCAGGCTCCACAATAAGGACGAAATCGGAGAAAAATATCAGGCGGTCGAGCTGTTCGGCAAGCCCGCGCTGTTCTCCAACGGGCGCATCGACCGGGATAAGCTGCCGGAGGGCTTGTATGTATATGACCTGCGCGGCTCGGATTACGATCCGGGTATGCCGGTAACGCTTGAAAGCCATGTCACCGTCAATCACGCCGCCTCTGTCATCACAGCAGCGCCCATTGAGCTGCCGGAGCAGGGCTTTTTGTATCTGGGCGAGGACGGGCTGAACTTCACGGGCGGCGAGCAGACCGTGAAGGAGTTTTGGCACGCACAGTACCCGGAAAAGGCAAAGCTCTCCCGCGCCGCCGAGGAGATTCAGGCGGAGAGCATCTCCTTCGCCGTCTGCGCCTATTACGGCATTGAGACAGGCGAAAACAGCTTCGGGTATCTGGCGACCTGGGCAAAGGACAGGGAGCTGACCGAGCTTCGCGCATCGCTGGAGACCATCAACAGAACATCGTCTGCCTTGATTACGGATATCGACCGCCATTATGCGGAAATCTGCAAGGAGCGCGGGCTGGACAGGGAGACGGAGAGCCTTGCCGCCCAGCCGGTGCAGGAGATCGCCGTGCAGGAGCAGGAGCCGGTCACAGCGCCGGACAACGGCTGCGTCCCCGACCCCGCGATTTCTGTTGAGAGCATGAACGCCTACGGCTACACCGATTCCAATATGCTGCCGCTGACAAAGGAGCGTGCGCTGGAGCTCATGGAACGGGACGTGAGCGTGTATATGCTTCACACCGACAACACCGAGGCCATGGCCTTCGATGCAGAGGATATCCGCAGCTTTGACGGCATCTTCGGCGTGGAAGCCTCCGAATGGGAGACGGTC
>OLWL01001714.1_pt1 | contig 11522 bp, 10 predicted proteins | sample 1674151 | NCBI WGS metagenome assembly OLWL01 (sample SAMEA103958148, study PRJEB25191) | human gut metagenome
CGCTTCGCTATCCGTGAAGGCGGCCGTACCGTTGGTTCCGGCGTCGTCATCGAGACCGAGGCCTAATTGATCCACTGAGGGTCATCCAAAGACTTCAAAAAGCAGCAGGCCGCAAAGGCCTGCTGCTTTTCTATTATCGAAAGTGCAAAGGAAGTGCGAAGCCAGCGGCTTCGCACTTCCTTTATTCATATTTGGCCCAGACCCAGCGGTCAAAATCATCCGCACGGAAGGCGGCGAGCTTTGCCGCATAGTCCGTGCGAATCGCGGTGAAGCGCCGAAGTCCGTCGCTCGTCTGCACCAGCGGGTCGATGCTGCGTTTTTTGGCGGCGATCTTGACGGCGTAAGTACCCTCCGGCTTTTGCGCGCTGGACCGCGTACCGATTATGCGGCGATAATCCTGCCAGCGCGTGGTGAGGACCGGATCAGAGAGGAGCAGGGCGATGACATGAGGTTCGTCGAGGTAGAGATCATCCACCGTCAACACATTGCGCTGCCGTGCCTCACGCAGGAGATCGGCCAATGCCTGCATGCTGAAGCGGTCCTCATCGGAGACAAACCACTCCGACTGCCGCAGCGAGAGCTGGGTAAAGATGTCGCCAATCTCCGCGTGCGCAAAGCAGAGCTCATCGACGTTTTCCTCATTTTTGCCGACAAAGATGTCGTCAAAAATGCGTTTCAGCTCTGCTTTTGGACAGTGGAAGACAAGATGCGCGTTGCCGAGCGTATATTCGAGTCGGTCGGCGGAGAGGCGGGGCGAATCGTTGTCGGCGATGGGATAGCGGTGGTAGTCGTCCACATCGTCGAGCGTCAGGCCGCTTTTATCGAGCAGCGCCATGAGTTCCGGCGACGAGGCGATCATCATGCGTGTGCGGCTTTCGGTCGATTCCTGCCGCATGTGGTCACCGTTCAGAAAGTCGACCACGTGGGCGAACGCGGGCGTCGCAATGTCATGCAGTAGTCCCGCGACAGATTGCTTCAAGTCATGCGTGAAGTGCCAGACGATGGCCGCTGTGCCGAGCGAATGCGTATAGCGCGAATACGGCGCAACGGCGTCGCGGTAGATGGGATAGGCCGTGTATTCGCAGCCGCAGTGCATGCCGACGCGCAAAAGCCGCTGCATCACGGGCGTTTCGGCTATGGCGAGGAGTTCCGGCGGCAGGGAAGCGGTGTAGATATCGGTATACATAATATCCTTTCCAAAAGAAAAGCGCCTTGCCGCGGCAAGGCGCTTTTTTGATTGAATCAGCCGATCTGGCGGGTCTCAACGGTCTCGTCGCACTCGACGCTGTCGATCTGCGCGCCGAGGTTGCGGAGCTTGCCGATGATATCCTCATAGCCGCGCTCGATATAGTGGACGTTCGAGACCTCGCTCGTGCCCTCAGCGGCCAGCGCGGCGATGACCATGGCGGCGCCCGCGCGGAGATCGTAGGCCTGCACGCTCGCAGCGGTCAGGTGGTCGACGCCTTCGATGACGGCGCTGCGGCCCTCGACGCGGATCTGCGCGCCCATGCGCGTCAGTTCGCCGACGTAGCGGTAACGGTTGTCCCACACGCCCTCGGTGACCATGCTCGTCCCCTCGGCAAGGCAGAGGGCAACGGTGATCTGTGGCTGCATATCGGTCGGGAAGCCGGGATAGGGCAGCGTCTTGACGTTGGTGCGGCGAAGCTTGCCCGAGCGGCGCACGAGCAGCGTGTCGTCCTGCTCCTCGACCTGCACGCCCATCTCCTGGAGCTTGGCGGTGATGCAGTCCATGTGCTTGGGGATGATGCCGCGCACGAGGACTTGTCCGCCGCAGGCGGCGACAGCCGCCATGTAGGTGCCCGCCTCGATCTGATCGGGGATAATGGCATACGTGCCGCCGTGGAGCTTGTCCACGCCGAAAATGCGGATGGTGTCGGTGCCGGCGCCCTTGATGTTCGCGCCCATGGAGTTTAAGAAGTTGGCAAGGTCGACGATATGCGGCTCCTTGGCAGCGTTTTCGATGACGGTGGTGCCGTCGGCGAGCGCCGCGGCCATCATAATGTTCATCGTCGCACCGACGGAGACCACGTCGAGGTAGACGTTCGCGCCCTTCATGCGGTCGCCGCTTGCCTTGGCGCAGATGAAGTCGCCCTCGCGCACCTCGGCACCCATGGCGGCGAAGCCCTTGACATGCTGGTCGATGGGACGCACGCCGCCGAAGTTGCAGCCGCCGGGCATCGAGACCTCGGCCTCGCCGAAGCGGCCGAGCAGCGCGCCGATGAGGTAGTAGGAGGCGCGGATTTTGTGCGCGAGCTCCTGCGAGACCTGCGTAGTGGCAATATGGCGGCAGTCGATCTCAACATCGCTGCGGTTGAGGAAACGGACATTCGCGCCGAGCTGCTCTAAAATTTTGAGCAGCGCGGTCACGTCGGAGATCTGGGGAATATTTTCGATGCGGCAGACGCCGTCGACCAGAAGGGCGGCGGGAATGATGGCGACCGCGGCGTTCTTCGCGCCGCTGATGCGCACTTCACCAAAGAGCGGATGACCGCCCTGCACGATGTATTTCGTCATAGTAACTCCTTAATAAGAGACGGTGAGACTTCTTTTCGTTATCGTAAAAACAGCAGGGGAAAACCGCCTGCTCATGGTATTCACATAATACATCAACAGTATACCAAAAAAAACAGAAAAAGCAATGCTGCGCAGTAAGAAATTAGAAATGCTGCAAGAAAAATTTCATTCTCGTGTGATCTCACCGGTCTTGCAGTTCACATAATAACTGCTGACATCCGTGGAGATGCGCCACACGCCTTGCAGCCGAAGCGGCGAGGCAGACGACGTCTGGAGAAGATACCCTTTGTCCAGCGCTCGGACCTCGGTACATACGACGCCCGAAACGCTGCAATAGTCCAGAAAATGCACAAGCGCGTCGACCGCGTCGAGGCCGTCTGTGCGGCGGCCCTCGTCGAGCGCGGGCAGAAAGATACCGGAAACGCCGGTGAGCGAGCTGTCAGAAAACGTGAGCGTCAGCGAGGCGTTAAAGATGAGCTGACCTTTTTCGCTGCGCATGCCCGTGACGCTGCCGCTGCCATCCGTGAGCTGAGAGGTGAGAAAAGTGTAGCCGAACGTTTTGAAAAACTGTTTGCAAAAGCTCTCGGGATCGTCGACCGGTCGGGAGAGGAGCGCGTCGATCGTGCCGCCGGAGCGGATGGAACACGAGCCGTATTCGCCGGTGAAGCGGCTCACACCGCCGCCGGAATCGCTGCTCTCGGCAGTGCCGAGCAGGGCGGAGGCGAAGGCCTCTTCGCGTGCGGCGTCACGCTCAAGCGAGAGGGAGAGGTGCGTTTCCTCATCGGGCAGCAGCGCGCGGTCAAAGGCGACGCCGTTTTTTTCAAAAAGCGTGCAGAGCTGCTCGACGCGGCGCTCGTTCGAGTCGCGCTCCTCGGCGCGGCGGCTGAGCAGCAGGAAGAGCAGAAACGCGTTGACGAGCAGCAAAATGACGATGACGATATTTTTGAGCCGCGAGGTTTTCATGTTCGGGCGTCCTTTCCGGAAAGATCAGTCGGCAAACCAGCCGACGCCGACGGTGTCCGCGCCGTGCTCGTCGTAGCAGACGTGCAGCTCGGCGCTCAAATATTTGCTGTCCGCGATGGCCGCGGCCTGCCGGATGGGCAGCAGCAGTGCGGGCGAATCGCTGAGCGTATAGCTGCGGCAGTGGAGGGAAAATTCCGTGATGGTCTGGTCTTCGATCGTGACCGTGGCGGCGTGGCTGCCGTCGGAAAAGCGCAGCGGCGTACCGCCGACCGCATAGTCAAAGCTCACGGTGAAGCGCTTGTTGCTGCTGTCGATCTCGCTGAGATAGAGCTCGGCGTCGCCGCTTACGTCGCGAAGCAGCGTGAAGGCGAGGCGCTGCGCGCCCGCGACGGCTTCGAGCATCGTGGGCTTTCCGGTCGAGGCGGCGGAGACATAGTAGATCGAGCCCGCCTCGGCCTCGTCCGCGCCCTGATAGAAGACGCTGCCGTCGGGCTCAAGGCGCAGCGTGCCGTAGACCTCTTTGATAATGGTGCTGCCGGAGGAGTCGGTGTAGCCGCTTTCCGTGTGGGGGTTGAACTCCGCAAGGCGCAGAAATGTCGCCTGATCGGTGAGGGCATTGCTCGCCGAGAGCGTGTAGCGCTGCGGCGGTTCGCTGAAAATGAGCGTGTAGGGCGAGAGCTGAGAGAACTCGCCGGAGAGCGAGAACGCAAAATCTGTGCCGTTGCCATCGAGCGAGGCGAGCGCTTCGCGCAGTGTCGCGCTGCTTATCGCCGTCCGGCTGACAAAAAAGCCCTGATTGGCGTCCTGTAAGTAGAGCGTTGCGCCGTTTTCCGCGGGGCAGAGCACAAGCCGCGTGACGCGCAGGAGCGAAGACTCCGGCGCGTCGTTGACGCCGAGAATGCGGCTGAGCACTTCGAGCGGCGTGGGGGCCTCCAGATCGAGGTAGATGCTGCTCGCGTGCAGTGCGGTGAGCAGCTTTTCACCGCTGCACGCTTCATAAGTGGTAGCAGAGCCAAGCGCCTCGCCGAAAAACGTGCCGGCGAGCTCAAAATCTGTGTCAAGCGTTGTGATGGCGCTGAGCCCGTAGCGGGCGTATTCGTTCGTGAACACCACGCGCACGGGGAGCGCGAGCTCGGTCAGATCGGTGGTGACGGTGGTATCGGTCGAGGTGTCGCCCGCGAGCCAGTCCTGCGCGAGCTCGTAGGGCGTCTTGCCCGCAAGGTCGCCGACAAGCGGCGTCTGGATCAGAAGCAGCACGGCGGTAACGGTCAAAACGGCGATCGCGGCGTTTTGCAGATGGCTCATGAGCGTGACGTTCTTATTCATGGGAATCCTCCCCGCCGATGGGCTGGGTGATGGGCAGCTCTAAGCGGACGGTCGTGCCGGGGCCGGGGCGGTCAACGAGCGTGAGCGAGCCGTGGTGACGCTGGACGATCTCCGTCGCGATGGAAAGGCCGAGGCCTGTGCCGCCGGATTCGCGCGATCTTGCTTTGTCGACGCGGTAGAAGCGCTCGAAAATGCGGCTGCGGTCGGCCTCGGGAATGCCGATGCCGTCGTCCGCGACCTCCATCCAGACAGTTTCGCCCTCGCTGCCCGCGGTGACACGGATGTGGCCGCCGTCGGGCGTGTACTTGACGGCATTGCTGAGGACGTTGAGCATGACCTGCTCGATGCGGCCGCGATCGCCCATGATGAGCGGGAGATTTTCGGTATAGTCGTGCGTGAGCTCGTGCTTGTGGCGGCGGGCCTCAAGCTCCGTCGAGCGGAGCACGGAGTCGATGGCGGCGGAAAACGGGAAGCGCGCCATATTCATCTCGCTGCGGCCGGAGTCAAGGCGCGAGAGCGTCAGAAGGTCCTGCACGATGTGGGTCATGCGGTCTGTTTCGCTGATGACGACATCGAGGAAGTCGTTTTCCGTCTCGCGGCTCAAGTCGTCGCCCGCCTCGCGGATGGTCTCGGCATAGGAGCGGACATTCGTGAGCGGCGTGCGCAGCTCGTGGGAGACATTGGCGACAAATTCCTTGCGGCGCTCCTCGGTCTTGCGGTGCTCGGTCACATCGTGCAGCACGATGAGAACGCCGCCGCTCTCCTCATCGGAGAAGGGAGCGAAGTAGAGCTCCACGCTGCGCTCGCCGACAGTGAGCTCGCCCTCAACATAGTCGCTGCGCTGCATGGTGATGACATGGGAAAACGGGCAGATGGATTCAAACAGCTCGCTGTACACGCACTCGTCCGCCGTGCGGCCTAAGAGCTCGCACGCGGCGGGGTTGCAGTGGATGAGCTTGCCGCTGCCGTCGTAGGCGACGACGCCATCGCTCATGTGGAGAAACAGCGTGTCGAGCTTGTTGCGCTCGTTCTCCACGGCTTCGAGCGTGGAGTGGAGCACGGACGCCATGTCGTTGAATGTGGTGGTCAGAACGCCGATCTCGTCCGTCGATTCGACAGCAAGCGTTTCGTCGAAGTCGCCGGTCGCGATGCGCTCAGCGCCCTCGGTCAGTTTTTCAATGGGGTCGATCATGGTCTTGGCGAGCAGGAACGACAAAAGCACCGAGACGAGAAGACCGACGAGCAGTGCTTGCAGAATGATGAACAGCAGCTCAGAGTTCAGCGACGAGACCGTGGTGCGACTGTCGCGGATGTAGATGATGAAGCTGTTGTCGCCGCCGGAGATGGGGATGGCAACATCCATATAGCTTGCGGCAAGGTCGCTGTGGTCGCCGACCTCGCCGTTGCGCGCGGTGAGGATATTTTCCGTCTGCTCAAGCAGCTGGCCGTCCTCGTTGCTCGAAGCAAGCACTTCGCCGCTGCGGCCGTCGAGAACATAGTAGTTGCGGTTGCGCGAGTCAATGCTCAGTGTGCCGGAGTAGGCCTCGAGCATCGTTTGCAGGCGCGCGGCGCCGTCCTCCTGCGCGGCCTCTTCGCGCAGTGAGCTCACGAACGTGGCGTTGGACTCGCCGAACACTTCGCTCATCTGCTCGTAAAAATCGTCAATATAGAAGTTCGTGACGCTGGTCATCAAAAACGCGCCCACCACCGCCATCAGAGAGGTGACGAGCAGCAACATGATCATCACGAGCTTCATATGCAGGCTGCGGAACATAGCAGGAGACTCCTTTCCCGGAAAAGTGCGCGCAACTTACGCCTGCGCGGAGAAATAATAGCCCACGCCGCGGCGCGTGAGGATGTAGGCCGGCGCGGCGGGGTTGTCCTCGATCTTTTCGCGCAGGCGGCGGACGGTGACGTCCACCGTGCGCGCGTCGTCGCCGACGTAGCCATAGTTCCAGACCTGCTCCATCAGGTCGACGCGGGAGAAGACCTTGCCGGGGTGGCTGGCGAGGAACGTCAAAAGCTCATACTCGCGCTGTGTGAGGTCGATGGGCACGCCGTTTTTGCGCACCTGAAAGCTGTCGGTGTTGATGGTGATGCCGCCGCCGGCGCTCATGGCGTTGTCCTCCGCCGCGGGAGCGGAGAGCATCGTTGTGCGGCGGATGTTCGCTTTGACGCGCGCGAGCAGCTCGCGCATGGAAAAGGGCTTGGTGATGTAGTCGTCCGCGCCGATCTCAAGGCCCAAGATCTTGTCCTCCTCCTCTTCGCGCGCGGTGAGGATGATGACGGGCACGTTGTCGCCCTCGGCGCGCAGCGCGCGGCAGACGTCAAAGCCCATCATTTTGGGCATCATCACGTCGAGAAGAATGAGGTCGGGCTTTTTCTCGCGCGCCATGGCGAGGCCCGCCTCACCGTCGTAGGCCTCGAGCGTGGCGTAGCCCTCGCGCTGGAGGTTGAAGCGGACGATGTCCACGATGTTCATCTCGTCCTCGACGATGAGGACGGTTTTTTTCGGCTCCATGCTCATTTCTCCTCCTTTTTGCGTGTGCGCAGGGCGTAGACCTTCAGCACGCCCGCGACCGTCTTGCCGTCGCGGAGCTCGCCGGAGAGGCAGCGGTCGAGCAGCGCATCGAAGGGGACGCGCTCGAAGTTGATGAACTCGTCCTCATCCGGGTGCTGGGAGCCGAAGGTCAGGCCCGTGGCCATGTAAAGGTGCAGTACCTCCGTGAAGCCGCCGGGGGAGGCGAGGATCTCGCCGAGGGGGGTGAGCGTCTCGCAGCTCGCGCCCGTTTCCTCGCTCAGCTCGCGCCGCGCGGCGGCGGCGGGGTCCTCCCCGCGCTCGAGCTTGCCGGCGGGGATCTCCTCAAGCACGGTCTGGAACGCATAGCGGTACTGCTTCACGGTCAGCACGTTGTCGTTCTCGTCGATGGCGACGACGGCGACGCCGCCGGGATGGTCGATCACCTCGCGCGTGGTGAGATGGCCGTTGGGCAGCCGCACGGTGTCCACGCGCAGGTCGACGATGCGCCCGTGGAAAATTTCCTGACGGCTGACAAAGGTTTCTTTTAATTCCATGGATATCACTCCTTAATCCTCATGAAGCACCAGATAGTCGGTGTAAACAGCGCTTACTCCACTTTGCAGCAGGGCTTCGGCCGTTTCTCTGTCGTTTACTGTATGGACATAGCAGCGCACGCCGCTGTTCTCCGCGGTGACGGCGTAGGACGGCCGCCACAGCCAGCTCCACATGGTCACGCCTTCGATGCCGTTTTCCCGGCAGAAGGTCAGCCGCTCGCGGAGGGCCTCCTCGGTGCCGTTGAAGCCCTCGGCGTAGAACGTATAGATGTAATGCGGGAAATGCCCGAGATGATCGACCACACGGAACATCAGCGGGCTATAGACCTGAATGACCATACGGTCAAAGAGATACGAGAGCCCCAGCTCGTGCGCGTCGTTCAGCATGGCGGTGAACTGCGCGGTCACGATCTCGGCGTCCGTAAATTTGGTGTCGGTGACGATACAGATATCCGGATACTCCTCCATCAGGAGCAGCAGGTCGCGGAAGCTCATGGGCGTGTACCTTTCCAGGAGGGGCGCGGCGAGAAACGCATCGCGCGTGGGGATCGACAGCTCGCTGATCCCCTCCTGCCAGCCGCCGCGCCAGTCGTGCCGCAGGACGACCTGCCCGTCGCTCGTCATGCGCAGATCGACCTCGAATACCCGCGCCCCGCGCGCGTAGTAGCGATCGAAGCCTTCGCGGCAGTTGAGCACGGAGGTCCCGCTCAACTGGCCGAGCCCGTGCATGACGGTGCGGGAGGAGGCCAGGATCTCCTCCGCGCTCAGCTCGCCCGCGGGCCGGGCCTTCTCTTCGGTGACCGGCGGAGCGGCCGGGGCTGTCAGCACGGAAAGGCAGGCAAAGCTTATCAGAAGCAGCGTCAGCGCACGCAGCAGCGGCGCGCTGACGCGGATATGGACAAAATCGCCGATGACGGATCACCTCTTAAAACAGGTAAAAAACCACCTTATATTACACCATAAAGCGCCGAGAATTTCAACAGAGAAATCAAAATTATTACATTTTGATTACAGCCCTTGTACGTTGGGCAGAATCATGGTATACTGAAATCCGCTTTGAAGGAGAGGGGGCACTGTGCCGTGGAGAAAAAGGGAATCAAGATCGCGGCGCAGAACCGCAAGGCATATCACGATTACTTTGTGGAGGACCGTCTCGAGGCCGGTATCGAGCTTCGCGGGACGGAGGTCAAGTCCATCCGCGCCGGAACGCTCAACCTCAAGGACAGCTACTGCGTCGTAAAAAACGGTGAGGCCATGGTCTACTCCATGCACATCTCGCCCTACGACAAGGGCAACATCTTCAACCACGATCCCGACCGCCCCAAGAGGCTGCTGCTGCACAAGCGTGAGATCAACAAGCTCCATGCGCTCGTCAAGCAGGACGGCTACGCCCTCATCCCGCTCTCGGTCTATTTCAAGGACGCGCGCGTGAAGGTCGAGCTGGGCGTGTGCAAGGGAAAGAAGAACTACGACAAGCGCGAGGCATCCGCGCAGCGCGACGCAAAGCGCGAGATCGACCGCCACATGAAAAACTACCGATAAAGGAGAAAACGATATGTCCCATCCCATTGTGACCATCGAGATGGAGAGCGGTGCGGTGATGACCGGCGAGCTCTATCCCGAGCTGGCCCCTAACACCGTCAACAACTTCATCGAGCTGGCAAACTCCGGCTTTTACGACGGCCTTATTTTCCACCGCGTCATCCCCGGCTTCATGATCCAGGGCGGCTGCCCGCAGGGCAACGGCATGGGCGGCCCGGGCTATGAGATCGACGGCGAATTTTCCGCCAACGGTCACAAGAACGACCTCAAGCATACGCTGGGCGTGCTGTCCATGGCGCGCACGATGGCGCCCAACAGCGCCGGCAGCCAGTTCTTCATCATGGTCGCGGACGCGCCGCACCTCGACGGGCAGTATGCCGCGTTCGGCAAGATCACGGACAACGCGCAGGCCGCGGTGGACATCTCCCGCGTCAACCGCGATATGTTCACGGATAAGCCGAAGAAGCCACAGACCATCAAGTCCATTCGCGTGGACACGCAGGGCGTGGAGTATCCCGCGCCGGAGAAGCACTAAGTATTTTCATCTGCTTTCGCAGACCTAAAGAAGCAAGCATCCCGTTCGCGGTGTGAAGGGAACGCCGTTCACACCGCTCACACGGGGGCGTACCGGTTTCGACGGGGGTGTGGAGGCAGGATAAGCGGGCGGAGGCGCCTGGCCTCCATAAAACGGGCAACTTATAAATTAAAGAACAACAACACTGTTGCTGTCGCTGCCTAATTAAGGTAGCCGTCTGAACCGGAGCGGCCGCGGGCCGGGGAAGGCGTCGTGAACGCGGCGTCCGTGAGGCGGGAAAGAGTTGACCCGCCCACGCATCATGACTCTACTGAAACGTAAGGCCTGTCAGGTGTCCTTACGCGGAGGGAATGCTTAGATCCTGACTGCGCCCGGAGAAAGTCCTGTTCAAGCGCTTTCGGACGCGGGTTCGACTCCCGCCGCCTCCACCATTTGAAAACACCATTGACATCTGAACCCCCAAGGTTCGGACATCAATGGTGTTTTTCTTGTTTCCTTTGATTTATAAGGGATTCAGGGCTTCAAGGAGCAATCTCCTTTTCGGACATTCTTGATAAATCGTTGAATTTTAGGCCGTAAAACAGCGAAAACAATCAATATGAACCCCTTTGTTCAGGACATGGTCTCTGGCTCCCTTTGCTCGCCAAAATAGATAGATTCCAGTTTCATTGGTGTCTTGTAACCGTTTTTAGCGTGAGGCCTGCGCTCGTTGTAAAACACCATATACGCATCTACTGCCGCTCTGAATTCTGCTTCAGAGCGGTATTTTGTTCGGTACAGTTCTTCTCGTTTCAACGAGGAGAAAAAGGACTCCATTACGGAATTATCATAGGGAACTCCCGCCTTGGAAAATGATTGTATCACGCCAAACTCCCTAAGATACGAGCACATGGCATAAGAGCGATAATTGCTCCCCCGGTCTGTATGGAATAGCAGTTGTCCTGCAGGCTTGCGGGATTCGTATGCTTGCTTGAATGTACTTTTCACAAGTTGTGTGCTGTTACGCTTTCCAACTCGATAGCCTACAATTCGCCTGGCATACAAATCGATAATGGCACAGATGTAGTACTTGATATCCTTACAAAGAAAATATGTAACATCACTGACCCATACTTCATTTGGCCGCGTTACCTCAAATTGCTGGTTTAAATGATTTTTCAAACTGCGTCGCTCTTTGGCATAGACCTTTTTGGCATCCTGTCGAATGCTTAGCAGGCCCATATCCCGCATGAGTTCCCGAACCATTTCCTGACTGACTTTATAACCTTCCTCTTTCATAACTGCGGTAATCTTTCCTGCTCCAAAGATTTGCTTACTTTCATCATAGATTTGTTGAATTCTGATCCGAAGTTCCTCTCTTCTCTTTGCATACCAAGTATTGTCCCGTTTGTTCCGGAAGATATAATTGTAGAATGTTCCGCGGGGAACTTTCAGCGCGTCACAGAGTATATGCACATTGTATTGGCCATGGAGTTCTTCTAACGCTTGGAGTTTTTCATTGAGAGGTGCGTTGGCGGTACAGTTTACGATTTGTAAAATTTCCACG
>OLWL01001722.1_pt1 | contig 11466 bp, 9 predicted proteins | sample 1674151 | NCBI WGS metagenome assembly OLWL01 (sample SAMEA103958148, study PRJEB25191) | human gut metagenome
ATGAATGTAGGCACCCAGGCGGCTATCAAGGGAGGGCTCAGTGCCTTTGATCTCAAGGACATCGGCTGCCAAATCGAGCTGTCCAACACCTATCATCTGCACCTGCGGCCCGGGGACGATGTGGTGCGACAGATGGGCGGACTGCACCGGTTTATGCGGTGGGACGGACCCATTCTGACGGATTCCGGCGGGTTTCAGGTGTTTTCCCTGGCCAGCCTGCGCAAAATCAAGGAGGAGGGTGTGACCTTTGCCTCCCATCTGGACGGACATCGCATTTTTATGGGACCGGAGGAGAGTATGCAGATCCAGTCCAACCTGGGCTCGGATATCGCTATGGCTTTTGACGAGTGCGTGGAAAATCCGGCGACCTACGAGTACGCCAAGGCCAGCTGTGAGCGGACGCTGCGGTGGCTGGAGCGGTGCAAAAAAGAGCATGACCGTCTCAACGGGCTGCCGGGCACCGTGAATCCTGGGCAGATGCTATTCGGCATTAACCAGGGCGCTACCTTCCCGGACCTGCGCATTTGGCATATGCAGGAGATCGCAAAGCTGGACTGTGACGGCTATGCAATCGGGGGGCTGGCTGTTGGTGAGCCTACGGAGACTATGTACGAGATCATTGAGGCGGTGGAGCCATATATGCCCGCAGACAAGCCCCGCTATCTTATGGGTGTGGGCACGCCCAGCAACATCATTGAGGGTGTAGCAAGGGGAGTAGATTTCTTTGACTGCGTGATGCCGGCTCGAAACGCTCGACACGGAAAGCTCTTTACCTGGCAGGGGACGCTGAACATCAAAAACGCCAAGTACAAGCTGGACGACCGGCCCATCGACCCGGAGTGCGACTGCCCGGTGTGCCGCCGGTTCAGCCGGGCCTATGTCCGCCACCTGTTTGCGGCGGAGGAGATCCTGGCCCTGCGCCTGGCGGTGATGCACAATCTGTATTTTTACAACAAGCTGGCCCAGCGCATCCGCGACAGCCTGGACGCCGGCTGCTTTGAGGACTTCCGCCGGGAGCACAGCGAGAAGCTCAGCCGCCGCATCTGACGGCTTCAGCTTGTCAAAAAAGTCTTTTTGACAAGCTGTGTGCGGTTTTTCAGAACTTTTTAAGTTCTGAAAAACCTGTGATTGCAAACGAAAGACACCCCTGATGGGTTTCTTTCGTAACTATCTTCCTTTCCGATAGCGGGAGAGTCCCATTTTTTCGGCGGCCTGTTTTTCCGTCTGGCAGATTTTCCATATTTTACCGCCTGCATTCACAAAGATTTAATATTTTTTTTGTTGCCATTTTGTAACTTTTTGTTTATAATGTTTCCGTGAAGTAAAAAAAGGCCGAATGACGACGCCTGTCAAAGGGCATCGTGTGTGCATACATCGAGGTATTATCCCATGATCAGAATGACAAATGTTGAAAAAACATACGAAAATGGCACCCATGCGTTAAATGGCATTTCTTTTGAGATTCAGGACGGGGAATTCGTGTTCCTGGTGGGCCCCTCCGGCAGCGGAAAGTCCACCATCATCAAGCTGCTGACCGGCGAGCTGGTGCCCTCCCGGGGCCGGGTGATGATCAACGGCTTCTCCATGAGCAACATCACCCGGCGTCAGATTCCCCTGATGCGCCGCACCGTGGGGGTGATCTTCCAGGATTTCCGCCTGATCGGCAACAAAACCGTGTACGACAATCTGAGCCTGGCCATGCGGGCGGTGGGGGCCTCCGCCAGGGAGATCAAAAGCCGCATCCCCTATGTGCTGGGCCTGGTGGGGCTGGACGGCAAGGGCCGCCGGTTCCCTGATGAGCTGTCCGGCGGCGAGCAGCAGAGAGTGGCCATCGCCCGGGCCCTGGTGAACAATCCCAGCACCATCGTGGCCGACGAACCCACCGGCAACCTGGACCCCGCCCGCTCCCTGGAGATCATGACCCTGCTGGAGCGCATCAACGCCCTGGGCACCACCGTGGTGGTGGTGACCCACGAAAAGAGCCTGGTGAATCATTTTGACAAGCGGGTCATTATGATCGACCACGGCGTGGTAGCCGCCACCGGCGTGGGCAGATACGAGGTGGCCGCCCATGCGTAATTTCCGTTATTTCTTCCGGGAGGGCGTGGGCAATATGCTGTCCCACGGGTTCATGTCCTTTGCCGCCATCGGCGTCACCGTGGCGTGCCTGCTGATTATGGGCACCTTCTCGCTGGTGGCCTACAACGCCAACATCAACCTGCAGGACCTGCAGAAGGAGAACGCCGTGGTGGCCTTCGTGGACGAGAGCCTCACGGATGAGGAGGCCCAGGGCCTCCAGTCCCAACTGTCGGGCATCTCCGGCGTGGCGGACTGCACCTTCGTCTCCCGGCAGGAGGCCCGGGACGAATATGTGGACCAGTATAACGAGGACGACCTGTACAGCGACCTGGACCCCACCATCTTCCGCCACCGCTATGTGATGCACCTGACGGACCCGAAGCTCATGGACCAGGTGGTGCAGCAGCTGGACGAAACGGAGGGCATCGCCAAGGTCCGGGCGGACCAGGACATCTCCAACGGCTTCATCACCGTCCGCAACATCGCCAGCGTCATCAGCATCGCCCTGATCGCCATTCTGCTGATCATCTCCGTGTTCATCATTTCCAACACCATCAAGCTCACCACCTTTGACCGGCGGGACGAGATCGCCATCATGAAAATGGTGGGGGCTACCGATGGCTTCATCCGCTGGCCCTTCGTGTATGAGGGCCTGCTGCTGGGACTAATCGGCGCGGTGGTGGCCTTCGGGCTCCAGTGGCTGCTGTATGCCGCCGTATCCCAGGGCATCGCCAATTCCGACACCATGCAGCTGCTGCGGGTGGTGGACTTCCGTCAGATCTGGGCCCCGGTGGCGGCGGTATTCGCCGGGGTGGGCATCCTGGTGGGCGTGGGCGGCAGCCTCACCGCCATCCGAAAATTCCTGCGGGTATAAAAAGAGAGGAGACCGTCATGAAACAGAAAATCAAACGCCTGACCGCCCTGGTGTGCGCCGTGGCCATGATGGCCGCCCTGTGTCTGGCCCTGCGGCCGGTGGACACGGCCTACGGCGCCAGTCTCAATGACCAGCTGGCCGAGACCCGTGCCAAAAAGCAGGAGATCCAGCAGCAGCTGGACCAGATCAAGTCCGACAAGGCCAAGGCCCTGGAGCAGAAGGAGCTGCTGGACCAGCAGGCCGCCGTCATCGCCCAGCAGATCGACCTGCTGGAGCTGCAAATCAAGGACACCCAGGACCGCATCACCGAAAACGAGGCCCAGGAGGAGCAGCAGTATCAGCTGTTCTGCCGCCAGGTGCGGCAGGAGGAGGAGCGGGGCGCCGTTTCCTACTGGTCCGTGCTGTTTAAGGCCACCGGCTTTGCCGACCTCCTCAGCCGCATGGACTTCATCAACGAGATCGTGGAGCATGACCAGAGCGTCATCGACCAGCTGCGGGCCCTGCGGGAGCAGCTGGCCCAGGATAAGGCGGACCTGGAGCAGCAGCAGGCGGAGCTTACCGCCAGCAAGACAGAGCTGGACGCCCAGGTGGCCGAGGCTACCCGGGTGTTTGAGGAGTATGCCGCCAGCGAGGCAGGCCAGCAGGCACTGCTGAACCAGCAGGCCGCCCGGGAGAAGGAGCTTCAGGAGGAGATCCGCAAGTCCGAGGAAGCCAACCGCAACAACCAGACCGCCGTGGGCGGCTTCATCTGGCCCACCGCCTGCCGCCTGATCACCGGCGGCTACGGCGGCCGTGACGCACCGTGCCCCGGCGCCAGCACCTATCATCTGGGTGTGGACATCGGCGCCTCCTGGGGCTCCGACATTTACGCCACCAAGGCAGGCACCGTGAAGGTGGCCAACGAGGGCTGGAACTATGGCCTGGGCTATTGCGTGAAGATTCAGCATGACGACGGCACCAGCACGGTGTACGGCCACATGAGCCGGGTCATCGCCGTGACAGGCCAGCGGGTGGCCCAGGGTCAGGTCATCGGAAAGATAGGCTCCACCGGCGTTTCCACCGGCCCCCACCTGCACTATGAGATCCGCATCGGCGGCGTTAACGGTACCGCTGTGAACCCCCTGCCCTACCTCCCCGGCTACGTCCGCTACGGCTGGTAAAAAAGCACATGATTTCCCCTCCCGCCTCATACAATAAGGCGGGAGGGGATTTTTTTATGCTGGGATATGTGCATCTGACCGCCGGACGCCCGGTGCTGGAGCGCCGCGCCGCCGCCGGTATGACCTACTGGACCCTGGAGGGGGACCTGGACGGGGGCCTGTTTCCCGGGCGGCGTCTGCGGCGGTGGATCGGGCGGCTGGAGCGCTGCGGGGTGTCCCACGCCGCCCTGCCGCCGGGCCGGGAGGGGGATTTTGCCCCTCTGCGTCCGGTTCTGCCGGACGGACTGCGGCTGGCGCTGCTGCCGCAGCTGCTGGACGCCCTGGCCCCCGCCGGGGACACGGCCCTGCTGCTGGCGGACTGCGCCGACAGCCGGACCCTGCTGGCAGCCCAGGTCCTGGCCCGGCGCTTCCGGCGCCTGCGGCTGGAGACGGGAGCGGGACAGGAAGCCCTGGAGCGGCAGCTGCTGCGGCAGCTGGGACTTACCACCGGCGGCGGCCCCGCCGCCGTCACCGTGACCTTCGGCCCGCCGCCCCGGGAGGGTCTGCCCCTGTATCTGACTCCTGACTGCGCCCTGCGCCAGGAGGTACGGTACGCCTGGCCGGACCCGTCCCAGGCCCCGCCGCCGGAGGGGCTTTTGTCCCTGCTGCACCGGGCCTGCCGCCTGCCGGAGATCTGCGTCAAATCCGTGGAAACCCTTGACATCGGCCCATAAAATAACTATAATGCAGTGTGACGTATTATGGGTATCTGTCAAAGAAGCCTCGCAGAGTTTGCCGCCCGCAGGCGGCAAATAAAATGGAATCATTTTTTGCCGGGGCGTGTACCTGGCAAAAAATACTTCTCAGTCTGCAAGTGTGGAATTTGTTCGCTTCCAGCGAACAAATTCCACACTTGCAGACTGCAAACCTTTTGTCAAAAAAGGTCTTTGTCCTTTTTTGACAAGCTGCCCGCGCCCCCTGTATCCCGCAGGATACAGGGGCGTTTGCTTATTCTTTACAGGGCCCGCCAGCTCTCCGGCCGCAGGCCGTGACCCATGAGGCCCTCCTGCACCTGCTGCCGCAGGGCGGGCAGGTCCCGGTTCAGGGTCCCCTTCAGGGTCAGGTAGTTGGAGGCGTGGTTCATCCGGAATACGCTGCCCTCGCTGTCGATGTGGTCCAGCAGCAGGGCCGTCTCCTGCAGAATCTCCGCCGGGCCCAGCACCCGGAAGCTGCCCTCCCGGACCCACTGCTCCAGCGGCGTTCCCGGCTCCACCATCAGCGTCAGCAGGCCGATATATTCCGGCTTCATGGCGCTGAGGGCCCGGGCGGTGTCCACGGCGTGGTCCCGCAGCAGCTCCCGGCTGCCAAGCCCGGAAATGGCCGTCACCGACAGGGCCAGGCCCGCCTGCCGGGCCTTCTGCCCCGCCGCCACGATGGCCGCGGCGGTGTGTCCCTTGCGCATCCGCTCCAGCACCGCGTCACACCCGGATTCCAGGCCCATATACACCATTTTCAGGCCGCCCTCCCGCAGCTGACGCAGCTCCTCCTCCGTCTTGATCTGGAGACTCCGTGGCGAGGCATAGCACGTCACCCGCTGGCACTCCGGAAACAGGCTGTACACCATGGTCAGAATTTCCAGCAGCTCATCGGTTTTCCGCATCATTGCGTCGCCGTCGGCCAGAAACACCCGCTCCACCCGGCGGTATACCTGCCGGGCCAGGCGGAAATCCTCCCGGATCTCCTCCATGGACCGCAGGGCAAAGTGCTTGTCGTCATACATATCGCAGAAGGCGCAGCGGTTGTGGCTGCACCCATAGGTCACCTGCACAATCAGGCTGTAGGCCTCGCTGGGAGGGCGATAGACCTTTCCCTTGTATCGCATGGGCAATTCCTCCTTTTCCCCGCTATTATCGCATACTTTTCCCGGTTTGAAAAGGGTCTATTTTGTGCCGCTCCGGCATAAGCTGGACCAGCTTCAACAAACGAGGAGGATGACTATGGACAACAACTTCAACCGCGTGCGCCTGTGCGGGCGGGCCGCCGGGGAGCCGGAGCTGTCCCACATAAACCACGGCGAGAGCTTTTACCGCTTTCCCCTGTCGGTGGAGCGGCTTTCCGGCCAGGAGGACCGGCTGCCGGTGATTTTGCCCCGGCCGCTGCTGGAGGCCCACCCCGTACATACCGGGGATGTGCTGACCCTTACCGGCCAGCTGCGCTCCTTCAACAACCGCAGCGGCCAGGGTCCCCGGCTGGTGATCTCCGTGTTTGTCCGGGATCTGACTCCCGGCGGCGCGGCCCCCTTTAACCAGATTCAGCTCTCCGGCATTCTGTGCAAAACTCCCACCCTGCGCCGGACGCCTCTGGGCCGGGAGATCTGCGACCTGATCCTGGCGGTGAACCGCCGGTACGGCCGGGCGGACTATCTGCCCTGCATTGCCTGGGGCGCCATCGCCCAGCAGACGGCCATCCTGCCGGTGGGCTCCCGGCTGACGGTGGAGGGCCGGGTCCAGAGCCGGGGCTACACGAAAACCGTGGACGGCGTGGGACAGGAGCGCACCGCCTATGAGGTGTCCATCATGCGGCCGGCGGAGCCGGAGGAATTTTTCCTATAGACCGCCCCCCGGGGTGAAAATCCGCCTTGCAGGGTCCTTTCCCTCCGTGCTATAATGGGGGAAACATCCCAACCAAGGAGGAACCTTACATGATCTACACCGATTTTCACGGAGAGAAGCTGTCCCTGCTGGGCTTCGGCACCATGCGTCTGCCGCTGGTTCCCGGCGGCGGCCCGGCGGACATCGACGAAAAGACCACGGCGGACATGGTCCGCTATGCCATGGACCACGGCGTCAACTATTTCGACACCGCCTATCCCTACCACGGCGGCATGTCCGAGCGGGTCATCGGCCGGGTGCTGAAGGACTATGACCGCCAGAGCTTCTATCTGGCCACCAAATACCCCGGCCACCAGATCAGCGACAGCTACGATCCCGCCGCCATTTTTGAGGAGCAGCTCCAGAAGTGCGGCGTGGAGTATTTCGACTTCTACCTGCTGCACAATGTGTACGAGAAGTCCATCGAGACGTATACCGATCCCCGCTGGGGCATCATCGACTATTTTCTGGAGCAGAAGAAGAACGGCCGCATCCGTCACCTGGGCTTCTCCTCCCACGGCGGCGTGGAGCTGCTGGAGAGCTTCCTGTCCCGCTACGGCAAGGACATGGAATTCTGTCAGATCCAGCTGAACTATCTGGACTGGACCATGCAGGACGCCAAGGCCAAGTGCGAGCTGCTGCGCCGGTACAGCATCCCCATCTGGGTCATGGAGCCCGTCCGGGGCGGCCGCCTGGCCTCCCTGACGCCGGAGGCGGAGTCCGAGCTCCACGCCCTGCGGCCGGAGGAGTCCACCGCTGCCTGGGCCTTCCGCTTCCTCCAGGGGGTGGAGGGGGTCCAGATGATCCTCAGCGGCATGACCACCCCCGCCCAGATGGAGGACAACGTCCGCACCTTCGAAGAGCGCCGCCCCCTGACGGACCAGGAGGAGAAGGTCCTGCTGGACATCGCTCAGGGCATGTACGGCGCCGTGCCCTGCACCGCCTGCCGCTACTGCTGCGACGGCTGCCCCATGGGCCTGGACATTCCCATGCTGCTGAAGCTGTATAACGAGGCCAAGTTCTCCCCCAACTTCAACATCGGCATGCGGGTGGAGGCTTTGCCGGAGGACAAGCGCCCCGCCGCCTGCGTGGGCTGCGGCCAGTGCGCCCGGGTCTGTCCCCAGAACATCGACATTCCCGCCGCCCTGGCGGACCTGAACGGGGTGCTGAAGAAGATCCCCAGCTGGGCCGACATCTGCCGCCAGCGGGAGGAAGCCGCCCGCCGGGCAAGAGAAGCCAAGTAACATGGCCCATATCATCGAAATCACCGATTTTTCCGCCCCGGAGCTGGATATCTACGCCCGGCTGACGGAAAACCAGCTGGTGAACCGGGCCGACCCGGAAAACGCCCTGTTCGTGGCGGAGAGTCCCCTGGTCATCGGCCGGGCTCTGGACGCCGGGTGCACGCCGGTGTCCTTCCTGATGGAGCGCAAGCACATCGAGGGAAAAGGCGCGGAGGTGCTGGCCCGCTGCCCGGCGGATATCCCGGTATACGCGGCGGACCTGCCGGTGCTGACCCAGCTGACGGGCTTCCACCTGACCCGGGGGATGCTGTGCGCCATGCGGCGGCCCCGGCTCCCCTCCGTGGCGGAGGTCTGCGCCAATGCCCGGCGCATTGCCGTGCTGGAAAACATCATGAATCCCACCAACATCGGGGCCATTTTCCGGTCCGCCGCCGCTCTGAACGTGGACGCGGTGCTGCTGACCGCCGCCGGCAGCGACCCCCTGTATCGCCGGGCCGCCCGGGTCAGCATGGGCAACGTGTTCCTGGTGCCCTGGACATATCTGCCGGAGGGGGAGCGCTGGCCGGAGCTGCTGCATGAACTGGGCTTCAAAACCGTGGCCCTGGCCCTGCGGGACGACTCCCTGACCCTGAACGATCCCCGCCTGCTGGCGGAGCCGAAGCTGGCCATGGTGCTGGGCACCGAGGGGGACGGCTTGGCCTCCTCCACCATCGCCGCCTGCGACTATACCGTGAAAATTCCCATGTCCCACGGGGTGGATTCCCTGAACGTGGCCGCCGCCAGCGCCGTGGCCTTTTACCAGCTGGCCCTGCTGAACGGATAAAAAAAGCCTGTGTATTCGGTGCAATTGCACCGAATACACAGGCTTTTTATATTCGATACTTCTGCTCATAAGCCCGGACCCGGCTGTCGAAGGCCGGATCCCGCTGCCGGACCGCCAGCTGGGCGGCATGGAGATTCCGGTTCCCGGCGGACAGATCCGCCACGCACTCCATGATGTTGCAGCAGTGGTCCGCCGCCCGCTCCAGGTCCGTCAGCACGTCCGACCACACGAAGCTCAGCTCCATGGCCCCCTCCCCCGGCTGCGTTTCCCGGATGCGCCGGGCCCGCAGCCGCTGCCGCAGGCCGTCGATGACCTGTTCCAGGGCCTCCACCTGCCCCAGGGCGGCGGCGTCCTCCCGGCGGAAGGCCGCCAACGCCAGGTCCGCGATCTCCTCCACCGCCTCCGTCAGCACCCGGAGCTGCCGCCGGTCCTCCGGCGGCAGCTCAATTTTCCGGTCCCGCAGCTCCTCCCCGCTTTCCAGCAGGTTCATGGCGTGATCTCCCAGGCGTTCAAGGTCCCCGATCAACATCAGCAGCTCCGCCGCCCGGGCGCTGTCCCGGCGGGTCAGGGTCCGTCCGCCCAGCCGCACCAGAAACGTGCCCAGGGCGTCCTCCAGGCCGTCGATGCGCTCCTCCTGCCGCCGCAGCTCCCGGGCCGAGTCGGGGTGCACCTCCGTCAGGGCCTGAATCCCCCGGCGCAGGTTGTCCCGGGCCAGGTCCGCCATTTCCAGGGTCAGCTCCCGGCACCTTTCCAGGGCCGCCGCCGGAGCCGCCAGCAGACGGGGATCCGGTTCCGCGGAGGGCGTCTCCTCTCCGGGCAACAGCCGCAGCACCGCCCGCTCCAGCAGGCCCGCCGCCGGAAACAGCGCCGCCGTACACAGCAGGTTGAAAGCCGTGTGGATAACGGCCACCCCCGGCAGGGTCACGGCCCGGTCCAGAATGGCCGGAGCCGCCAGCGCCTTCACCAGCCAGAACACCCCCAGCCAGATGCCCGCCCCGGCCAGGTTGAACAGCAGATGCACCAGCGCCGCCCGCCGGGCGCTGCGGCTGGCCCCCACGGAGGACAGCATCGCCGTGACGCAGGTGCCGATGTTCTGGCCCATGACAATAGGGATGGCGGCCCCCACCGTCACCTGTCCGCTGGCGGCCAGGGCCTGCAATATCCCCACCGAGGCGGAGCTGGACTGGATCACCGCCGTCAGCACCGCCCCGGCCAGCACCCCCAGCAGGGGGCTGCCGAAGGCTGTGAACAGCTGCCGGAACCCCTCCGCCCGGGCCAGGCCCGATACAGCGGCGGTCATGATCTCCATGCCCTGCATCAGAACGGCAAAGCCCAGCAGGGCCTGGCCGGTGTCCCGGCGGCTGCCCTTTCCGGCCAGATACGCCGCAATGCCCCACAGACTCAGCAGCGGCACAAAGCCCGCCGGGCGCAGCAGCCGCCCCAGGACGCCGCCGCCCTCCAGACCTCCCAGGCTCAGCAGCCAGGGCGTCACCGTGGTGCCCACGTTGGTGCCCATGATGACCCCCACCGCCTGGCGGAGGGTCAGCATACCGGAGTTCACGAAGCCCACCACCATCACCATGGCCGCCGATGAGCTCTGCACCGCCGCCGTCACCGCCAGGCCCGTGAAAAACCCCGCCCAGCGGCTGCGAGTCATCCGCCGCAGCAGGCCCTCCAGCCGTCCCCCGGCCCGGCGCTGCAGCGCCTCCGCCATGATCTGCATGCCGAACAGAAACAGGCACAGTCCGCCCAGGGCGGTCAATCCGTCAAAAATGTCCATGCGCGCCTCCTCTCCCCTTTAGCATGCCCCGCTGCCGTCCGTCCAAATCGCAGGCATTTGTCCGTGTCGCGCGTACTTTTTGCCATTTTGTGTCGTTCGTGCAAATTACGCAGCCGCCGCCGGACAAATTTGTGGCTTTTCCCATCTTTACTTTATCTCGGTAGTGTGGTAGCGTATTAGCATACTAAATCGCCCGGTGATAGGGGCCGGGGAATGGAGGAAATCATGAAAAATATCATCCGCCGCGGACTGTGCCTGCTCCTGCTGCTGGCTATGACCACCGCCATGGCCGCCTGCGGCCCGAAGAACGCCGACACCGACGCCGACGAGAAAACCATGGTCTACGCCGTGGAGGCCGGGTCCGCCGGTGAGGATGTGGCCAAGGAGAAGGGCTGGACCGTCAACAGTGTCCAGGATCAGGCCGCCGCCCTGATGGAGGTGGCCGCCGGCACCTCCGATGCCGCCGTCATCGACCTGCTGATGGCCGGGGCCATGATCGGGCCCGACACCAGCTATCCCAACCTGACCTATACCGACAGCCTCACCCAGGAGGAGTACGGCATCGGCTGCCGCAAGGGGACGACGGCCAGGGATATCGCCTATTGGGTCAATGCCGTCCTGCAGCGGGCCAACTTATCGCCCGACGCCATTGCCGACGTCAGCTCCATCGACGTGAAACGAGGCGAAGCCGGTCTCCTGGCCTTTGCCAAAGCCCAGCAGTGGCCGCTGCACTTCTTTACGGCCGATGAACTCAATGCCGTTCCAGGTGACTTTACGGCGTCGGATTTCGTCAAAGAAAGGGTCGGCACGGATAACGTCTGCGAACGGGCGGCTGTCCTGGCCAGCCATCAGGGGACACTCATCGTCACCAAACAG
>OLWL01001735.1_pt1 | contig 11399 bp, 4 predicted proteins | sample 1674151 | NCBI WGS metagenome assembly OLWL01 (sample SAMEA103958148, study PRJEB25191) | human gut metagenome
GAATGCGAGAATTTACATTTAAAACAAAAACGGAGAGGGCAAAACAATGAAAGCAATAGTAATCGGATGCCCCGGGAGCGGGAAAAGCACTTTCGCAAAGAAACTTAGTAAATATACAAAAACACCGCTCTGTTATCTTGATCGGCTGAATTGGAACGGTGACAAAACAGCCGTCGCAAGAGAAATTTTTGACGAACGCCTTTCGGCAGTCCTGCAGAAAGATGAATGGATAATCGACGGAAATTATATAAGAACAATGGAAACGCGTATGACAAAGGCTGATGTAATTTTTTTATTCGATTTGCCGACAGATATATGTATCGACGGAGTTTGTGAACGTATTGGTAAAACGCATGAGGATCTTCCTTGGATAGAAACGGAAACAGATAATGATTTTATCAATTTTATAAAAAATTTCAGAACGGAAAGCTTGCCGAAAATTTACGAATTGACAGAAAAATATTCAAATATAAAAACGGTTGTTTTTAAGTCGAGACAGGATGCTGAAAAATATTTACAAGCAATAAAAAAGACACGCAGAAAGAATAATTTCTGCGGCCATTTTTATAGTGTTCTCAATCCTTTCGGATAGTGATTTTTTGCGGTTTTTTTAACGGCTTTCGCTCCGCCGATCGGGCAGCCGTTAACAGTTACGGCGCACCAGCCCTTATCAAATCCACAGTCCACGGTTTCTCCGTGGATATATTTTTTTGCCTGCTCCGGGGTCAACTCGATTTTTTGCTTAAACATTTTTCCCATTGCCGAAAAAAACTGATGGTGAGGTTTTATGTAGTTTTTTTGCAGGCTTCCGATCGTAACTCCGCAGGAAAATGCGCCGATCGGAACGGGAAAATCATAATCAAAATAAACGTAATTATCTTTATATTTTTTGACGGCGTTTTTGTTGTAGCTTTCCAACGTTTCATCAAGAAAATCGAAAATAATTTTTTCCTCTTTTTTCGAAATGTCCTTGAGTGCACTCGGAGGAAATTCTTCAATTCCAATGCCGTCGGTCTTTTTCATCAGCGCAATGAACTGTCCTTCTCCTTTTGCAACATGGGGATAAAATCTCCGGCAGCGTGAAATATTTTTTTCATTGCAGCCGTCAAACATAATTCCGTCTGCCGTAAATTTTTTAACACTGTCCTTGACTTCAATCAGCTCAAAATTATCGTTTTCATTGAGGAACCAATCAATATTTTTTTCATTTTCTTCAAGCGAAAAAGTGCAGGTTGAATAAAGCAAAAGTCCTCCGGGCTTAACGGTTGTTTTTATTTTGTCAAGGATTTCACGCTGGCGTTCGGCGCAATGCAAAACATTCTCAACGCTCCATTCTTTTTGCGCATTCTCGTCCTTGCGAAACATTCCCTCGCCCGAGCAAGGAGCGTCCACAATAACAAGGTCAAAAGCTTCGTTATACAGTGCCGCAATTCTTTTTGCGTCGGCGCAGGTCGTTATAACGTTTTGGAAACCCATCCGTTCAATGTTGCCTGTCAGCGTTTTGCACCTTGAAGGAACGATCTCATTGGAAACAAGAACGCCGTCGGGATTTTGCGACGCCGCTTGGGTCGACTTGCCGCCGGGGGAGGCACAAAGGTCGAGAATGTTCCAATCAGGCTGAATATCAACGCTCTCGACTGCCGCCATTGCCGACGGCTCTTGAATGTAAATCATGCCTGCGTGATGATACGGGTGATTGCCTATTCCGTCTCCGGAAAAATAAAATCCGTTTTCCGCATACGGAATTTTTTCACCGCCGAACGGATTGATTTTTTCAAAATTTTCTTTACTTATTTTATTTGTGTTTATTCTGAAAGAACGCACAGGATCTTCGGAATACGACGCTTCAAAATTACCGTATTCCTCACCCAAAAGCTCTTTCATTCTTTTTGTAAAATCAATTGGTAACATAGAATTATTCCTTATAAATTCGCTTCGATGTTGAACATACATATTGAAAGAGAAGCAATTGCCGCAGTTTCCGTTCTCAGAATTCTTTTGCCGAGCGAGACAATTTCACCGCCATGCTCTTTTGCTTTTTCAATTTCTTTTTCCTCGTATCCGCCCTCGGGACCGATAAAAATTCCTGCGCTCATGCCCGTTTTCAATCCGTCGATTTTTTCGCGCAATTTTTTCAAACTGTCTGCACACTCGTATGGGACAAGCAGCACGTCAAGTGTCTCGGCATATTTCAAAGCGTCGTCAAAGTTCATAACGGCTTTCACCTCGGGAATTACCGTTCTGCCCGACTGCTTTGCAGCGCTTTCAGCGATCGACTGCCAGCGGGCAAGCTTGCTCTTTTTCTTTTTTTCATCAAGCTTAACCACGCAGCGAACCATTTCCACCGGAACAATTTCCGCTGCTCCGAGCTCAACAGCCTTTTGAATGATCAGTTCCATTTTGTCTGCTTTCGGCAGGCCTTGAAAAAGAACGAGGCGCACGGGAAGCTCGCTGCTTTCGAGCTGTCCTTTTTCAATATCGGCAACAACGCTGTCTCCGACAAATTCACGAATCGAACAGCAATAGCTTGCCCCGTTGCCGTCGTTGGCAATAAATTTTTCGTTCGGCTTCATTCTCAAAACATTTTTAATGTGGTTAAAGTCACCGCCCGTGATAACGACCTGAGAGTCGGAAATATTTTCGGCGGGAACAAAGAAATGATACATAATGATCGCTCCAAAAAAGTTTTCGGTTAATTATATCATTACATTATAATAATTGCAAATAATAAAAGGAATTGACATAATAATCTTGACATTTTTTCTTTCTATGATATAATCATTTATGCGGTTTGACACTGTATACCGCATAATTTTGCAGGAGTGGCGGAATCGGCAGACGCGCTAGATTCAGGTTCTAGTGAATGCAAGTTCATGAGGGTTCAAGTCCCTTCTCCTGCACCAACAGAGTCGCTTATGCGGCTCTGTTTTTTTGAATATTTTGACTATTTATTTGGAGGAGGACTTGAACCCGAGAGGGTCTGAGCGTTAAAAAACAGTCCTGTGGACTGTTTTTAGCGAGGAGCGGTGAGCCGGGTACTGTCGCTAAGCGACGGTCGGCGAGCCATCAGCATGCAAGGCGCAGCCGCAGCAGACGCTAAGTCCCGTCTCTCGCACCAAAGATATAACCTTGAAATGACGTAGCTACGTGGTTTCAAGGCTTTTCTTTTGCCCCTTTGGTGTTTATTATTTTCCCTTTATTTGAATAGAGTCGCACATTAGTGTGCTTTTTTGAACCAAACCACTCAGTCTGTTGCACTGACGGCGTTTATCTTTGACTCGTTCGTTTTGCTACTATACATGGATGATGAGGATTGGTTTTACCTGTCCTTGAGTTGATGCAGACGCCAAGCTTGAAAATATAGATACAACAAAAGAGCTGCGACCGAATGAAGTCGCAGCTCTTTTGGCTGTTTGCTGTTATTTCAGAATTGCAAGAAGCAATTTGATTAGATTGAAAAGCTGTTCGAAGAATACAACTACCCAATTCTGTTTCGTTGGTTCTTCGGTCGGAGTCTTGTCCGGATTTTCGGTCGGTGCGTCGTCGGGCTTTTCTGTCTCGACTGTCTGCTCGATTATGCTTATATATTCCGTATAAGCCGAGCTCGTTTCAAGCTCCGACTGCTGAGCGTTTTGATTTATGCTCTGAAGCATAATGCCTGCCTGCTGAAGAAGCTCAGAATCAGCTTCATTGATCACTCCGTCATGGTTGCAGTCAGCCGCAAACCATGCAGCTTCGCCGAGCTGTTCCTTTGTGAACATGCCGCCGACAATGCAGTTGACAAGCGTTGCGTCCGTTGCGTCGTACCAGCCGTCGCCGTTTACGTCGCCGAAGATAACAAGTGTGTAGGTCTTGATGAGATTGCCGTCCTCGTCGTAAAGCTCAATCTTAGTGCCCGTGCCGTTACCCTTTGAGGTGGGGGAGAACTTGAGCGAACCGCTCTCTGCGGCAAGATAGCTGTCAAGAGAGTCCGTGTGCGGCTCAATTCCGTAAACAAAGAGCTTCTCCTCGTCAATTACGACGCCGTCCTTAACGGCCTTTATCTTGGCTGTGACGAGCTTCTGAAGCTTGCCGAGAGCTTCCGTGATTCTGTCAGCCATTGCGTTGATCTCGTTTTGCTGAGTGATGTTGAGCGTGTAATCAACCGCATCGACAGCCGCCTTGACTGCATTGTAGCTTTCCTCGGTGTACTTTGTTGAATCGAGTTTATTGAACTCTGCAACCGCTGCATTGACTCGATCGTAATTACCGCCAAGGTATTCGAGCGCATCTGTTGCGTCTTTGAGTGCGGCGATAGCGTTGCTGATGTCCTCGGTCTTTGCCGAAGCGTTGTTGTAAACAGTCTCTGCGTCTGCGATTGCCTTTGTGAGGGCAGCCGCCGAGGCTTCCGTACGATTTGAAAGGTCAATAGCCTTAGCGTCTGTAATTGCTTTCAGAAGAGCGTCCTTTGAAACGGTGACCGTTACCGTACACTGTGCGCTGTGGCCGCCGTCCTTGGTGTAAGCAGTGATGATTGCCGTGCCGCCGTTTACGAATGTAACCGTGCCGTTTTCAACTGTTGCAACGCTCGGGTCGCTCGTTGTCCATACGACGTCGGTTATGGTAGCTCCGCCGACTCCGAGTTTTCCCTTAGGCTCAACCGAAGCGGTGAGTGCTGCGCTCTCTCCGGGCTTGCCGCTGAGCGCCGATTGATCAAGTGTAATGCCCGTAGCCTGAGTATTTACAAATGAAACGTATACATAGTCCGTTACCGTGTTGCCGAAATGGTCTGTTATTGTAACGGTAATCTTTGCGGCACAGGCCTTGTTCTCTTTCGGAGAAACCTTGCCGTTCTGATCGACTTCCATGAGGTCGTTATCCGACGACCATGTGATCGACTCGTACATAGCGTCATTGGGTGCATATGTATATGAAAGCTGAACGCTCTGCGAATTGTAGGTTTTGTAGATAGGAACCTTTACGGAAATGAAATCGGGTGCGTCGGAACCGTTATATTTGATTGTAACGTTCTGAGCACGGTTATACTTGACGAGTGCAGAAACAGCACTGTTGAGGTTAGCTGCCGCAGTGTCAATCTCACTCTGCGAAGCGTCTGCGTCGGCATAAACCGTCTTAGCGCTTTCAAGAGCCGATTTGAATGTCGCAAACGAGTCCTTGGTGTAATTCTGCTCGTTGTAGTTTGCGCTTTCAGCGTCGTCGATAGCCTTTTTGAGGACTGTCTTGTCCGTTGCAACCGTTATAACGCAGGTTGCCGAAAGTCCGCCGACAACGGTTGTTGCCGTAATCTTTGCAACACCGCCGCTGACTACCGTAACAAGTCCGTTTTCGTCAACCGAAGCGATTTCGGGGTGATCGGATTCCCATGTTACCTTGTTGAGATCCGCTTCGTTTCCGTCTGCATCCGTAACCGAAGCAGTGAGCTGAACTTTTTCGCCGAGAGTATGGGTTGTGTACTCGGACGGAGTGACGGTTATTGCAGTTGCAGGGTTCTTTGTGAATATAATTGTAACCGTCTTGGTGTAAACATTACCGAAATCATCGGTGAGCTTAACTGTTGCCTTGCCGTAGCATGCGCTGTTTACACTCGGAGCGGCAATGCCGTTCATGTTGACGAATATGTCTCCTTCATATGACCACTCTGCCGAAACATACATTGCGTTGGCGGGATCGGTCGAAAAATCGAGCTGTGCCGTTGCCATGATGTAGCTCTGATCTGCGGGAACCTTTACGGTTATAACGTCGGAGCTGTCGCCGTTATAGGAGATGTTTACGCCGGAAACGTAGATATAATCTGAGAGTGCATTTCTCTTCTCGGTGAGAAGTGCGAGAGCATTGTTCACCTCTGTCTGTGTCGGATCCTCGGCGTTGAGTGTTTCTGTTGCCGAGGTGAGGGCTTTTTTGAACTCTGCCCATGTTGCAGGGGTATAGGCTGTTTCAACGAGGGCGTTTGCGCTTTCGACCGCTGCGCTGAGAGCCGATTTGTCGGCATAAACCTTGATGCTTGTCTGAGCAGTGAAGCCGCCGTCAAGCGTCGTTACCGTAATTGTGCAAGTGCCAGTGTCCTTGAAGGTCAGGTTGCCGTCATTGTCAACGGTGCAGACGCTTTCATCGCTCGATGACCAGATAACATCGGTGATGTTTGCGCCGCCCATGCCGAGCGTTTTCTTCGGAAGAACAGTTGCTGTTATCTTGTCCGTTGAGCCGACGGTTGCGTTTGCAATTTCCGTCTTGTCAACGCTGACTCCCGTAACCGGGGTATTGGCAAAGGAAACATAAACGCTGTCGGAATATGTTCTTCCCTTGTAGTCCGTTGCCGTGACGGTGATTTTGGCAAGGCACGCCTTGTTTGCCGTCGGTGTAACTACGCCGTCCTCAACCTTGACAGATTCGCTGCTTGATGACCATACGACAGAATCAATCGTTGCGTCCTCGGGAGTGAGCTTGTAGCCGAGGGTCACGGACTGCTCGGAATATTTTGAAGTGATGGGAACGCTGACGGAAACATAGCCTGTTGTTTCCTCTCCGTCCTTGGTGATTGTGATATTTTCAAGCTTAATAAATCTTACAAGCGAATTATAGGCGTTGTTAAGCTCCTCGTCTGCCGCATTGATAACTCTCTGCTTGGGGTTATCCTGCGCAATGATTTCCTCGGCCTTTGCCATTGCGGCTTCAAGAACCGCCCAACTGTCCTCGGTGTAGTCCTCTGAAATGAGGTTAAGACCGACTATCATTGCCCTTGTTCTTATAAGAGCTGTTTTATCGGATCTTACGGTTACCTTACAGGTTGCCGAAACACCGCCGTCAACGGAGGTTGCCGTGACGGTACATGTGCCGGCTTCGACGAATGTGACAGTTCCGTTCTCGACCGTTGCAACGTCGGGGTCAGAGGTTGACCAGATAACGTCGCCGACGCTCGGCTTGTCGCCGATAGTTTTGTCCGCCGTTACCGTCGCGGTGAGTGTCTGCGGCTCCGAACCGTAGCCTACTTCAATTTCCGTTTTATCAAGCGTAACCTTTGAAACAGGGGCATTTGCGAACGAAACGTAAACGCTGTTTGTTAACGTGTTGCCGTAATGATCGGTTGCGGTCAAGGTGATTTTTCCTCCGCAGGCCTTGTTGGAGGCAGGGGAGACCTTGCCGTCCTCGCTGACCTTGATGCCGTCGTTGTCTGATGACCAAACAATGCTTGAGTACATAGCGTCGGCCGGGGCAAAGTCGTAGGTGAGCTGAACACTCTGCGAGGTGTAGGTTTTATAGAGAGGAACCTTTATCGCAATGAACTGCGGTGCCGTTTCACCGTTGTAGTAAACATTAAGCTTCTCCATGTGGATATACGGCTTAAGTCCGTCGAGTGCATTGTTAAGTCTGAGCGTTGCGGCGTCGATTTCCTCCTGGGAGTATTTAGCGCCCGCTTCAACCTCCTTTGCGTGCTCATAAGCTGCCGTATATTCCGTGCTTGTCTCGTATGTGTGCTCCTGAATGTCAACCTGAGCTTCATCGGCTCTTGCGATTGCGGCACGAAGCGCTGTCTTGTCACCGCCGATAGTTACAAGGCAGGTTGCCTGAATACCGCCGTCACATGAGGTGGCGGTGACAGTTGCCTGGCCTGCATCAATATAGGTCAGTTGACCGTTTTCGTCAACCGTTACAACGCTTGTATTGTCGGAGGTCCAAATAACGTCCTGAATCGTTGCGTCATATGTGATGATAGAACCGACGTCCTTGCATTTTGCGCTGAGCTTTACCGGCTCCGAATCGAACGGAGCGTTGACCTCGGACGGAGTAATTTCAATGCTTGTAACGGGATATCTTGCGAATGAAACGTTAACCTTGTCAGTAACGCTGTTGCCTCGCTCGTCCGTGACCTTTATCGTGATAACACCGTAGCAAGCCTTGTTGACGGTCGGGGAGACCGTTCCGCTTTCGTCAACCGCGATATCCGATGTGCTCGATGTCCATTCAACAGTTTTGTACATTGAATCAAGCGGACTGATTCTTGTATCAAGCTTGATTGAATTGTTCTGATATGTGAATGATGTCGAAAGATTTACTTCTTTTGAGATATATTCGCCGGTATCCTCGCCGTTATACTGAATATAAACAGCCTGCGGCTTGATGAGCTTTTTGAGCGAATTAAACGCTGCGTCGAGCGAAGCGGTTATTGCGTCGATATCCGACTGCTCTGCGTTCTTGTCATTATATATCTCGTTAGCTCTTGCATAGGCTTCCTTGAGTGCATCATAGGAAGCGACCGTGTAATCCCCTTCAACAAGGGCGGCATTTGTTACCTTGCTGATTTCCTCGGCAAGGGCGTCCTTGTTCGTAGTTACGGTTACTTTACATTCGGCAGTGTGACCGCCGTCAACCGTTGTTACCGTGATTACAGCTTCACCGACGGATTTGAAGGTGAGGCTGCCGTTATCGACCGATACAACATCGGGATTGCTCGATGACCAGATAACCGATTCAATGCTTGCGCCGATCATCGGAGTGCCTGTGGGCTGAATCGTCGCTTTGATTGATGCCGTGTTATAAACCTTGCCGGTTATTTCGCTCTCGTTGAGAGTGACTCCTGTTGCCGGGACATTCGCAAAGCTTACATAAACGCTGTCGGAAACGGAGCAGCCGGTGTAATCCGTTGCTTTAACGGTGATCTTCGCACTGTCTGCGGAGTTGTGAGTGTTGGTTACAAGACCGTTCTGATCGACTGTTACCTTGTCGTTATCCGACGACCAAACGATTGACGAATACATCGCATTGCTCGGGTTGAGAGCTGCACCGAGCTGAACCGTCTTGTTCTTATATGACTGGTAAAATTCAACCTTTGTAGTTATGTGCTTCGGGGCAGGCTCACCGTCACGGGTGATCGTGATGCCGTATACCTGAACATAAGCACCGATGCGTGAATAGATATCAATAATATTCTGCGCCGCCTTGTTGCAGGTATCCTGAGAAACCGTATCGGTGTTCTTGACCTCAACTGCGGTTTTGTATGCGTCCTGCAATGCTGCCCAATCCTCTGCCGAGCAGTTCTCTTCCTTAACATTGCCTGTTTCAACAAGGTTTATCGCATAGTTAAGAGCTGTTTTGTCAGCCTTTACGTTAACAGTACAGCTTGCGGCAAATCCGCCGTCAACAGTTGTTGCCTTGATGATGGTTGTACCGAAGTCAACGGGGGTTACAACGCCGCCGTCAACCGTGGCAACCGTCGGATTTGAAGAAGTCCAGATAATGTCCTTGATCGAGGCGTCGCCGACTCCGGCAGTACCCGTCGGAGCAACGGTTGCTTTAATTGTTTCGCCCGTGCCTACAACAAGGTCAAGCTTGTCTTTGTCAAGTGTAATTCCTGTTACGGGATAGTTTGCAAAGGAAACCGTACAGGTGTCGGTGTAGCCGCCGTCATAGGTCTTGACCTGAACGACACCGTATGCCGCCGAATAGCCCTTGGGACTGACAACGCCCTCTGCGTTTACCTCGATATTGCCCGAGAGAACCGACCAGGCAACGTTTTTGTTGGTTACATCATAGGGAAGAATCGAAGCGGTGAGTGTGGTTTTTGCGTTCTTATATGTGCTGTAGAGCGGAACATGGACGCTGACAAATTTGCCCTGGTCAATCGTAACGCCCTTTGCCAGTCTGCCGATATAAACCTGATATGTTGTTATAACGTGAGTGATAAGGCCGGCCTTGGCATAGAGAGTCACCGTTCCGCCGTTTGTGCCTGTCAGCACGCCGTCCTTGGTAAGCGTTGCAATGCTGTTGGAAACGTCACCGTTTGTCGCATAGGTTACTGTTTCACCGTCGTCACCGAGGAGACCCCATGTTATATCCGCCTTTGATCTTGTCGGATAAAGAGAAGCCGTGTATTGCTGAGGTGTGTTAAGCTCCAGCTCCTGCGGTCCTGAAACCGCAATGTCAACGGGAGTTGTGATAAGTTTACCTTTAACGGTGAATTCAAGGCTTTGGGAAATGCCGTCAACCGTAGCGGTAACCGTTGCGGTTCTCTTATTCGCTGAGGAAATTCCTCCGGCGTCTCTCGCCTTTACGATGCCGTTGTTATCAATGGTGAGAACGCTCTCATCGGAGGAGCTCCAGAGAACATTCTGCGAGTTTGAGCCTGCCGGAACGATGTCCGTCAGCCTTACCATTGTGCTGTCGCCCTCGGTCAGCTCGGTTTTGTCCGCCGAAAGGCTGAATTTTTCAATTTCAAGGCTCTGAACTATTGTAAATGTAATCGAATCGTTTATAGATGCTTTCAAAAGATAGTTTGAAAGAGTCTTGATCGCTGTTGCGATAAGGTCTGACGTATTGCCTGTTGCGCCTGCGACCGTTACAAGAACATCAAGAACAGCCTTGAGTGCCGATTCGCTGACGTTAAGTCCGAGAAGCTTGATCATAATTCTTGCAAGCTGAGCGGTGTCAACATTTTCACCTGCGGCAATTGCCGAGTTTATGTAGCTCATCAATCCGTCGACGAGGTCATCGGCATTCGGCGAAACCTTTACAGTGACCTTGCCCTCTTTGAGAAAGGTGACGTTGCCCTTATCGTCTATCGTTGCATAATCCTTGCCCGATGTCCAGATGCTGTCGGTGTCAATGCTCCATGTAACGCCGTAGCCGAGACGCAGGGGAGTGACGCCGCCCTCAAGCTTGACCTGTCCGCCGACCGCAACCGTGGTGGGAACAGATTCTTTATTTGTGATGAATGCTCCGTTAGGGATAACCTTGGAGTACCATTTATCCGAATTGGTAACGAGCACTCTTACCTGATCCGAGGCAAGAACCTCGCCGTCTGCGGAATAAAGGGTGACGGTTATACCTGTATCAAGCGAATTGAGCTTGTCCTCAAGCTGCTTTATAAGGTAATCGGAGATGTTGCTCGGTATGCCCTTCATAGATGCGCGAACCGTTTCGACAATGGCTTCCGTATCCATTGTGTCAATGTCGATCTTGTCATTGAAAAGGATTTTTTCCATTGTCTTTGCCAGAGCAGGACCGATAATCGCAACGGTTCTTACGTCGTTGTCGATCCACAGTCTGACGGCAGCGCCCTTGGAGCTGTCATGTGCATATATTTTTCCTGTTGAGTCAACGGAAACAATGAGAGGAGCCTCACTTGTCCACTTTATGTAACCGCCGTCCGGCATAGAACAGTCAAGCAGCTTATGTGTCAGTTGGAGCTGTTCGCTTTCCATCAGGGAGATCTGCTCCGTGACTGGTGTGCCGTCCTCTCGGCAAATGTCGATTGCATGGGTAGCCGCCGCTGAAGCTGTTGTTCCGAAAGCGGGAACAATGACTGCGACGAGCATTGCCATCACGAGAATCAGGCTTTGCCATTTGATGATTTTCTTTTTCATATAAATACCTCCAATCGGGATTTATAATTTTACATTATATTC
>OLWL01001736.1_pt1 | contig 11394 bp, 1 predicted proteins | sample 1674151 | NCBI WGS metagenome assembly OLWL01 (sample SAMEA103958148, study PRJEB25191) | human gut metagenome
TAGCGTCCCAAGGGACGCATTGCGAGGGTATTGTCCTCGCTTATGTACCGCTACGGTCTGCGTCCGTAAGCGAATCGTGCTAAAGCACGCGCGGGTCTGCGGTTCTTAGCCCCAATGCGGGCTACTGAGATTCGTCACATCCGCAATGAGCCACGCTATTCATAAGATTGCCAGCAAAAATGCTGCCAATCTTATTTCATATCGCGGCGTTCGCCGCATCACGGCAAAAGTAAAAACCGTGATTTGTGAGCAAGCTCCCAATCACGGTTCTTATTTTGCCTATGCGCGGCTCATTGCCCGCGTAACTTTCAAGTTATCATAAACCCCCGGTGCATTCACACCGGGGGTTTGTATCTGTTATTTTAATTTCCAAATGTCTCTGTTGTACTCTGCGATGGTTCTATCAGAGGAGAAGAAGCCTGCTTTTGCGATGTTCACTAACATCATCTTCTTCCACTTCTGCTGATCCTCGTAATCAGCGAATGCCTGATCCTTTACCTTGATGTAGTCCTCTAAGTCAAGCAGGGTCATGAACCAGTCTTTGTTCAGCAGCTCGTTGTACAGGCGCTCCAGGTTCTCCTTTTTTCCGACCTTGAGCACTTCTTTGCTGACGATGAAGTCCACTGCTTCCTTGATCACAGGGCTCTTCTTGTAGTAGTCCTTAGAGACATAATCTGCCTTCTCGTAATGCTTGATAACAGTGTCACTGTCCTTACCGAAGATGTAGATATTGTCATCGCCTACCAGCTCATGGATCTCTACGTTTGCACCGTCACTTGTACCAAGTGTTACTGCACCGTTTAACATGAACTTCATGTTACCGGTTCCGGATGCCTCCTTGGATGCCAGAGAGATCTGCTCGGAGATGTCGCAGGCCGGCATCAGCAGTTCAGACATGGTAACACAGTAGTTTTCGAGGAAGTATACAGACAGCTTGTCGGAAATGCGGGGGTTCTTGCGGATCTCCTCGGACAGAGCCCAGATCATCTTAATGATCTGCTTTGCCAGATAGTAGCCCGGAGCAGCCTTTGCGGCGAAGATGTAGGTCTTGGGAGTAAAGTCCATATCCGGATTTTCCAGCAGGGCGTTGTACTGTGCCAGAATGTGCAGAGCATTCAGGTGCTGCCGCTTGTATTCGTGCAGACGCTTTACCTGAGCATCGAAAATGCTGTCGGTGTCCAGAACCAGACCGCTCTTTTTCTTGACATACTTGGCGAAACGCTGCTTGTTTTCCTTCTTGATCTTCCGCAGCTGTTCCAGAACGGCCTTGTCGTCTGCGAAAACGTCCAGCTTTTTCAGCTCGCTGCCGTCTTTCAGGAAGCCGTCGCCGATCTTGTCACGCAGCAGCTGGGTCAGACCCGGATTGGACTGATACAGCCATCTCCGGTATGCGATACCGTTGGTGACATTCTTGAACTTGTTCGGCGTATCCAGATATTCTTCGTGGAATACGCTGTCCTTGATGATCTCCGAGTGCAGCTTGGAAACGCCGTTGACACTGTGAGAAGCCATGACGCACAGGGTAGCCATGTGGATCTGGTTGTCCTTGATGATAGACATGCGGGTGGTCTTTGCACTGTCGCCGCCGTTGCGTTCCATCAGACCGGTACAGTAGCGGTTGTTGATCTCCACGATGATTTGGAAGATACGCGGCACGATCTGCTTGACCAGATTCACGTCCCACTTTTCCAGAGCCTCTGCCATAACGGTGTGGTTGGTGTAGGCAAAGGTGTTGGTGACGATGTGCCATGCGCGATCCCATGTATAGCCGCAGTCGTCCAGCAGCACACGCATCAGTTCCGGAATTGCCAGTGTCGGGTGTGTGTCGTTGATGTGGATCGCTACCTTTTCATGCAGGTTTTCCAGTGTGCCGTATACGTTCATGTGGTGGTTGACGATGTCGCCGATAGCTGCGGCACACAGGAAGTACTGCTGACGCAGACGCAGGGACTTGCCCTCCAGATGGTTGTCGTTAGGGTACAGTACCTTGGAGATCGCATTCGCCATGGAGTTGCGGGACAGAGCCTGTTCATAGTTGCCCTCGTTGAATTCCTTCATGTCAAAGCTGGGTGCCTGTGCCTTCCACAGACGCAGGGTAGAAACGCCGGCACTGCCGTAACCGGAAACGTACATGTCATACGGGATCGCGATAACGGTGTTGTAGTTGACATGGGAAATATAGTGATAGGAATCCTGCCAGTATTCCTGTACGTTGCCCTCGAAGTGGACTTCAATGGCTTCGTCCGGCTTCGGATCCAGCCATACGCTGCCGCCCGGCAGCCAGTTGTCCGGTTCTTCGGTCTGCCAGCCGTCTTCCAGAATCTGCTTGAAGATACCGTACTCATAGCAGATCGAGTGACCGGTTGCAGGGATTTCCTGTGTTGCCATTGCGTCCAGATAGCATGCTGCCAGACGACCCAGACCGCCGTTGCCCAGACCAGCGTCCGGTTCGCACTCGAAAATGCTGTCCAGGTTGATGTGATAATCCTGCAGGATCGCACGGACATCATCTGCCAGTTCCAGATTGTACAGGGTGGTCTTCAGGGAACGACCCATCAGGAATTCCATGGACAGATAGTAAACGTTCTTTCCGCCGACGGAATTGGTTTTATTGATAAAATGCTGCCGCTTGTGCTTCAGCTTTTCGACCATCAGGGCAGACAGCACCTGATAGATCTGCTTGTCAGAAGCTTCGTCCGGAGAAACGCTGCACTCCAGCTGAAGTCGGTCTACGAATTTTTGTTTTAATTCTTCTCTCTGGGGATTTTCTGTTGTTTTTGCTACCATAATATCCTCCTCAATGCATTTGGCATAGGCGTGCCATTTATTTAGTGCTGGCTTCGATTTGCCATACTGCGGACTGTTCCGTTTCCTCTGGAACATCCCCTACTATTTATTATACCGGATTTTGGGCAAGGTTGCAATAGCTTTTTTCACGAAATATTTGAAAAAACAATGGCGTGATTCGTCATATGTGATTGAAAAAAGTTGCACGCGGGTAAATTCGGACAGCCATTCGCCGGAGATGCCGCTGCAAAATTTGGAGAATCAGAAAGCAGTTTGAACAGACTTCCTGATCCTTCCCTTTACTTTTCGAATATTACATAAAAAGTGATATAAAACTTCACAGATAATCAGTATAATAAAGTTGTATCAGAGCAATTTCCGTGATTTACACCAAAATATTCTTTTGATTGTGGAAACAATTGAACGGTTAAAAGCGGTGGAGTTAGTGGAAATTGCTGTAAAAAATGTGGTATGTATATCGTTTTTGTCGATGTTGCTGCCACGGTACAAAACTGCACAGGGAACCGGTTTCCCCGTGCAAAAAATCTGAGGAAACGCCGCATAAAGTTTGCACGAAAGAATGCAAAACAGACTGCGTGCAGCGTTCCCGCAATGAGAGGAGTTTTTTTATGCAGACAGAAAAGACAAGACACCTGCGTACAAGAGTCATCAGTGTCTTGCTGGCAGTCCTGATGATCGTGACCTGCCTGCCGTCGATGCTGTTTCCGGTATCGGCAGACAATAACGGACGATCCGGCGGACCGCTGGTACTGACAAACGCCAGTGTCGAATTTCGGGACAGCAAGTATAATCCGATTGATGAAGTGAATGCGGGAGATGTGTTCTATCTGATGTCGACGATCTCCGGAAACAACGTCAATGAAGGAGAGGTGGATTCTTATCGGATCGAGATCACCGACAAGAATCTGCTGCTGCCGAACTTTGCCGGAAACGGCTTCAGGGACGGTGCCGTTTATAATGGGTATACCCTGCATGTCAACAGCGACGGCAGCCGGTATATCGCCTTTGATATTGACAACGGTCAGACCAAACAGGTCCGGCTGCAGGCGAAGTTCCAAAACGGCAAGACCCCGGGCGGAACGATTTCGACCGTAAAGATCGTACAGGACAGCACAGGCAAGAATGCCAGCAGTACAATTACTGCCAAGGCAGAACGGCAGTGGAGTGCGTCCAAGTCGGAGGACAGAAACGCCCTGACAGCGGCACAGCTGGCTGCCGGCACCACGGTAAATTATACCCTGAGTGCTTCGGCGAACAACGTCACCAAGAAAAACGGCGTGGAATGGGTACAGTCCCTGAAATTTGAGGACACCATTTCTCTGGAAAATATGACGTTCCTGGGAGATGCAAAGGCTGCTATCCAGAACGCAGTGAAGGCTGCGATTCAGGCGGCTAACTATGATGCAGAGCCGACAGTAACAGTAAACGACGGAAAGGCAGACATTTCCTTTGTGCTGAACAGCAAGAACACCAATGCCGAGATGCCGGCGGTTAATCTGAACGTGGCACTGCCTCTGAACAGCAGCACCGTGAAGATGAACGGCACCGCGGACGGCAAGGTCACCAACAGCCTGACTGTTTCCGGCAAGCCCTACGGTGACAATGCCAGCTACTCGACCATCGGCGGAAACAGCGTGGAACTGAAGGTTTCTGCTCCGCAGGGGCCGAAGTTCAGTATTGGAAAAACCGTACAAAATGGAAAAGCATACTACGTGAACGGGGATACTGTAGAATTTGAGATCTCCGCTTCGAATACCGGTGATGCTGCCGGAAATATCACCCTGAAAGATAACGTTCCGGACGGCATGACACTGGAGAGCATCACAGCCGCGGACGGTACTGTTTCCGGAAACAGCGTGACATTCCAGAATGTCGCTGCCGGTGCAACGGTGACAGCAAAGGTGGTCTGCAAGGTTTCCAAAGACCAGACTGCAAACCTGACCAACGAAGTGACCGACGGTAACAATACAGCCAAGGCAACGATCTCTGTCAAGGAAGACAAGGCAGTGATCGAAACGCCGGTAAAAAGCGGTTATGTAACTTATAAGGGTAAGAATCTGGGACAGAAGTACTACCCCCACATTGCCGGACAGACTGCGACCTATACCATTTCTGTTACCAACTCCGGTGCAAAGGACGCGAAAGATGTTCCTGTTGAAGATCTTAGCCTGTCGAAAAATCTGGAGAATATGACCTGTACCGTAGACGGTGTTACAAAAACACCCTTTCCGGATAAAATTGACGTTCCGGCTGAAAAAACGGTGCAGATCACGGTAACTGGTACAATCAAAAGCGACGTGGACGGAGAAATTTCCAACATAGCAACGGTAGGCGGCAAGTCTTCCAATGAAGTGAAGTTTACACCGGATACACCGAAAGCACAGCTGGGGATCACGAAGACGGCAGATGTCGGCAATTACACATTTGGCACGGCAAAAGATGTTGTTTACACAATTACAGTAACGAATAATGGTGAAGCAGATGCTGAAAATGTGAAAATAGAGGACATCTTGCCGGACGGCATGACATTCCGTGAAAATAGTGGTGCATATGGCATTTTGACCTTATCAGACGACACCACAAAAAATATTACTTCCGTTGATACAAAAACATTGACTGCCGGCGGAACGATTACTGTTCCAAAAGGAAAGTCAATTACTTTGACAGTATATGCAAATGTGGAAGATTCTGCAACAGCCGCAGCACTGACAAATACCGCAAAAGTATATGAAGGTGCGGAAGTAAAGGGTACTGCGACGCATACTATTTACGGCGGTGAAGATTTAAGCAAATATAGCTTGCAAAAGAAAATCATTGCAGTAAATGGTATACAAGCAGATGATACGACAGAAATTGTAAATGGTGATAAGCTAACATATCAGGCGACTTTTACCAACAAGGGAACCACGACCATGGAAAACCTGTACTTATATGATTATGGTACAACGTTGAAGTGGGAAGCTTCTGATGTTCTGAAAGTCGTTGCAATTAACGGCAATGCGTCTGACTCCAGAATTCAGACTGTTACTGTAGAGCAAGATAATAGATCTCATGGAGGCTATGCGGCTGAAACCTTTAATATTATGGGAATCAAGCTGGCGGCTGGCGAATCAGTGACAGTGGAATACGTGGTACTTGCAAACGATGTCACTAATAATAATGACTACAATCATGAAAAAAATGGAATTCAGGGGTTTGGTGGTATTTATGATCTGAATAATAGTGCATTGATGCAGACATTAAGTGCATTTGAAACAAAGTTCGGAACACAGAGTGGTGTCTATAACTATACCGCAGTAGGCGGTCTGACTGTAAACGAACACGGAAGCAAAACTGTAACTTGGTATGCACATGACATGATTTTGAATCCAGTAAGCAATACTGTTTTTGAGGCGAAAAAGTCACTGACAAATAGTGCGGACAAAACGACCAATATCGTTGATAAGACAGCGGCAGAGCTGGAGCAGAAAACATTTAGTTACAGCTTGGCACTTTCTGGTTCAAATAATGACTATGCTGGGAAAAAGATCGTTGTAGAAGATACGCTGCCGGACGGCATGGAATATGTGCCAGATAGTGTAGAGGGAACTGCAAATTATACAGCTTTGAGCGGCATTCAGGCAACTCAGGTTGGACAGACGCTGACCTTTACATTTGTTTCCACAGAAAAGTTTGAAAATCCATATGGCAGTGGCGTAAAGTTGACTTACAAAACCAAACTGACCGCCGACAAGGCACAGGAACTGGCAAACAGCACAGCGAAAAAAGTCACACTGACCAACACTCTTTCCAAGGTGACAGTGGAGGAGGGCAGCGATGACGGCAGCGACCGTGTGATTTTGCCCAATAGCAAGGTGGACATCAGCTTCACCAAAACCACTCCCGCCCCCGGCTTCGCCAAACTGGCAGTAGCTTCCTATGCCGGAAAGGACTATCAAAACGCAGATCTCCAGAAGGTAGAAAACGGCTATATCACCGCTGGCGATACCCTGATCTGGCAGGCAGTCCTCTATAACGGCAAGGGCGAAACAGATACCGCTGGCAAGGCTACCCTGAACGGGGAAGAACTGGGCAGGCTGGATCTCACTGACGTGACGCTGACAGATAATCTTCCCAGCTGCTATGAATTTGACAACACCAGCTACCCTACAAAATGTTTTGTAGTGCCGCTGAAGGCAGACGGCAGCTTTGCTGTGGACAAATATGGTATGGTTACCGGAACTGGTGCAACAATCAAAACCACTGCCAACGGTGATTCTGTCAGCTGGGATGTTTCCAGTGTGACAGGAACAGGCGTTACAGAAGGAAAACTGGAGCCGAACTATGCCATCGTCGTACAATTCGCCACCACTGTAAAAGACGGCCAGGAAAAAGAAGGCGTTATCACCAACACCGGTTACGCCACCATTGACCAGCCGTTCACCGCAGAAGATACGGTTGCCGGCGAAAAGCAGGACAACCAGATCTGGAGCTATGCAAACTATAATATCGTTGGCCTGACCACAGAGTCCTGGAAAACGATTACCTATGAGAATAATGGACACAACGGCACACCTCATACTGACCCGGCAACCGATACCGGTTACAGCCGCCAGCCCACGCACAACTACGTGCAGGGCATGCAGGGCGAAGATGTGACCTATGAACTCCACATCAAGAACAACTCTCCGGTAGATCTGGAAAACATGACCATTATCGACCGTCTGCCCTATGTGGGTGACTTGGGTCTGGTTTCCGGCTATGAGCGTTTCTCCGCATTCGGCGTGAAACTCAAGAGCATTGATTCTGTTATGGTAGGCGGAACAGATGTAATTGATAAAACAGCACGTAGCTATTCCACCGACAAGACCTCCGTCCTGAATGAGTACTCCAAGGACTGGCTGGGGCAGAACGATGTCATGAACTGGACAAACATCAAGTCTGACGATACCGTAGACTTCCGGATCCAGCTGCAAGATACGACCGTCGAGGTTGGCGAGGAAGTCGTTGTCAAAGTTACTGCAACCGTTCCCAGCTATGTGGCAAAGACCGGCGAAGAAAATATCGCGTGGAACAGCTTCGCGTACTCCTATCAGAATACCGACATTCTGGGCGATACTGTCATGGTAGCAGAGCCGGCAAAGGTCGGCGTCTGGGTACAGACACCGGACACCACCGTTGATGTGACGGTCAACAAGACCTTGACAGAAGCAGAAACCAAGGACGCAACGTTCTACTTTGCACTGTTTACCGATGAAAATTACACCACACGGTTGAGCGATGTGATTTCCGCCACCATTCCGGCAGGACGGACCGCGGCTTCTGTCACCATGAAGGACGTAGACCTGTCCTCGATCAAGCAGCAGACCAACAACGCCAACAACGTTTACCTGCTGGAAACAGATGCCAAGGGCAATCAGATTCGCAACTACACACCGGCATATACCGGCAATAAGATCTCCACTGATGACACAACGAACCAGACGGTCGACGTGACCAATACCAAAAATACAGGTGAGATCACACTGACCAAAACCCTGGCAGGCATGGAAGGTGGAGATGTCACCGGCGACACCTTCTATTTTGCCCTGTTCACCCAGAATGCGGCAGGCGATTATGTTCGCTATGAGGAAGCACCGGTGCAGTCCCTGACCTTTACCGAGGCAGGCTCGCAGGACGTGACATTTAAAGATGTGCCCAAGGGCGTGGATTTCTACGTGCTGGAAACCAATGCCAACGGCGTTCCGACTTATACAGGAGATTCTGGTACTTACACTGCGGATAGTGGTATCCGCTACTCTTTCTTACCGGTAATACGGTCGGCAGTACAGGCAGGCGGTACTACTACAATCACTAACTTTGAACAACCCCAATACAGCATCACCGTCAGCAAGGTGCTGATCGCAGATGATGTCAAGAGCACACCCGTATTCTCCGTGGGACTGTTCACCAAGAGCGGGAACGATTACACACAGGTCGGCACAACAAAGAATGTTACTGCAGGTTCTGATGTGACCTTTGACGGTCTGAAAGCAGATACTCCGTACTACATCTTTGAAATGGACGGTGACAAGCGTGTCGAAAACGGTGCTTCTTTCCAGATGCCTGTTGTTCTCGATCCCAAGGATTCCACTACGAAAACAAATACGACATTCTACGTTTCTTATGACTGCTGCGATGACCACAATCAGGTTGCGGCACTTACCCTGACCAAGGACGCACCGCAGGCAAACACCATTATCACAAACACCACCAAGAATCCGGCTCAGATCAAGGTAACGAAGATCGCAACCGAGGACGGCAATCCGGCAGTTGACCATGCAATTGAGGTTGGACTGTTTACGCAGGACACAAATGGCAGCTATCAGCAGGTGGAAAAGAAGAACATCAACATTGCTGCCGGCGACAAGGGCAAAAAGTCTGTTACCTTTGACGGACTGGACAGCAGCAAGACCTATTACGTCTTTGAGCTGGACGCAGACGGCAACCGCGAAAAAAATGGCAGCACAACCACAGTAGGATCGGCAGGTAGCAGCAAGACATTCCTCGCTACCTACTCCGGCAACAGCAGTCGGGTAGACCTGCTGCCGGGTATTCCGGGCGAAAAGGTCATTACTGATGCCAATACCACACAAGTGGAATTGTCCTTTGCAAAAACAGATGTCAAGGGCAACGCTATGGCAGGCTGTGAATTGACACTGACCGGTCCTGGCGGCTACAGCAAGACATGGACATCTGGTGCAGATCCGGAGAAACTCACAGGACTGGCAGAGGGCGATTACACCCTGACAGAAAAGCCCATGACAGGCTATGCACCGGTAAGCATTTCCTTTGCAGTCAATGCAAACGGTTATATTGTCACCACAGATGCACAGGGCAACCCGATCAACGGCAGCAATTTTGACCTGGCGGAAAACGGACTGACTGTCATCAACCGGTCGCAGATCAGCGTCAGCAAGAAAGACATCACCTCTCTGAAGGAACTGGCTGGTGCAAAGATCACCATTACCAAGACAGACGGCAGCTGGAACGAAGTTCTGGTAGAACTCTCCAGAACGGGAACCACCTTCACCAAGTCGGACAGCGTGGACGACGAATCCCAGTACCAGCTGACCAGCAAGGAACTGACCTTTATTTCTGACGGCAAAAACAAGACCAACATCACCGGACTGCCGGACGGCACCTACACCATGACGGAGGTAGTTGCACCGGACGGCTACAACAAGGTAAGCACAGACTTCACCTTTACCATTAAAAACGGTGTAGTTGATGCAACGGGAACCACAGAATATGACGTTTCCGGCAATGACATTACCATGAAGGACGGTCAGAAGCCCAGCGTGACGATCAGCAAGCAGGCAGTCGGCGGCGGGGAAGAACTCACCGGAGCCGTACTGAAACTGACTGCACCGGCAGGAATAGACTTGAGCAAAGTCAAGGGCTCCTACAGCGACGGCAGCACTGCTGGAATCGAAACCAGCGGCAACACCATTACATGGACTTCGGACAAAGCCAAGGGCGGTGTGACACTGGCAAATCTGCCGGCAGGCGTGTACACGCTGGAAGAAACCACTGCACCGGACGGCTTCACCAAAAAGACCGAGGAGATGAACTTCGAGGTCGGAGCTGACGGCAAGGTCGGAACGGTAAACGGACTGACCAAGGACGACAACAAGGTTGTCATGGAAGATGCTGCCTCCAAGCTGACCATTGGCAAGAAGGACATCACCGGAAAGCAGGAAGTCACCGGAGCAAAGCTGACCCTGACTCTGACAAATCCGGACGAAAGCGGAGCAACGCTGGACGGTGTGACAGCAAATATCCGTGTGGACAGCAGAACCGCAGATTCCATTACATGGACTTCCGGCAAGACAGATGCTATTTTGAGCAAGCTGCCGGACGGTGAATACACACTGAAAGAAACCGGCGATGCCTTTACAGACACAGAAACCGGAAAGACCTACACGGTAATCAAATCAACAATGACCTTTACTGTGGAAAACGGTGTTGTCACAAGCACCACCGGTGACGCAGACAACCTGAATGGCAAGGCGACCGAGGGTTATTACTACTACGACAAGACCACAGGACAGATTCTGGTCTGCGATGCGGAAGCTGTCAACGTCGTGCCGATCAGCAAGCAGGACGCAGCAAGCGGTGCGGAAGTAGCCGGTGCAACACTGGAGATCACCGCAGAAAACGTGCTGGATACCACGAAACTGGAACTGTCCAGAACCGATAAGAACGGGAACAAGACAGTACTGGTCAAGGGAACAGATTACAGCATCAGTGCAGACGGCAAGACCATTCAGTTTGTTTCCGGAGAAGATGCAACGATCATCACCGGACTGCCGGCAGGCAGCTATCAGCTGAAGGAAACCAATGCACCGGACGGCTATCAGCTGTACACCGCAGAAGAAACCTTCACCATTGGAACAGACGGCAAGGTGACCGGAACCACAACCATTCAGGACGAGGTTTCCAAGCTTACCATTGCCAAGAAGGACATCACCGGAAAGCAGGAAGTCACCGGAGCAAAGTTGACCTTGAAACTGACAAATCCGGACGAAAGCGGAGCAACGCTGGACGGTGTGACAGCAAATATCC
>OLWL01001737.1_pt1 | contig 11393 bp, 8 predicted proteins | sample 1674151 | NCBI WGS metagenome assembly OLWL01 (sample SAMEA103958148, study PRJEB25191) | human gut metagenome
CCGCCCCGATATGAGCATAAAAGTGGGATGATAATCCCACGATATGCGAATAGAGAGGAAGGATTGTGGGAGTGCGTAGCACGGAACAATCCGTAGGCATTACAGTCGGGGGCGTTTGACCCCAACATCTATGAGTAGAGCAAACGGATATGGAATATTACAGAAAGGCGTGGACAATATGATTACAGGCCAGATTATACAGACAAGCATTGATGAATTAAAAGCAATTACGAAAGTAGACCTTGGTGTCTATGATCTGAACGGATCTGTCGTGGCATCTACCATGGAGAAAGATGACATCACGACGGACCTGATCAGCGGATTCGCAGCATCTCCTGCGGACAGTCAGGTGATCGGAGTGCATCATCTTCTGAAGATCCGTGATGAAGGTGAACTTTTATATGTGCTGGTTGCCCGCGGAATGACGGATGATGTGTATATGGTAGGCAAAATTGCCGTCAGCCAGATTCAGAATCTCGTCATTGCCTATAAAGAGCGTTTTGACCGGAACAACTTCTTCCAGAATCTGTTACTGGACAATTTGTTGTTGGTAGATATTTACAACAGAGCGAAGAAGCTTCATGTGGAAGTCAGCTGCCCGAGAGCGGTATACCTCATTGAGACCAAGGATGAGAAGGATGGTATTGTATCGGAAGTGCTTAAGAGCATGTTCTCTCCTCAGGCGGGAGATTATGTGACTGCGGTAGACGAATCCAGCCTGATCCTGATCAAGTCGGTAGAGAATACTACAACGCCGCAGGCATTGCACGAACTGGCAGAGACTATTGTGGCCATGATGAATGCGGAAGCATTGTTGGATGTAAAAGTTGCTTACGGTACTGTGGTACAGGAACTGAAGGATGTCTCCAAGTCCTACAAGGAAGCTAAGATGGCACTGGATGTAGGCAAGATCTTCTATGCAGAGAAGAAGGTAGTTGCGTACAGCACACTGGGCATCGGACGTCTGATCTATCAGCTGCCGGTGAATCTGTGCAAGATCTTCATCGAAGAGATCTTCGGTGACAATGTACCTTACGATCTGGACGAAGAGACATTGAATACATTGAACAAGTTCTTTGAGAACAATCTGAATGTGTCGGAGACTTCCAGACAGCTGTTCGTACACCGCAATACGCTGGTGTATCGTATTGAGAAGATCCAGAAGAGCACCGGACTGGACCTGCGCAGCTTCGATGATGCATTGACCTTCAAGATCGCATTGATGGTCGTTAATTATATGAAATATCTGGACAACCAGGAATATTAAGGACAACCCCTTGCATAAAGATAGTTAGAATACTTTATGCGGGGGGATTTTTATGTCATATCAGAAACAGATCAGTTATCTGGAATTACAGGAAAACGGGCAGAGGATCCGAAGTGCGGGGTATGCGAGACTGGAAAGCCTGGGTAAAGAAGAAATTCTGACTGTGCAGCTGAATGAACAGGAAAGCGTGTCCGGTAATGAGATACCACTGTATTTGCAACGGGAAAGCGGAGAACAGCAACTGTGCGAAATGATGACAAATCGGGGGAGAGCTTTCTGCAAAAAAAGGATTCCATATGAAAAAGAATGGGGGGCAATAATTGGAATACGGATTCCGTTGGAACGAAATTGTGTCATTGCCGGGAAATTCGGAGGAACCGGAGATACCAGAAAGAAATCTGTGCCAAAGTCGGAAAACGCGATGAAAAGCGAAGAACTGAAGCAGATAGAGAAGAAAGCAGAGGTAACGGCGGAAGCAGCAATTCCCATGGAGACAGGAAAAGGGCAAGCGCAAACGGCAAAGGAATCCGTTGCCGCGGTGGAACACACTCTCCATATGAAGGACACCAAATGGGAGCAGTTAAGCAGCATCTACCCACACATTCATCCCTTCCGGGATGCCAGGGAATTTCTCTCCGTGGGGCCGGAGGATTTCGTAGTGTTGCGGGAGCGCTGTTATCAGATGACGCATAACAGCTTTTTACTGCATGGCTATTATAATTACAGACATTTACTGCTGATGCGGCAGGAGAGCTCTGGTGAAGCAAAATATTACATAGGAGTTCCGGGAAATTTTTACGAGAGGGAAAAACAGGTCGCCGGAATGTTTGGCTTTGAGAGCTTTGAAGGTGCCAGGGAACCGGCATGGGACGGGGATTTCGGATATTATCTGATCTCGGTGGAATTGTGAGAGGATCACAGTCCCCGCTCATCAAATTCCGGAATGAAACTTTCACTGGCGGCAGATCCCTCCTGGCGAAATCCCCGTTCAATGCCAATCCGTTCGGCAAATCGTAATACACGGTCATATTCCTGCTGCGTCACGGTGCGATTCAATGCTTCGATATCTGCTACCTGCGGTAGAGGTGTATACTGATTCATGATGCTGATATAGATATGCTCCCCGTAGGTCTCGTGGAGATAGCGCAGGATCTTCTTAGAATCCTTCGTCTGTCCCGGAAGAAGGAGATGACGCACAATCATACCCCGCTGCATCAGACCAGTATCCGGGTCGATGACGGGATCCCCTGCCTGGCGGTACATTTCCGCAATGGCAGCACAAGCGATTTCAAAGTAATCCGGAGCATGAGAATAAGCAGCGGATAATTCTGCAGATAAATATTTCAGATCTGGGAGATAGATATCCACAAGCCCCTCTAAGTGCCGTAGTGCATCCGCGGATTCGTAACTTCCGGTATTGTATACAATGGGAAGATGAAGCCCCTGGTATTTTGCCTGTTCTAAAGCAATGGCAATCTGCGGCAGAAAATGGGTGGGAGTTACCAGATTGATATTATTTGCGCCCTGCTCTTGTAGATTCAGAAAAATCTCCACCAGATGCTTGGGGGTGATCACGCGACCTGCTTTTCCAAGGGCAATATTATGATTCTGACAGAACACACAGCGCAGATTGCAGCCGGAGAAAAAGACGGTTCCGGAGCCGGAAGTACCGGAAATACAGGGCTCCTCCCAATAATGCAGGGAGGCTCTCGCTGCCATGAGCTCGGCGGTCTGCCCACAGTACCCGGTCTGCCCGGCGAGACGGTTAACATGGCAGGCACGTGGACAAAGCACGCAGTCGGACATGATGTCACGGAACCAGGTGTCGGCGCTATTATTCAAAAAAGCAGTAGTTCCTGCAGTCATATCTGTACCTCTTCCTTTTATTCCTATCATATCTATAAATCCTATAACTACTCAGACCGCTCCATTTGGAATATAAATCATGTCAAATGAAAGCATTCGATGTACATACGGATTTGATTTGCATGGCTCTGAACAATTACAAAAATCAAAACCGCATACGCCGGACCACACAGCAGCTCCACCCAGTTTCCTCACGGCACATGGAAGGTTCTACTTAGTGCTGCTTTGTTCCCAACCTGACACGGTTCGTAGATTTCCATTGCGTAAGACCGAGTTTCATCACCACTGCATGGCAACCCGACATATACGGCTTTTTAAGTTTAGCGTGTTAATCTCTTTTTGTCAAGTCTCTTTGCCTTGATGGAAGCGTGGAACCGTGCTATTATGAAAACAAAAAACATCTGTTGTTGGAGAAAATCAATGAAGAACGATCGAAAAGGTACGACCCTGCTGGGATGGATCATAGGAGCACTGCTACTGATATATCTCGGGGTATTCTGTTATCTTAACCTATACAAATATGCGCAGCATGTGGATTCGGATATTGCTGCAGAGGCGTTGCTGGCGAGGGAAATCTGGACAGAGAAGGACATTGCTCCCGATGACTGGATCTCCAGCACGGAGCGCCGCATTATTGGTATGCCCACGGTGGCGTCTGTCTTTTACGGCATGACAGGCAGCATGCAGACTGCTGTGGGAATTACCTGCATCTTGTTGGGAGCAGCGTTTCTGGGCACTTTTTACTATTTTTTAAGAAAACTGTCACTGGGAAGACCGGCGGCGATCACGGCACTGCTTGTATTGTGCGCACTGCCGGCGAACGGATGGCGTAATGAAGGGCAGATGGTGCCGTTTGTAACGTTGTTATTGTTTCTGTTTGCCGAGTATTATGTCTTTCATGGGATTTTCTTATTTTTCAGTATTTTATTTTACATGAAATTACGGGAAGAACGCAAACTCACGAAAAAGGGACTCCTTTCATGGCTGGTTTTATTTGTAGTGGCTGTATTGTTAAACTGCGGAGGACAGCGTTGTCTTCAGGTAGTGATCCTGCCGTTGGCTGTAACAGAGGTGATAGCATTATTCCTGGAATCCGGACATCTGCGGGAGAAGCTTCCCGGTGGACGTTATCTGGCAACGGGATATATCGGAAGTCTTGTCATCGCATTTTTGATATCCTGCCTGTATGGCGGCAGAGGGGATTATGCAGTATATCTGCTAAATCCAAAAGAGGCGGTGGAGAAGCTGCTCATAACTGTACCGGCGGCAATTTTGGAGAATTTCGGTCTGGCGGGCAATGCGAAGGTAGGTAGTTTTGACTCCCTGATCCAGCTGCTATTGTGGGCGTTTCTCATCCTGTTAGGATACGGCATCTGGTATATTTTCCGTAAAAGGTCCGATGTCTCCGACAGGGAGAAACGGACTGTTGGAATCTTGCTGACATCCGTGGGGGTTACGGCATTTATTATCGGCATTACTTCCGCAGAAGCAGCGCACTATTACTTTTTCATGACATGGTTTGCTGCTGCGGTGATTGTGGCGGTCCTGGTGGAACATCTGACCGGAAAACAGTCTGCTTTTGCTGCTTTAATCCTGCTAGCGGTAGCGGCTTTCTCTGTATTGAATCTGAAATACACTTATTACGAAGCGGTAACGACCCGGGATAACCTGCAGGAATACCGGGAAGTGGCGGATTTCCTGACAGAAAATGATATTTCATATGGCTATGCGGAATTCTGGGATGCGGAGAGAATCTGCCTGATCACGGACGGAGAAGTTACCATGGGACATTCTTATTCTATGGGGAACCTGGCAGGTTACTGGTGGCTTACCAGTACAAAATGGTATCCCCCCACACTTCCCACTGACATGCGGACCGCTTATGTGGTGCGGATAGATATGCAGGAAGCCTTTGAACAGCAGTTCCCGGAGGGCGAAGCCCCCACGTTGGAATATCAAAATGAAAAACTGGCGGTATACATAGGCAATCGGAATTATGTGAATTTGTAGAAGATAACCGCTTCGAAAAGGATACAAAGCGATGAAAGGAAAAAGAGAACAAATATATCAGCTGCTATTGGGAATACTTCTGGTCTGTGCGCTTCCGGTCATGGCACTGCTAGGTTACTGGGCATGCCGTTATTCCTATTACGGAACCGTGGATTACAGCATTCGGAATATTCTGGTCAAAGATACTGCCTGGAAGCACATTCTTGTATTTCTGCTGGCGGTGGCAGTGGTCTGGGGACTGGACAGAATGCTTGCGAGAACCAAGCGCATGCAGCAGGAGAAAATATGCCTGGGAGTACTGATACTTACCGTTGTGGCGGCATTTATACTGGGAATTTTGTATATCTTGAAGAATCCCTATTTTCCGGAAGGAGATCAGATCGGCGTGGCAGCGTTCGCAGCATATGCCAGAGAGGGCAACTATGTCATGCTGGGGCCCGGTGGCTATGTGGGAATGTACCAGCAGCAGAAAGGACTGGGGGCACTGTATGAGATTCTGTTCACCTTTTTCGGTAACTTTAACTATACTTCAGCGAAGATTGCACATGTGATCTGGTGGCTGTTTGCAATTCTGGCAGGTTATGGCTTCTTAAAACTGAACACAGATCGGGCAGTATTCCGTATTCTTTATTGTTCGATACTGCTTGGCTGCATGCCGTTTCTGCTCTATTTACCTTACATCTATGGAGACATCTTAAGCGTCAGCTTCTGCATGATCCTGTTCTGGGCGGTCAGCGCTTATGAACACTATGAGCAGAAGAGGTATCTGGCACTGGCGGCATTTGCAGCAGCTATGGCACTGCTTGCCCGGAAAAATACATGGATCGTCCTCATCGCTGTGGCAATTTATGCATTACTTGTGAGTCTGAAGAAAAAGAAGTGGAAATTCCTGCTGACAGGAGTAGTCATATTATTGACTGCTACGCTTTCGGTGAAAGCAGTGGATGTAATGTATGAATACCGTTCCGGATATCCGAATGACATCGGTATCCCCAGTATTCTCTGGATCGCTATGGGAATGCAGGAGACAGACGGCATGGCGGGCGTCTATAATCGTTATCAGCAGTCCGTGTTTGAAGACAATGATTTTCAGCCGGAGCCTTCTGCGCAGATCGGAAAAGAATATATCCGCGAAAGAATACAGGAATTTAAGGAAAATCCGCCGATGACGGTGGAGTTTTACAAAAATAAACTGGAAGACCAATGGCTGGAACCGTTGTTTTCCAGTCTGAAGGCAACACATTCCTTCCCGGAAGGAACGGAACTGCCAACTGTAATTTATAGTCTGTATTATGGAAACTTGCACGAAATGGTATGGAAATACGCCAACTATTATCAGAGTATCGTATATCTGGCAGGTGCGTTTATCGTGATCGCGTCCTTCGGAGCATGGTATCAGAAAAAAGAGCTTCCGGCGGCGTTGTGGCTGCCACTCATCTCCGTAATAGGTGGATTCTTGTTCAGTATCCTGTGGGAAGCACAGTGCAGATATGTATTCCCCTATTATGTGTTTCTGATTCTGTATGCACCTATGGGACTTTACGCGGTGGGCAGAATGATCGGAGGATTGTGGAATCTGCACAAAGGAAATAGGATCAGGAATCAGGCAGACACGGACGAAGAATTACGTGAGATCGCTTAAAGCTTTTCTTGCAGCTTTCTCCTGCTTGTTCCGGATGCGGAGCTCTTCAAAAAAGGTCTTCAGCATCTGACTGCAATCTGCCTCCAAAATGCCCCGGGTAACCTTCACCTGATGGTTAAACTGGGGCATTTCCAGTATATTCAGGATCGAACCGGCGCATCCGGCCTTGGGATTCATGCAGCCCATGACAACTTCCGGGATTCTGGCCTGGACGATGGCACCGGCGCACATCTGACATGGTTCTAAAGTTACATAGAGCGTGCACTCTTCCAGCCGCCAGTCGCCGATGACCTTGCTGGCTTTGTTGATCGCTGTGATCTCCGCATGCGCCAGCGTATTTTTATCTGTATTACGACGGTTATAACCCCGGCCGATGATCTTTCCCTCGTGTACAATGACACAACCGATGGGAACTTCTCCCAGAGCGTAGGCTTTTTTTGCCTGTTTCAGGGCTTCTTTCATATATTTTTCTTCTACACTTTTGATGACTGCCATAATATCTGTTACCTTCCTGTATCTGTTGATTAGCTGATAGATATTGAAACGGAAAACCTTTTCCAAAAATTAGCATCATATTTCGTAAATGCTGTACATTGACGAAATCATCATTAAATTATAGTATAGAGAATATATGAGTAAACGTCAAATGGAATAAGACTGCATTCCGTCGCGGTAATAGAGAAAAACGGGCGCAGGGATCTGCGGCCGGAACGGGGGATTTATGGTATCAATCAAAGAAGTTGCAAAACATGCCGGCGTGGCAATTTCAACAGTATCCAAGGTCTTAAACGGCTACCCGAATGTCAGTGAAGAGACGAAGAAAAAGGTACAGGACGCCATCAAGGAGCTGAATTATATTCCGAATTCCATTGCTGCGGCGCTTTCCTCCAAGCAGTTCGGAAGAATCGCGCTGGTGCTGGATCCTAACAGACAGACCCAGGCTATCGACCAGATCTTCATGCAGTATCTGGTGGGAGCACTGGACAAGGCAAAAGAACTGAACGTGGAAGTCGTGACAATCTTCCCGTCCATGATCGTAGGAATGACTGCGGAGGAGATTACGAGATATTTTCTCTCACAGAGTATCTCAGGTCTGGTGATCTACGGCATGTCCAAGGAGGACAAGGTACTGCAGAAACTGATTCGGGAGAAGCAGTTCGCCTGCGTGGTCGTGGATGCACCGATTGTCAATGCCAGGACCACATCTATCAGTATCGACCAGGAGCAGGCACAGTACGATGTGGCGAAAAAGACGGTGCTGGACGATAATTGCAAGCGTGTGTTGTACATCGCAGGCAGAAGAGACGGTTATGTCACGGAACAGAGATTAAAAGGCATGAGGCGCCTGGTGAAAGACTTGGATCTGACCATGATGGTGAGACAGGGAGATTTCAGTGAGCTGACAGCGAGAAACGTGGCACTGAAATACGCGAAAAATAAGGACGTGGTAGTCTGTGCCTCCGACCTGATGGCAATCGGCGCCATGAACGCCCTGATCGATATGGACATTTTCCGTCCGGTGTGCGGTTTCGATGGCATCACCCTGATGGGATATGTCGGTAAGCAGATGAATACTATCAGACAGGATTTCTACAGTATCTCCAGCAGGGCCGTGGAAGAAGTACATCAGCTCATGAACGGCGGCGAGGGACATCAGGTAGTCATGCCCCACAGTATCGTGAAAATGTACTATAAGGACATTATCTGTTAAGCTATTTTGCACAAAAATCCAAGAAAATCAAAGAAAGGGTTGCGGAAAACGTTTTCCTATGGTATCCTGTGTTTTGTAAGAGAGCAACGAAACTATTTTTCCTGAAAAACGGAGGAAATGGCATCCGCTGATTCAGGGAAAACCGCAACAGAGAGAATAGAAAAATAGTGCGCTTCCCTGGGGAAACGTGCGGAAATGGGGTTAAAGATGAATTTAGAGCAGACATTAAACGAGATCACCGGCAAAATGTATGGAAAAAATATCGGTGCCTGCACCGATGCACAGCTGTACACCGGAGTATTGCAGCTGACCAAAGAGAAGATGGCAGAGACTCCTGTAATCACCGGAGACAAGAAAGTATATTACATTTCCATGGAGTTCCTGATCGGTAAGCTGTTATCCAACAACCTGATCAACTTAGGAATCTATGAGGAACTGAGTGAGATCCTTAAGAAAAACGGTAAGAACATCGCTGACATCGAAGAGGCAGAGCCGGAACCTTCTCTTGGTAACGGTGGACTCGGAAGACTGGCAGCATGTTTCCTGGATTCCATCGCTACTCTGGGACTTCCCGGAGACGGTATCGGTCTGAACTACCACTTCGGTCTGTTCAAGCAGGTATTCAAGGATCATCTGCAGAATGCTGAGAAGAACGACTGGATCCAGAAGGATTCCTGGCTGAACAACACCGGCACTAAGTTTGAAGTAGCTTTCGGTGACCGCAAGGTGACTTCCGTATTGTATGATATTGACGTGGTAGGTTATGAGAACGGACTGAACAAGCTGCATTTATTTGATATTGAGACCGTGGATGAGAGCCTGGTAAAGAAAGGCATCACTTTCGATAAGGAAGCCATTGAGAAGAACCTGACTCTGTTCCTGTATCCGGATGATTCCGATGAGGCCGGTAACCTGTTACGTATCTATCAGGAGTACTTCATGGTATGCAACGGTGCCCAGCTGATCCTGAAGGAAGTAAAGGAAAAAGGCTATGATCTGCATACTCTGCCTGAGCACGTGGCAATCCAGATCAACGATACCCATCCTACCATGGTTATCCCTGAGCTGATCCGTATCCTCACCACTGAGGAAGGCTTCACCATGGACGAAGCCATTGATGTGGTAAGCCGCACCTGCGCGTATACCAATCACACCATCCTGGCAGAAGCTCTGGAAAAGTGGCCTCTGGCTTATATTGAAAAGGTAGTTCCTCAGCTGGTTCCCATCATCAAGGAGCTGAGTGACCGCGTGGCAAAGAAATATAAGGACGAAAAAGTTCAGATCATCGACAAGGACAAGAGAGTGCACATGGCACACATCGACATCCACTATGGTTACAGCGTAAACGGTGTGGCAGCGATCCATACCGAGATTCTGAAAGAGAGTGAACTGAATCATTTTTACAAGATTTACCCTGAAAAGTTCAACAACAAGACCAACGGTATCACCTTCCGTAGATGGCTGCTGTCCTGCAACCATGAGCTGGCTGCGTTCCTGACCCAGACCATCGGCGACGGTTACAAGAAGGATGCCGAAGAATTACAGAAGCTGTTAGAACATAAGGACGATCAGGCGGTACTGGATGCCATCTATGATATCAAGAAGACCAAGAAGACCGAACTGGTATCCTATATCAAGGAGAAGGAAGGCGTGGAGCTGAATCCCGATTCCATCTTCGATATTCAGGTAAAGCGTCTGCATGAGTACAAGCGTCAGCAGTTAAATGCAATGAACATTATCGCAGACTACATTTATCTGCTCAACAATCCCGATGCGGACTTTGTACCCAAGACCTATATCTTCGCTTCAAAGGCGGCACCCGGCTATTATATGGCTAAGCAGATAATCAAGATGATCTGGTGCATAGGCGAGGAGCTTAAGAAGAACCCCAAGCTGAATGAAAAGCTCGCTGTTGTATTCCTTGAAGATTACAAGGTAACACTGTCAGAGATTCTTATGCCCGCAAGTGAAATTTCTGAGCAGATTTCTCTCGCAGGAACAGAGGCTTCCGGTACAGGTAATATGAAGCTGATGCTCAACGGTGCTCTTACAATGGGTACCTATGACGGCGCAAACGTTGAGATACACGAAGCGGTAGGCGATGACAACATCTTCATCTTCGGTATGTCAACTCCCGAAGTAAATCAGCTCAAGGCTGAGGGATATAACCCCGAAAAGATATACAACTCACACGCAGTTATCAAGAGTGTTCTCGAAAAGATGTACAAGGGTATAAACGGTGCAACATTCGAGGAAGTAGCAAATTCACTGCGTCACGCAGACAGATATATGTGTTTTGCCGATTTCGACAGCTACAGAGGAACACAGGCAAAGGCAAGCGAAACCTATAAGGATAAGTACCTCTGGAACAAGATGTCGCTTATAAATATCGCATCTGCAGGCATATTCTCGGCTGACCGTGCCGTTACAGATTATGCCCGTGACATCTGGAAGTTAATTTAACAGACAGTAGCCCGAGATAATAAAAAAAGTCCGTTGCAACCAACGGACTTTTTCGGGTATATATAACCACCCTCCGACTTTAATCCGACTTTAATCCGAAAGGAATGTTTTTTAATGGATACTCCGATATTCGACTGCTTCGACTTAAACTATAAAAGCCCGTTCGGAGCAATACGACAGTATCAGCCCAGCACATTCTCCCTGCGTTTCCCGAAGGAATGGAACGTCACCGACCCTACTCTTGTAATGTTCCGTCCCGGCGAAAAGGAACGATTCATACCGCTTGACATTACCGATACGACCACAGAATGCAACGTGTTTACCTGTAATTTCAACCCCTTGCATAAAGGTCTGCACCACTATTATTTCTTTTTGATGATAGACGGCAACAGGAGATATGTAAAGCGCAGCGGAGCAAGGCTCGGCGTTCTTGA
>OLWL01001739.1_pt1 | contig 11387 bp, 9 predicted proteins | sample 1674151 | NCBI WGS metagenome assembly OLWL01 (sample SAMEA103958148, study PRJEB25191) | human gut metagenome
TGCTGTTTGACCCCGTGCGGCAGGCCATCGCCGCCGTCCACGCCGGGTGGCGCGGGACGGCGCAGGGCATTGCGTACAAGGCCGTCCTTCGGATGCAGGCGGAATTCGGCTGCGCGCCGGAGCACATTCATGCGGCCATCGGCCCGTGCATCGGCCGCTGCTGCTTTGAGGTCGGGCCGGAGGTGCCGGAGGCCATGCGGCGATCGCTCGGCCCGGACGCGGAAGCGGCAATTGAACTGCACGGCGAAAAGGCGCACGTCGATCTGAAGCGCCTGAACCGCATCTGGCTGGAAAAGGCAGGCGTGCGGGCGATTGATATCTGCCCGGACTGCACCAAATGCCAGCCGGAGCGCTTCTGGTCGCATCGCGTGACCGGCGGGAACCGCGGGTCGCAGGCCGCCATCATCCGGCTGAAAGGAGGCGCACCGGCATGAAACGAAAGCTTTTGATGCTCACAGCGCTTGCGCTGTGTCTGGCCCTTCTTTGCGGCTGCACGACGATCGCGACGAGCGAATGGATGCAGAATCTTTTCCCCGTCGGCGACGAGGCCGTCGCCGCCCAGCAGACCGGCTCGGTCAACGGCTCGGAGGATAAGCAGGAGGTCAAGCAGGTCGTCACCGAGACGTATACGGCGCTTGAGTCCTTCGGCCTGGCCTACCAGCCGGATTACGGCCTGCAGCCCTATAACTGCCAGAGTCTCAACAACCGCATCATCTTTTCCTTCCTCTACGAGCCGCTGTTCGCCGTGACAAGCAGCTACGAGGCAGAACCGATTCTCGCCGAGAGCTATTTTGTCACTGACGACGGACGCACGACCACGGTGAAGCTCCGCTCCGGCGTGACCTTCCACGACGGCAGCGCCCTTACCGCGGCGGACGCGGCATATTCCATCGAATCCGCCGCAGGCTCGGAATATTACGGTTCGCGCCTGCGCTTCATCACTTCCGCCGAGGCGCAGGACGATCTGACGCTCGTGCTCTCGACGAGCGAAGCGTATGAGTGCCTGCCGCTGCTGCTGGATATCCCCATCATCAAAAACGGCACGAAGGACGAGGCCAGCCCTCCGGGCACAGGCCCGTATGACTTTGCCGGGACAAAGCTCACGCGCTGCGAAAGCTGGTGGCGCGACACCCAGCCGCTGGTCGACTTTGACGAGATCGCGCTGACCGTTTCGTCCACCGCCGCCGACGTGCGCGATAATTTTGAGTATCAGAAGGTCAACATGGTTCTGACGGACCCGAACTCCTCCGCGTTCGCAGGCTTCCACAACGACTACGAGCTGTGGAACGAGGAGACGACCATCATGCAGTACATCGGCTACAACATGAACTCGCCCGTCTTCTCCAACTACGGCCTGCGCGGCGCGATCACCTTCGCCATCGACCGCGAGCAGCTGGTCGAGCAGACGCTGGGCGGCTTTGCCGTCGCGTCGACGCTGCCGTGCTCACCCAATTCCCGGTATTACGACGTGAAGCTGGCCAACAGCTTCGCCTATGACACCGGCTCGTACTACGACCAGCTGGTCGGCGCCTCCGTCGAGGACGCGACCGGCGACGGCATCCTCGACCTCTACGTCCCCTCCAAGGGCTATTCCGTCCCGGTCGAGGGCACGATGCTCGTCTGCTCGTCGAGCTACATCCGCGTACAGGCGGCAAACGAGGCCGCGAAAATGCTCAATTCTCTGGGCTTCAACATCACAGTCAAGTCCATGGAGTATACCGAGTACAAGCAGGCGCTTTTACAGGGGAATTTCGACCTGTACTACGGCGAGGTGCGCCTGTCTCCGAACTTTGACCTCTCGCCGTTTTTCGGTGCGACCGGCACGCTCAACTATGGCGACCTGTCCGACAGCACGATGATGAACCTGTGCAGCATGGCGCTTGTCAACAGCGGCAACACCTATAATCTCTATAAGCGTGTATGCGAGCGCGGGTATATTACGCCCATCCTGTTCAAAAGCTACGCGCTCTATACCACGCGCGGCGCCGTAACAGAGCCGACACGCTACCTCGACTGGTTCCTGCCGTATACGGTGCATACGGAAGAATAATGAAAAAACGCGGGAGGATACGCCCATGAAACGAATCCTGATGATCGGCACCGGCGGAACGATCGCGTCCGGGAAAACGGCGGAGGGCCTTATGCCGGAGCTGACGAGCGAACAGCTTCTGTCCTTCGTCCCGGCGGTATCGGCGCTTTGCCGGGCGGAATGCTTACAACTTTTGTCGCTGGACAGCACAAATCTTGCCCCGTCGCACTGGCTGCTGATCGCGAAGGCCATCCGTGAGCGGTATGACCGCTACGACGGCTTCGTCATCAGCCACGGCACGGACACCATGGCCTATACCGCCGCGGCCCTCAGCTATCTCATTCAGGGTGCGCGCAAGCCCATCATCCTGACTGGCGCGCAGAAGCCCATCAGCTTTGACTCGACTGATTCCAAGGTCAATCTGACCGACGCGTTTTTATGCGCGTGCAGTGACACCCTGCACGGCGTCATGATCGTCTTCAACGGCAAGGTCATTCAGGGCACCCGCGCCTGCAAAACGCGCACAAAGAGCTACGAGGCCTTTTCCAGCATCAATTATCCGTATCTGGCCGTCTTGCAGGACGGCTGCATTCTGCAGTATATCGAAAACGCCTGCCTGCCCGAGCCGGTCTTCTATGACACGCTCGACGAGCGCGTCGCGCTTTTAAAGCTCATCCCCGGCGCGCGGGCGGAGCTTGCGGGCTGGATGCTCCGGCACAACGACGCGCTGATCCTGGAAAGCTTCGGCGTGGGCGGCATCCCGTCGTATGACGGGAATGACTTCCTGTCCGTGCTGGAGGAGGGCATTCAGGGCGGCAAGACCGTCGTTCTGACCACGCAGGTGCAGAACGAGGGCAGCAACGTCGGCGTTTATCAGGTCGGGCATAAGATCCGCGAATGCCCGCAGGTGCTTGAGGCGTTCGACATGACGACCGAGGCCATCACGGGAAAGCTCATGTGGATCCTCGGCCAGACCAGGGCCCCCGCCCAGATCCACCGCCTGTTCTACACCCCGGTCGCGAACGACATTCTGAATTACCGCACATGAAAAACCGCCCGGCGCGGTGAAAACCCCCATTTGTTAGCCAGGTATGGGAAAAACCTGATACTAAGAAATGGGGGTTCACTATGTCCAGGGAGAATACACCGGAGTTCGGGAAGCTGGCTGCGGGAACGACTGAAGGGCCTGCCGCCTGCGATTCACAGACGGCAAGCCCTTTTGGCGGCTTGATTCTTTGTTGTTCGAAATTTTGCCTGACCTTTTGGGGGCGTTTCCCGTGCGCGGCGGCCCGGTTTTTTTCAGTCGCCCATCAGCAGGTCCATGACGTACATTTCGAGCTTTTCGAAGTTCTGCTCCTTGACGCAGGCGGCCTGGAATTCGTAGTCGAATCTCTTGACCTTGGCCAGCAGCTTCTCGAAGATCTTCTTGGAGTTGATCAGATGGCGGTAGCAGTCCTCATCGGGCTGGGTGCGCATGGCCTTGACGTCGAGGCCGACGCATTCAAAATTGCCGCGGTCGCCGAAGTTATTTTCGTACAGAACCTTGACCTGGTTGAACGCGTTGCGCAGGTTGTCGACGCCGAACGCCTTATCCTGGTCATAGCGGCAGCCGTTCTGGTCGTTCAGATGCACGCCCCACAGCTTGTTGAGCGCCAGCGCGAAGCCCATGTCGTTCGCGGGATCAAGACCGGCGAGGATGGAGTGCGCGGATTCGATGCACAGGCCGACGCGGCTCGGATCGACGGTGTATGCGCCGACGGCCAGCGCGTGACCGGCAGTGCCGCAGATGGAGCGGTCGATGGGCTCATTGGGCTTCGGCTCGACAAGGATCAGCGCATCGTCACGATAGGTCAGGATGTCGTTGAACGCGTCGCGCAGCTGGAGGGTCATTTCAACGGGATTCTTGCCCTCGGCGCAGAGCGTGCCCTCACGGGCCAGCCACAGCTGGATCTTCTTGGTGCCGAGCGCCTTGGCAATGTCGCAGGAGCGGCGGGCGCGCCACTGGGCAAATTCACGGTCTTCCTTGCGGGAGGCGGTGAAGCCGCCGTCATTCGTGCGCTTGTCGAACCACAGACGCGGCGCGACGAACTCTGCGAACAGGCCGTATTTGTCGAGCATCGCCTTGACGTCCTTCGCGTAGTCGACGATCTGCTTCTCGGTCATGTTGTTCATGTCGGGAACGGCGTCGTCGTCATGGAACTGCATGCCGGCCAGACCGATCTCGGCGTACTTCTTCATTTTTTCTTCCAGCGGAATGCTCTTGCGGTGGCCGGGGCCAAAGGTTTCGTTGCCCTCGTGGACGTTCCACGGGCCTGCGGTAAATCTGAATGTTGCCATGTCTGCATCCTCCTGTATCAATTGTCTGGTTTCATACAAATATGTGCTTGAGGGGCGGGCGGCTTTTACCGAAAGCCGCCTCCGGATAGCTCCATCATAGCGGAACAGGCTGTTTGTTCAATGTTAGACTTGCTTTTTTTATCCGACAATCTTGCGATTTTAAATTTTTCGGTAGACTTCCACAAATTCCTTTGCCGCAATTTGTCATGATGCACAAGGACTTTTTTATCCGAAATATCCCCCAGGGGAGCTTGTGCGCGGCGGTCAGACTTCTTAATAATAAGCAAAAAAGTTCGGAGGAACAGACCATGCATATGGCAGACGCACTTTTATCTCCTGCTGTCGCCGTTACGATGTACGCAGCCTCTGCTGCTGCGGCGGGCGTTTCGCTCGTGCAGCTGCGCAGGGAGGAGCTTGCCGCATCGGAGACGGCAAAAAAGAAGCTTCCGACAATGGCGGTCATGTCCGCGCTCGTCTTTGCCGGACAGATGATCAACTATACCATCCCCGGCACAGGCTCGTCCGGGCATCTGTGCGGCGGTATGCTGCTGTCCGCCATGCTGGGGCCGTGGGCAGGCTTTTTGTCCATGATCGTCATTCTTGCCATTCAGGCGCTGTTCTTTGCTGACGGAGGGCTGCTTGCGCTGGGCGCGAATGTCTGGAACATGGCGTTCTACGGCTGCTTCGTGGGATATTTCCTTATCTACCGGCCCCTGATGCGCGGAAATCTTTCCGCGGGCAAGGCCCGGCTGCGCCTGACGCTTGCGTCGGTGCTCGGCTGCGTTGCAACGCTGCAGCTCGGCGCATTCTCCGTCGTGCTGGAAACGACGCTCTCCGGCATCACAGCGCTGCCGCTCGGCGCGTTCGCGGTGCTCATGCAGCCGATCCATCTGGCGATCGGTCTGGTCGAGGGGCTGATCACGGCGGCGGTGCTGCCGCTGTGCCTCGCGGGTGTGCCGGAATTGTGAATCTTGCATTGCCGGGCGGCATACAGTATAATGGGAGTGTCCGGGAAAAAGAAAGAAATAAGAGGATTCAGAAAGGACTGTGTAATTTATGGATCGTGCAGAATTAAAGGCCCGCGCAAGAGCGCAGCTCGGCGGCGGTATTTTTCAGAATCTCTGGATGATGGGTCTGGCCGTGTGCCTACTGATCGGCCTGCTGGAGTCGGCTGCCGCCGGGATCATCCCCGGCATCGGCGCGCTGCTCGTGGTCGGCCCGCTGGAATACGGCATGGCGTATATCTTCCTCAAGCAGGCGCGTGACCATCAGCCCGTGCAGCTGGGCGATATGTTCCGCGGCTTTCAGGATGATTTCGGCGGAACGTTCCTCATCGGTCTTATGACGTCGCTGTTCACGTTCCTGTGGTCGCTGCTGTTCGTCATCCCCGGCATTGTCAAGGCGTATGCCTATTCTATGGCATACTATATCAAGCTTGATCATCCCGACTACGGCTGGAACGCCTGCATCACCGCAAGCCGTCAGATGATGGACGGCCACAAGTGGGAAAAGTTTGTGCTTGACCTGAGCTTCCTCGGCTGGATCATCGTCGGCTCTTTGTGCCTCGGCGTCGGCACGCTCTGGGTCACGCCGTACATGGAAGCGGCAAACGCGCAGTTCTACGAATACGTCCGCACCTGCCCGTCCGTGGCGGAGGGCTGACCGGCGCTGCGCAATATGGCAAGAACGGGACTCCGCTGCCTGCGGAGCCCCGTTCTTTTTTGCATTTTTATCTGTCAGTCCTTGTATTTCAGCGCCCGGATCGCGTTCAGGACGGCGAGGACCATCACGCCGACGTCGGCGAAGATGGCGGCCCACATATTCGCGATGCCGAACGCGACAAGCGCGAGGCAGCCAAACTTCACGACCAGAGAGAACACAATGTTCTGCCGGACGATGCCGATGCACTTGCGGGAAATTTTGATGGCCTTTGCGATCTGCAGCGGGTCGTCGTCCATGAGGACGATGTCGGCGGCCTCGATGGCTGCATCGGAACCCATCGCGCCCATTGCAATGCCGATGTCCGCCCGCGTGAGGACCGGGGCGTCGTTGATGCCGTCGCCGACGAAGGCCAGCATATCGTTTTTGCCCTTCGCGGCCAGCAGCTTCTCGACCTCCGCGACCTTGTCGCCCGGCAGAAGCTCACTGCGCACCTCGTCGACGCCGAGTTCGGCGGCCACGCTGTCCGCTACGCGCTTCGCATCGCCCGTCAGCATGACGGTCTTCTGGACGCCCGCGCGCTTGAGTTGCTCGATGGCTTCCTTCGAGTGCGGCTTGACGACGTCGGAAATGACGATGTGTCCCGCATACTGCCCGTCAACAGCCATGTGGATGATCGTGCCGGTGCTGTGGCAGTCGCAGTACTGGACGCCCAGCTTTTTCATCAGCTTGCTGTTGCCCGCGGCGACCGCGTGCCCGTCGACCGTGGCGGTGATGCCGTGGCCGCTGAGCTCTTCGATGTCCGTCACGCGGCTGCGGTCAATTTCCTTGCCATAGGCCTTCTGCAGACTCTTGCTGATGGGGTGCGAGGAGGCGCATTCGGCCAGCGCCGCGTATTCCAGCAGCTGCTCCTCAGCCAGCGGGCTGTGGTGGACGGCCGTGACCTCAAACACGCCGCGCGTCAGCGTCCCGGTCTTGTCGAACACGACGACCTTCGCTGCGGACAGGGCCTCCAGATAGTTCGAGCCCTTGATCAGCACGCCCTCCCGGCTTGCGCCGCCGATGCCCGCGAAGAAGCTCAGGGGAATGCTGATGACCAGCGCGCACGGGCAGCTGACGACGAGGAAGGACAGCGCGCGGTAGACCCAGTCGGTCCAGTTCGCGTCAGCCCCCGCAAGCATCCGGCCCAGCGGGACCAGCACGGCCAGCGCCAGCGCTGCGGTGCACACGGCAGGCGTGTAGACCTTGGCAAAGCGGGAAATAAACGTTTCGGAGCGCGACTTGCGGGAGCTTGCGTTCTCGACGAGATCGAGGATCTTCGAAACGGTGGACTCGCCGAATGCCTTTGTCGTGCGGATCTTCAGCACGCCGGACAGATCGATGCAGCCGCTGATGATCTCGTCGCCCGCCTTGACGTCGCGCGGCAGGCTTTCGCCGGTCAGCGCGCTGGTGTTGAGACTGGATGTGCCCTCGACGACCACGCCGTCGAGCGGCACCTTTTCGCCCGGCTGGACGACGATGATGCTGCCGACCGCGACCTCGTCCGGGTCGACCTGCGTCAGCTGCCCATCCTGCTCAATGTTCGCGTAGTCCGGGCGGATATCCATCAGTGCGGAGATATTCTTCCGGCTCCTGCCGACGGCGTAGCTCTGGAACAGCTCGCCGATCTGGTAGAACAGCATAACGGCGATGCCCTCGACATAGTCGCCGCTCTTCGTCCAGATGGCGAGGAAGAACGCGCCGAGCGTGGCCAGCGTCATGAGGAAGTTTTCGTCAAACGCGCGTCCGTTGAGAATGCCCTTTCCGGCCTTGCGCAGAATGTCATAGCCGATGACCAGATACGCGGCCACATAGGCAAGCAGCTGCGGGATGCCGGTGATGGGGATAAATTTCAGCGCAATGAGCATCACGGCGGTGATGAGGATGCGCACGAGCATTTTTTTCTGTTTCTTTGTCATAGCAAACACTCCGTTCCGCGCTGCCGGAGCAGCAATTGCAGCTTAAAGCTCGATCTCGCAGTCAGGCTCGACCTTTTTGCAGGCCTTGAGCACGGCCTTCATGGTCTTCTTCTCGTCTGCGCCCTCGGCGAATTCCACGATCATCTTCTGCGTCATGAAATTGACGGTCGCGTTCGCAACGCCCTCGGTCTTCTTCGCGGCTTCCTCCATCAGGTTTGCGCAGTTTGCGCAGTCGACCTCGATCTGGTATGTCTTTTTCATGGTCAGTACCTCCGTTTGAAATTTTGAATTAAACGCTTGCTTAATCATTACATCCGCAGTATACTGAGAAAAACGCCGGAAATCAAGCCCTCCGGGGCGCTTGCTTCCAAACGGGCGAACGGAATGTCCAAAACGGACAAAGGAGATGGGACAAATGCCGGAATTCTCTCTTCCGCACGACCACGGCGCGCACGGACACACGGAGGATCTGTACCGGGAGCTGAAAAACGTGGAGCACTTCGGCGCGGTGTGCGATATCTTCAAACAGCTGAGCGACCCGACCCGCGTGCGCATTTTCTGGCTGCTCAGCCACCGGGAGGAGTGCGTCATCAACATCGCGGCGCTGCTCGATATGTCCAGCCCCGCCGTCTCGCACCATCTGCGTTCACTTGCGCAGAGCGGGCTGATCGAAAGCCGCCGGTGCGGCAAGGAGGTCTATTACAAGGCGGGCGACACCATGCAGATCAAGCTCCTGCACGAGATCGTCGAGCAGGTCATGCAGATCGCCTGCCCGGAAAAGGCCGTCGACTATCAGGACTCGCAGGAGCAGATCATCCGCCATGTCCACAACGAGCTGATGGCCAATCTCGCCGAGCGCGTCACCATTGAGGAGTTGTCGCGGAAGTATCTGATGAACACGACGACGCTCAAGCGCTGCTTCAAGCAGGTCTACGGCGAGACGATCGCCGCACACATGAAAAAGCACCGCATGGAGCAGGCCGCGTCCCTGCTGTTAAAAACGCAGAACGACATTGCCGCCATCGCGCAGGCCGTCGGCTACGAGAGCCAGAGCCGGTTCACGGCCGCGTTCAAGGAGACCTACGGCGAGCTGCCGACAGAATACCGCCGGAGGCGGTCATAAAAATCAGAACCGGCCCGCAGGACACGCCTGCGGGCCGGTTGCCTTATTTCTGTGTATTTTATACGTACTGCTGGGTGTCGACGTCGACGACGCCTCTGGTGGTGATGCGGAGCTTGGGGATGACGGGCAGGGCCATAAAGCTGAGCGTCATGAACGGGTCGATGCCCCGGCTGACGCCGAGCGTGAAGGCCGCGTCCTTGGCCGCCTCAAGCTGGTCGTTGACCTCGGTCAGCGGACGGTCGGACATGATGCCCGCGATCTCCAGCACGACCGAACCCTTTACCGTTCCGTTTTCGACCACGACGATGCCGCCGTGGTGCTCGACGATGTAATTCGCGGCGAACGCCATATCGGCGGAGTTCGTGCCGACGACGATGATGTTATGCGAGTCATGCGAAATGCTGGTCGCGACCGCGCCGGATTTCAGGCCGTAGCCCTGAATGTAGCCGAGGCCAATGTGATGCGTGCCCTTGTGGCGCTCGACGACGGCGATTTTCAGAATGTCCTTTTCCAGATCGACGTGGTCGGCATAGCCGTTGTCGGTCGTGATGATCTCGCCCGGGACCATGCCCAGAACGCCTCTCTGGCGCGTGTCGCGGAAATCGTCGGGCGTGAGCGTCGAGACGTGGAAGGTGTCGTGGGCGCGCTTGTCGAGATATTCCTCGATCTTCGGCGCTTCAAAGTCGCGCAGCTCGCCGTTGTTCCAGTACAGAACGCCCTTCTTGAAGACCATTTCGACGTTGAAGTCCTTGAAATTGTCGATCACGGCGAAGTCGGCCAGATAGCCGGGCGCGATCGCGCCGCGGTTATTGAGCAGGAAATAGCGCGAGGCGTGGTGGCAGGCGGCCTTGACGGCAATGATGGGGTCGACGCCGTATTTGTTGATGGCCTCACGGGCGATATAATCAATGTGACCCTTTTCCAGCAGATCGCTCGGATGCTTGTCGTCGGTGCAGAACATACAGCGCTCGGCGTACTGCGGCGTGAGCAGGGGAGCAAGCGCTTCCAGATTGCGCGCGGCGGTGCCCTCGCGGATCATGATGAACTGGCCGCGCTGCAGCTTTGCCAGCGCGTCCTCCATCGTGGCGCATTCGTGGTCGGAATAGACGCCTGCGGCGACGTAGGTGTCGAGATCCTTGCCCTGCAGGCCCGGCGCGTGGCCGTCGATCTTCTTGTGGTGCGCCTGCGAGGCGACAATCTTCGAGACGACCTCGGCGTCATTGTGGATCACGCCGTAGGAGTTCATCATCTCGGCCAGACCCTGTACTCTGGGGTAGTCGTAGAACGAGTCGATGGCGCGGTAGTCCAGATTCGCGCCGGATTCGTCCATCGGCGTGGCCGGGACGCAGGACGGCAGCATGAACCGCACGTCGATGGGCAGCCCCTCGGTAGCCTGGAACATATAGTCAATGCCGTCGGTGCCCATGACGTTGGTGATCTCATGGGGGTCGGTGATGACGGTGGTCGTGCCGTGCGGCAGCGTCGCGCGGACGAATTCCTTCGGCGTGACGAGACTGGATTCCAGATGGATGTGCGCGTCGACGAAGCCGGGGCAGACGATCTTGCCGGTCATATCGTATTCGACCTCGCCCTCATAGCTGCCGAGGCCCACGATCAGGCCGTTCGCCACGGCGATATCGCACGTCAGCAGCTCATTGGAGAATACGTTGACATACGTCGCGTTTTTCAGCACCAGATCGGCGGGCACACGCCCGGCAGCCACATCAATGACATGGAGCTTCTTGTTCAGCTTACGGTTGATTTTCCCGGCATAGCTCTCTTTCACAGACATATGTAGATCTCCTTTCACAATCATAGGTCAAAAGTGGCGTATTGCTATTTGTTTTATTAATTTCTCATATTATCACAGCTTATCTCAAATGTCCATAAAAAAATGTAAAAAGATGGCCGCTTTTTCAGCAGCCATCTCAAAAAATTTTTTACTTGATCGTTCCGTCGGCGTTGAACACCGGCAGGGGGGCCAGGAACTTGATATCCTGGCGCTGGGCAGCTGCGCCCTCGGCCAGAACGGCGATGCGGTCTACCACGGTGCCGCCAGCCAGCTCTACCAGATGCTCCATGGCCAGCAGGGAGCCGCCGGTGGAGATCACATCGTCCATAAGCACAATGCGCTTGCCACGGATGAGGGCGGCGTCGTCGCTGCCCAGGAACAGGCGCTGGGTGCCGACGGTGGTGATGGACTTATCCTCCACATGGATGGGGTCGGGCATATACGCCTTGGGGCCCTTGCGGGCGATGAAATACTTTTTCGCACCGCTTT